>Ga0070731_10000022_pt1 | contig 314151 bp, 275 predicted proteins | sample Coa_R1_2_FD_66448 | JGI IMG/M metagenome (GOLD analysis project Ga0070731, IMG submission 66448) | Surface soil microbial communities from Centralia Pennsylvania, which are recovering from an underground coalmine fire - Coalmine... | ecosystem: Environmental > Terrestrial > Soil >... | reverse complement strand
GGCCCGGTTTTTGCCAATGTACTGTTGGCCGACGAGATCAACCGCACCACTCCCAAGACGCAGTCGGCGCTGCTTGAGGCGATGAACGAGGGCCAGGTCACGATCGACTCGCATTCCTATCAATTGCCGCAGCCGTTCCTGGTGATTGCCACGCAGAATCCGATCGAGCATCACGGAACCTATCCCCTGCCCGAGTCACAACTGGATCGCTTCCTGATGCGTGTGCGCATGGGATATCCCGAGGGCAATGCGGAGCGCCAGATTCTGCGCGCCGAGGCCGGAGTCGCGCAGCTCGAGAATCTGCGTCCCGTGCTCAGCGCCGCCGATGTCATCGAAATACAGCAGGCGGTCGCGCAGGTTCACGTCGACGAATCGCTGATCACTTACCTGCTCAACATCGTGAATCGCACTCGCGAGTCAGAATATCTCTCCCTCGGAGTGTCTCCGCGCGGTTCGCAGATGCTGTATCGCGCCGCGCAGGCCATGGCATTCCTTGAAGGCCGCGATTATTGTGTTCCCGAAGATCTCAAGCCTCTGGTCGTTTCAGTCTTTGCTCATCGGGTGGTTGTGAGTTCGCTGTACGCCTCGACACTGAAAAAATCGGAGCAGGCCGAACAGGTCCTCCGCGAGATTGTCGAGAGCGTGCCGGTTCCGGTGTAGTTCTCAGCAGTGGTTTCTCAATTCTCACCCTCACTACCATCGATATGGATAAGGATAACGACCGCGGAGGTCTTCCAGACGACGCATCGCGACGTTGAAGACATTCGCCTTGCTCCGGCCTACTGAGAACTGGCAACTGGCAACTGAGAACTGGTCCCCGGCTGCAAACTCGATAGCCGCGAAATCGTGGCCACCATCATTCCAGAGAGAAACTGCATGGTAGCCACATCGTTGTTATCGAACGCGTGGGGCGTGGACGATAAAACTTCGAAGACTCCGAGGGTACGGCGGTAATGGCGCAGAGGCGCGACCAGAATCGAGCGTACTCCCATGCGGCGGCAACTTGCCCAATCGACGCGCGGGTTCGATTCGGCGTCATTGCAGAGCAACACTTCGCCAGAGCGCAGGCATTCGGCAGAGAGCCCGCTATCGGATTGCAGGCGCACGCCGACGTCGGGAGCGGTGCGTCCGGTGCGGGCGCGGCAGATGATTTCGCTGCCGCGGCGGAGCGCAATGGCAGCCCCTGTAGCGCCGGTTAGTGTCTGGGCTTTTTCAGCGATGATGCTGATGCCGGGTTCGAGATCTAATTCTCCGGCGTTGAGGAGTGAGGGCGTGGGCTTGTGATGACGCTGCCGGCGACGATGGCGTTGAGAAAAATCTGTTCCGACCGCGAGGTGGATGCGGTCTTCGATACTGACACTGACGCCGCCCTGCTCCTGATTTTCGCCATCCTCGCTCTGGGGCAGAAACGTCGGAACCGTAGTGAGAAGCGACCGCACCAGACGGTCGAGTTCCGCATCTGCGATGAGGTGCGCGGTCTGTTGCCCGCGCAGCGATCCGCCCAGCACGCGCGAAAGATTGAGCACCGCCAGACTGCCACACGCCAGACAGCGCGGCGTGTTGTTGTCACTGAGCAACTCACACTGCACGCAAAATATCGCCGACTGCAGAGAAACAAAATTAACGTCGGCCACCGTCATGGAACGTTGCATGTGGGTGATTCCCTTTCGGACCAAATGGGGAAGGTTGAGGGTACCGAGTCACGCTCCGATGAGTAAGTGACGGGGGTGGTTCCAGCCTGTGGATAATTCGTCACACTCATGAATTTGTCATCCCGAGCGCAGCGAGGGATCCGCAGTTTGCCGGAAGAGGCAGATCACTCCCCTTCGGCTGCGCTCAGGGCCGCGATGACAAGCTGGGAAAGCCATCTATAATTCCGCTCATGTCCATTCTGCGTTTCCTGATGCTGTTGTCGCTCGTGGTTTGGATCGGCGGGTTGATTTTCTTCGCCTTCGTACTGGCTCCGACTGTCTTCTCACCAGGACTTCTGCCCACCCGCCACATGGCCGGATCGATCGTCGGGCGATCACTCGACCTGCTGCACTACATGGCAATCGCCGCGGGAATTATTTTTCTGGCTTCGTCGATGCTCTACAGCCGGATGTTGTCCGGCAGCGCCCGTCCAATGGCGCTTCGTCACGTGCTGATAGTCCTCATGCTGGTTCTCACTTTGATCTCACAGTTCGGTGTCTCTCCAAAAATGCATGCGATCCGGGCCGAGGTCAGCGTCAACGAAGGCGTCATCGACGACCTGCCCGTCGACAATCCCCTGCGCCGCGAATTCGACCGCCTGCACGTGTGGTCCGAGAAACTTGAGGAAGCCATACTCCTGCTAGGACTGGTGGCTGTCTACACAACAGCGCAGGCGCTGCGTTGAACCGATGACCAGATGACCAAGCGACCAATGAATGGCCGAATGATTTATTCTGATAGTTCCTGTTGTCGCCGTTCCTGACACCTGAGACCTAACACCCGAGACCTGAATCATGAAAACTGGCATCATCGGTCTGCCGCATGTCGGCAAGACATCGTTGTTCGGAATTTTGACGAAAGTACATCTTTCGGAGCAGGCCTATTCGAACCCTCGCGAAGCACACATCGGCGTCGCCAAGGTTCCGGACGAGCGCCTCGACAAGCTGGCCGCGCTCTACCATCCGAAGAAATTGACGCACGCGTCCGTCGAGTATGTTGACGTGGGCGCCATCGGGCAAGACGCGCTGAAAGAGACGGCCTACATCGGGCACCTGCGGCAGGTGGACGCGCTCATCCACGTCCTGCGTGCGTTTGAAAACGATGCGATCCCGCATGTCGGTCCAATCGATCCGCTGCGCGACATCAAGAATGTCGATTTCGACTTGATGGTGAGCGATCTGGGCCAGATCGAAAAACGGCTGGAGCGGCTGGAAAAAGATTTAAAGAAGATGAAGACTCCAGAGTTGGAACGCGAGAATGAGTTGCTGATCAAGGCCAAAGCGTTTCTCGAAACCGAGAAGCCGCTGCGCGAAATGGAAATGTCGGCCGACGACAAGAAGCGCATTCGCGGCTTCATGTTTCTGAGCGAGAAGCCGATTCTCTACGTCCTCAACATCGGCGAGAGCACGCAACTCGGAAAAGACCTCGACGCCGCAGTTGCAAAATATAACTTGAGTGAAGTCGCGGGCCGTCCGAATGCCGGAGCGAGCGCAATCTGCGGCAAAGTCGAAGCGGAACTTGCCGAAATGTCCGACGAGGACGCAGCAGAATTTCTCGGGAGCTACGGGCTCACCGACAGCGGGCTTTCAAGGCTGATCCGCAAGAGCTATCACCTGCTGGGCCTGATCTCGTTCTTCACCGCCGGAGAAGATGAGTGCCGCGCCTGGACAATCCCCGTAAACACCCGCGCACAAAATGCCGCGGGAGCGATTCACTCGGATTTGGAAAAACATTTTATAAGAGCAGAGACGATTCGGTGGGACCAGTTGCTGGAAGCGGGATCCGAGGCGAACGCGCGGGCGAAGGGGACTCTACGGCTGGAAGGCAAAGACTACATTGTGCAGGATGGGGATGTCATGCACATTCGGCACAGCGGATAGAACAGTACCCAGTACCTAGTAACCAGTGCCCAGCGAAATCCATGGCTCAGCATTTCAAAGATCTCGTCGTTTGGCAGAAGGCCATGGATATGGTCGCGGAAGTGTACAAATTGACGGATTGCTTTCCGAAGCGCGAAGTTTACAGCCTTACCGATCAGATCCGACGCGCGGCGGTATCGGTCCCCAGCAATATTGCCGAAGGACAGGCGCACTACAGCCATCGAGAATTCAGGCATTTCCTAAGACACTCGGCTGGATCCCTTGCCGAACTTGAGACACAGTTATTGCTCGCCGAGCGTCTAGGATATGCTGATCACCCTTCGACGGAAGGGTTGCTTCAGCGGGTCCACGAAGTTGGAAGAATCTTGAACGGATTGATTGCTTCGCTACCAGAATAGGTTTTTCTGGGTACTGGCTACTGAGTACTGGGTACTTTTCTCAGTGCACATGAAAGAATCGATCCAGCAAAAACATGCACGCAGATCCAACGAATACCAGCAACGCCATTTTCACTCCCGGCTCTTTGTTTACTTCCGGAATCAAGTCCGACGCAGCGACGTAGATCGTAACGCCCGCCGACAGTGGCAACCCAAAGCTAACCTCATGGCGTAAGACAGCCATCGTCATCACCCCCGCCACAGTTGCAACTCCCAGCAGCATCGAAGCTCCCCAGGCAAACGCCCGACTCCGTCCGCTGGCTAACATCACCGACGAAACGGTAAATCCTTCTGGAATCTTGTGTAGAAAAACCGCGATGAAGATGATCCAGCCGAGCGCCGGGGAAACCAGGAATCCGGAGGCGATCGCGATCCCGTCGAAAAACGTGTGAATCAGCAACCCGATCAAAACTGAATATCCCTTGTGAGCATGGACGAACTCATCAGCGTGCGTTTCTTCTCCGAAGTGGAAGTGCGGCGTAACCGTGTGCTCGAAGAAATGGACGAGCAGGTATCCGCCAAGAATGAGAAATCCGGCGTATGGGCCGCGGAGATTGACGCTCTCCGGCACCATTTCGACGAGCGCTGTTGCCAACATAAAACCCGCGCCCAGCGCGACGAAGTAGCGGAGGTAGGACCGCTCCCAATTTCTTTGGACGATGATGGCTCCGCCGAACACGTTTGCGGCCGCTGCGGTCAGCCCCAGCAACACGCTGGTCAGGATGGGAGACATGAGTGAAAAAGAATAACAGCTCTCCTGCGACTCAAGGCTCTTGGCTCGAAAATGCCTCACTTTTTGGATTGTCATCCCGAGCGCAGCGAGGGATCTGCATTTTGCCGCGTGCTGCAGATCCCTCGCTTCGCTCGGGATGACAATGTACAAAGGCATTTGCCGGTTTGACGCTCGTAGCGCAACGCACTGCGGAAGGCGCCAGCTATAATCCGGTTTAACTGAAAGCTGACAGCTGAGAGCTGACAGCCTCTCCCCATGCGCTTCGAACTCTTCGTCGCAACCCGCTACTTGCGCGCCAAACGCCGCCAGGCGTTCATCGGCATCATCACGGGAATTTCTGTGCTCGGAGTAGCGGCGGGTGTGGCTTCTTTAATTGTGGCGCTCGCGGTCAATAACGGATTCCGGCAAGACTTGCAGGCTCGGCTGCTCGGGTCGACGTCGCACATCAGTCTGCTGCGTGTGGAAAGTGACGGGATTCGCGATTGGCGTCCGCTGCTCGAGAAGCTGTCGAAGGAGCCGCACGTGGTGGCTGCGGCTCCGGCAATTTATGAGCAGGTGCTGATTTCGCGGGGTCCACGAGCGCGGGGCGCGGTGCTTAAGGGGATGCTTACGCAGAACGAGCGCCGGGTTAGCGATCTGCTGAACTCGGTCAATTTGGGATCAGCGGCGGCACTGGATGAAGCTCATGTGGTGCCGGGTCTCCGACCCGGCTCGGACGGGGCAGAGCCCCGTCCCCACACAAACACACAAACGGAGTCTCCTGACGACTTGGGCGGAGTGCAGGCCCGCGTCGCGGCCATGCCTCCCATCATTCTTGGCAAAGACATGGCGGCAGACATCGGCGCGACGGTGGGGTCGGTGGTGCTGGTAACTTCTCCGCAGGGAGAGCTGACTCCGTTTGGCATGGTGCCAAAGTATATTCGGTTCCGCGTGGCGGGAATTTTCAACTCCGGATTCTTTGACTACGACTCGTCGTGGGCTTTCATACGTCTTTCGGACGCGCAATCGCTGTTTGGATTGGGCGATGTGATCTCGGTCATTCAATTCAAAATTGACGACATCTACCTGGCTGGAGACGTGGGGCACGCGCTCGAACAGGCCGCCGCTCTTGCTTCCGGAAGCCACGGTTTCATGACCACTAACTGGATGGAACAGAACAAGCCTCTGTTTCGCGCGCTGCGACTTGAGCGCGTGGTCACGTTCATCACGATCGGACTGATCGTGTTCGTCGCGGCACTCAACATTCTGATCTCGCTGATCATGATGGTGATGGAGAAGACCAAAGACATCGCCGTGCTGATGTCGCTCGGAACAAAGAAAGCGCAGATCCGGCGCGTCTTCATCGCGCAGGGTGTGCTGATCGGCGTGATTGGGACGGCGATCGGCCTCGTCATCGGCTACGCGATTTCCTACGCCGGCGGACACTACCACTTCATTTCGCTTTCCGCCGAGGTCTATTCGATCGATTATGTGCCGTTCGCTCCGCGGCTGATGGACGGGCTGATCGTTGCGCTGGTTTCTGTCGGAATTTCGTTTGTGGCCACGATTTATCCATCATGGTCAGCGGCGCGGATCTTGCCGGCGGAGGCCCTGCGGTATGAATAGGAGTCTAACCCCGCCTCCCGTCGTCACTTTAGATATTGCGTGAGGCTTATGCGACCACCGCCCAGTCTGAGCGAAATTCCACGATATCCGGTCATTGCAGGCACGGCGCTATTGGCGGTTGGGGTGACCGTCGCCTGGTGGATGAAGATCGACATTTCCCCGTTGTTCGAAACCGCCTTAATACGGCGGGGCGAACTCTTGCGACTCGTCACCAGTATTTTTCCCCATCTCGGAATCCTGCATCTTGTCTTCAACATTTATTGGCTCTGGATTTTTGGCGTCCGGGTCGAAGAAACGCTAGGGCATCTTCGGACAGCGGTCCTGATCCTTCTATTTGCGATCGGCTCCGGTGCGTGGGAGTTCGCACTTGCCAGCGGTGGCGTCGGACTTTCCGGCGTCGTGTATGGCCTGTTCGGTTTGATTTGGATGCTCTCCCGCTACGACGAGCGCTTCAAGGATGCGATCGATGCACGCACTGTTCAGCTATTTGTCGGCTGGTTTCTCTTTTGCGTAGTCGCCACTTACACCAAGATCATGCTGGTCGGCAATATCGCGCACGGCGCAGGCGCGGTGCTCGGCATTCTCACTGGACTCGCGATCGCGAAGCCAGATAATCGCGCCTTGTTCACAGCTGGTCTTGCTGCGACTTTTCTGCTTGGCTTGTGGGGCGCCACCATGGGAAGACCGAGAGTCAACCTGTCGGGAAACGGTGGTTACGAAGAAGCGAAATGGGGATACGACGCGTTAATGGCACACAAGAACGAGGAGGCCGTGCGTTGGTTCCGCGATGCTGTCACCTATCAGCCCAGGGTTCCAGGATTATGGTATTACCTTGCCTACGCGTACCAACGAGCGGGCAATCATGATCAAGCTTTCGCCAATTATCGAAAAGCTGCAGAGTTAGGTGATGCGAACGCCCAATACTACCTCGCCCTTCAATACGAACGCGGCGATAACGGCCTGACCAAAGACGCCGCAAAGGCACTCTACTGGTACCGCAAGCTAGCGGACCAGGGTGACGCCAATTCGCTCAACAACGTCGCATGGGCCTATGCCACGAGCGACGAACCATCCATTCGCAATTCCGGCGCGGCTCTCGAACTTGCTCGCAAAGCCATCAGCCTGCAGAAAGATCATCCCAATCCCAATTATCTCGACACCCTCGCCGAGGCTTTTTACGTAAACAACCAGCCCGACGAGGCCGCCAGGACGGAACTGGAAGCGATCGCACTGTCATCGCCCACCAGGAGGAACGATTTCGAGAAAAGGCTGGAGAAATATCAACAAGCGCGGAAAGCCGGGCAACCGCATCAGCAATAAACGATTCCCGAAATTACGATGTGGGCCCGCCTCCCACTACCTGTGACCACGGTCACATTGCAATTGTTTTCCAGAGGTATACAGTCTTTCGCATAGGCTGTTCCCGAAATTGGAATCGCGGGAACAACCGGTTCCTCCTCGTGATCTAATGGGATCAGAGGCCGCTTCTCCGGTGTTGTATTGACGTTGCACCGGACGGCGGCGCGCTGGTCTTGATACTTAGGAGGGGCCATTTGCATCTAACAGCTCAAGATCCTCTGTTGAGGGTCGAAGGGTTAGGTAAGAGGTTTCGCTCAGGCGAAGCGGAGCTGGTGCTCTTTGAGAATCTGTCTTTTCAGGTCGCGAAGGGAACGATGGTCGCGATCGTCGGACAGTCAGGTGCCGGAAAGAGTACCTTGTTGCACATCCTCGCGGCGCTTGATCGTCCCTCGTCGGGTGCCGTATACTGCGCCAACTCCCAAGTGAACTCGCTTTCCGAGGACGACGCTGCCGAGTTTCGCAATCGCGAAATCGGTTATGTGTGGCAGTTCCATTACCTGCTGCCCGAATTCACCGCGCTCGAAAATGTGGCCATGCCCTTGTTGACTCGCGGTGAAGCCCTGGCTCCCGCCGAGAAAGAGGCTTCGCGGTGGTTGCGCGAAGTGGGACTCGAAGCCCGCGGTCATCATCGTTCCGGAGAACTTTCTGGCGGCGAACAACAGCGGCTGGCACTGGCGCGAGCGCTGATCACGCAACCGAAAGTTCTGCTGGCCGACGAGCCGACTGGCGATCTTGACGGGCGCACGGGAGAAATGATTTTTGAACTGGTTGCGCGACTGCATCGGGAGCATCAGTTGACTTCGCTGATTGCCACGCACAACCTGGCGTTTGCACGTCGGTGCCATCGCGTTTTACGGTTGGATCAGGGCAAAATGGAAGAAGTCGAGCCGGAATCGCTTCCGGCCTAGAGGTGTAGGCGTAAAGTGAAGCTGTAAAGTGAAACGACAGGCAGAAAAGAAGCACGATTAAGAGTGGGACTTGAATTCATACAACAAAAACTCGCGGTACCGGAGTAAGGCTGGGCGGTTACTACAGGGTGGATATCGCTGGTGAGATCAGGCGATATGAATGCATAATCAAGGATGTAAGGTCATGGGTTCGGCGGAAAGTGGGGCGGTCCGCTGGAACTCGGGGGGAATGGTTTTATGTTTGAACGCTACACGGAGAAAGCCAGGCGCGTCATCTTTTTTGCGCGGTACGAGGCCAGTCAGTTCGGCTCTCCTTATATAGAGACCGAACATCTGCTGCTCGGACTGCTGCGCGAAGACAAAGCCCTGACCAATCGTTTTCTGCGCTCGCACGCCTCGGTGGAATCGATCCGTAAACAGATCGAGGGACACACCACCATCCGCGAAAAGGTTTCGACTTCGGTCGACTTGCCGCTGAGCAACGAGTGCAAGCGCGTGCTCGCGTATGCGGCCGAAGAAGCGGAACGTTTGTCACACAAGCACATCGGAACCGAACATCTTCTGCTGGGATTGCTGCGCGAAGAAAAATGTTTTGCGGCTGAGATTTTGCACGAACGCGGATTGCGCCTTTCGACGATTCGCGAAGAACTGGCTCGTACCAGCCAGGAAAAAGCGGCTCCGCAACGTGGGCAGCGCGAGTCTTCATTGCTCAGCGAATTTTCCCGCGATCTCACGCAGTCGGCGATGGATAGCCAGCTTGATCCGCTGGTCGGCCGCGATGGCGAAGTGGAGCGCGTGGTGCAGATTCTGTGCCGCCGCACGAAAAATAATCCTGTACTCATTGGCGAGCCGGGCGTGGGCAAGACTGCGATCGTCGAGGGCTTGGCGCAACGGATTGCTGACGGTGAAGTTCCTTCATTCCTCGCGGATAAACGCATTCTCGCTCTCGATCTTTCTCTGATCGTTGCCGGCACTAAATATCGCGGACAATTTGAAGAGCGGCTCAAGACCATCATGAAAGAGCTGATGGAGTCGCAGAATTCCATCATCTTCATCGACGAGCTGCACACACTGGTCGGCGCGGGATCGGCGGAAGGTTCGCTCGACGCCGCCAACATTCTGAAGCCGGCTCTTTCTCGCGGCGAGATTCAGTGCATCGGCGCAACCACGCCGGCCGAATATCGCAAGTCGATTGAAAAAGACCGTTCGCTCGAGCGCCGCTTTCAGGCGGTTAAGGTTCCGCCTCCAAACGAGACGGACGCGATCAAAATTCTCTTTGGCATCAAAGAGCGTTACGAGAAGTTCCATGCCGTCACTTATACAGACGACGCCATCAATTTTTCTGTCTCGCATTCGAACCGCTATATTCCCGACCGCTTTTTGCCGGATAAGGCAATCGACTTGATCGACGAAGCCGGAGCGCGCGTCAAGCTGCGCCAGACCACGCTTCCCGAAGAGTTGACCGAAGTCCAGAAGCGTATCAAGTTCATCGTCCATCGTATGGAGAACGCCATCGCGAACCACGAGTTCGAGAAGGCGCGCTTCTACTCTGACGAAGAACGCAAGGAGCGCGAGAACCTGCGCGCCCTTCGCGAAAAATACCACCTCGATGAATCCTCCACCGGCGTTGTCGGCCGGGAGGACATCGAGGACGTGGTCAGCCGCTGGACCGGCGTGCCCATCACCTCGATCAAAGAAGAAGAAACTGCGAAGCTGCTGCGCATTGAAGAAGAGTTGCACCGCCGTATCATCTCGCAGGAAAAAGCCATCAGCGCCCTGGCTCGCGCCATTCGGCGTTCGCGTGCTGGCTTGAAGAGTCCGAACCGCCCGATTGGTTCGTTCCTGTTCCTCGGACCGACCGGCGTCGGCAAGACCGAAGTCGCGCGCACCCTGGCTCACTTCATGTTCGGCAGCGACAAGGCTCTTGTCCGCTTCGATATGTCGGAGTTCATGGAGAAACACTCCGTATCGAAGTTGATCGGCTCGCCTCCGGGATACGTGGGCTACGAAGAGGGCGGACAGCTGACTGAACGCGTCAAGCGCGCTCCGTATTCTGTCGTGCTCCTGGACGAAATCGAAAAGGCGCATCCGGATGTTTTCAACATCCTGTTGCAGGTTTTCGAAGACGGCCAACTGACCGACGGACTCGGCAACACTGTCGATTTCAAGAACACGATCATCATCATGACCTCGAACATCGGCGCGCGTCACCTGATGAAGCGCGAAGGTCTAGGCTTTCAGCATTCGAAGGATGAAATGGTCTCCGAGAAGGTCGAGGACCTGGTCAAGAGCGAAGTTAAGCGCACCTTCAATCCCGAGTTCCTGAACCGCGTAGACGAGATCATCCTCTTCATGGCGCTCAGCGAACAGGATCTAATCCAGATTCTCGAACTGATGGTCAACCAGCTGAACCAGAACCTGGCCCAGCGTTCAATCACAGTCACGGTCGCTGACGAGGCCAAGAAGTGGATCCTGAACCAGACCCTAACCGACCGCAGCTACGGAGCACGTCCACTGCGCAGAGCTTTGCAGAAGTACATCGAAGATCCGCTGTCGGAAGCTCTGATCCAGGGCACGATCACGACAAGGCCTGCGTTCATCGAGGTCTTCCTCGAGGCGAACAAACTGTACTACCGTCCGGTAGACGCAGAGAAGACCGAAGGCGTCCTGCTGTACGAAAGCTAGATGCTCGTGTGGGGCGGGCGCCCTCGCCCGCCAGCCGAGCGAAGCTCGGCAAGGTTTCAAGCCGTCAGCGAAAGCTGGCGGCTTTTGTTCTTGCAAACCAATGTGAGTGGAAGAGCACGACTTTTAGTCGTGCCCTTAGGCATTGAGAACTAGGGGCTTCAGCCCCCGTGGGCGCACGCAGCTCCAACAAAAGTTCCGCTCGCTTTCATCGCGCCAGTTATACTTGCGCCTCCTTTCTTGGGTGGCCAATGGACATACTCAACGTCGGGGCAGGCCGAACGGACGAGGAATACAAAGAAGCAAAGCAACGACAACGGGATGAGTTGCGCGAGGATAGCCAAACCGACGCCAACTACTTCTTCTATGCCGCAGGCCTGGCGGTGACGTGCAGCGGCATCCTGGGGTTCAGCTTCAATTTTCTGATCAACGTCGGCGTGTTTGACTTGTTGAGAATTTATGGACGGCGCCTCGGCGCGAATTATCCTGCCATCGCCGACGCCACGGTTTTCCTGTGGATCGCAATCCTATGCGCCCTGGGATTCGCCGCTCGCAAAGGCCACAGATGGGCCTTTCTTCTCGGCATCGCTCTTTACAGCCTCGACATGGTCGCACTTATGGTGACTTTTTCGATATGGGCATTCGGAGTCCACGGTTTTTTCGTGTTCCGCTGGTTCCAGGGACAAAAGGCTCTCCGCGATCTCAACCATCTGACGGGGTAGTACACTTCGGGAAAAATTATCGCTCCCCCACCCGGACTTTGGACACCGGAGCTCGTGCGCTAGTAGAAAGGCCGGGGCCCGGGCGGCGCGCGGGAGCACACTGCGCACAATTCTCGATGAGTGCAATCGCCTGTTAACAACAGTCATCATGGAATCTGCTGGAAATCTGGAGTAGAGTGCTGGCCGTGACACTCGAAATCGTGGTAACAAGTGCAGCGTCATTTGTGTTCTCGTCCCTTCGTTGGACGGCTGGCGATCTGTGGCGTTGGCTGATGCTGGTCTTCGGCCTGTTCTTCATCGGTAGAAGTCTGTTCAGCAAGAACGTGCGAGTCAGGGACGCCAGCACTTGGGAAGGGTGGTGGAGGGGCAAGGTTGCGACGAAACGGTGGCAGGTTCTCTATATGCGAAGCCTACTCGTCGTGATTGGACTGACATTCATTGTGTTCGCGTTCACGTTTCAATCCAGCCGATAAGCGGAGGGGATTGTGAGTGTAATCGCCTGTTTACGTCAGTTAACATAGTCGTGGCCGAAGACAACACCAACAAGGATCATCCTGATGTCCTAGCGGAGGACTAATGAAAAGACTGTCATTCTTGATTCTATTCATAGCTGCGACCTGCGGAGTTTTTGCAGCGCAGAATGTCCCGCCCGCCGTGACTCCTCATGTGCATTGTGCGGTTGAGCCACCGCATTATGACGGGTGGTACCAACAGACACGACTGCCTTTCGGTGAGCCGTACGTCGCTGCGAGCAAACGGAAACATCAGATAGTGGGCAGTTATCACCGGCTAAAAGTACAGATGCCGATGGATGAAGTCGAACGGCTCTTAGGCAAGCCGGATTTTGGCAGGGCACGAGCGCCCGTCCATTTGGCGACAACACCGGAGCCAACCGATGCCCGGTGCAGTTACGATCTTGCATACATCGTGAGAAAGAACGGTGGAAACATGGTCGATACGGAGGATGTCGCCGTTTATCTTTCCTTCTCGCGAGACGCGAAGCTACTTTGGGCTACTCCCCAAAACTTGCCGACTCTCAAGGAGTTGGGCTCGCCAGCGGAGGGGAACTAGGTCGGGCCTCCAAGGCGGATGCCCTCTAGCGTCACTGTTGTTGAAACATCGCGATTTCACTCATCTTGCGGAGCAACAAGTGAAGAGATTGTGTTTTGTGGCCGAACCGACAGATTGTTTCAACCTGAAACGCGATTGGGTTGTGATGGCCCACAATTTGGATGACGCCGGGGACGTGGAGCAGGTCGGCGGCCCCTTCCCTACGCAGACGGAAGCTGAGGCTGAAGCGAAGCGGCTTGAAGGCTCACCACGGCTCTGACTGACGGTAGTTGTCGAAAAATCCCGATTACATTCATTGACCGAACGTGTGTGTTCATGGCATAACCGCGGTCACCTATTCCAATCCTCTACCTTCAACCCCTTCACTCTGCGAAACACATGGTCATGTGTAACCAGAACAACCTCCCCCGCCACGGCCTGCGCCGCGATCATCAAGTCGAGATTCCCCATCGGCGACCCGTCCTTCTCGAGGATCGCCCGGATGCGAGCATATTGCTGTGCCGCCTCTGAGTTCCACGGAAGCACTTCCACACGCAGCAGAAATTCCTCAACCACACTCTTCAGTGTCGTAGCCTCCGGAAGCCGTGCCACACCAAAGCGCAATTCCGCCTCGGTGACCACCGAAATGCCAACTTCCGACATAGGAATTTTCAGCAACCGCTCTCGTACGCGAGGAAAGTTTCCTTTAATCACGTAGCTGGCGGTGTTGGTGTCGAGCAGATAGCGGACAGCCATTTAGAACAGCTCGCGCTTTTGCGGAGGCGTGTCCTTGCGATCTGAAAGAAAGTCTTCGGGCACGTCAACTGTCTTCAGAAATGCGAAGAAGTCCTTCCACGACTCCGGACGCCGCGACAGGATCACGTCGCCTGTCGCAGGGTCGCGCCGGACAAAGACCTCCGAGCCCTCAAAGCGATACTCCGAAGGCAAGCGCACGGCCTGGCTGCGTCCGTTGCAGAAGAGTTTGGCCGTCTTTGGTTTACTTGGCGATGTATTCGGCATGGTATATATTATGGTATATATCACACTGAAATGTCAAACCCGGTCGCTGCGTCGCAGTGTGGCAGAATGTTTGGGACCTCGATGGCCCCTCCCACGCTGATCGATCTCTCCCACACCGTCACCCACGGCCTCGTGACTTACAAAGGCCTGCCCGCTCCCATCATCTGCGACTACCTGAGCCGCGAAGCGTCGCGAAAATTCTATGCCCCTGGAACCGAATTCCAGATCGGCAAGATTGAGATGGTCGCCAACACCGGTACCTACCTCGACTCCCCTTTTCACCGTTACGCCGACGGCAAGGATCTCTCAGAACTGGAACTCCGAAAGCTCGCTGACCTGCCTGCAATCAAAATATCGGCCCAAAACAAGCAGGCGATCGACGTCGCATGTTTTCCGCGTGGAGAAGATTTGGCGGGCAAGGCCGTTCTCGTCGAAACCAACTGGTCGCGGCACTGGAACACGCCACAGTATTTCGAGGGGCATCCCTTTCTCACCGAAGACGCAGCGCAATTCTTAGCCGACTCTGCGGTCGCGCTGGTCGGCATCGATTCGCACAACATCGACGATGTCCAGGACTTGCGCCGCCCTGTGCACACCATTCTTCTCGGCCAGGAAATTCCAATCGTCGAGCACATGGCAAACCTTGAAGCGCTGCCGCAAGAAAACTTCAGGTTCTTCGCCGTGCCCGTGAAAGTGAAAGGATTCGGCACATTTCCTGTACGAGCATTCGCACGAATCTAATTCGCGCTTCTCAGAAACCTCTGAGTAAGTCGAATCGAACCGCTTTGAAAGGGCACGGCTTCAGCCGTTCCGCCAAAGCCCGCTACAGACGCGGCTTTAGCCGCTGGGGGACCCGCATTCAGGGCATCCAGCCTCGTCCGGCAAGACTTAATCAGAGTTTTGCCTAAGTCGCGTAAGCAGTTCTTATAAGCTCGCGAAGTTTTTCATCACAATCATCCAGTGATCGCAGCCACAGACACCCACTCCCGCTCACTGCATAATCGTGCCGTGATGAGGGGGGCCGCAGGCGCGACCGTTTCCCAAAACGGATCTCAACGCGTTCCGAAAGTCGGTTTTCAGGGCTCTTTGACCGCTAAGTGGTTTGTTTTCAAAGACTCTATATGTAAACCCTTTAGAATCAAAGACCACAGCAAAAATTTCCTCCTAACCCAATGATTCCATTCGAGAGGGGGGGGAGGGGGGTGGGGTAACAAGTAGGTAAACATTCCTCAATCCCCAGCCGCAGCCCATGCGGATCTCTCGCACACACTCCGCCGGTGCTGAAAGCAGTCCGGAGACGCGGCGCTGAAAAAAAAGAGAGCCAAAGTCGTCTGTTGCAAGAAAGACACATTCTGATTCTCATCGTTCGATTGACCGCTTCTGTCAATTTGTGTATGGTTCGTAAATCGGGGCTGGCTCAACGCAATTTGTAACGGAACGTGCTGTAAAAATTCCGGGGCGTGAGACCGAGGTGTGTCGTGAAACCCAGCTCTGCTGCAGTATTTGCCGTTTCCCTTCTAGCTTTCTCGTTATCCCTTACAGTGACTGCCGGTGCTCGGGAGACTGTCCTGCCCGCCGGCACTCTTCTCAAATGCACGATGAACGAGCCGAACTTCTCGTCCGCAACCGTAGCAGTCGGAGATCCTGTACTCTGCCATCTGCATTCAGTAACCGAATTTGGCCAGCAGACTTTTCCCCGAGGAGCCTATCTCGTAGGACACCTCGAATCGGCCCAGGATCCCGGACACTTCTGGGGCAAAGGCAATATGAAGCTGGTCTTCGACCGAATCGGATTGCCGAACGGCGACATGCCGCTGGACGCGAAAGTGATCGCGACACGCGGATACAAAGTCAATAAAGATGGCGACATCCGCGGCAAAGGACACTCCACGCGCGATATCGTGGAGTGGATGATTCCGCCGCTCTGGCCTTGGAAGATCATCATGTTGCCGGCGCGCGGTCCGCGGCCCACGCTGAAGGGCGAGAGTCAGCTCGAGCTGCGCTTGATGGATGATGTCCTGATCCCTCAGGTCTCTGCCGCAAACGGTCCCGACTGGCATTTCTTCGGGCGTCCGGAGTTGCAGAAAGACAACTACTATCAGCGTCCGTATCAGGGCTCGTATGAAGGTGCCAGCTACAGGTCACAAGGGAATGCGGCTCCAACGTTGGCGGTGCGCCAGGTAAGCGTGACGGCGAGCGAACAGCCGGAACAGCCCCGCGCTGAACAGGCCATGCCTGAGCAGATGCCGCAGGTTGCCTATGCCAGCTATGTGACGAAGAGTACGGTTGGCGGCGCGGCTCCGGGAGTTCCGGTATTCGCGCTGAAGTCGGGCATGATCCTCGAGGTGGGCAATTACACCTATCAGGACGGCCGCATCAGCTACGAACTTGCCAGCGGCGGCAGCGGCGTGGTCAGCGCCGACGAAGTCGACTGGAGCACGACCACTCGCATCAACACTCAACGCGGCGTAAGGACGATGTTGCGCGGCGGGCATCCGGGAGTAGGAGCTTCCGGATTCTAAACGTTTAACACTCAACTCAAGAATGAGCCGTCAGCACGTGCTGGCGGCTTTTCTTTTTTCTTTGCGACCGTTCTCATGATCGAGCGATCAAAAATGATTGACCGATCTCGCTCCCGAGGTTCTGATGTCCAAAGTCAATATCGCTGAGAAGTTTGGCAAAATCACCGAAAGCTACAAGCCTGCGATCGCAGGCGAACTCAATGGGCAATACGTGAAACTGGTCAAATTCGACCGCCCGTTCGTGTTCCACCATCACGATCACGAAGACGAAATGTTTCTCGTCGTCAAAGGCCGTTTTCGCATGGAATTCAGCGACCACCACGAGTGGATCGAGGAAGGCGAATTCATCGTAGTGCCGCGCGGAGTGGAACACCGCCCAGTCGCGGAAAACGAGTGTTGGGTCATGCTCTTCGAGCCGGTTTCGACCCTGAACACTGGCAACGTGGAAAACGAAATGACTCTCCATGAGCTGTCTCGAGTCTAAGAGCTGTCTCGAGTCTGGTTTCCGAGGGTAACGACGAGAATCGGCTCTGCGACCAATCGCACTCTGCGCGCATCTACTCCGCAGCATGGAAATCGCCGTTTACTCTGCGCCCTGGTGTCCCGATTGCCGACTCGCCAAACGATTCCTCGACGAGCACGGTCTTCCTTACACCGACATCAACATCGAGACAACTCCGGGAGCTGCCGAGGAAGTGGTGAAGCGGACGGGCAAGCGCGCCATCCCCCAGTTTGTGATTGATGGCGAATGGGTTCAGCCGTATCGCGTCGGCGAAGGGTTTCTCTACGAGGAAATGGCCAAACGCCTCGGCGTTGAGAAGTAGAGTCGAGCCAGAAAATGGGCTCGTCCGAGCTCACTGTTCATTGCGCAAACTCCGTTATCATTGAATTCATGCCTCCTGATTCAAAGAGCAGTAATTCAAAGACCAGTGAATCGCAGACTGACGAGACGAAGACTGACGATTCCAGCGTGATCGTCCGCCCTGCACGCGCCGTGCGCGGCGTTGTGCGCATTCCGGGAGACAAGTCCGTTTCGCATCGTTACGCAATGCTGTCGGCGATTGCCGAGGGCACAAGCCGCTTCCACAATTTTTCGGCGGCGCGCGATTGCTTTAGCACGCTTGATTGCGTTGCAAAACTCGGCAGCGCGTGGAAGAAAGCTGACGATGGAGCGATTGAGGTGTCCGGGATTGGGCCGCGTCTAAAGGCTCCGAACGAAGCGCTGGACTGCGGGAACTCAGGCTCTACCATACGCATGCTAAGCGGAATTCTGGCCGGTCAGCCGTTCCTGAGCGAGTTGTTTGGAGACGAATCCCTCTCGCGCCGGCCGATGGCGCGCATCATGAAACCGCTCTCAGAGATGGGAGCGGAGATCAAGTCGACCGATGGCGGAAGGCCTCCGCTTAAGATTCATGGTGGGCCGCTGAAAGCGATTTACTACAAACCGGAAGTGGCAAGCGCGCAGGTGAAATCGTGCGTGCTCTTTGCGGGATTATTTGCCGATGGTGAAACCGTGGTCGAGGAGCCGATCCGCACCCGCGACCACGGAGAGATTGCGCTGCGAGCTTTTGGGGCGGAAGTCGAGCGGAAGGGGAATGCGTCGCGAATCGCCGGCGGTCAGCGGCTGCGCGCGATGGAAGCGCATGTACCCGGCGATCTATCGGGCGCTGCTTTTTTTCTTTGTGCGGCGGCGTTGTTTCCAGGATCGCAGATTACTCTCCCCGGAATTCTGATGAATCCGACGCGGGCGCGATTGCTCGATATCCTCATGCAGATGGGCTTGAAGGTGACGATCACGCATATCGAGGAACATCAGGGCGAGCTGGTCGGTTCGATTGAGGCCCGCGGAGCGGCATGGAAGGGCGGTGTCATCGCGGGCGCAGACACGGCCGCACTGATTGACGAGATCCCGGTGCTGGCGGCGATTGCGCCCTACTCCGAAAGCGGGCTTGAAGTACGCGATGGCAAAGAATTGCGGGTGAAGGAATCCGACCGCATCGCAGCGGTGGCGATCAATCTGCGGAAAATGGGCGCTGAAATCGAAGAGCGCCCCGACGGGATGAAAGTTCCCGGCGGTCAGCACTTGCGCGGAGCGAAACTCGATTCATTTGGCGATCATCGGATTGCGATGGCTTTTGCCGTCTCCGCGCTGCGGGCGGAGGGCGACACCAACATACACGGCGCCGACGCGGCGGGCGTGTCCTATCCGGCGTTTTTCGAGGATCTCGAAAGGATCGCCGTCCGATAACTAACTGTAAAAGAATGACTTAAATTCTTTTGCCATCATCGCTATCAATGCTATCATTGACAGCATGGCAGCGATCACAATCCGAAAACTGGATGAAGCGACGAAGTCGAGGCTGCGGATCCGAGCCGCCTATCATGGACGTTCGATGGAGGAGGAGGCGCGGGAGATTCTGCGCTCGGCATTAGCACGTTCGTCGCCAGCGAACGAGAATTTTGCAGAGAAGGTTCGTCGGCTGTTCGCACCACTCGGTGGTGTCGAACTGGAATTGCCACCGCGCGATTCCATCCGTCCAGTTCCGACCTTTGAGGAATGATCATCCTCGACACGAACGTGCTTTCGGAACTGATGAGGTCCGCACCCGATCCTCGTGTCTTGAGTTGGGTGGCGAGACCTGCGGTATCGGAGTTGTTCACGACTTCGATTTGCGAAGCAGAGATCTTATCTGGAATCGAGTTTCTTGCTCCGGGAAAACGCAAAGATACATTAATGGGCGCGGCTGACCGGTTATTTGGAGAAGCCCTGATCGGTCGCATCTTTGGTTTCGAGGGCGAGGCCGCACGGACCTTTTCCAAAATCGTTGCGCTGCGTCGGAGACTTGGCCGTCCAATCGGCGACGCCGACGCGCAGATTGCGGCGATTGCTCGCGTGCGTGGTGCAATGTTGGCGACAAGAAACGAGCAAGATTTCAGCGACTGTGGGATCCAGATTGTGAATCCATGGAGCGCCGAGTAACTTAGTCCAAGAGACCTTCTCGCAATGTCAGAAAAAAACATCTCTCCCGACGACCGGCTGCAACAGGAATTCAACCGCTGGGCCGATGAGGGCGAAGGCGCGAAGATGGAGCGCCATCACCTCGACATCACCGAGAAAACGCTGCGGCGCATGGATCTGCGTCCCGGCCAGCGCGTTCTCGATCTCGGCTGCGGATCCGGTTGGGCAACGCGCATGCTTGCGCGCGTGGTGGCGGAGGGTTCACAGGCCGCTGGGCGGGTGGTCGGCGTCGATATTTCTGACGAGATGATCCGGCAGGCGCGAGCCTCTTCGAAAGAGTTTCAAAACGTGGAATTCGTCGAGGGATCGGCGGCCCACATTCCTTGCGAAGATAACTTGTTTGACAGAGTGTTGTCGGTCGAGTCGTTTTATTACTATCCCGACCAGGACATCGCACTGGCCGAACTGTTTCGCGTCATGTCGCCACAGGGACGACTTTTCATTTTGATTAACCTCTACAAGGACAATCCGTATTCGTTGCAGTGGGTTCCGAAGTTGAAAGTGCCGGTGCATATTCGCTCGGCAGCGGAGTATGTCGAACTTTTGCAACGGCACGGGTTCAAACGAGTCGAGTATGCCCTGATTCCTGACGACACGCCGACACCGGACAACTATCAGACAACTTCGTTCCATTCGCCCGAAGATCTGAAGGCGTTCAAACGCGTCGGCGCGCTATTGCTGATGGCGTCCAAGCCTGAATCGCGCGATTAGAGGTCGTCGCTATCGTCCTTGTCGCCGCTTCGCTCGCGCTCCAGATTCTGCCCCGGACTCACAGGACGGTTGTCGCTGGCGTGCCGAATCTCAATGGTGCCGTTGACATTCGAGAGTCTGACCAGCGTCCCTCCGCCGCCAAGTTGTCCATGCAAAGTGCGCCCAACATACTGATTGCGTGTAACTGGCAATCCAAACTCGTCGGAAATATCGCCTGATACGGTGCTGGCCTTCAGCTCGGCCTGAGTATCCGAAGGCAGAGTAAGTCGCAGTCGGCCGTTGACCGACGACAATTTCAGCTCCGAAGGCGGCAACCGGTCGACACTTGCATCGAGTTCGCCATTGATTGTCTCCAACTGAACAGCGCCCTGCAGGTTGTGGGCCTGAATCCGGCCGTTGACGCATGAAGCGTGGACTTCTCCCGCCAGGTCCTGCAGATCGAGCCGCCCATTGACCAGATTGATCTTATCGAGCCGCGCTTGTCGGGGAACGGTGATCGTATATTCCACGGTCGCCGGGTTGTTGTGTTCATCGTCGCTTCCGAAGTTAAAGTTGTGATCGTGACCGGGATATTCAGTGTGAATGGAGATTTCGTTGTGCTCGGCGCTAACTTCGATCCGCGCTTCGTCGAGGCGCTCTTTGCTCCAGGCGCTCTTGACCGCGTCCACTTTCACTTCGTTGCGGTCCGAGCCCGTGATGTGGACAGGCCCGTTGATGTTTTGGATCTCAACACTTCCCTGCGCAGAGAGCGGATATACCTGGTGAAATTCCTCGGTAAAAGTGCCCCGGCGATCTGAAGCCTGCACCGCACTGCCGAGCAGAACGGTGGTCGATAGCGCCAACAAAACAACCACCGGAGATATTGCCAGCCTTCGCCCCATTCGCTCCGTCGTCATAAACCCTCCGTGGCGGTTTAGACGGCCTACGTCAGGATTGGTTAGATAGCCTCCCCTCTCAGATGGCCTTCCCTCAAGGATACCGGCCGTGTTTTGATTTATGATCTAACCCTATCGCCGCGTTTACGAACCTATGTTTACGAAGCTGACGACACAATCCGAACTCCCCTCGATCGATCACGCCAAAGAGTTCCCCTGCGGAAACAAAACAATCTGCGTCGCCAATGTCAGTGGCGAGATCAGCGCGATGGACAACGTCTGCCTGCATCGCGGAGGGCCGCTCGGCGAAGGTACGATCGAAGGCGGCAAGGTGGTGTGTCCCTGGCACGGATGGGCATGGGACCCGAAAACTGGCGCAACGGATATGGGGAGCGAGAAGCTGGCTGTTTACCCGTTGAAGATTGAAAACGGGGACGTGTTGATCGAGTTGTAATCGCGCTGCCGAGCTGTGCTCGGCTTGGACGGGCGAGCCGCCCGTCCCCACACGAAAAAATCTACTATCCCAGGAATTTCAGAAACTGGGCTGGCTGCCCCTCAAATCCCGGAAACACCGTCTTCAAGTCCTTGTTCCCCAAATATTGCGAGATGACCTCGCTCAGCACCATTCTGAAGTCCGTGGTTACCGCCAGGTCGCGCCCTTCGTACAAGTGCGACTGATCGAGCCCCGGCCAGCGGCCATACACTCTGCCGCCCTTCACCGGGCCACCGAGGACGAACATTACATTGGCGTGACCGTGGTCGGTGCCGCGGTTGCCGTTTTCGCGGGCGGTGCGGCCAAATTCCGACATAGTCACAACAACCGTGTCTTCCCCGAGATCGCCCAGGTCGGTCCAGAAGGCGGAGATCGATTGCGAGAAATCGCCGAGGACGTTGGCGATCTGGCCCTGCGTGCTGCCCTCATTGACGTGGTGGTCCCATCCGCCGATGTCGGCGAAGGCCACTTGCACTCCGAGATTCGCTTTGATGAGTTGCGCGAGCTGTTTGAGGCTGTCGCCGAAACGACCCTTCGGATAATTCGCGTTGGCTGCCGGAGTGTAGCGCGAGGGATCGGCCACTTTCAGCGCCTTGACTGCGTCGAATGTTTCCTGGCCGGTTCCGTGCAAAACGGTGTCGACCGAGTGGTCGTACATGGCTTCGAAGGAGTTGGACATGGGCGCGGCATTCGGATTTTTTCCGCCGACGGAAAAGTCGTTCAGGTTGTTGATTGCAACCGCCGGTTCTTTGCCGGAGAGGATGCGCGGCAACGACGGCCCGAGAGCAATGGCACGAAATGCGGATTTATCTTTCTCGGATACGGCGGGCTCGGATACGACGGGCAACTCGCGGAGCGCGCGGTTGAGCCATCCGTCGTCGGTGACTTTCACGCCGGGCGTGCCGGATTCCATAAAGTCCTGCGCATCAAAGTGCGAGCGCGTCGGATCAGGCGATCCGGCGGCGTGGACGATGGCGAGATGCTTCTGCTTCCAGAGCGGCTCGAAAGACGCCATCGCGGGATGAAGACCGAAAAAGCCGTCGAGGTCGAGCACCGATTTCTTCGGAATATTGATCGTCGGACGCATCGCGTAGTAGCTCGCCTCGCCGTGAGGAACGACGATGTTGAGGCCGTCGGCCGCTCCGCGCTGGAAGATCACGACCAGTCGCTTATTGCGAATGCCCAGGTCAGCCCCACCGAAGGCGGCGCGAGTCAAGAAACCCGGCAGCGCCGTGGTGCCGACAGCGGCCAAAGCGCCGTTGCGAATGAAGATGCGACGAGTGATTGACATGCAGACCCCGCTTTCAGCTTTCAGCTGTCAGCCTTCAGCGCCCAGAACTGAAAGCTGACGGCTGGTTACTATCTTCTCTGAAACTCTGGCGATCCCAGAATCAATCCCGTAATCACAGCTACATTCGGCGGGCGCTTTGGATCATCGAGCCGCCGCTGGCTGATCTTCGGGTCCTCGAGTTGCTTGCTGATCGTGTCGTGCGTTTGCTGGGAAACGTCGCCCGACAGCAGCGAACTTTCCTGCCTCAGAAGCGCCTGTTGTGCGTCGATCGGCTGCGTCTGTGAATTCAGTGCAGGGGCCGAATCGATCTTCACTCCGTCCATCTTCACTCCGCGAATTTTTCCGGCCGCCAATCCTAACGCGAAATTCATTCGTCCTAGCAGCGCCGATGAATTTACCCAGGTATCAGCTTTCATCGAATAACCAGTCGGAGGCATCATGCCATAGGGCATCATGCCCATGTTGTTGAGTGTGCCCACCAGCGCTCGCGCATCTTCAACATCGGCGCCACTGGCACGGACGGCCGAGACCACGAACTCGAGCGGGGTTTTCACCTTTGCGCGATATGTGTCTTGCGACCAGAACTCGGGCGACTGGAACATGGTGCGCAGCACTTCGCGAATGTCGCCGTTTTTCTTCAGGTAAGTCTTGGTCATGCGATCGACCAGCGCCAGCGGAGGATCGTCAGCGACAAAACGCATTGCCAGTTTTTGCGAGATGAAATGCGCTGTCTGCGGATTGCGCGCGAGCAAGCGCAGCACTTCCATTCCTTCTTTTTCGCCGTTCTGCTTGATGCGATGGCCGAGGACGACCTTGTCTCCGGGCTCGTGCATGCGCGGCTCAAAGCGGAAGTCGCCGCCTTTTTTCGGCTGATCGAGCGTCCAGCCGGTGAAGACTTTGGCAACTTCAGTGACATCCTTTTGCGTGTAGCCGCCGTTGACGCTAAGCGTGTGCAGTTCCATCAACTCGCGGCCGTAGTTTTCGTTCAGGCCGCTGGACTGCTTGCCCTTTCTTCTTACGTAGGGGTGGTGCGGGTCGATTCCGAGCGCAACCATTGAGTTGGGTCCAACGCTCAGCCAGTTGTCGAGATAGAACATCATCGCCGGGCTTTTCGCGGTCGCGACCAGCAGGTCTTCGAATTTTCCGAGCACGTGCGGACGGATCACATCGCGTTCGTAGCTCGTCAGAAGGTAGCGGTCGGCGCCCTTGTTGATGAACACGTTGAAATGGTTGAGCCAGAAATCGGTCAGGACTTCGTCGAGTTGCCGCTCGCTGTAGATGGCGCGCACGAGCTTCGCTTGCATCAATTCATCGACGACAACCTGTTCTGGATTCTTGAGCGCCATCATGGTTTCTTTTTGTTGAGCGCTCATTCCGTCCATCATGGCGTCTGCCCTCTGGCCTTTGTTGCCGGTGAGGGCGCGACGGTCTTCTGGCGACATTCTCAGGATCTCCCTCATGCGTTCGTCGGGAGGCAGATCGAGTAGTTCCTGTGCCCGTACATTCGCGGCTCGCCGTTCCTCGCGACGGCGCGTTTCCTCGGCGTCGGATTCGGCGATCCCAGTTTTTGCCGGGTCTTGTTTGTCGGAATTCTGCGCATCGGAGGTCGCCGAAACCTTGGCCGATTCTTCCTTGCGTTCCTGCTTGTTTTCGTAGCGTTCGAGTTGCGCTTCGTAGACAGCGCGCTTGGTCGGATCGCGCGGCATCGACGCTTTTCCATCGGCAATCTGCTTGATCATCTGGTTGGATGGAAAATTCTCGACGATCTCGTTAGTGTTCATCCGTAGGGTTCGAAACGGCGCCAGCCGTGCGTCGAGCGCAGAATTGTCAATCTTGTCAGGACGGAGTTGCAGTTCGATCCACTTATCGACGCCCATCTGGCTGACGCGTTCCACGTCACCGGGACGCGGACCGAAGGTAAGACGGTTCAGAGCGTGGACGGTGCGTTTCTGCTCGTCCATCGTTAACGTTGACGTTGTCGCTGAGTTCGAGGCCGGGTCAGGCTGTGCGGGCTTGTCTTTCTTACGCGCGAAGGCAAACGGCATCGTGAAAGTCGCCGCCACGAGCAGAACAGATGCCGCCAATAATCGGTGTCCGCGCAAGGGAATGGGCAAGGTGATGGGCCTCGTTAAGAATGAACCCGTGCCACAGGAAAAGTTGCTGAGAATCGAGGCCGGAAGCGCCGATCTGGCGGCGAAACTTAGCCCTTCAACTTCGCAACATAAGCTTTTCCGCTCTGCGACTTACGAGCGGTGCTCTCGACGAACTTGAGAAACTCTCGCAAGTGCTCCTTCTCGGAAAGCTCGGCTTCGGAGAATTTCACCCTGACGCCAAACGACGGAGCGCTGCGCGTGGCAACCCCGCTGATAATGACGCCCTTCACCCAGATCTTCCCGCTTGCGACCCACAATCCGATTTCGAGAGCCTTGTCCGGCGGCACGGGAGTGGCGGTTTCGACCAGACATCCACCGCGCCCCACGTTTGCCAGGTTGCCCCAGACCGGCTCGTGGACGCCTTCCACACGAATTTCCACAGCCACGTAACACTTGATCCGGTGAAAACGCCGTCGATCGGATTCCGAGTGCGCCACAAACAAATCTGGCTCAAAGGGAGGCGCTTCAGCTTCATTGACGGGTTCGGGATGATGCAGTACTGCAGGCGGCGCGGGTACCGCGCCTGCGGCAGCCACACCATTCACACTATGGGCGCGCGCTTCGCGAGCTTTCACGGCCGCGTCTTTGATCTCACGCATCGCGGTCAGCAGAGCCGATTCGCGCTTTTCGGGCGGCACTTCGCGATAGGTTTGAAGCAGTTTCCCAAGGTGGCTGACCAGGTCGGGATCGGTTAACAGGCGCGTCCAGTCCGATCCCTTGGGCGCCGTCTTTGTGTTGTCGTTCATAGGCGCGAAAATCCCCGCAGGCGAAAATTCCCGATGCATGGAGGTGCCTGGCTGACCATAGATTGAACGCACCGAGGAGGTGACACAAGATGACCGAAGTCACTTCGAAACAAAGCGAAAGGGCCATTGCCGCACGCCACGCACAGCTTTTAGGGCAACCGCCTCAACAATTTGCATCGAGGGTGCATCCAAGAGAGTCCAAAAGACTTATTATTCTCGTCTTGATTTTGTCTTGGATTAAGGAGTCACTCAGGTTCCATGGTTTCTGCCGATTCTTCCAGCCCACGTTTCTCTGCCCAGGGGCTGCCGTTGCGGGTGGTTTTGTTCGTGGTGACGAGCCTCACTGCTCAGGCAACCCTTTTCGGCCAAGACTCAAGTCCCTCTGCGGGCGTGCCCAACCAAGTTCAAACCTCGGCCCAGAATCCCGTGTTCGGGAGCGTGCCCGAGGCAAAGATTACTCCGGGAGTTGTGTCGCTAACGTTCAGCGATGCGATTGAACGGGCATTGCGGCAGAATCTGGCCGGCCTCTTGTCGCAGTACAACACGATTGAGGCTCGCGGGAAAAAATGGGAACAACTGAGCGATCTACTCCCGAACGTCAATGCGGACGTCCAGGAGGTGGCACAGAAACAGAGCCTGGCCGCGCTGGGCTTTGAGAAATTTGGCGGCGGGGGCGCGTTCGCGGGAGTACCCAAGGTGATTGGTCCCTTTGGTTATTTTGATGTACGTGCCGCGGCGACCCAGCGCCTGTTCGATTGGAAGGCGATACAGAAATACCGATCCGCGGCGGTCAGTGAAGGTGTGGCGCAGTTCGATCTCCAGGACGCACGGGACCTGGTTGTACTCGCCACGGGCAACGCCTACCTCGTGGCGATCGCAGGAGCGGCTCGCGTGGAAACCGCGCAGGCGCAGGTCGAAACCGCGAAGGCGCTTTACGACAAGGCACTCGCGCAACAGCAAGCGGGAGTTGCACCGGCGATCGACACACTTCGCGCGCAGGTGCAATATCAGACGCGCCAGCAGCAGTTGATCGCAGCCACAAACGACTACGCGAAACAAAAACTCTCGCTGGCACGCGTGATTGGATTCGCGCCAGGACAAGAATTTGATCTCGCCGACAAGTCACCATATCAGGCGTTTCCGCAGCCTGATCTCGAGACCAGCCTGCAGCGCGCGTATTCTTCTCGCTCTGACTATAAAGCGGCACGAGACCGCCTGGTAGCTGCGCAACTGGAACGCAGCGCGGCTACGGCTGGATATTTCCCAACCATCGATCTGGCGGCCAACTTCGGTGAAATCGGCGAGACTCCCAACAGCGTGCTGCCGACTTACATGGTGACAGGCACGGTGAACATTCCGATCTTCCAGGGTGGGAAGGTTCACAGCGATGTTCTGAAAGCCGAAGCAAGTTTGCGGCAGGCGCAAGCCCAGATGGCCGATATACGCGCTCGAATCGATCAGGACATCCGCAACGCGCTATTTGACCTGAAATCTTCCGCCGACCAGGTAGAGGTTGCGTTGAGTTCGGTAAATCTCGCGGACCAGGCGCTCATCCAATCACAGGATCGGTTTTCTGCCGGCGTCACAGACAATCTCGAAGTGGTGCAAGCGCAGGAAGCGGTCGCGACCGCGCATGAGAGCTTGATCTCAAGCCTCTATCAGCACAATCTAGCAAAGGTTTCGTATGCCCGCGCCCTGGGACGCGCGGAACAGGGCGTTCGCGAATATCTGAAGGGAAAGTAGACTATGGACCAAAACAGCAACGTAGCCACCGAGCCGCGAGCACAGCAGGGGACGCCTACGCCTCAGACTCGTCAGGACGGCGAAGCGAAGTATCAGCGCCGAAAGGAATTCCTGAGCAATCCGCGAACCAGGTTTGGTGTGATTTTCGCTGGCCTCGTGATCCTGGCCGCCATTTTCTTTTTGTGGCGCTACTTTGGAAGCTACGAATCCACCGATGACGCCCAGATCGACGGCCACGTGAACTCGGTCAGCGCGCGCGTGAACGGACATGTGATCAGTCTGAACGTGCAGGACAACCAGTACGTCGAAAAGGGAACGGTGCTGGTGGAGATCGACCCTGCGGACTACGAAGTTGCCGTGGCGAAAGCGCGCGCGGAATATGCCGATGCCGAGGCGCAGGCTTCGGCCGCAGGCATCAATGTTCCGATCACCGATGTCAACACTTCGAGCCAGGTCAGCGGCGCCGAGGCGGGGGTGGGCGGCGCAAAGGCTGGAATCGCCGCTGCCCGCCAGCAATTCGAAGCAGCCAAATCGCAAATCGCCGAGGCCGAGGCGAACAATGTCAAAGCCCAGAACGATCTCGTCCGCTACAAGCAACTGATCGACAAGCAGGAAATCTCGCAGCAGCAGTATGACCAAGCCGTCGCCAGTGCCAAGTCAGCTGCCGCTACCGTGCAGGCGGCACGCGCCAGCGCCGACTCCTATGCCGCGCAACTCGAACAGGCGCAGAGCAAGCTGCAACAGGCTAATGCCGATCTGCGAACTGCCGGCACCGCGCCGCAGGCGATGAAGGTAATTCGCGCGCGCGCGCTTTCGGCGCAAGCCATCGCCGAGCAAAAAAAGGCTGAACTCGACCAGGCCGAACTGAACCTTCTTTACACGAAAGTGATCGCGCCGGTCAGCGGCGCAGTCAGCAACCGTACCGTCGAGGTCGGGCAGAACGTACAACCTGGCCAGGAGATGATGAAAATCATCCCGCTCGACGATGCGAACATCTGGGTGACGGCCAACTTCAAAGAGACGCAGCTCAAGAACATTAAACCCGGCCAGCGGGCCGAGATCGCGGTTGACGCTACCGGCAAAACCTACAAGGGTCACGTGGATTCAATCGCCGGAGCCAGCGGGGAGCGGTTCAGTCTCTTGCCTCCCGAAAACGCCACGGGCAACTTCGTGAAAGTGGTGCAGCGCATCCCGGCGAAGATTGTTTTCGATGCTGGAGAAAACAACGGACACGAACTGCGTCCGGGGATGTCGGTGGTGCCGAAGGTGTGGGTTAAATAATGGGCGCTGCCGCCATCACCATGAACGCAGCCGACGAATGGCGTCCTGCGGTCAATCCGTGGATCATCGCAATCACGGTGACGCTGGCCACGTTCATGGAGGTGCTCGATACGAGCATCGCCAACGTCGCCCTGCCGCATATCGCCGGCAGTCTTTCCGCGGGACAAGACGAAAGTACGTGGGTACTAACCTCGTATCTCGTCTCGAATGCCATCGTCCTGCCATTGAGCGGATGGCTCTCTTCGATCGTCGGCCGCAAACATTTCTACATGGGCTGCGTGGCGCTCTTCACAATTAGCTCAGCGCTCTGCGGGTTCGCCCCCAATCTCCCCATGCTGATCATCTTCCGCATTCTGCAGGGGGCGGGCGGCGGAGGGTTGCAGCCGAGCGAACAGGCCATCCTGGCGGACACGTTTGAACCGGCTAAGCGGGGCATGGCATTTGCCGTGTATGGCATTGCGGTTGTCATGGCGCCAGCCATCGGGCCGACGCTCGGCGGCTACATCACCGACAATTTCACCTGGCGTTGGATTTTCTTCATCAACGTGCCCGTAGGGATTCTCTCGCTCCTGCTCACGTCGCGTCTGATCAAGGATCCTCCCGACTTTAAACGCCGGAAGCTGAGTGAGACTCGCATCGACTACACCGGGCTTGGTTTCGTCGCGCTCGGTCTCGGAACGCTTCAGGTGGTCCTGGACAAAGGGCAGCGTGACGACTGGTTCGAATCGCCATTCATCCTGTGGCTTACCGTGATCGCGGCGGCATCGCTCATTTTTGTCGTCATATGGGAGTGGCACCATAAGGACCCCATCATCGATCTGCACCTGTTTCGTGAGCGCAGCTTTGCCGCTTCGAATTTTCTGATGTTCATGCTCGGCTTTGCCCTGCTCGGCAGCACGTTGATGCTGCCACTATTTATGCAGACGCTGCTCGGCTATACTGCCGAGCGCTCCGGACTCGCACTGATGCCGGGCGGTTTCACGATCATGATCATCATGCCGATCGTCGGGTTTCTGCTGTCGCGCTATAGTCCGCGCTATCTGATGATGTTCGGATTGTGCATGCTATCGTTTTCGCTCTTCCACATGACGAATTTCGATTTGAACGTGGATTTCCACACCGTGATGATGGCGCGCGTCTATCAGGCGATGGGCCTGGCGTTCCTCTTTGTGCCCATTAACACGGCGGCGTACTCATCGCTGCCGCGCGAGAAAAATAACGCTGCCTCCGGATTGATGAACCTTGCCAGAAATATCGGCGGCAGCGTCGGAATCTCCCTTGTCACAACCGGCCTGGCTCAGCGCGCGCAGTTTCATCAGTCGCGGCTGACGGCAAACCTGAGCGCCTCCAATCCGCGGTTTCAAGCGACCCTGCGGGCGCTGACGACGACATTCTCGGGAGGTGGCGCCGGACCTGGCCCCGGGCCCGGAACTGCCGAGCAGCACGCATATGCGATGATCCAGGGGAACATCATCCGGCAGTCGACCATGCTGGCCTACCTCGACAATTTTTGGGTTCTGGGAGTGGTCATCGCCTGCCTCATCCCGTTCGTTTTTCTGATCAAAAAGGCAAAAAAGGGCGGCGAGGTCGTCGTTCACTAGAGGCACATTCCAGGTTAATGGGCCCTCGCCGGACTTCAGAAATCGTCGTACAATAGCGCCGTGGAGAGCCGGGCATCCCCGCCCGGCGGATGAATTGGGATCGAGGGGGCGCCATGTTTCGCATCGTTACTCTGGAACGAGAGTTTGGCAGCGGTGGTGGAGGAATCGCCTGCGAGCTGGCTCGCCGGTTGGGTTGGAAGTTGTGGGACCAGCAACTGACGTGCGAGATCGCCAAGCGCGCGCAGGTTTCAGAATCGGCTGTGGCTCTCTGCGACGAGCGCGTCGATAGCCGCCTTTACCGCCTGGCAAAAACCTTCTGGCGCGGGAGCTATGAACGCGGCATGGCTCTGTCCGCGTCTCACGCCTTCGACACGGATAGCATGATGGCCATGGTGGAGGAGGTCATGACCACGATTGCCGACGAAGGAAATGCCGTGATCGTGGGACGTGGTGCGCCGTTTTTTCTGCGCGAGCGCGAAGATACGTTCCGGGTGTTTACCTACGCTCCGCGCGATGAAAAAATTCGTCGAGTGCTGGCAATGGGCAAGCGCCGCGAAGAGGCCGAAGACCTGGTCGAGAACGTAGACAAGGAGCGGATCGCCTACATCAAACACTACTTCAACGCCGACTGGCCCACTCGCAGTCTCTATCACCAAATGCTGAACACGGCCGTCGGAGACGAGAACGTGATCAGTATGATTCTGAGCGGCATGCACACACTCGAATCGTCCGCGGTCGAGTCGTCCACGATCGAGACCGCGCTGCGCGGCGTGCGCTGAAGCCGAGTCCCTATCTCAAAACGGCGTTACGATTACTGCGGTTTCTTCTTCCCAAACAGTCCACTCAGTCCACTGGCCGGGTTCGTTTTATCGACGCCCTTTAGCAGTCCCTTCACTTCGTTCCCGGCCAGGGCCTTCATGTCCGGAGTGAATGTCGGGTTCGAGGTCGTACCTCCAACGCTCACCGGAATACCAGATCCGCCGCCGACGGCCTTGGTAAGTCCGGCACCAACACCTGCGAGGTTGGCCAGCATCTTGAAGTCCAGTTGGTTGTTTGGGCTGATGGTGCCGGCGCCGGTCACGGTGCCGATCGACGGAATCACGACGTTAATTTTGTCGAGGCGCGTGCCATCGGGCGCGTTGCGCACATCGGAACTGAGATTCTCGATCACGGTGTCACTGCCACCCTTGCCGCCCATGCCAGGGATCGCCGAAAGCTTGGACGCAATGCTGAAGCCGGCCAGTGCGGCGTTGCTCATTTTGACCCAGCCTGTTGAAACCAATTTGTCGAGCGGACCCGCGGAGTTGACTTCGAGAGAGAGCGTGCCCCCTTTGAGTTTCGACCCGGTCGGGAGAATCACCCCAACCGCCGGAAGCATGGCTTCGAGGTCATCCACGGGCATGCCTTGTCCGCTCAGCTTGGTATTAATCGAGGTCGTCTCCCCGTGCATGTTGTAGGTGCCGGTAACCTTTGCCAGAGCTTTGCCGATGCTGGCATCGCCTTGCGCAATCTTTCCGGTCTCAGTTTTAAGATCGTGCTCGACCGAGAAGACGAACTGAACGGGCACCGTGGCTGGCGACCCCTTCGGGACCAGCTTCAGCGACGTGGCTTTCAAAATCCCGTTGGCCTTGGCGATGTGGCCGTCTGAAGCCAGCGTGCCATCGAAGTCTGCCGAGCCAGTAATGCCGAGTTCGGGATCGACAATCGCCGACTGAGCCAGATCGAGTTTGGTGAGCTTCACCTTGGCCTGGACTGGCGTCAACGCCGCGTCCGTTGGATCGATGGGGCCGGCGGTGCCATCGAGTTTCAAGCTGCCGCCGCCGGGGAGCCGAGCCGAAACCGTCACTGGAAACGCGCTGGTGAAAGAAAAATCACGGACAGCGATATCGAGCTTGTCGTAACTGATCGGCTTGCGCTTGCCCGTGCTCGACCCGACGGTGATGGTCCCGTCAGTCAGGTCGAGTTTGGCCACGCTCACGTTTGCTGGAGAACTGGATGTTTTCTCCGCGGGCTTCGCGGTTTGAGCTGACTGATTTCCAAGAGACGAAAAATTCCAGACTCCATCGCGATCACGCAGCAGGAATATCTGCGGTTGTTCGATGGTCAGATGCGTGACGTTGAGCTGTTTGCTGAAAATGAGCGGCATCAATTCGACGCCGACTTGCAATGACTTCGCCTGAATGAACGGCTTGTCGCTGAATTTAGGGTCGTCGGCAATGGACAACTGGTCGGCGCGGACGCTGCCAGAAAGAATGCTGAGACTCAGGTCGCCGACTTTCACTTGCCGTCCGAGGGCGGTAGTGAGACTCGACTCAATCTGCGGGCGGAAGCTGTTGACGTTCACGAAAAACGGGATCGCGATGACGATGACGAGAAGAACGGCGACCACAATAGCGGCGATTTTTACGATGGGTTTCACAGCGGTACCTCCTGGGCAGGCGGGGCGCGTTCCGGAATCGAGGACAGTCTATCAAAACTGAGCCAAACGGGCCTTGGCGGAACTGTACCCGTGAACTGTGTTGTGAACTGTACTGTCGGACTGTACTCCGGTGCCGTCCCGTCGCTCAGGTTCCTCGCTCGCGAGAGCCGCTCCCGATATAAGATAAGCGGAAGCCATGGATCGCTCCCCCCAAGTGGCAATGCCGGACAGGTATCCGCCTGTGCATGAGGAAGTGGCACGACTGGCGGGGTTGCCCGAAGTGCGCGCGGCGTTTGACCACTTCCGCTTGCAGGAATCGCAGTTTGCCCTCTGGCAGATGGAAGCAACTCGCGTGGCTGCGCCTCCGTTTGGCGAGGCAGCACGCGGAACCTGGTTGGCCGATCGCTTCCGCGATCTTGGACTTGCCGACGTTCACAGGGACGAGGTGGGCAACGTATTCGGCGTTCGCCCCGGATACGGCAACCGTTTCGTCGCGCTCAGCGCTCACATCGACACCGTTTTCCCAGCCGCTACGCCGCTGAACATCCGGCAACAGGGGAGCCGATTGTATGGTCCGGGAGTTTCCGACAACGGCGCCGGCATTGCGGCGATGCTGGCCGTGGCCAGCGTGCTAGCGCGCACGCGCGTCTCGCACGGGGCGCCTTTTGTTTTTATCGGCAATGTCGGCGAAGAAGGCGAAGGCGATCTCCGCGGCATGAGGCATGTCTTCGCCACACCACGCTGGCGCGACACGATCGCCTATAGCGTGGTCGTCGATGGGGCCGGTGCCGATACGGTCGTGGCCGAGGCTCTTGGCAGCCGCCGCTTTGAGGTAATCGTGCGCGGGCCGGGCGGCCATTCCTGGAGCGATTTCGGCACACCCAATCCCATCATCGCTCTCGCGCGCGCCATTGAGATCCTAAGCCGCACGCCGGTACCGACCTCGCCGAAAACTACTTTCAACGTGGGCGTGATTCGGGGTGGCACATCGGTGAATTCAATTCCGGAGTCGGCGAGCATGCGGGTTGATTTGCGCTCCACGTCAATGGCGGAGATCGACCGGCTGGAACGCGCGCTGCGCGAAGCTCTGGAGCAAGGAGTCGCGGCGGAGAATCAGGCCGCCTCGCAACCGAAGACGCGCAAGCCGCAAGTGGTGCAGAGTCAGGTGGTGCAGAGTGAAGTCGTCGAGATCGGCAATCGTCCCGCTGGTGAACTGGCGCCAGACGCGCGCTTGCTGAAAGTGATTCGCGCGGTTGATGCGCAACTAGGCAACACGGCGCAGGTGCAGCGCGCATCTACCGATGCAAACATTCCGCTTTCACTCGGGCGCGAAGCCATCGCGATCGGCGGAGGAGGCTCCGGCGGCGGCGCGCACACGTTGCAAGAATGGTTCGACTCCAATGGACGAGAGCTCGGACTAAGGCGCATTCTGCTTACAATGTTGGCACTGTCTGGAGTAGGGGAATGAGGAAGCGAATCGCTCCGATTTTGTTGTGCGCCGCCGTTTGCGCCGCATCGGCGCAAGTTGCGCCGCCCGCCGCGTCCTCAAAGCCCAAAGCGGACGTGATCTTCACCCACGCAAACATCTATACGGGGGTCGTCGACGTGACCGCATCCCTGGGGGCAGGCACCCGAGGGCAAGCCCTCGCCATTCTGGGCGACAAAATCCTTGCTGTGGGTTCACGCGATGAGATCCTCAAGTTAAAGGGGCCTGACAGCAAGATCGTCGATCTCGACGGTCACTTCGTGATGCCGGGATTTAACGACGCTCACCTTCACCTGGCGAGCGCAGGGTTCGAAAAAATGAATGTAAATCTCGTCGGCGCCAAAACGCTCGACGAGTTTCGCGACCGATTGCGCGCCAGATGCGAAACTGCCGAACCGGGGGATTGGGTCGTCGGGGAAGGTTGGGACGAAACGCTCTGGCCGGTCAAAGTTTTGCCCACGCGCTGGGATCTGGACGAAGTAAGCGGCCAGCATCCCGTCTATCTCGAAAGAGTCGACGGGCATATCGGAGTTGCGAACACAAAAGCCCTACAACTGGCGAGCATCACGGTCGCTACGCGCGATCCTAACGGAGGAAAAATCGACCGCGACGAGGGGGGCACACCCACCGGCGTGCTGCGCGAGAAAGCACAAGACGCGGTACAAGCGGCGATTCCAAAGCCCTCGCATGACAAACGGAAGCAAGCGATCGAACTCGCTCTCGCCGATCTGGCCAGCCACGGTATCACCTCGGCCCAGGACTTTTCCGGTTGGGAAAATTTTCCGGTTTACGAGGAACTCGAGCGCGAAGGAAAGCTGACCGTCCGGATCTCCGAATGGCTGACGTTCGACGATCCGATGGAAATACTGAACAGCGAACGCAGGTCGCATCCCGCGACTGACAACATGCTCCACACCGGCATGTTGAAGGGCTTCATGGACGGTTCGCTCGGCTCTAAAACGGCGGCGTTGCTCGAGCCCTACAGCGACGACCCGAAAAACAGCGGTATCCCGCAATACGACGCTGCCAAACTCAATGCGATGACCAAGGAGCGCGTGCTCGCCGGGTATCAGATCGGCTTCCACGCCATCGGAGATAAAGGCGTCCAGATGGCGCTCGACGCGTTTGCGGAGGCTGAGAAAGCCGCAAAAGATGCGAAAGTGCCAGCTGCCGACGGAGGCGCCGACTACCGGCTCCGGATCGAGCACGCTCAAGTCACCACGCCCATTCAGATCGCGCGTTTTAAGGAGCTGAAAGTGATCGCGTCGATGCAACCGAACCATCTGTTAACGGATATGGGGTGGGCCGAGTCGCGCCTGGGGCCGAAACGCGCCGAGCACTCCTATGCCTGGGCCGAGTTTTTGCGCAAAGGAGTTGTGGTGGCCTTCGGCACAGACTACCCCGTGGAACCCGTGACACCATTTCGCGGAATTTATTCGGCTCTCACACGCACCAGCGAGGACGGGAAGAAAACTTACTATCCCGAGCAGAAGCTAAACATCGAACAGGTAATCGCGGCCTACACGACGGGCTCCGCTTTCGCCGAGTTCGAAGAAAAGCAAAAAGGCAAGCTCGCGCCGGGGATGCTCGCCGATTTTGTCGTGCTCGATCAGGACATCACCGCGGCGCTTCCGCCGAAGATCGAGGACACGAAGGTTTTGCGCACAGTCGTCGGCGGCAAGACCGTTTACGAAGCCAAGTGATCGCTCGGATCCCCGACCGGAGCTTGCGTTAGCCAGCGTCAGCTATCGTTGGTTGAGCACAGCGAACTCAGTCCCTTTCCCAAGTTTTGCCAATTCCCTTTCGTAACGCGAAGGCAATACCCTGCTACCGTTGTCCCGAGTGGGCGTCCAAAACTCAGAGAGAAAACAGTGGTCTCCGTAGCAGTGGAACACGACCTGTCCGGTCTCAGCGACATGACGTCCGCTAACCTGGTTGGCGAGCCCGGTAAAGATCGACCTGCCCGCGGCGTCCTGGATCGTCAAGTGGTCACCCGACGAAGACACCGAGTAGTAGCCCGCCGTGAACGCTCTGTCGGAAACCATAAACTTGAAGGGCACCTTCACCTTAATCGAGATCTTCGATTGGGCGTGGGCGGCGGTCACGGCTAGCGTGGCCAGCAGGAGCATCGATGTTATGAACGTCTTTATGAAAACCGATGTTATGTGGAGCGCCTGTTTCTTCATAGTCTTTCTCCTTTGATAATCTGTCGATAATTTGCCCGAGCAGGCTTCTGCGAGCTGCAAATTCTGCCGGAACTGCCGCCTAATCTGGTCCGTATAGGCCGGCAGAACAATGGATCGGCTGTGACTCGGCTGCGATATGAATGTGATTGGCTAACAAACTGAGAACAAAGGGGTCCGATGGAAGTGTGATTCTCGCCTTCAAAGGGCTTGCGCCCATTTTCGGTGTACACTCGGCAACAACGCTCAGGATGTTTGTATGGAACGCCCCGCAGTGAACCCAGATACCGTCCATTTCGGACTCTTCGAAGTTGATTTGCAGGCTCGTGAGCTGCGCAAATCCGGGGTAAAGATCAAACTTAACGATCAGCCCTTTCAGGTACTCACGGCACTTTTGGAGCGTCCCGGCGAGGTAGTGACGCGAGAAGAATTGCGGACCAGGCTTTGGCCAGCTGACACTTTTGTCGATTTCGATGTGAGCCTCAACGGCGCAGTGAAGAAGCTCCGGCAAGCGCTGGGCGATGAGTCCGACAATCCCAGGTTTGTTGAAACGCTGTACCGGCGAGGATACAGGTTCATCGCACCGGTTAATTTCGCGATCCGCGAGCAACTTCCAGCCTCGAACAACGGCAACGGCGTCGGCGCGTCTCCGACAGACACGCCAAAGACTGCGCCGCCCGTGGTTCCGTCCACTGTTCGATCCACGCATCGCCGACTGACGACAGCCTGGGCGCTCGCATTGATTGGCAGTCTGCTTCTCATTCTCACGGTCGTTGCTTTCGTGTTCACACTGATGCCGAAGCCATCGCCTCGAATTCTGAGGTTCACGCAGATCACGAGCGGCGGAAAGGTCCATCAGATGGGCGCGCTCGTGACCGACGGAGAGCGACTCTATTTCCAGGCGGCGGACAAGGGCCGCATCGCGCTGGCCGAAGTATCCGTTTCTGGCGGAGACAGCGCCTTGATTCCGACGCCTTTTCAAAACACGTTTCTAGGAGATATCGCACCCGATGGCTCCTCCATATTGATCGGCGGTTTTGAAAATACCTCCAAAGAGAGTCCCGCTTGGATTCTCCCCCTACCAGTTGGTTCGCCCCGTCCCGTCCAAGGGATGATTGGGCATTCCGCTGTCTGGACGGCGGATGGCCGCCGCCTGCTTTTCGCGAAAGGAGCCGACCTCTACGAGGGAAACCCCGACGGCACCAATGTCGTAAAGCTCGCTACTCTTAACTACCGAATCGGCGATATTCAAGTTTCGCCCGACGGGCGAAAAATCCGCCTGACCATAGACGACCTGAAAACCGGTTTTAGCGAGTTCTGGGAACTCAACCGCGACGGAACGAAGCCACATCTCTTGCTGCCAAACTGGGTTGATTCTCCCCATGAATGCTGCGGGCGATGGACACAGGACGGGAAGTATTTTCTTTTTAGCAATTTTCGCGACGCCAGAGATAGCTTGTGGGCGCTTCCGGAACGTCGGTGGTGGTTTCAACGGGAGCCTGTGCCGGTGCAATTGACGAATGGTCCACTGGACTTCTGGCTGCCCGTTCCCTCTAAGGACGGAAAGAAGATTTTTGCAATGGGTGGACAGCGACGATCGGAGATTCTGCGATTTGATGGTCGAGCGTTCGTGCCGTACCTCGGTGGCACATCGGCCACGGATCTCGCTTTTTCTGCCGACGGCAAACGCATCGCTTATGTCTCCGTTCCCGACCAGGGACTTTGGTCCAGCAAAATCGACGGTAGTGACCGCATCCAACTCACGGACCCAAATACCATGACCGCGGAACTGCCGCGCTGGTCTCCGGACGGAAGTCAGATTGTCTTCATGGCACAAACACTCAACACGGACTGGCGGGCCTACATTGTTGGGGCAAATGGATCGGGACTGCGAGAATTAATTCCTGGCGCAACCGCTGGCTTTGACCCGAATTGGTCACCGGACGGCAAGTCAATCGTTCTGGCAATCGGTGACCTCGGACCAACCAGCAACAAGATCAACATTCTCGACCTCGAGACCAACAAGCTCTCACCACTTCCGGGTGGTGAAAACCTGTTTGGACCGCGGTGGTCTCCCGACGGCCGTTACATTGCCGCTGAGACAACGGATTCCAATTCGCTGATGTTGTTTGATCGCGAACGCCAACAGTGGACCGAACTGGCGCGGATGGGGATTGGCTATCCCAGTTGGTCCCATGACGGACAGTACATCTATTTCGATTCGATTCTGACTGAAGATGAGGCGTTTTACCGGGTGCGGATTTCCGATCGTCGACTGGAGCGATTGGTGAGTCTCAAAGACATTCACCGCTTATGGGGACCGAACGCGGAGTGGAGCGGTTTGACTCCGGATGACTCTCCACTAATAACGCGCGATATCGGAAGTCCTGAGATCTATGCGCTTGATTGGCAACCCTGAAGCTGCCGCGGGTGGAGATAGGGCGGTGGTGACACAACGATGACGTCGAAAGAGCGAGAACGCGCATATCTGATCGGGGCTCCGCTGGCGATTCTCCCAGCCTTGGCGTTTCTTCCCGCCGTAACTTTCCTAATTGTCTTTCCCCGCGTGCCCTACGGCCGGATCGTTGGAGCGTTCGTGGTGCCACTGTGTGCCGTCGCTGGCAGCTTCGGATTATGGAAGCTTGCCCTCGGCGCAGTCCAGAAGCCCTTGGGGCTATTTAACGTCCTGAGTTTCGCGACGCTGCTGGCCTTGCTCGTCATCGCGGGTTACACGGGATTGTTTTTGGCGCTTATGACGCTAAAACCGTAGCCATGGCAGCACTATCCTCAGCTCCTCATTTTGCGTCTAAGTAGCAGAGCCTTCGCGCCGACCCCTGCCTGGGGCGAAGGTATAATAGCTAGTTCGGCAGTCTTAGGAGGAATTTCATGGATTCACAAGAGAGCGCTTTTTGGATGCGCCTCAAGGCCAACCGTTGGGCCTATACTTTTACGATTTTGGCGACGCTGGCGGTTGGAATTTTGATCGGCACCGTCGTTTCATATGGAGTCAAGGGCAAGGAAGGCCAGAAGTCTTCCGATGCAACTCCGCTGACCATCCCCGCCCCGCAGCAACTCTCGAATGCGTTCTCCCAAATCTCAAAGCAGCTTGAGCCGAGCGTGGTTAACATCAACACTGAATCGACGGTCAAGAATCCTCGCCGTCGCGGCCGCTCCGTGCGGCCCGATCCCGATCAGGACGATCAGGGTGGCGATGACGGCAACCAGTTCCAGGATTTCTTCGACAAGTTCTTTGGCGGGCAGGGTGGTCAAGGTGGCGGTCCTGATCCCGGCACGATTCGGCAACGCTCGCTCGGCTCCGGCGTGATTGTCGACTCGAAGGGATACATCGTCACCAACCGCCACGTGGTCGAAAAGGCTGACCGCATTCGCGTGAAGTTGCAGGATGAAAATCCAGCTTCTCCCGGACACGACGCCAAGTTGATTGGCATGGATCAGGAAACCGATCTTGCCGTGATCAAAATCGATATGGACAAGCCGCTGCCCGCAGCGAAGCTTGGCAACTCCGACGGCATGGAAGTTGGAGACTGGGTGCTCGCGATCGGCAGTCCTTTTGGACTGCAGGAAACCGTGACCGCCGGCATCGTATCGGCCAAGGGACGCAACATCGTTCCGAATCGCCAGTTCCAATCCTTCATTCAGACGGATGCCGCAATTAACCCGGGCAACTCCGGTGGTCCACTGGTGAACATGGCGGGCGAGGTCATCGGCATCAACACCGCGATTCTCACCGAGACCAGTTCCTACGCGGGCGTCGGATTTGCGATGCCTTCGAACACCGTCACGACTGTCTACAACCAGTTGATTGGACCGGAACACCGCGTTTCGCGCGGCTCCATTGGCATCGAGTTTTCGGCGCAGCCGAACCCGGCGATCGCACGCATTTACGGTTCGGGCGTCACAGTGTCAAACGTCGTATCCGGAAGTCCCGCGGACGATGCTGGCCTGAAAATCGGCGACACGATCACCGCCGTCGATGGACGCGATGTAAAGAGTGGCGACGATCTGGTGGCGGACATTGCTTCCCGCAAACCCGGATCGAAGACCAAGCTTACCTTTGTCCGCAATGGCAAGAAGCAGGATACAACTGTTACCATCGCGGATCGCTCGAAACTGTTCGCTTCGCGTCTTGGCGAAGACGACGAGAACCAAAGCGAAGAAGCTCCGAAAGCTAGCAAGTTTGGCGTGACCGTACGCAACATTACTCCTGACCTGGCGGATCGCCTGAGCATTGCCGCGGGCAAGGGCGTAGTGGTGCAAGACGTGAAGCAGGGATCGTTCGCTGAAGATCTTGGTTTGAATCGCGGCGACGTGATCCTCGAAGTGAACAAGCAGCCCGTGAATAATCCTGAGGACTTCTCCAAGCTCGAGTCGTCGCTCAAGAGCGGGCAGGATGTCGTGTTCCTGGTGCGTCCGCGTGGTTCGAGGGCGACGGATGGAACCATCTTCCTGGCCGGGACACTTCCGTAACCGGTATATACTCCGGCGAGACTGGCGCTCTGTCCCCATTTCAGGGACGATAGGAGTGGGCCGGTCTCGCCGGTTTTTTTATGCTCTTTATTTATGCCCTTCGAGATCCAAATTCGACGCTGGCGGCGAGCGGGCTTCTGCGGCCTGTTCTGTTTACTCGTGTGCGCAGGGGCAACGTCGCAGACCAATGCGGCTGCCACCGCGGCACCATCGGCTCCAGCGACGACTCATGTGGCGACCCCGGTGGCGAGCCCGGAGACGGCGCATCACACCGTCGCCAAGCACACCTCTTCGAAGAACAAGAAAAAGAGTTCTCGGAGCAAGAGCGGCAAGAAACGGGGGCAACAGGCGATCGACGCGAGCCGCGCCACTCAGATTCAGACAGCGCTCATCCGCGAACATTACCTGCAAGGTGAACCTTCGGGAAAGTGGGACGCAACCACACAAACCGCGATGCAGAAATATCAAGCGGACCACGGATGGCAATCGAAGACCACGCCTGATTCCCGGGCGCTGATCAAGCTCGGACTCGGCCCGAGTTCTGATCACCTGCTCAATCCCGAGAGCGCCATGACCACCGCCCCAGCGACAGGCGATCCAAAATCACCGGCGAAGCAGGCGGCGGGAAAGCCTGCGCCGGATGAAAACCTTCCCAAGGAATGAAGCTTCGGCATTTGCCGCGCATTACCGTCTTACTTCACCGTCTTACTTCTTCGCCTTCTCGGCTGCCGCCCGCTCGCGCAACGCCGCCATCGTGGCCGCTGCCGGGTCTTTGCGGTTGTTATTCTTCGGACGTCGTTTCCGTTTCGTACTGTAGTGATTCTGAGCCATGATGTCTCCTATTTTATCGGCGGTTCGGGACGCCTGCCCTTAATCATTGCTAACTGAACTTGTCTAATCCATCACAGGTCGCGGGCTGAACGGAATCGGCGCCCCGTTCACGATCGCTCCTGGATTGCCCCTCACGAGCGCGTCGGCGTATTCGGCTCCCGCAATTTTCTCAGCCACAGCGCGAGCCGAGGAAAGATTCGGAACGCGCCGCCGGGTGTCGTGAGCGTCCGAAGCAAGAATGTGTATGGCGGCCCGGTCCAACAGCCAGCGGGAAATAATTTCGGGACGCTCTCCCCATAGCCCAGTCAGTGCCGATCCGGTGACCTGAATCAGGCATCCCTGCTCCGCCCATTCCAGGATGCGCTGCGGCGTTTGCTGGAGGATCGGGTTGCGTTCGGGATGGGTCAGGATCGGCATGATCCCCTTATCTCCGAGCCGGAAAAAGCAGTCGCCGAGACGCGTCGGGACGCTGAAATTGCTGAGTTCGACGAGCAGATAGTTGGTCTCGCCGATCGTGTACGTGTGGGGCTGCTCGAGGACGCGCTCCAAATTCTCAAACGAGAGATGAAAATCGCAGCCTAGGCTGAACTGCAATGCCAGCGCCGGATCGACCTTTGCGCGCAACTGGTCGAGCAATCCCAAAAGGTAGGCGCGGTCATAGACGTAACGATCGTTGGCGTGCGGAGTCGCGACGATGTGAGTGATTCCGTCCGCTGCTGCCATACGGCACATTTCGACGGCCACGTCCCAGGATTTTGGGCCGTCGTCAACCTCCGGCAGCACATGGCAATGGATGTCGATCACACGAGTAGCTTCCCATCAATTAGAACACATCGTTAGAACTGATCGTTCCCAGCCCATCTCTCGGAACGCGCCGCTGGAATGAACTGCTGGAGTCCGCACAGCCCCGGTCGTCACCGGCGCATCCAACCAGGAGAGTCGAGATACGCTCATACACTTTTCCCTGAGCCGCGCAGTTGCGCGATTCGCGCCTTCTCATGCACGATAGTGAGCACGATCTTTTCGTTCTGACCTCAGGTTACTTAGGAGCAGGCTTGCAAATGAGCTTTTTAGGGGCGGCGTGCGCCGCACGAACGGCGACACCGGCCAAAACGAATCAGAGTGGAATCCCACAAATTCTGACAGTTGTTGCGGTAACGCTCTCCATGCTCTGCCTTTCCTGCGGCAGCAGTTACAGGCCGACTGGCCCTAACCACAACGCCTACGTGACGTTGCCCGCCCGTGGCTCCGTCCTGCTGCTCCATATCGACGGGTCCACCGGTGTGATGACCCAGGCCGCGGAGACGCCGCAAGTGCAGAATGCCGCCCCCACCGGGATTGCGCTGCTGCCGTCGAGGAAATTTCTCTACGTTGTAAATTCCGGTCTCACTGCCTACTCGATCTCAACCTTCGCGGTTGCCAGTGATGGCACTCTCAACCTCACTGGGCCGGCGACTTTTGTCGGTTTTGGTCCTAACCGCGCTGTCGTCGATCCTTCGGGACAATATCTATTAGTGACAAAAACGTTCTCGACTGTGCAGGGACTGGGATTTCTTTCTGTCTATTCGATCGACCCCGGAACGGGGGCTCTGTCAGAGGCTGCGGGGTCACCCTATTTCGTTAATTCGAATCCGACCGAGATTTTGATCACACCTTCCGGCCGGTTTGTTTACGTGACCAATCAAAACATTGGCATGGTCACCGCCTTCACGTTCTCGGGCGGCGTGCTCACGCCTGTGGCCACATCTCCATTTTTCTCGGGTGCGGGAGCCACCGGTTTGGCAGTGGATGCCAGCGAGCAGCACCTGTATGTTGCGAATCTCTCGGCTCCCAACCCTCCGCCGAACACCGCAACCAAGGGGAACGTTTCGGCGTTCGATATCGACCAAAACACTGGTGCTTTGTCGCTCGTCACAGGCTCGCCGTTTGCCGCCAACAACGGCAACGGACCCAGCACAATCACGGTCGATCCCACTGGGAAATTTGTGTATGCGGCCACGGCCGGTTCGAGCTTCGCGGTCTGGTGCTTCACCATCAACCAGGATGGCGGCCTGACGTCGGCCACCAACTCGCCGTTCAGCGTGGTCGGGGGAGGACTATTCTCGACTGTCGATCCGAGCGGGAACTTCTACTACATTGGCGGTGGGAGCGGCACCAGCATCGCCGGCTACACCTACAATTCCTCCACCGGAGCGCTCACCGCAATCGCAGGCTCGCCGTTTTCGACAATTGCGGCCCCCGGCAAAATGGTTCTCTCTCAGTAAGGACGCGGCTGGCCCAGTCTTCCCTGAGCATCGCAAAACGACGCCAAGACGGGCCTAAACGGGGCGCCAAAAGTAGCCCGCATGGTAGGTTGAAAAATCGATATTTCGATGTGTAATCTTCAACTTACGGCGTGGCACTTTGGTGGAAGAGTTTTAGCACCCGCGTGCCATTCTCAGATTTTCCGCTTAGTCGTAGATTGAGTTTGAGCAGTTCTGGGGGAGGGCTGCCCGGGCGTCCTGGATTCGCAAGAATTCGGACGCCCGTTTAATTTTGCGGGTTCTCCCAGTACTCAGTCACGACTCACTATCCGCCGTCCGATCCGTTTCCGCTACGGTCACTTTTCTGCGTTTCTTCCCAAGCAATTTCTTCAACACGCGAATGCCCTTGTCCACATGCTTTTCTTCCAACAGAAACGGCGGCAGGAAGCGGAGGACTTTATCCTGGGTGACATTAAAAAGTACTCCTTCCGCCAGCCCTTGCTCGACGATTGGCCGCGCCGGAATGTCGAGCACCAGGCCTTGAATGAAACCTCGTCCTCGCGCTTCGATGGCCGCTGCATACTTGTCAACCAGGCCCAAGAGTTGTTCATGGAGATAGCCGCCCACTTTCAAAACGTTCTCCATCAACCGCTCTTCTTCAAGGATGGCAAGGTATTCGAGGCCAACGCGACAGGCGAGCGGACCACCTCCGAACGTCGTGCCGTGTTGCCCGGGCGAAATCGCGGAGGCGAATTGCTGCTTGGACAAAAATGCTCCCAGCGGAACTCCGGCGGCGATCGGCTTGGCGATGGTGACGATGTCTGGAGTCACACCAAAACCTTGGAAGGCGAAGATTTTCCCGGTGCGTCCCAATCCGCATTGGATTTCATCGAAGATGAGCGCAGCGTGATGCTGATCGGCAAGCGTCCGGCATGCGAGCAGAAATTCTTCCGAACATTCGAGGATTCCGCCTTCGCCAAAGATGGGTTCGAGAACAATCGCGCACGTATTGGCATTCACCGCTGCGTGCAGCCCTGCGACGTCGTTCTGCGCGACAAAAGTCACATCGTCAAGCATCGGCTCAAAACCCTTGCGATACTTTTCCTGCCCAGTGAGTGACATCGCTCCGAAGGTTCGTCCGTGGTACGAACCTTGCAGAGCCACCAGGTTTGATTTTGCGTCGCCGCCCGCTTTGTGCCCCGCTAGACGTGCCAGCTTGATGGCACCTTCCATCGCTTCCGTCCCGCTGTTGGAGAAGAACACTCGATCCAGACCCGAAAGCTGGCATAGACGCTCGGCCAGTTGTCCCTGATATTCGTTGTAGTAAAGATTCGACAGATGAATGGCTCGGCCGGCCTGCTCGCGGATCGTCTTGACGATGCGCGGATGAGCATGGCCGAGGGCGTTCACGCCAAGTCCAGCCACAAAGTCGAGATACTTTTTACCTTCGAAGTCGTAAAGAAACACGCCCTTGCCGCGCTCGAATGCGACTGGATAGCGGTTATAGGTGGGAAGAAGAAAGCGTTTTTCCAGATCTGCAATTTGATCAAGGCGAGACATGCCTAAATTGTGCCAGAAATTCGCCTAGACAGAACTCTATGAAAGTTTGGTGCCTTTGGGATCGTCGGGATCCAATCCGGCAGCGGTCATGATGGCACGGCCCAGTTCTTCGGCGGAGACCGCAAACGGTCCAGGCACCGGGCTGTTGGCCTCTTCTTCGGCGGTCGGCGAAACGAAGCGGTAACCTCGCCCAACTACCGTTTGCAGATAGCGCGGCTCGCCGACATCGTCTGCCAGTGCCCGCCGAATTTTGCGGATGGCGGTGTTGATTCCCTGCTCCACGTCGACGAAAACGTCCTTGCTCCAGAGCTGCGCGGAGATTTCCTCACGCGTGACCAGTTCCCCTCTCTTTTCCACCAGGAACATGAGCAACTGAAGCGGCAGTCCTTCTAACCGGATCGCGCGACCGGTTCGGCTGAGCTGAAATCGGGTGTAGTCGAGTTCGAAATCGTCGAAACGGATTCTCTTACCAGCCAAGACAAACTCCTAGCAGACTTAAGCGGCGGCGATTCAGGGCACAAATGGATGTCAGAAATTTTGGTCTGGCCGGCTTGCCCTGTCAAGCGCCGAGACGTGAATTTTCTTCTTCAGATCAATTCAGACGGCTTCAGACCGTCTCCATGGACCTTTTTTCGAAGCGGGAGCAATATCACACTCAGTAACGGGATTTGCTCATCGCTCCTAACCGGGAGGTGGGCCAGTAAGCGAGGGGTTCGAGGAACTTGGGGAAGGGCTCTCGAACCCCTCAAAAAACTGATAGAAGGGTCTGGGCACGTCATCTTAACCGCATCTCAGTCACACGCCATTCACAACATCCGCATTCGCTCCCTCAGGCTTACCTCCACCCAGACCCTGTTCCCGCTCTCTATGGCATCCCGAAAAGCAGAAACCACCTACTATATTTCATAGCTACAATTCCGAATCGCCTCTATAATTATGGAAGTCGATATACATGAACGACTTAGCGGCGGTTAACGGAATTGGAAGGTGGCAGTGAAGTTGCTTATACCGAAGTGGCGACGAGTGTCTGGCCGCGCCGCCCCGCAGCCGTCCCAGCTCATGAACCGAGAATTTGAGGCCCGGTTTACCGCCATCCTGCTGACTCTCCTGACAGTGGCCGCAATACTGTTCGCCGGTTTCAACTACAAGATCGAGCACCAATCGGCGATTCCAGACGACGGGGCGTGGTGGATCGAGCACAACGGACGCCTGGTCGCGGATCGCCTGGAGCCGGGCGGTCCGGCAGAACGAGCGGGCATCCGTCGCGGAGACGAAGTAGTCAGCATCAACGGTCGCGCAGTCAGCACAGCTGCGGCGGTGACGCGGCAGCTCTATTATTCCGGCGTCTGGTCAAAGACCACCTACTCGCTGACCCGGGGCTCGGTTCCGCTGGACGTCGAAGTAGTGCTCGTTCCGGCCGAACGCTCGATGAACGACTGGCTTCGCCTCATCGCGCTCATCTACCTTGGCATTGGGCTTTATGTGTTGTTGCGGCGCTGGACGGCGGTCGGCTCAACGCATTTCTTCATTTTCTGTCTGGTATCGTTTGTCTTTTACTCGCTGCACTACACCGGCAAGTTCAACGCTTTTGACTGGATCGTCCTCTGGGCAAACGAACTTGCATGGCTGCTGCAACCCGCTCTATTCCTGCACTTCGTTCTGACCTTCCCGGAACGTCGTCCTTTCGTTAATAAGAATCGCTGGTCGATTCCGTTGCTCTACCTGCCAGGACTGGTCCTGCTCGCTGGCCAGGTGCTTGCATTTCAACTCTTGAAGGCCAGCGCCGGGCTCCTGTTTGAACTGAACCGCATTCACTGGGCTTATCTCACCATCTTCTTCGTGTCGGCGGCGGGGGTACTGTGGCGCAATTATCAGCAGGCGACGACTCCGATCCTGCGCCAGCAGATGAAGTGGATTACGCGCGGGACCATCCTCGCGATCACGCCTTTCACCCTTTTTTACGTTCTGCCGTATCTACTTGGGGTGATGCCTTCGCCCACCATGAAGGTGTCAGTGCTTTCGCTCGGCCTGCTGCCACTCACCTTCGGCTATGCCATTTTCCGCTACCGCCTGATGGACGTGGACCTGATTTTCAAGCGCGGCATGGCCTACACGTTAGCCGCCGCTGCGATTGTTGGAGCCTACTTCGCCGGCGTCGCCGCCATCGCGGAACTGGTGCACATGCGGGTGCCGAGTACCGGGCCCTGGGGATTGATGGTTGCCGTCGTGGTCACGGCTCTGCTGTTTGATCCGGTGCGTAAGTGGATTCAGGAAAAGCTGGACCAATATTTCTTCCGAACCGGATACGACTATCGCCGCACCTTGATCGAATTCGGCCGCGACTTGAGTTCGGAAACCGATCTCGACAAGATGCTTTCGTCGCTCGTCGACCGGCTGGCGCGCACACTGCTGGTGGATCGCATCGCAATTTTCCTTGGAAACAGCGACTCGACCCGCTTCGAACTGTCAAAGTCATTCGGAATCGCCCACGTCAGCGGCCTTGACCTGGCCTTCCTCGCGAAACCCCGTGCGGAAGACACAGCCGGACACATTTTCTTCGAAAATACGCACCAGTTGCCACGCGAGAACGCCCTGGCTCAGGAAGCGATCGGACGCCTCGACCTGAATTACTACATTCCCTGCCACGCCCGGCAGAAGACGATCGCATTCCTCGGGCTGGGCAAAACCAGAGAAGGCGATTTCCTCTCCAGCGAAGATGTCGAATTGCTCGAGGCGCTCGCCGGATACATCGGCATCGCGATCCAAAACGGCCGCCTCTACGCCTCACTGGAGCAGAAAGTCACCGAATACGAGCGGCTCAAAGACTTCAACGAGAATATCGTTGAATCCATCAACGTCGGCGTGATGGCGGTCGATCTGCAAGACCGCGTCGAATCCTGGAACTCGCAGATGGAAGTCATGTACGCCCAGCCGCGTTGGCAGGTGGTGGGGCGATCCTTGAGCGAGGTTTTTCCAACGTCCTTTGTCGAGGAGTTTTACCGGGTTCGCCAAAATCCTGGGATTCACAATCTCTACAAATTCCGCCTCGGGACTCCTACGGGCGAATCGCGCATTGTGAATGTCGCGATCGCGCCGCTCGTCAGTCGCAAATTCAACGTGGTCGGCCGCCTGGTCATCATCGACGACATCACGGAGAGGGTTGACCTCGAAGTCCAGCTCACGCAGGCCGATAAACTTTCTTCGATCGGGCTGCTGGCTGCGGGTGTGGCCCACGAAGTCAACACGCCGCTGGCGGTGATTTCTTCCTATACCCAAATGCTGGCCAAGCAGCTGCAATCGGATCCACAAAAAGCCGGTGTCCTCGACAAGATCACGAAGCAAACGTTCCGTGCCTCAGAGATCGTGAACAACCTGCTGAACTTCTCCCGCACCACCGGCACGGAATTGACCGAAGTCAGCCTGAACAAGGTGATCTCGGATACGTTGGCCTTGCTCGAGCACCAGTTCCGCGTGGCGCAGATTCAGGTGCAGCCCGAGCTTTACGAGAACTTGCCGTTGATTCAGGGTAACGCTGGGCGCCTGCAACAGGTGTTTCTGAATTTGTTTTTGAATGCCAAAGACGCCATGGCAACGTCGGGTGGCGGAGTGCTCAACGTCGCGACGACTAACGGCGAATTCGTCAGTGTGCGCGTCACCGACACCGGCTCAGGCATTGCACAGGAAAACATTCAACGCATCTACGATCCATTCTTTACCACCAAGACTGCTCCCGCTGAAGGTCAATCTCGCGGCACCGGTCTTGGACTCTCTGTCACCTACGGCATCATCCAGGAACACGCAGGCAGCATCCGCGTGGAGAGCCGCCCAGGCGAGGGCACGACTTTTACTCTGGATTTTCCATTGATCTCGACCAGGAAGGCAGTCCATGTCTGAACTAGCAGTGTCTGAACTCACGACCGTCCCGCGGCGCAGCTCTCCCGAGAGCACGCAGCCACAGAGTGCCGGCAGAATTCTCATCATTGACGACGAAGCCGAGATCCGCGAGTCGCTGGAGACTCTTCTTCAGATGGAGGGTTACACCGTCGTGGTCGCAGGAAGCGGCAAAGAGGGTCTGATGCAGATCGGCGAGCGCAACTTCGACGTCGTCTTGCTTGACCTTGCCCTTCCAGACAAGAACGGGATGGACGTCCTTTCCGAAATTCGCTTATTGCATCCTGAGCAAGCCGTCATCATGATCACGGCCTACGGCACGGTCGAGAACGCCGTCCGGGCGATGCAGTTTGGCGCTACCAACTTCATCCAGAAACCCTGGGACAACGAGAAATTGCTCGCCGATGTGCGAGCGGCTGTAGCGCGCCAGAAGGCGGAAGAAGAAAATATCCAGCTGAAGCGCGCCCTTAAGCAGCGCTATAACTTTGAGCACATCGTGGGCAAGAGCGAGCCCATGTTGAAGATTTTCGATCTGGTCGCCCAGGTTGCGCCCAGCCGCTCGACCGTCCTGCTGCAAGGCGAAAGCGGCACCGGCAAAGAGCTGATTGCCAAAGCGATTCATTTGAATTCCACGCGGCGTGACCGGTCGTTCGTTCCCGTCAACTCTGGTTCCACGCCGCCCGACCTGCTCGAATCCACGCTCTTCGGCCACGTAAAAGGCGCTTTCACCAGCGCCGTCACGTCGAAGAAAGGCTTGTTTGAGGTGGCCGACCGCGGCACCCTTTTCCTCGACGAAATCGGCACCATGACCATGGACACCCAGAGCAAAATCCTGCGTGTGTTGCAGGATCGCAAGTTCATGCATCTGGGCGGAGTGCAGGAGATTCAGGTTGATGTTCGCATCATCGCTGCCACCAACGTAGATCTGCGTCAGATGGTCCGCGAAGGCAAGTTCCGCGAAGATCTTTTCTACCGCCTTAATGTGATCAGTCTCGATCTGCCGCCCCTGCGGCAGCGCCGTGAAGATATTCCTCTGCTCGTACAGCATTTCCTCCAGAAATATTCCGAGGAAAACGAGCGGCCGAAGCGCCACATCACCACCGAGGCGTTGCGCCCGCTGATGAGTTATTCCTGGCCCGGCAACGTCCGCGAACTGGAAAATACCATCGAGCGCGCCGTCGTGTTGTCATCCGACAGTGACATTGGCATGGAACTTCTCCCCGACCACATTGTGGGACGCGGCACTTCGGTCCCTGTGCTGGAACCGAATTCGGGCGCCACGCTCTTCACCATCATGGAAGACTGCGAGCGTAGGATCATCATCGACATGCTGGAAAAATGCAGCTGGAACCAAACCGAGGCCGCCGAACGTTTCCACGTCCCGCTCTCGACCCTGAATCAAAAGATCAAGCGCCTAGCCATCGAAATCCGCAAGAAAAGCCGGGAGGAGCATCGAGTCACTGGGTGAGCGGGTCCTCCAGAAACTCCCTCGTGGTTGATCTTGATGTTCCCATGACAGGATGGCCCAGCGCCCTTTTCTGTCTGCTATAGTTCCTTGAGCAGTTTCGCACCCTACATGGCGCTGGAAATCGAACTCATCTCGCCCTTCGATGTCGCCAAGGATCTCGCGCTGGCGGTGCAGGAATACACCCTGCTGGCGGCGCGATCGGTGGCGAATTTTTTTCGCCGACCGCTCTACATGGGAGACATGCTGCAGCAAGCCGACCTGATCGGCTTTGGCTCGCTGCCCATCGTGATCCTTACAGGTCTTTCCGTCGGCGCTTTGCTGGCTTTGAATGCCGCCAGCACTCTGCAGCGTTTCGGCGGGATCACCCTCATCGGCCAGCTCGTCTCGCTCGGCATGGTCACCGAACTCGGACCGCTGATCACCGGACTGATGGTCGCGGGGCGGAACGCATCCGGCATGGCTAGCGAACTCGGCTCGATGATCGTAACTGAGCAGATCGACGCCATGCGCGCTCTGGGCACCGACCCTACCAAAAAATTGGTGACGCCGCGGGTTGGAGCGACGGCGTTCATGCTGTTTTTCCTGACCATCATCGCTGATCTTCTCGGACTTTGCGGCGGATGGGCGGTGGCTCATCTCATCTTCGGCTTGGACTCGCGCCAATACTGGACCTCGGTCTGGCAGATCCTGGTTTTTCGCGACGTATTTACGGGCCTCATTAAGCCGGTGCTCTTTGGGTTCATCATCGCGACCGTCGGCTGCTATTACGGGATGTCGACACGAGGAGGCACGCAAGGCGTGGGCCGCTCGACAACCCAGGCCGTGGTCGCTGCTTCGGTTTTGATTCTGGTCGTGGATTTCTTTGTCACCAAGCTGATCTTTGCCATTTTTGGATACAGGTAAGGAATGTCCACTCCGACGTTGCCCATCGAAAATCCGGTCGCATCGGTGGCCAATCCGTCCAAGTACGCCATCGAGTTCGACAACGTGTCGATCGCTTTCGACGAGAACGTGGTCCTCGACGGCATCTCGTTCCAGTTGCCGCACGGCGAAACCAAGGCTCTTTTCGGCGTCGCCGGTTCGGGCAAGAGCACTCTGCTTAAGCTCGCCATGGGACTCATGCCGCCCGACAGTGGGCGCATTTTCGTGCTCGGCGAAGAAGTCACTCGCATGTCGGAAGCCGAATTGTTTGAGCTGCGGCGGCGTGTCGGCATCGTCTTCCAGGAAAGCGCGCTCTTCGATTCGCTCAAAGTCTACGAAAACGTGGGATTCCGCCTAGCCGAGGAGAAAACTCCCCCGGACGAGATCGAGCGACGCGTTCGTGAGGTCCTGCGATTCGTGGAGTTGGAGCGGACGTATGACATGTATCCCTCGGAACTCTCCGGCGGCATGCGCCGGCGCGTTGCCATTGCGCGCGCCATCATCACGCAGCCCGAGGTCCTGCTCTACGATTCCCCCACGGGCGGGCTCGATCCCGTGACCTCGAACACGATCGTCGAACTGATCGTGAAACAGCGCGACGTGTACAAGACAAGTGCACTCATGGTGACGCACCGCCTTCAGGATGCCTTCACCATGGCGACCCACTATTTTGACAGCGCGAAGAACCAGATGGTCGCCTACCCAAAAGGCGTGCGCTGTGAGGTGCCGATGAGTTTCCTGATTTTGAAAGACGGCAAAGTGATCTTCGATGGCGACGCCCAACAACTGGCCGCTTCGCGCGACGACTATATTCGCGAATACATTTCGTAAGTTTTAATTGGTCGAGTCGAGAGACTCATTGCGGAAGCCCTGATGCGCTGCAAGGAAATCTCCGGTCACAGCCACGACTACTACGAAATCTCCGACAGCATCAACAACGACGCGTGGGATTTTCTCGCGGGCTATCGCCTTCCGTAGCCGCTTGAGGGAGCCTTCGAAACAAGTAGCCGGCAAATGAAAAGAGACCGGTAAACCGATAGCTCGGGTCTACGTAGTGTTCGATCACGTAAAATGCAAAGTAATAAAAACGGCAGAAAGCCCACACTGTGAGTATCAGAAGCACCGCTACTTTCAACGTCGGGTTTAGGAGAAATAGCAGGGTCCCGCAGAGTAGAGCCAGCACCAGGAAAAGGCCGCCCTTCATTTTGATCCACAACGAACTCGTCAGATCTCGCATCCAGCCTCATTCCTTCTTCGGTTTCTTGCCCGGCAGCGCCGCCGGATTTTCGTGGACGCGTTCACGGAATCCCCCTTTCATTCCACGGGCGAGTCCTATTGCCGATTCTCCAAACTTGTCGCGGAGATGATCGGCGGCGGCCAGAGCGTTCTTCCAGCGCTGGTCGCGTGCTGGTTCAAGCAAGTCGAGCTGACCTTGGAACGATTCGAAATTGGAAGCTTGCACGCCCAATAATCTCACCGGCGCACCCGCCTTCCAGTTGTCGAAAAATAACCGGCGTGCCTGTTCGAAAATCTGATTGTCCATCTGCGTCGGCTGTTCCAGCGAATGGGCCCGCGTGATGGTGGTGAAATCCTTGTAGCGCAATTTGAGTTGAATGGTGCGCGCGAAATATCCACCCTCGCGCAGCCGCCTCCCAACCATCTCGCTGAGACGCATCAGCGTGGATTGCAGGCGCTCGGCGTCGCCCGTGTCTTCGTTGAACGTGTGCTCGTGGCTGATCGACTTCGCATCTACATTTTCGCCCACTTCATTGTCGAACCATCCTCCAGCGTCTTCGCCCCGCGACTTCCCGGCCAGTGCGAGTCCCCATTTTCCGAAGCGATGTTCGAGATCGTGATCCTCGAGACGCGCCAGATCCCCAACTTTCTGAATACCGATCGCGTGTAGTTTTTGCTCCATCACTTTGCCAACACCTGGTATGTCGCCCACCTCGAGCGGGGCGAGAAATTTCGCCTCTTGCCCGGGAAGCACCCAGAGCACTCCGTTCGGCTTGGCTTTGGCAGAAGAAACTTTTGCGATCAGCCGCGAGGTACCGATACCGATCGAGCAATTCAGCTGTGTGGTCGACTTCATTGCCGCATGGAGCTGGTGCGCGGAACGCAGCGGTTTCCCGTGGAGCCGCTCCGTGCCCGTCATATCGATGTAAGCCTCGTCCACCGAAGCCATCTCAACCAAGGGAGAAAAATGTCCAAGGACTTCATGCACTTTCTGCGAGTATTCGCGATAGCGATCGGGATGTCCGTTGACAAAAATTGCCTGCGGACAAAGCTTCGCTGCCGTCCGCAGCGGCATAGCCGAATGCACGCCAAATTTCCGCGCCGCATATGACGCGGCCGAAACCACGCCGCGTTCATCGCGCCGCCCGCCCACAACGACAGGCTTGCCTTTCAATGACGGATCGAAAAGTTCTTCGACCGAGACAAAGAAGGCGTCCATATCGACGTGAAAGATGGTGCGTAGGGAATTCATTGGAGCGAGCCTTCGAGCAGTGTACCGTGAGAATTCGCTGAGAAAGAAACGAGCCGAGGGTTACCCGGGCACCGAGTCCTTCTTCAGTTCAGCCTTCACTTCCGCTGCCGCCGATGACTCAGCGGTGGCCCGCACCTGCCGAGCTCGCTCGTAGACTTTTCCATATTCGCGCGCGGACGCTCCCCAGGAAAAATCTCGGGCCATGCCATTGCGCATCAGCGTTTGCCATGACGATGGGTCCTGATACGCAATGAGCGCCTGCTTGATGGTGGCGAGTAGCGCTTCTCCGGTGTAATCGGTGAACTTGAACCCCGTACCCTTGCCGGTGCGCGCATCCCAGGGCTCGATCGTATCGTCGAGACCGCCAGTGGCTCGGACGATCGGAACCGTACCATATTTCAAGCTGTAAATCTGGTTCAGTCCGCAAGGCTCGTATCTCGATGGCATCAGAAACATATCGGCGCCCCCTTCAATCTTGTGGGCGATGGCGTTGTCGAATGCGACCTTGATCGCGATCTTGCTCGGAAACTGCTTGTTCAAGCGCTGGAACGCTTCCTCGTAAAGCTTGTCGCCTGAGCCGAGGATGACCATGATCATCTCTTCGCGAGCCAGGCGATCGATGATCTGTGCGATCAGATCAAAACCTTTCTGAGCCGCAAATCTGGAGACGATGCCGATTACCGGCACTTTTGTGTCGGCATTCTTTATGCCAAAAGCGGCGAGTAAGTCTTGTTTGCATTTCTGCTTCGCCGCGAGATCCTGCGCGGAATATTTTGCCACGATGAATTTGTCGGTCTGCGGACTCCATTCTTCGTAGTCGACGCCGTTCAAAATTCCCGTCACGGTCGCGGCGCGGTTGCGCAGCACGCCTTCGAGGCCAAATCCGTACTCGGTAGTCTGAATCTCTTGACTGTATTTCTTGCTGACGGTGGTGACATAGTCTGACATCACCAGTGCACCTTTCAGGAAATTCACCTGTCCAAAGAATTCCATCTTCGAAATGGTGAGCAAATCCCAGGGTAAGGTCAGCAGGGGCAAAGTGTCGGGCGGAAACAGGCCCTGGTATCCCATGTTGTGAATGGTGAAAACGGTGGCGACCTCGCGGAACGCTGGGTCTTCAGCATAGAGCGTCCTCAGCATCACCGGAATCAGAGCTGACTGCCAATCATGGCAATGAAAAACGTGGGGCACGCCCAGAATCTTGGAAGCCTCGATCACCGCGCGACAAAATAGCGCAAAGCGCTCGGCGTTGTCGGGATAGTCGCCCGCCGGAGTTCCGTAAATCGCCTCGCGATCGAAGTACGGAGGATATTCCACAAAATAAAAACGCACTCCTGAACTTGTGCCGGCGGTGACGACCGAGCAGAAGCGATATTTGTCATCGAAAGGAACCGTGACGCTGCGTACGACCGTTTGCGGATCCTCGAGCTTGGTCTGCCGATAGCGCGGCACATAGACGCTGACCTGATGGCCCAGAGCGGCCAGTGCGCGCGGCAGCGCACCCACCACATCGGCGAGGCCGCCCGTCTTCGAAAATGGGACACACTCGGATGCGGCGAAAGCGATATGCATTGCGGGAAAGCCTCCTGAGCTGGGACTCGATATGCCTCGCTCACGTTATGATTAGGGTCGGCAAAAGAAGCTCCGCCAGTCTAAAGCCGAAGACAGAGAGGGTCAACGTGCCGAAGGGCGCTACCGTAAACACAAGTCCACGCAAGCCGAAGCTGGGTCAACATTTTCTCTCGAGCGACGGTGCTGCGCTGCGGATTGTGGAGGCGCTGGGCGATGTATCCGACGCAACGGTGCTCGAGATCGGCCCCGGACGCGGCGCGATCACTGACTTGCTGGCGCGCCGGGCGCGGCGGTTGATTGCGGTGGAACTGGATCGCGTGCTGTCAGCGCAACTGCGCATGAAATTCAACATGCATCCGAATGTTGAGATCATCGAAGGCGACATCCTTACGATCGAACTGGATACGGTGTTTGGCTTGAAGCCGGGAATGCTGCACACCGGACTAAGTTTCGCTCCCGAACCGGCGCGTGTGATCGGCAATCTGCCCTATTACATTACGTCTGACATTCTGTTGCGGCTGTTCGAATATCACCGCTATTTTTCGACCATCGTCATCATGGTTCAGAAAGAAGTTGCCGATCGCCTGGCCGCTTCGGCCGGAACCCGCGACTATGGCCTGCTCTCGGCGACAGCGCAGCTTTACGGCCGCGTCGAACAGCTATTCACACTCCCGCCGTCGGCATTTGTTCCTCCGCCGAAAGTACATTCCAGCGTGATCCGTATTACGATCAAACCTCAACTGGAAGCGCTGCGCGTTCCCGAGGCGGAGTTTATCGCGTTCCTGAAATTGTGCTTTGGGCAGAAACGAAAGACGCTTTGGAACAATCTGAAAACGGCCTACGATGAAGACCTGTTGCGGGCAGCGTTGGCGAAGAGCGGCGTGAAGCCTGCAATTCGAGCCGAGGCGCTCCCGATCGAGAGAACTGCAGCTTTGTTTCGTGCGCTCACTAACGGCAGTTCATAGCTCGCGCACTGGTGTCCAAAAACCGTGACTTCCGCATTGCGCACTCCCGCCGTGGCTGGCCGGTTCTATCCGGGTCGCGCTGACGAACTCTTGCGCGATGTCCAGAAGTACACGTTTCCGCCAGCGGCCAGCCGGATTGCCGCGATCGGCTGCGTCGCTCCCCACGCTGGATACATATATTCTGGCGTCGTCGCGGGCGCGGTGTATTCGCAAGTTGAAATTCCCGAATGCTGCGTGATTCTTTGCCCCAACCACACCGGCAGAGGTGTCCCTCTGGCGATTATGGCCAATACGACGTGGCAGACTCCGCTCGGTGAGATCGCGGCGGATACGGATCTGGCCACGCGGCTACTACACACTTTTCCCGCTCTCCACGAAGACAGCGCCGCACATCGCTCCGAACATGCCATCGAAGTGCAGCTGCCTTTTTTACAGACGCAACAGCCGAAGTTGAGCATCGTCCCAATCGCTGTTGGAACCAGCAACTTCGACGGCCTTCGCGGACTCGGGGAGGCATTAGCGGACCTCATTGCTGACGTGGAAGAAGAGCGAGGCAAGAAGGTTCTGATCGTCGCTTCCAGCGACATGAATCATTACGAGTCTGACGCGATCACCCGAGTCAAAGACGGCAAGGCTATCGACCGCGTGCTGGCTCTCGATGCGCGCGGACTCTGGGACGTCGTCATGCATGAGGGAATCAGCATGTGCGGTTTCGGGCCCACGGTTGCGATGCTCACCGCTGCCAAGCTACTCGGCGCACACACAGCTGCGCTGATCAAGTACGCCACGTCGGGCGAGGTCTCGGGTGATTACGCGGCGGTGGTGGGATACGCGGGGATCGTCGTTGCTTAGATCATCGTTTAATGCGCCGGGGCGCGCTCCAGCAGGCGCTGGGCCCGAGCCCGGGTGACGTTGATCACGGCCGGGTCGGCGATGATCCGATCGAGAATGGATTGAATGGCCGCGACCTCGACAAGTTGATTGGTGCCGGCCAAAGTCTCCATCTGCTTGAGTTCATCGTCGAGTGCCAGCTTCTGATATTGCTGGTCGTACCGCAGGCGATGCCCGAATTCGAGCGTCATAGAAAGACTCTGCATCAGGCTCGTCAAGTCCTGCACCGCGGGAATGGTTGAATAGTTGAAGGTTGACTCGCCGTTGCGCTGCGCGTCCTGGTAGGCGAGCACCTTCTTGCCCGTAAAAGCCAGACCTTTGTGATGAGAGTCAACATCCTTCTTGAAATAGCCGGCCTTCGCGGCGAGGCCGAATATCTTCTCGCGCGTCTCCGTCGTGGTGTTGAAATCCAAATCAAAGCTCTCAGTGTCGTCGGAATTTGCCGATATGCGTCCACTGGACTGGTAGTGCCCCGTGCCATCGGATGAAATGCGGATCGAATAGTGTTCGGGTTGAGAGCTGGGGAAATCGATCGTGAAAGTCACGGTCGCCAGGCTTGGAGTTTGGGAATAGGTGGTGAGGGCCGAGAGAATCAGGAAGCAGGCAATCTGAAATATTCGAGACATGGGCCGCAGTAATGATTGGGGATGCGGCGAGGAGTGTCAAGTGCGAGAACACTCTGGGCGGTTGACACTGACGAGATAAGAACACCCGACTCTGCGCGTTCGGTGCGCAATGGTCGGATTCCACGAAATTCTCCGTCTTATCTACTTGCAAATCGCCGTATATCCCAGCGTGGTACTGCCGAGCAGATAGATCTGACCAGAAATCACTCCATTGTTGTTAATGCCGCCGACTGTCGCGTATTGGGCATCGGGATAGACGATGTCTTTGAAAACGCTGTTCTCGTAGATGAATCCCGAATCTTTATTCTTGGAGAGATGGTTGCCAACGATCACTCCAGAGTTGTTGATCGCGGCCAGAACCGTACCATACTTGGAATTCGGATAGTTAATGGTGGTGAAGTTTCCGCCATTCCACAGAAACCCGTTGCTGACGGGGCCGCTGGCATAGGTTCCGATCACATCGCTGTTGTCGTTGATCCCCAGCGCGTATGTGACTTGCGCTTCCGGAACGCCGATCGTCGTGTATTCCCCGTTCAGCAGCATGAATCCTTTAATCACCGAGGCGCTGGCGCTGTAGCTGCCGACGGCCACTCCAAGTTGGTTCATGGCGAAAAGCCACGTGTTGGCAGCTCTCGGATGATCGATGAACGTAAATTTCGCGCCCTGGAGAATGAATCCATGTACCCGTTCGGGATGAATCTTGTCCTGATAGAAACCGGTATTGTCCCCGACGCCGTTGCGTCCATAGAGCCATGTGCTCGACGAGCCCGGCGCGGCGTGCATCGTCATGACTCCGCCGGCTGAACGCGAGAAGGCCATCCAGTGCTGCGTCTGGTTCTCGACCAACTGGCCGACGACGGTGCCATCATCGCTGATGCCTTCAATCTGCGTGAAGGAGTATCCCGCCGGCGCGGAGAATGTGTCGAAAGTGCAGGAGGCCACCTCGGCAGCATGGAGTACGGTTGCGTGCAGGAAAAGTGCTATGAGGACGATAACGCGTATGCAATAGCGAAGGCCCATGGAATTGTCTCCTCTGTCTAATGGTGCAAGTTCTGGATGTCTTCAGGATCGGCAGGGAGACGTGGTGGCTGCACTGCCTGGGGACACGTTTTCAGGACAAGGGCGAAGGTAACTTGGCAAGGCGGGGAGAATGTCTACGTCGCTACGTGGCTCTGCCGCTCTTTCGTCGCAGCAGTGTGCAGATGACAAATGGCGATGGCCAGGGCATCGGCGGCGTCAGCGGGTTCGGGAATTTGGTGGAGATTCAGGAGCCGCGTCACCATCTGCTGCACCTGATGTTTCTCGGCGCGGCCGTACCCGACGACTGCCGACTTGATGGAAAGCGGCGAGTACTCGGCAACGGCGAGTCCGGCGGAAGCGGCGGCCAGCATGGCAACTCCGCGGACCTGGCCAAGTTTCAAGGCTGATTTCACGTTAGTAGCGTAGAAGACGTCTTCAATGGCGACGCGGTCGGGTCGATGATTCGAAATCAGTTCACGTAGACCGATCGAGATATTCGAGAGCCGCGTAGGCATCGGATCGCGAGGGGAAACCTTGATCGCGCCACAGACGATACAGATCAGGCGGTCGTTGCTGCGAGCATCGGACACGAGATCAACCACGCCGTATCCCGTATATTCCGTGCCACAGTCGATGCCGAGGACCCGCATGAGGAAAGTGTAGCAGGGCGCTGCCGGCTATCCGATATCAGCCTTGAGCCGGTTCCTTTTCTCTTTTTCAGTAGCCTCGCTGTTCAGCGGCATCGCTTTTCAGCAGCATCTTGGTCTTCGAGATTTCGACTGGTCGTTTTCCTGCCGGAAGGCAGCGTAGGCATCCGGAGAGGACTGCACTCGGTTCCTTGTCAAAAATCGGTCATAGGCGGATTCGTCGAAGATCTCGCGAAGCATCGCGCGAACCACGCTCGCGACACGAGCCAACTGGCCCACGAAACAGGTAGCGAATCGAGGGCTCGTGCTTTTTGTGGACGTGCTTCCAGCGGACGTGTCAGCCGATGTTGGCATCCATGCAAGCATAGTTTTGTCCAACTTGTTTTCGCAAGCCCAACTCCCCAAGCTAGTGTCCAACCTAGAGACACCTACAACGGTTGATGCCCGCGGATCGGGTGTCGTTGCAGCAGCCATGTAATAAGCAGGTCAACGTCAGGTAAATCTTCGTAAAGACGAAATGTAGAGACGTTTCTCGATGCTAAAGTTAAGGAATGCGCTGGGTTAAAGGATGCGATGGATTGACCGCAGTTTGGCGCGGGCTTGCGCGACGGAGTCGGCTATGACTACGAGGATCCGGGTGACCGCGATCATCACCGTCGCGGCCGTTGCGCTGATTCTGGCTCCCGTCCACATGGCCGCCCAAGACAAACAGGGCAGCCCTGGTGGAAATGGGCAGGTAGCCAAAGCTGTCGGGCCGATCAAGAGCATTCAGACAGATTCCCTTGTCATCGCGGCGGAATCCGGCGGCGACGTCACGGCGAAATTGACGGCCACAACGAAGATCCTTCGCATCCCTCCGGGAGAAAAGGATCTAAAGAATGCAACTCCTTTGCAGCCACAAGACCTGCAGCCTGGCGACCGCGTACTGGTTCGCGGGCAGGCATCGTCGAATGACGATGGGCACACAATCACGGCGCTATCGGTGGTTGTGATGAAGCAGGCAGACGTCGCAGCCAAGCAGCAGCGCGACCGCGACGACTGGCAGAAGCGGGGCCTGGGCGGACTCGTCACCAAAGTCGACGCCACGGCCGGCATCATCACTGTCTCATCCTCGTCCTCATCGAGCGGAATCGCTGGAACCAAGAGCATCGCTGTGCAGGTTGCCAGGAACACCGTCCTGCGCCGCTACGCGCCCGGATCGGTGAACTTCGACGATGCAAAACCGGCCCCCATCGATCAAATCAAGGTGGGCGATCAACTGCGCGCCCGGGGAAATCGCAATGCCGATGGCAGCGAGTTGGCCGCGGAAGAGATTGTTTCGGGATCGTTCCGCAACATTGCTGGAACCATCAAAACGATCGACGCGACCGGCAACACGATGACCGTGCAAGATGCGATCAGCAAAGCTGCGGTTGTGGTGAAAATCTCCTCCGACTCGCAAGTGAAAAAACTTCCGCCGGAGATTGCGCAACGCATCGCGATGCGACTGAAGGGCGCGGCAGGCGGCGCGAGCGGAGAGCAAACGGGCGGCAACGGCCAGGCCGCGAATGGGCAAGGTTCTGCGGGTCAAGGCTCCTCGGGTGCTGCGCGGGCAGGGTCGGACGCACAAGGCGGTCGCCCGCCGGGCGGCGCAGGGGGAAACGGGCCGCCAGACTTCCAGCGATTGCTGAGCCGCTTGCCCAATAGCAAGTTGACGGACTTGCAAAAAGACGACGCTGTGATGATCGTCTCGACCGTGGACGGCACCGCCGACGCCGTGACGGCAATCACGTTGCTCGCCGGAGTCGATGCCATCCTGAGGGCCGCACCAGACCGCAGCGCTTCATTGCTTTCGCCGTGGTCTCTGAATGCCGCCGGAGGAGAAGGCGAAGCCGCGCAGTAGTTACGAGTCTTCACTGTTTTTGATTCGATCTGTTTTTGAATCGATCTGATCTGCCTGGAAAGAAAAGGTGTGTGTTGAAGTATCTATCGGTCTCCATTCTGGCCATTTTTTGTTTAGCAATGCTGATCGGACAGACTACGCCCGCAATTGCACAAGCGGCCGCCGCAACAGGCACGCTGCGCGGGCAAGTCACAGATCCCTCGGGCGCTGTCGTGCCCAATGCCACGGTCGGGATCCTGGTTCCGGGAGGAGCAACCCACACCGCCACAACCACCCGCACGGGTGCGTATGAAATTGGAAACCTCACGCCCGGCAAATACACAGTCACGGCCAATGCGCAGGGTTTCGCCGTGTTTGTGCAGGACGACATCGATGTGGCCGCCGGCCAAGTCGCGCAATTCAACATCGCGCTCGACATCAATGTTCAACAAGAGAAGGTCAACGTAAACGGCGAGGGGCCGACGCTCGACGTCAATCCCGCGAACAATGCCAGCGCGATCGTACTGAAAGACAAAGATCTCGAGGCGCTTCCCGACGATCCCGATGAACTGCTGGCTGACCTGCAAGCTCTCGCCGGACCCTCGGCCGGTCCCAATGGTGGCCAGCTCTACATCGACGGATTTACCGCTGGAGAGCTACCGCCCAAGAGTTCCATCCGCGAAATTCGCATCAACTCCAATCCGTTTTCCGCCGAATACGACAAACTCGGCTACGGAAGAATCGAAATCTTTACCAAGCCCGGCACCGACAAATACCACGGCCAGTTTTCCGTCGTCGGAAACAGCTCAGGCCTGAACACGCGCAATCCCTTCCTCGGAGACGCCCAGCAACAACCCTATGACTCCGTGATCTACCAGGGAAACTTCGGCGGCCCCATCAACAAGAAGTCGTCCTTCTTTTTCGATGTGCAGCGGCGCAACATCGACGAGATCGCGGTGGTCAATGCAACCGTGCTCGATCTTGCAACCTTTCTGCCAATGCATTTCCAGCAGAGCGTACCGAACCCGCATACGCGAACCAACATCGGGACACGCTTCGACTATCAGGTCAGCACTAACAACACGCTCACTGCGCGCTACCAGTTCTACCGCGACACGCAGCAGAACGCCGGTGTCGGCGCCCTGGTACTACCGGAGGCTGGGGATGACACCAATTCCACCGAACATACGGTGCAGATCAGCGATACTCAAATTCTGGGAACAAAGGTCGTAAACGAAATCCACTTCCAGTACCTGCGCGAAAACAGCGGCCAGACTCCGTTGAGCACAGCCTTAGGCATCAGCGTACCGGGAGAGTTTATCGGCGGCGGCAGCAGTTCGGGTGCGCAGACCGACCATCAGGATCACTACGAATTTCAGAACTACACTTCGGTTTCGGCAGGCAAACATTTCGTAAAATTCGGCGGGCGCCTGCGAGCCATTCACGAAACCAACATCTCCAGTGCCGGATTCAACGGCAGTTACACCTTCGCGGATCTCACGACTTACGCAAACGCGCTGCAGGGTGCGCAGAACGGCACTCCGCTTCAGTACTCGATTAATGGAACGGCAAGCGGCACGGCGGCGAGCGTCCCCGTCACCATGGTGGATGCGGGATTGTACATACAAGACGATTGGAAAGTGCGCCCGAACTTCACGCTGAGCGGCGGGCTGCGCTTCGAAACGCAAAGTGGAATCCACGATCATGCGGATTGGGCGCCGCGACTCGGGTTCGCGTGGGGCTTGGGCGGAGGCGGAAAGAACGCTCCGAAAACCGTGCTGCGCGGCGGGTTTGGTCTGTTTTACGATCGCTTCACGGAAGACCTGATTCTGAATGCAGATCGCCAGAATGGCGTCGTGCAGCAACAGGGCATTGAGGATGCACCAACCTTTTTCCCGACCACGCCGCCGCCAAGCAGTTTCGCATTGCAGTCGATCTACCGGATCAATTCCGAACTGCGCGCTCCCTACATCATGCAAACCGCATTTAGTATGGAGCGGCAGCTTACCAAGATTGCGAATCTTACTGTGACCTACCTCAATGCCCGCGGGGTGCATCAACTTCTATCCTTGAACGCCAACGCCCCGCCGCCGGGAACGCCCGGTTCATCGGGTCCTCTCCCAAACCCAAACTATCTCGCCATTTTTCAATATGTTTCGGACGGAGTTTTCCGGCAGAACCAGTTGATCACGAATTTCAACGTCCGCGCCGGATCGAAGCTCTCTCTGTTCGGTTACTACGCGCTGAATTATGCGAACAGCGATACCTCTGGCGCTTCTGGCTTTGCCTCGGATTCGTATGACATAGCCGCCGACTACGGGCGAGCCACGTTCGACATCCGGCATCGGGTGTTTTTTGGCGGCACCGTCGGAATGCCCAAAGGCTTTCGCTTGAGTCCGTTCATGATTTTCAATTCTGGCTCGCCCTATAACGTCACCACGGGACGAGATTTGAATAGCGATACCGTCATTGACGATCGTCCAGCCTTCGGCACCAATCCTCCCGGCTCGTGTCCGTTTCGGACACCGGCGGCATGCTTGAGCTACGTAATCCCCACAGCTTCCAGCACTCTAATTCCGGTCAACTATCTAACCGGTCCCAACCACTTCACGCTCAACTTGCGCCTGGCAAAAACTTTCGGCTTCGGACCGGAGGCTGGCGCGAAAAACAACGGGCCACAAGAGGGAGGCGGTGCGGGCGGCGGCCACACGCCCGGAGCGCACGGCGGTGGCGGCGGAGGCGGTGGTGGCGGCGGTTTTGGACGCGGCGGGGGCGGCGGACTCGGTGCAGCAACTACTCGGCGCTACAGCCTGACCTTCAGCGTAAACGCTCGAAACGTCCTGAACAAGGTGAACGCGGCGACGCCAATTGGCTCCTTGAGCTCATCGTCTTTCGGGCAGTCGATCGCTCTGGCGGGAGGGCCTTTCTCAAGCGCGGCCGCAAACCGGAAAATTGAATTGCAGGCTTCGTTCAGCTTCTAGTTTGCGTTGCTACGTTGAATAATCGGCGTTGATCCGCACATACTCCGCGGTCAGATCAGTGGTAAGAAATCGCACCGTTGCCTTGCCCCGTCCGAGTAACACCCGGATATGGCACTCAGGCTGCGCGAGATCGTTATGGGCTCGCCGTTCATCGAACGGGCAGGAAACGCCATTGCGGCAAACCTTCTGCTTGCCAATGAATATCTGCACACGTGATGGATCGACGGTCACGCCGCTGCGTCCGACCGCCGCGAGAATGCGCCCCCAATTCGGGTCGGCCCCAGCCCACGCCGTCTTCACCAGCATGGAGTGAGCGATGGTTCGCGCAACTCGTAGCGCCTCTTCCCTGCTGCGCGCCTGCTCGACGAAAAGACGGATCACGTGCTGCACGCCTTCGCCATCGCTGACAATTTGTTCGGCGAGAGACTGGCATGCTGCGGCCAGAGCAGAGGAAAACTTTTTTCGCGCGGCGGCGTCTTTCAATGGAGCCCCACTCGCGCCACTGGCCAGCAGCAGTACCGTATCGTTAGTCGAAGTGTCGCCATCGATCGACAGGCAATTCAGTGAATCGTCGCAAGCCTCGCGCAGAAATGACTGCAGTTCGCGCGCGGTTGCTTCCACATCGGTAAGCAAATACACCAGCATCGTCGCCATTTGCGGATGGATCATTCCCGCGCCTTTGGCAATTCCCAGGACGGTGACCTCTTTGCCGCCGATTCGAATCCGCGCCGAAGCGATCTTTTCCCGCGTGTCGGTCGTCATGATCGCGCGCGCAAACGCCTCTACGCCGCTCTCGCTGGCTGATCGCGCTCCGATTAGCTCGGGCAACTTCGCGTGAATCTTCTCCGCCGGGAATGGAACCCCAATGATGCCGGTCGAGGAGGGAAAAACTTCAGCCGATCGAACTCCAAACAGCTTCCCAGCATCCCGACACACACCTTCACAGACTTGAATGCCCGCGCGTCCAGTGGCGCAGTTTGCGTTCCCGGAGTTCACAATGACCGCTCGAACGTGCCCTCCCGTCGCACGCAGCGCGGCGCGGCCCACGACGATGGGGGCCGCGACCACGCGATTCGTAGTGAATAATGCCGCCGCGCGCGTCCCCTCGGTCGCTTCAACCAGCGCCAGGTCCGGCCGTCCGCTGACTTTAATTCCGGCAGCAATGGCGGAGAAGGAAAACCCTCCGGGCAAAAGAATTGGCTCGGGCGAACGCTGCAACGAGTTCATGCCTGGATTTTCAACCAGTTCTTCGGCGGCGGCAAGATGGCAAACGAGGGCACTTTGCCACGCACCATCGCCACTTCATCGCAACGATAGAGACGCGGACACTTGTAGCAGTCTTTGTGAATCTTGTCGGGGAGGTCCTGATGCGCCGCGACCGTGAATCCCAGACGCGAAAAAAAATCCGGAATGCGCGTGAACAGACATACGCAGGAGACGTTGTGCTTCTCCGCCTGCACGAGCAGAGCTTTCACGAGTCGTCGTCCACCGCCGCCACTCTGGCTTGCGGGATCGACCGTGATCGAACGAATCTCGGCCAGATGCACGCCATAGAGATGAAGAGCGCCGCATCCAATGATGCGAGTGTTGTGTTCGAGCACGACAAAGTCGCGCACGTTCTCGCAGATTTCCGCCAGCGTGCGTGGCAGGAGAGTGCCATCGCCCGAATACGCCGAGATCAGAGCATGGATCTGCTCCGCATCGGGCAGCACTGCCTCACGCACGCGCATTTGCTGCCTGGCGCCGCGTCGAGACGGGGTTGCTTTCCTTTTGCGTGGACTCTGCATTTTTATGCAACGCCCCATCCAGCGCTTTGACCACCTGATCCACGTGCTTTTTCTGGATCACGTAGGGCGGTAGAAAGCGCAGCACGGTGTCGTGCGTGCGATTGATGATAATTCCTTCTTGCAACAGTTGCCGGGCCACGGCTTTCGCCAATTCCGCAGAGTCCAGTTCGAGGGCCTGCATCAAGCCGACGCCGCGAACGTCAAGAATCGATTTGTGGTGACCATCCAAAGCCGCCAGCCCGGCATGGAAATATTCGCCCATCTCGCGCACGTGCTTGAGCAACTTTTTCTCTTCGCGCAGAAACGCGATGGCAACCGCGCAGGCCAGAGGCCCTCCACCAAATGTCGTGCCGTGCATTCCCGGATGGATGCAACTGGCGACCCGATCCGTAGTAAGGAACGCGCCGAGCGGCAGACCCGACGCCAACGGCTTGGCCACCGTGACCACGTCGGGAGTGATTCCGTAATGCTGGTAGGCAAAGTGACGCCCGGTGCGGCCGAGGCCGCATTGGATCTCGTCGAGCAGCAGCAATGCGCCACTCTGTTTCGTCAAGCGCGAAGCGAACTCGAGAAATTCGGGAGTGGCGGGACAAACTCCGCCTTCTCCTTGAATCGTCTCGATGCACACAGCGCAAACGCCGGGATCAAACTTGCGTTGCAGGTCCTCGAGGTCGTTGAACTTAACGAACGTCACCCCGGGCACAAGAGGAACAAACGGAGCACGATATTTAGGCTGGCCGGTGGTCGCGAGCGCGCCAAAGGTGCGCCCGTGAAACGAATTGTCCATGGCCAGAATGTGCGTCTTCGGCTCGCTGCCATTCTTGGTATTCGCCTGCGCAAAAGCGCGAGCCACTTTTAGCGCGCCTTCCCACGCCTCGGTTCCACTGTTGCAAAAGAACGCGCGATCGAGGCCGGACATTTTGGTCAGCAGTTCCGCCAGTTTGGCCTGGTATTCATGGAAAAACAAATTCGAGATGTGAATCAGGCGCGCAGCCTGCCGTTTGATCGTCGATTGAATGCGCGGATGATCGTGCCCAAGCGCATTCACTCCAATCCCACTCAGGAAATCGAGATACTTTTTGCCCTCGGAATCCCAGAGATACACGCCGCGTCCACGAACAAAAAGAATGGGCTGACGCTCGTATGTCGGAAGCAAAAGCTTCGCTTCCATGCGCGAAACGGATGCGAGACTCATGCCCGCAAGACCTCGGTGCCACACTCCAACTTTGTGAAATAAAACAGAGGGAGCATGTCGACCTGCGCCGCCGGTAAAATGCGCACGCGTCCAACTCCGCTCTTGAGCGCTTGCGTACACGCTTCGAGCTTCGGCATCATTCCGCCGCTGATCACGGATTCGTCAATCAACCCAGCCACCTGCTTGGTATCGAGCCGCGTCATGACCGAACCGTCGGCTTGCTTCACGCCGGGGACGTCGGTCAGAAAAATCAGCGCATCGGCCTCGCACGCAATCGCGCATGCCGCCGCCATCTGGTCGGCGTTCACGTTGTAATATTGCCCGTCTCCTCCGAGCGCCACCGAGGAGAGCACGGGAATCCCGCCTTCGGCCCAGATCGCCCGCAGCCAGCGCGGCTCTGAAAAACAAATCTCGCCGACAAATCCCAGATCGTAATCTGCATCCTGCTTCTTGCGGGCGCGAAACACTCCTCCATCGCCGCCACAGAGTCCAATGGCAGGTTGGCCGGCGGCTGCGATTGCCGCGACCAGACTCTTATTCACGATTCCAGCAAGCACCATCAAGGCAACGTCGCGCGTCTCGGCGTCGGTAACGCGAAGCCCGTGGACGAAATCGCTTTCCTTGCCGAGTAGTTTCAGTGTGCGCGTCAGCGCGCTGCCACCACCATGCACGACGGCGACTTGGTGTCCATCGTGCGAGAGCTGCACGATGGCTTTCGCGCATTTCTGCAAAGACGCTTTGTCTTCGAGCGCTGCGCCGCCGATTTTGACGACAATTTTCACTGGAGACCCTCCGCTTCATCCCACCCATACATCAGATTCATGTTCTGCACAGCCTGCCCCGCCGCGCCTTTCAGAAGATTGTCGAGGCACGAGACAACAATGAGCCTGCGGCCATCACTTGCCAGGGAAAAGCCAAGGTCACAGTAATTGGTATGCACCGAGAACTGGATCTCGGGCAGACTCGATGCGGGGAAAACGCGCACCCACTGCTTGTTTTCGTAGAAATCGTGAAAGACAGTCTGGATTTCGTCCGCCTTCATTTCACGCTTAAGCTGCACATAGATCGTCGAGAGTATCCCGCGCGGAATGGGCAAGAGATGCGGAGCGAAAATCAGCTGGCCAGACTTGAGCTTCAATTGCTCGAGGATCTCCCCGGTATGACGATGACCAAAAACCGAGTACGCAGAAAAATTGCCGGCGACCGAGACAAAATGAGTCCGCGCGGTCGGCTCTTTGCCTGCGCCCGACACTCCGGATTTCGAATCCGAGATGATGCCGCGATCGCAATCGACGATCCCCGCCCCGAGCAAAGGCGCGAGCGCAAGAATAACCGACGTCGCATAGCAGCCCGGGTTCGCGATCAGCGCGGCCAACGCGATTTGACCGGCGTTCAATTCCGGCAGTCCGTAGACGGCTCGTTCCGTGAGTTCGGCAGCAGTCGCGGCATCTGCGTCTTTGAAGCCATACACCGCACGATTTTCGTCCAGCTTCAAACGCCAGGCACCGCTCAGATCGATCACTCGCAGCCCGCGCGCGATGGCCTCGGGTACGAGCTCCCGAGAAACGGCGTGGGGCGTGGCCAGAAACAGCAGCTGCGCACCTTGATCTTCGACGGCGGTCCACGAGAACGGCAACAAGGCAGAATGCAGAGGGCCATTGCCGTTGCCAGCGTATGGCAACCCAGCTCCGTTCTCGTCGGTTTCCGCGCTGCGCCGCAAAAGCAAGGGCGCATCCGTGCGGGGATGGCGGTCGAGCAGCCGTGCGAGTTCGAGACCGGAATAGCCGGTCGCGCCGAGAACTGCGGTTTTAAGTCTGGCCGTCATTACACTTTTTTCGAGTCTACCGATTGCTCCCGGTGCAAAATCACGGATCAAAATCGCCTCTTAAGGCATATTTATCCATTATCATGCATAAATATTCATCTAGTGTAAACGGTTGAGCCAGAGTGTCAAGTGTAAACACCGAGAAAAACATCATCGGAATAAGAATCGGGCTCGAGAGGAATGCCTTGAAAACGGACCGTGAGACGTAGCGGGAACTTCATTTCGTGGAGTTCCCGCTCCGCTCAGAATGACAGGTCGAAAGAGACGTTTCTAGAATCCCAGGCGCAGATCGCTCGACGTGCCGCCCGCTGCCGGAACATAACAATTCAGCGTGTAGTCCATCACCATGCGGTCGGCGTTGAAGCGCCAGCCAAGAGTACGGATGGTGCGCTTCATGCGTTTGATCCAGCCACGCGGCAGGCCGTCGCGGTCGCGCTGGTAGTAGAGAGGAATTACTTCTTCGCGCAACACTCGCATCAGATCGTCGCCATCGCGCGTGTCGTGGACGTTCATGTCGGTATGCGTTCGGCCGTTGCCGATGGCGAAGCCGTTCAGGCCGTCGTAAGCCTCCGCCCACCAGCCATCGAGCACCGAGAGGTTCAATCCGCCATTCAGAACGACTTTCTGGCCGCTGGTTCCCGAAGCTTCAAGAGGACGCCGTGGATTGTTCAGCCAGACATCGACGCCCTGCGTCAAATGACGGCCCACGTTAATGTCGTAATCCTCGACGAAAACAAATTTGTCGGAGAATTTCGGATCGCGCATCAGCTGCGCAATCTGTTGTAGAACGCGCTTGCCCGGTTCATCGAGCGGATGCGCCTTGCCCGCAAACACGAACTGCACGGGACGTTTCGGATCGTTGACCATGCTGGCAATCTTTTCGATGTCAGCCAGAATCAGATTGGCGCGTTTGTAGGTGGCAAAGCGCCTCGCGAAGCCGATGGTGAGCGCGTCGGGACTGAGCACGCGTTCGAGTTGCTGCAACACGTCGCGCGGTTCGTCGCGCCGGGCGGCCTGTTTGACGGCACGGCGGCGGACAAATTCGATCATCCGCGACTTCAGGCTAAAGTGCGTTTCCCACAGCTCGCTGTCGTCGACATTTTCAATGCCATCCCAAATTTTCGCTTCGCTGCTGCGCAGGTGCCATCCCGTGCCGAGATGTTTATCGTAGAGACGGAACATCTGCGGAGCGAGCCAGGTTGGAACGTGGACTCCGTTGGTGATGTGTCCAATCGGAACAGCGTCTTCGGGCTTGCCCTGCGAAAGTCCGGTCCACATGGCGCGAGAAACTTCGCCGTGCAAAGAGGAAACAGCATTGGCGCGCCGCGACAGACGCAAGCCGAGCACGGTCATGCAGAAGCGTTCGTCGCTCTCAGGGAATTCGCGTCCGAGCGCCATGAAGCCGTCTTTGGACAAGCCGAGCGCCTCCCGCAGCGGTCCAAGATGTTCCTCGACCAAGTCAGCGTCAAAACGATCATGCCCTGCAGGCACAGGTGTGTGCGTCGTGAAGACAACTTCGCGCGCCACGCGTGGCGCTGCCTTCTCAAAGCCGATTCCTTCTTCTTCCATGCGCTGCCGAATGGCTTCGAGCACGACAAATCCGCTGTGGCCTTCGTTTAAGTGCAGCACCCCGGGCGTGATCCCCATCGCTTTCAGAGCTCGCAATCCGCCCACCCCGAGCAGCAATTCCTGGTGCACACGCACTCGCCCATCGCCACCATATAAGCGCGACGTCATGTCGCGATCTTCGGGAGTGTTGCCCTCGACATCAGAGTCGAGAAGAAATAAATCGCAGCGCCCGACTTTGACGCGCCACACTTTGGCATAGATGGGGCCGTGGCGGGTATCGACCTGCACCATGACCGGGCGTCCGTTCTTGCCGATCGCCGTTTCCATCGGGAGCTGAGTAACGTCAGTCTCGAGATATTCCTCGTGCTGCCAGCCATTGCGATCTAGACGCTGACGAAAATATCCCTGACCATAAAACAGGCCGATGCCGACCAGCGGGATCCCTAGATCGGATGCGCTCTTGATGTGGTCGCCAGCGAGCACCCCGAGTCCACCAGAATAAATAGGTAGCGACTCATGCACGCCAAACTCAGCGGAAAAATAAGCGACCGGACGAGGCCGCAGAATTCCCGCGTGCCTCGCGCCCCAGGTGCGCTCCGCCTCCTGATATTCGCAGAGGCGGCGATAGGCATAGTTGATGCGGCTGTGCAGCGCAAGTTCAGCGGCGCGCTTTTCGAGTTTCGCCAGCGGAAATTCATTCAACAGCGACACCGGACTGTGGTTGAGCTGACTCCAGCGCTGCGGATCAATCTCGCGAAAAAGACTGGAGGAGTCGTTATCCCAACTCCACCACATATTGCGCGCCAGAGCCCACAAACGCTCTTGCGCAGGCGCAATGAAGCGATCGAGCGTGCGCGCTTCGCTGACCACATGCGCCACTCGGTTCGCAGCTTCGGTCAGCAAGCGAATTTCATTTTCCGGAAACAGACGCGGTTCAACCGTCTGCACTACCAGAACACCCTGCAACACGCCGCGATCGATCAGCGGAACTCCCAAGAAGGATTGATACGCATCTTCACCGGCTTCGCTGAAATACTTGAAGCGCGGATGATTTCTGACCTGCTCGACCGCTACGGGACGAACCTGCTCGGCGACCAGACCGGCCAGTCCTTCGTTCACGGCCATGCGCAATTTGCCAATACATTCGCGACGCAGCCCGAGCGTCGCAGCCAGCACAAGGTTGGCGCGATCGGGCTCCAGCAGATACGCGGAACAAACGTCGGTGCCAAACCTTCTGGCAATGAGCGCGACAACATTCATCAGGGTCTCGGCCGGCTTTCCGGGCTCGGCCGCCAGGCTGGCAATCTCTTCCCAGGTCAGCACGAAACTGGCGTCGAGAGAACTGGCAGCGTGGTCTTGCTCTTGCACTAACTCGTTCGAACTGTCCAAATCACTTCTCCATTTCAACCCTTGCGGGTCCGGCGCTCACAACTAGCGCCTTTGTGTTCCAACCATGCTGAGGATAAGTAGAACGGTATCCCCCTGAGCCATTCTATCGGCTGAAAACCGAACTCCTCCACTCCCGGCGCGGATTCATTGATTACTACCGTGCTACGCGGTCCTCGTAATTAATTTGCTGAGGCAGCGTGTCGCCAGACTCCGTCCATTTTAGAACTCTAGTGTCGAGATGATCGCAAGTCCAATTCGATTTCTTTATGCAACGGATCACCGTCACGAGCAGTCATTCTGTTCCGCGCCGACCTTATACTTAGAACTATGCACTATCGTCAACTTGGACGCACCCATTGGAAGGTTTCGGACATCAGCTTCGGCGCGTGGGCAATCGGCGGCTCATGGGGAAATGTCTCCGACAATGAATCTCTTGCCGCGCTGAACCAGGCCATCGACATCGGTGTCAATTTTATCGATACCGCCGATGTCTACGGAGATGGCCGTAGCGAACGTCTGATCGCTCAGCTCAAGAAGAGTCGCAAAAATGAAATCGTGGTCGCGACCAAAGCAGGCCGCCGCCTGCCTCGCCAAACGGTTGAAGGATACAACCGCCAGAACCTGACAAAGTGGATCGAAGACAGCTTGCGAAATCTTTCCACCGACTGCCTCGATCTGTTGCAACTTCACTGTCCGCCGAGCGCGTTGTATGACGGCCCTGAAGTTTTTGGAATCCTCGACGATCTGGCAGGCGCAGGCAAGATTCGCTATTACGGAGTGAGCGTCGAGAAAATCGACGAAGCGCTTAAAGCGCTTAACTTTCCGAACATACAAAGTGTGCAGATTATTTTCAATTGTTTCCGCCAGCGTCCGGCGGATCAATTTTTCGCGCGCGCCAAAGAAAAGCACGTCGGTATCCTGGCTCGTGTGCCGCTTGCAAGTGGCCTGCTGACTGGGAAATTGCGCCGCGATTCGACCTTCGCTGCCGACGACCACCGCAATTTCAATCGCCGCGGAGAGGCCTTTGACGTCGGCGAGACGTTTTCTGGCGTCGACTATAGCGTCGGACTCGATGCCGTCGATCAAATACAGTCGCTTGTCCCGGCCGGCGTTTCGATGAGCCAGTTCGCTCTACGCTGGATTCTCATGTTTGACGCAGCGACATGCGCAATTCCGGGCGGCAAACGGCCGGATCAAGTTGCCGACAATTGCCGCGCTTCCGATTTACCTCCCCTGACCGAAGAAGCGATGCGCTCAGTGCGCCGCATCTACGATGAGAGAATTCAGAGGTTCGTCGAGAACCGCTGGTGACAGGGCCCCGCGACCAAGCGTGCCCACCCTAGCGTCGCAACCGATGCGACGTTAGGATGGGACACTCTCGTCTTACTGGGCTTGCCGCCGTGTTAGCCCTGCACTGGATGCAACACACGGAACGTGCTGCCTCCGTTTGACCACACCAGAACCAGCGCATCCTGGCCACTCGGCACACCCGACAGAGCCGTCGCTACTTCCGACGCCGACTTCACCGCGCGCCGGTTGACTTCCATGATGACGTCGCCGCGCTGCAAGCCCGCGTTATCGGCAGGACTACCGGGCAGCACATCTTCGACTACGGCGCCGTGTACTGATTCTTGCGCCGGAGCTTGCAGTTCATTGCGCACATCCGGAGTCAAGTCGGCGAGGCGCAATCCCCAGCGTCCCTTGCCGTGTTCGTTGCCGGCAACTTCACTGTTCTTGTCGCCGCCAAGCGCTTCGAGCGTCACCGGGACGCTGACGCTCTTGTTGTCGCGCATCACCTGCAGATGGATCGTCTCTCCTGGCCGTTTTTGTCCGACCAGCATCTGCAGCTGTCCGGCATCGAGCACTTGCTTGCCGTCGAGTTCGGTAATGACGTCCCCGGTTTTGAGGCCCGCTTTCGCGCCCGGCGCGTCCGCTTGCACATCGCTGACCAGCGCTCCCTCAGCTTTGTTCATCTGGAAGAACTTGGCATTGTCAGGAGTCACGTCGGCGATCTGGATTCCGATGAACGCATGGGTCACTTTGCCATCGCGAATCAGCGTCTCGACTGTCGGCTGGACGATCTGGGTTGGAATGGCAAAGCCCATCCCCGAGAACGATCCGGATGACGAAATCAGAAACGTGTTGATGCCGATGAGTTCGCCGCGAGCGTCGACCAGCGCTCCACCCGAATTGCCCGGATTGATCGCCGCATCGGTTTGAATGAACTCGCCCGGCTTGCGCCGATCGCTCGGATCAGGATTCGGACGATTCAGCGCGCTGATAATGCCGCGCGTCACCGTAAACCGATAGCCGTACGGATTGCCGAACGCGAGCACCGTCTGTCCCGGATGCAGGTCTGCCGACTTGCCCCACGGCACGCTTGGCAAGTTCTTCCCTTCCACCTTGATGACCGCAAGATCGGTCAGCGGATCGGCGCCGATCAACTTCGCCGGCAGCACCTCGCGATTGCTCATGGTCACGCGAATATCAACCGCCCCATCGATCACGTGATTATTGGTGACGATGTAGCCATCGGGAGAAATAATTACGCCGCTGCCCAAGCCATGTTCCATGCGGTTCTGCGGCTGCTGTGGAAAATTAAATTGGCGTCCGAAGGGACCGCCCGGCGCGCCGGGCCCACCCGGACCAAAGAATTGCTGCATGTCGGGCATGCCATCCTGACCCGCCTGCTGCTGATTTGGTTTCGAAGCAACCGTGACGTTCACGACCGCCGGAGTCACTCGAGCCGCGAGAGTTTCCATCGCGCGGTCAAGCGTGAGCAACGCCCCGACGCTGTTGTCGTCGAGCCCCGCTGCCGCCGGAGTCGGAGCCGGAGCCGCCTTCACTGAATTTGTAAGGCTCAACATCGCGACCGACCCTACGACCGCGACGGCGAGGAAAGCTGCCGCAAAACGCCTGCTGGTTACTGACTTGAAACGTTCCATCCACATCTTCATTTCACCTTTCTCCTTTACAACTAATTATGTAGTTGCTATCTACAAAAAATTTTTGCCGCTAAATCGAATGCGCCACGGGCACGATTCCAATTCGCTGGATCGTCCCCTTTAGAGTGATGCGCCACAGTTGAACCCTCCAGACCGACGCGTCAGAGATGATGAACTGTGTGGTTTCGACGAAGACCAGAGTTTGAAATTCCGGCGCGATGTCCCGATCCTCGTCGGCGTTTAGTGGCGCACTTGCCGCAATGAGTTGCGAAAGCGGCGCGTTCATCTGTGCGACAGCTACGTTTGGCCGAGGAACTGAGCGCCTGCGGATCGCGCGCGCCGGGATACCCTTGGATGATCTAATCGTCGTCCTCGCACCCGCTCTCGCCGCATCATGGGCGACCGTATCGCCAACGTGAAATGCCGCGGGGATTATCGCCGCGGAGTGCATCGCCTGCTGAGCTGAAACATTTTCGGCCGCAGCGGAATACGCCCGCGCTGACTGAGGTCCCACACTGTTTCGATCGAAAGCAACAATTTGCGGCGCGTGCACGAGCGCCATCAGGCAGGCGACGGAAAATACGCCGGCCATAGCAAGCGCGGGCGTCCACACACGCGTCGCCACTGGACGGTTCTTGTCGAGGATCCGCGCCAGTCTCAACGAGGCTTCGCGCGCGCGGTTCACCGCCGCCTGCGCCATCGACCATGGCCGATTCGTCAAACGATGCGCCGCGCTTTTCTCCAGGAGCGACACCAGGCAACTGGCGTACCCGTGCGGATTCTCCGTCGCAGCGAGCACCGCATCGTCGCAAGCCATCTCGCGCTCCTCGGAAAGGCGGCCTTCAATCCACCACACCGCGGGATGGAAGAAGAACAGGGCCCGTACGACCTTCTGAATCAGATTCGTCCAATCGTCCCAACGCCGCAGGTGCGCGATTTCGTGGAGAAGGATCACGCGCAGATCGCTCGGAGAAAGCTCTCGTAGCGTCCAAGCCGGAAGCACAACCGTCCGCTTCCAAAACCCAATGGCTGATGGCACGCGCAATCTCTCAGACGTTGCAATCGTGATCGCGTCCCCGGAAGAGCCGCAGATCGTGTCAAGCATCTGTCGCAACGCCGGATCAAATTCTGAATCTTCCGTCGTGATCGGGGTACAACTCAGGCGCAACTGACGCAGCCGCCACAGTCCAACCGCCAAACGGATTATTCCGACGCTCGCTCCGACAGCCCAGGTGAGAAACAGAAAAGACGCCCAGTATTCGGGAATCGTGATCGCGGGCCGCAGATGTCCCCAGGACCCCGGTGATGCGAGAGATGCACTCGCGCTGTTGAACCCGCCCAGTACAGGCAGGGCCGCAACGCTCAGCAATGCCGCGAACCAGACGGCAAAACGAGTCCCAGAATTCTGGCGGCGCAAGGCGTGCAATAACGCCCAGGCGATGAGCGCTATGAGCAATCCTTCGGGCAACGCATTGAGAAGACGCTCGGCCGAAATCTGTGCGACATTCTCCATCGGGAGCCAGGTCATTTCGCTTCGCTCCGATTAAGGTCGCGGCTGGGGGCATTGCGATCAGGGCCGCTGCGATCGAGCATCTCCCGCAGACGGGCCAATTCTTCGGTCCCAATGCCCTGATCCTCAAGGACATTCAATACAAGTTGTTCATGAGAATTCTTGAAAAAGCGACCGACCAGGTGGCGAATTTCCGAACGCGTCGCCTCGGTTTTACCGACCAGCGGTGAAAAAACGTGGGCCCTCCCGTCCTTCAAGTGCCGTAGATAGCCTTTTCGCTCTAAAACGCGGATTGTGGTCAGCACAGAGTTGTACGCAAGAACCGGCTTTTCGGTAATAGAATCAAGGACTTGCTGGACCGTACCCGATCCTTTGACCCAAAGAACATTCATGATCCGCAGCTCGGCTTCGGTCAAGGTTCCCGATTGTCGTGGCGGCATGAACGGCCCTCCCTACCAACTTAGACGCGGTAGCCCGCGAAAGGTAACTAATTCTTTAGTTGCAGACTGGCAGATGGTAGTTGCCTGAACCGAAATCGGTTTTTTCGGCAACTAACCACTAAGCCGTACACAAAGAAAAAGCTCCAATGCGGGTTTCCGCACTGGAGCGTTTGTCAGGTTGCGAATACTCTACGGCAAGTAATAGCGGAACGAGGTGTAAATCACGTTGTCGATGGCGTGTGGGGCGACAAATGTGCCAGCGGCTGGTCCTGTGCCCGTCCAAGCATCCCGGCTTATGTAGGAGTATTGCGGACCGAACTGCAATCTCCCCTTCGGACCATTGTAGGGCTTGATCCAGAAGCCGATGGTGCCTTCAATCACGCGTTGTGTGTTGCCACTGCAATTGCTAAGCCCGCCGAAGGCGAAGCCGCCGGAACCGGGCGCGGTCTCGGTGTAGCAGCCAGTATCCAAGAAAGTCGGCGATCCGTAGCCAACCGGTGTATTGCCGTTGTTCGGGTCGAGAGAGTAACGACGCCCTACATAGTCTTCGCCACCGTTGAGGTAGAAGTCAAACCGAGGGTAGTGGAATTCCAGCGTGGCCAGCCCCTGATAGCTTCGCAGCAAGGCCAGAGTGCCATCCGGATTGATCGTCGAATCCGGCAAACCGGACGCGCTGAAACGGCCGACGCCATTGCCGTACAGGGCATGGAGGCCGAAATCCACGTGCTTGTTGAAAGCGGTAATGCGTCCGTTCGCTCCGACTCCGCCGCCGTTTTTCGAGGAGTTGAAGGCTCCAGATACCGTGCCACCCGAACAAGCGACAAGCACGTCCACGCAAGGATAAACGCGGTCGCGGAACCGGCTAAAAATGCCGAACACCTCGAAATGGCCGAAGCCCGGCTCGTAGGCGGCCTTCACGATCACGTCCGGCATCGCATTGAACGAGTAGCTGGCAGTCGAGTTATATAAACCACCGCCCACGCCAGGTCCGCCGAAGGCGAAGTTGTTCTTATTGCCAGAGGCCGCGAAAATCGTCTGCGGATTTTCCAACGATGCGCCGAGCCAGAATTTATTATCGAAATTCTTCACGACACGAAAACCATACTGCCGCTCGAAGCTGAAACCCACGGTATAGTTCGGGTCGATGGTCATCGGCGTCGCTTCGGTCCGGTTGTCCAGTCCTTTTTTGGTTTCGGTCACCAGCGTCCACATCTGGCCACCCGTGACGCTCCAACCATCGCCGAATTCCGCCTTGCCCCAAGCCTGCCGTTGCCGCAGCGCGTAACTGTTGGTCTGGTTTGGATTGGATGTTATGCCTACACCGAGAAAGTCAGCCTCATAGTAGCCCGAGAGTTTGGCGGCCCCAATCTTGCCTTCCGCCAGCATCGTGATCCGCGACTGTCGGCCGGATCCGTAGAATTCGGAAATCGTATTCTGTCCGCTTCCGGGATAGTTCAGACTGTTGAAGGGAGTCGCCTCCGCTCCCAGGGCGCGATTGCGATACACGGTTTCACCCGCCAGGAAGCCACCTGGAGTAATCGTGATTCCCTTGTAGTGAATCGCCAGCGGACTCTCAACTTCTCCAATCCGTTTCTGGGTTTCCTGCAAGGTCATCGCTGTGTTCGTCGCGTTGGACTTCAGGTCGGTGACGTCGCTCTTGAGCGCGATCACTGCCTGCTGCTGATCGGTCGATTGCGCGACAGCGGTATCGGCCTTGGTCTGCGCCTGGGTGGCGACGGCCTGGTTTTGATCGAGCCGCTGCTCCAGTTGCTGGATCTTCTGATCGCGGCTCTGGATCAAATCGCTCAACTGCTTGATCTGCGCCTGTTGGGCCTCGATCGCCTGTTTCATATCGCTCAGTTGCGACGAAACTGTTGGCCCGGCCGGCTTGGGAGCCGCTTTCTTGCGCGCACTCTTCGTTGTTGTTGCCGCAGGAGCATTCTGGGCCTGCGCCGCGATCCCGCTCCCTAGGAGCGTCATCGACAACACCATAGCCATCATTCGTTTCATTGTTCCATCTCCTTAGAAATAAATGTTCTAGACAGCAGACAGCGGTGACGGGAAATCCATCGGGTCTCCAGTTTCCCTTTTTTGGCGAACGTTCAGCCTAGTCCTCCATTTGTTAATAATTGGTGACAATTTGTTGAATATTCGGTGAATCGGACCCGCTTTTTGGCTTCCCATCAAATGGCGGACACACTCCAAAACGCGAAGTATCCTACATCTTATGAAGGCGGGGATTGGTGATGGAACGCTCCCGTTTCTGTGACAAACACGGGTTAGTCTCTCTTTGAGACGAACATCTAGACGTGTTTCTAAGCCAACATCGAGACCCGGGCAGCCGGGAAATGCTCGATCAAGCCGTCGCCAGATAGATGTAGCGCAGAACAAAGAGTGCGGTAAGGATCCATATAAGGATAGTGATTTCGCGGAACTTGCCGGCGGCGATTTTCACCACGGTATACGCGATCAGCCCGAGGCTCAGACCGGTGGCGATACTGAAGGTGAGGGGCGTCGCCAGCATGGTGATAAAAGCCGGCACCGCCTCGCTGAAATCGCTCCACTCAATCAGCGATATGGACTGTGTCATCAGCGCTCCCACCAGTATCAGTGCAGGCGCAGTGGCATAAGCGGGAATGGCGGCCGCCACCGGCGAGCAAAAGGTCGCGAGCAGAAAAAGGCCGGCGACCGCAATGTTACTCAACCCGGTTCGGGCTCCCGCTGCGACTCCCGCCACGCTTTCGATATAGCTGGTCACGGTCGATGTCCCGGTCAGAGAGCCTATAACCGTGCCTACACCGTCCGCGACAAGCACGCGGCCCACGCGCGGAATCTTGCCATCCTTGATGAATCCCCCCTGCTCGCAGACTCCGACCAGCGTGCCCACATTGTCGAAGAGGTCCACGAACAGGAATGCGAATAGTATCTCCAGCAGGCCAAGATGCATCGCCCCGCGAAAATCGAGTTTCAGAAATGTCGACGAAGGATGCGGAAGCGCCACGATCGCGGTGGGCCAATGCGAAATGTGGCGCAGCATTCCGAGCAGCGTCGTTCCGAGGATGCCGATCAGGATTCCGCCTTTAACCTGGCGCACCATCAGAACAATCGTAAGAGCGAGGCCGAAGCAGGCCGTTTGGAGTTCGTTGTCGGAGAAGTTGCCCAGCCCGACAAAAGTCGCTGGGTTCGCGACCACGAGTTTCGCATTGCGCAAGCCAAGGAAAGCGATAAACATTCCAATGCCGGCCGCAGTCGAATGTTTCAGGCAGTTGGGTATGCCGTTCACGATCTGCTCGCGGACGCGAGTCACGGTCAGCAGCAGGAACAAGACACCAGAAAAGAAGACCACGGCCAGTGCCGTCTGCCACGGAACGTGCATGCCTAGACAGACAGCGTAAGTAAAATAAGCGTTCAGTGACATTCCAGGCGCGAGGGCAATCGGATAGTTGGCGTAGAGGCCCATCACCAACGTAGCCACCGCTGCCGAGAGGCACGTCGCAAAGACTACGCCGTCGACGGGCATCCCCGCGTCTGCCAGAATGCGCGGATTCACGACGATCACGTAAGCCATGGTGACGAACGTGGTGAGCCCGCCCAGCATTTCCTGCTTAAAGCTGGTTTGGTTTTCGGCGAGTTTAAAGTAGCGCTCGATCAATTTGTTTTTCTCCGCTTGGAGTTGAACGGCCTGGTATTTACTACATAAGGAGGGATTGGTAGCGGACGTCGTCATTCTTCCCCGATGTCCTCGTTCCACACCGCTGGATTTTTGCGGATGTATTCGCCTAACAACGTGGCGCACTCCGAAGAATCGAGGTCTACCACTCGGATGCCGAGCGAGCGCAGCCATTCAACTCCGCCCTGGAAGGTGCGGCTTTCTCCCACCACGAGCGATCCAAAACCGAACTGACGGACGAGCCCACTGCAATACCAGCAAGGCGCGAGCGTAGTCACCATGGTGAGGTGGCGATAGCTTCGTTGCCGTCCAGCATTGCGGAAGGCATCCGTCTCGCCGTGCATCGAGGGGTCACTGTTCTGCACACGGCGGTTGTGACCTGACCCAATCAGCCGGCCTTCCGCGTCGAAGATGGCCGCGCCGATCGGAATACCGCCCTCCGCCAGTCCTTTGCGCGCCTCCGCCAGTGCCACCGCCAGCATCGCCGCGTGATCCGGCTCATTCATGCTCTAGAGTTATAGACTGAGAACCACTGATCCCACAATGGATGTTCTGGCTGAGTTGACCCGTGATCCGCGTTTAACCGTAAGACGCCCCGGCCTGCCCGACCCCGACGGCAAATGCGTCGTCTACTGGATGCAACGGGCGCAACGCGGCTTCGATAATCCAGCCCTCGACGTCGCTGTCGAGGCCGCAAATGCACTGCAAAAGCCCGCAGTCGTTTTCTTCGCGCCCGTTCCTTTCTATCCGCACGCCAACCTGCGGCACTATCGCTTCCTGGCCGAAGGAATCCCTGATATCGCTTCGTCTCTCAAGAAGCGCAACATCGGATTCGTGTTGCGGCGGTTCCCGGAGCACAGCCTGCTGAAGTTCTGCGCCGAAGTGAAAGCAGCGCTGGTCGTGGGTGACGAAAATCCCATGCGCGAACCCGAATCGTGGCGCCGCAGTGCAGCCATGAAGCTTACCGTCCCATTTTGGACGGTCGATGCCGACGTGATTGTCCCATCAACTCTCCTACTTAAAGAGCAATACGCCGCGCGCGTCATCCGGCCGAGACTGCGGGCGCACTTCAAGCAATTTCTCGTGTCGCCGAAAAATCCCAACGCCAGAGTTGCATGGGCTTCGCCAGGATCGGAAGAGCTGCATTCGCTCGATCCAAACTTCGACATCACCGACGGTTGGCCCCTCGATAGGACCGTTGGTCCTGTCTCAAGTTTTCGCGGCGGCACAAGCGAAGCTCTCAAACTGCTCCGTGACTTCATCAAGCGCGGATTGCAGGGGTACGACACCAACCGCAACAAACCAGAGCTTACCGGCACCAGCCGTCTGTCGCCCTATCTTCACTTCGGTCATATCGGTCCTCTAACGGTCGCGCTCGCCATACAAAAAACCGACGCCCCCATTTCCGACAAAGAAGCGTTCCTTGACCAACTCATCACCTGGCGCGAGTTGGCGGTTAATCTTGTGCGTTTCAATCCCAATTACGATAATTTCGAATGCGCCGAACCATGGGCGCATCGCACCCTGGCGGGTCACGCAAAAGACAATCGACCGGTGCTCTACACCGAAGCCCAATTGGAGCAGGCCGAAACCCACGATCAACTCTGGAATGCTGCGCAAAAGCAGATGGTCACGACCGGCTGGATGCACAACTATCTGCGTATGTATTGGGCCAAGAAAATTCTGGAATGGAGTCCATCGCCTGCGCAGGCCTACCAGATCGCCGTTCGCCTCAACGATAAGTACGAATTAGATGGACGCGACCCGAACGGCTATGCCGGAATCGCCTGGTCAATTGTGGGCAAGTTCGATCGCCCGTGGTTCGACCGCCCCATCTTCGGTCTGATTCGTTATATGTCAGGCGCGAGTACGGGCAAGAAATTCGACAGCGCAAAATACATCCAGCAGAATTTGTGAAGCCGCGATTTGTCTTAGCCGCGCCCCCGCAATTCTTCGATCGCGGGAAAGGATTTCGGCGGAATCAACGTGGACTCCGGGGGCTGAGAACCGGCATTCACTGCTTTCACCAGAATTTCCAAGGCCGTTCCCGCCGCCGCCGCAGTGATAATGGTGGCTTTCAGCAAGCCGCGGCGCACCCAGTCCTGCCCCGTCTTGGTCACGCCATCGCACCCGGTGAAGGGAGTATTCGCCCAGTGCTCGCGATCCTTTTCCGTGAGATCGTCTAGAGCCTTTCGGGCTCCCATCGCCATGGCATCGTTCTGGCAAATCACCGCTCGAATCTCAAGCTGGCGTGACGACCCGAGTGACAGCCAGGACTTCATGGCGCGGTTGGCGCTGCGCTCCGTCCAATCGCCTTTAAGCATCTTTAATTCGACCAAAGATGGCTTGGTGGAAAGCATTCCTTTCGTGCGCTGTTGCGTCGCCGTGCTGCTGAACGGCCCTTCGACATACAGAACATTGCCTTTGGGAACCAGGACACCGAGTTGTTTGCCCTGAATTTTTCCCACTTCAGATTGATCGGTGCTGACCGAGAAAACCGGAACCGCGCCACCTCGGCGAAGTTCGGGGATGTAATCAGGATGACTGTTGACGATGCCCCAGCCGATCTTTGCTCCAACGGCCGCCTTTGCGACCTGAGGCATGCCTGTACCCACCGGTTCGACCAAAATGGCGTCCGGCCGCTGTGTGGAGTCCTGGATGATCTTGATGAGTTGTTGAGTCTGATTGACGGCGTCGTTGTCCGCGTAGATGATCTGGATCTTGACGCCAAGTCGCGCGGCCATGTCAGCCACGGCCACTGCCTGCTCCGCCTGGTAATCGTTGTCTCGTGTGGTGAGAGCAACAACTACATTTAGTTTGTCCATTTCATGTGGGGCCCGGGTCCCGACTTCGTTGCTTACGGCTGCGAATTCTGTCACAAATTATAGGTGCTTGCAACGATCAGTCACGGTTACACCCGTAACAATCACGATGCTGGCAACGTGGCTGGCGGCCATGTTGCCGTGGTCTTCAATGTAGCGGGCCAGAACATTTGACCAAAGCCTTTGGTGTGCGAGGACTCTGTTTCGCTATGCATCTGCCACTTGGCGGAGCGCTATACTACGCTCGGCAAGGTCAAGGAGGCATCCTGAAATCCCTGAGAATGCTGACGGTTCTATGCGCCCTGGCAGTTGTTCCCCGCAGTCCACTCGCGCAGGCACAAGGCGGCGACAACCTGAAGATTGGCTTTTCCGCCGAAGCGATGAAAGGCGAGCGTTGGCAGACCGACGTGGATTCTTTCAAGGCGCGGGCACAGCAATTGGGAGCCGAAGTCATCACCAGTGACGCGGACGGAAACGATGATCTTCAGTTCCAGCAGGTCAAGGACATGGTCAAGACCGGAATCAAAGTCCTCGTCTTGTTGCCGCACGAAACCGCACGGGCCGGCCGGATGGTCGACTTCGCAAAGTTGGCCAACGTGAAAGTCATCAGTTACGACCGCCTCGCTGAGAATAGCGATGTCGATCTCTATATTAGTTTTGACCGGATCAAGATCGGCAAGATGCAAGCCGAATCTCTCGTGAAACTCGCGCCCCGGGGAAATTATGTTCTAATCGCCGGCTCTCCTAGTGACGAGGGCGCCAAGACTCTGCATGACGAACAGATGAAGGTACTGCGGCCCTATATCGATCGCGGCGACATCAAAGTGATCGCCGATGGATACATGAAAGAGTGGCTACCCTCCGAGGCTTATCTTCATATGCTCAAGGCGATTGAATCCTCCCAGGGCAATATCGCAGCGGTCGTCGCTTCGAACGACGGGATGGCTGGCGGCGCTATCCAAGCTCTCCGCGAACACAATCTGGCCGGCAAAGTGCCGGTTTCGGGACAAGATGCCGATCTAGCCGCGATTATCTGCATCGCGCAGGGCACGCAGACGATGACGGTCTACAAGTCGATCAAACAGCAAGCGGCAAAGGCTGCGGAGGCTGCCGTTCAATTAGCCAAAGGCGAGAAACCCGACGCGAACGCGATGACTAACAACGGCAAAATTAAGGTGCCCACGATCATGTTGCAACCGGTCGCCGTGACCAGGGACAACATCAAGACAACCGTCGTCAAGGATGGATTCCAAACCCTAAAAGACATCAACGCCGGACTGCCCAAGGATCAGCAAATTAATTAGACAGCGTGTCCCTTTGTGTATCTGCTTCTTGCTGATGCGGAGGAGATACGATATAAAGAGTGGCCCCTGTGCGACGTAGCTCGACGCGTGACGCCAAGATGCCCTCTGCCGAAAAAAACAACCTGCTCAACGAGGAACGTCGCCGGGCAATCCTTGGCCTCCTGCAGCGCGAAAAGCGAGTACTGGTGACCGACCTCGCGAAGGAGTTTCAAACTTCGCAAGTGACCATCCGGAAAGACCTTGAAGCTCTCCATTTGCTGGGCATGGTCAAACGCACGCACGGCGGCGCGCTGCCTACGCATGACAGTGCGCTGGAAGATCCCACGCTGCGTGAAAAGGGACGCTTGCACCGGAAGGAGAAACTTCGCATTGCAGCGGCGGCTGCACGCCTTGTCTCCGAGGGGCAGGTCGTAATTCTCGATTCCGGCACGACGACAACCGAGATTGCCCGCGCGTTGCGCGACATGCGCAATCTTACCGTGATCACCAACGGCGTAAATGTTGCCGCTGAGCTGGCCAACTCCGCAATCGACGTCATCCTGACCGGTGGCGCGATGCGGAAGAATTCTTTCTCTCTGGTCGGTCCTATCGCGGAAGAGGCGCTGGGACGGCTCAACGCGGACATACTGTTCCTCGGCGTCGATGGATTTGACGTCCGCTATGGCCTCAGCACACCCAACCTTCTGGAAGCCAAAGTCAACAGAATCATGACAGAAATTGCGAAACGGACGGTCGTCGTGTGCGATTCTAGTAAGTTCGGGAGGCGCAGTCTGTCGCTCATCGCACCTCCCAGTTCGCTACAACACGTCATCACCGACAAGGGCATCCGCAAGCCTGACCTTCTGGCCTTGAGGAATGCCGGCATTGAAGTAACTCTGGTCTGAGTGGGTTCTTAGGAATATATCTGGAGATGCGCAACCACCCGGTTGATCGCGCCGCTTGGACTAGGGTGATCAGGGCGGAGGCCCGCATTGAGCGATGAGAACAGGCCCAGCAACTGAGCAAACATGACATCGACAGGGGGCCGGTACTCGTCCTTGAGAGTCGTTGGAGCTTCCAGAGAAATCACGTAATCGGCGAGAGACTCAAGTCCCGGAAGACGCTGCGGCGCAATCGCGATCGTGATTCCAGCCAAACGCTTGTCGCGTATTTCACGCAACAGATCCAGTTCGTATTTTTGCCGCCGAGAATCGTTGGAGACAAATTGCGCGAACAGCGTGTTCTTATCCAGCGCCGACATGGGACCGTGCCGAAACCCCAATACCGATTCCGACATGGTGTGAATCTTGCCGGCTGTGAGTTCGAGTAGCTTTAACGCGGACTCGTTCGCAACCGCAGCGAGTGGTCCAATACCGACAAAACAAGCTTTTGAGAAATTCAACCCTGCTATGGAGGAAGCGATTTCCACTGCGTCATAGAGGAACTTGCTCCCCATGGCTTTCAAGCTCGCCAGGGTATCTCCGTATCGTTCCATGTCATCGAGGTGAGCGATGCACTGGCCTCCAATGACCATGTTGCTGAAGGAACTGGTCATGGCCAGGCCGCGGTCGTTGACGGCATCGTCGAGGATGAGAGCGAACATTTGGTTTGGATTCTGAGAACAGAGTTGAGCCATTCGTCCAGCCTGATTGCAAGTGACAACAAGATGCCGTACGCGGGGATAGGCGGCGAGCGCCTTTTCGAGGACGGCAACACCTTCAGAGCTATCGCCGGACCGGGAAAAAGAAATCCAGAGGTAGTCGCGGTCTTCGAGAACAAGATTGTCCAGGTCTGTAAGCAAATCGGTGCTGGGAATGGCCCACACCGGGCAAGACCAACGCAAGCGCAACAAGTCGGCTACGGCGCGCCCAATGTAGTCGGACGTGCCTGCGCCCACCAGGTAGACGGTTGGAGCCGCGAGTTCTTTCGATTCGAGGTCGCGCCCAATTCCGAAGCTCTTCAGGAAGGAGTCGATTTCGACTTGCTGGCCTCGGCACTTTAGATAGGTTGCCTCCCAACTGTCGGGTTGCTGCGAGATTTCGCGCGGCGTGTAGCGCAGCCCGCGCAAGTCCTTCTCCTCGTCAGCCAGCTCCAATAGAGCCTGCAGCGGATTCTGCAAGTATCCTCCTTAAATCCTAGTACCAAAAAACATAGTGCCAAATCGGACTGTTTCCTTCCATCCTCGGCATAGCTGGTGCCGATTGGAACGAAACATATGGAAACATACTACAACCACTCGAAACCATCTGGCCAGATGAATCATGGGCGAAGCTGAGATGAGGCAAGCACCGCCGCACAATTTGGCCAGCCTTGCGCAAGCGTCATTTTCAGCCTGTTGACCGGACCCTAGGCGCAACATTTGCCTTGACACCCTGAGCCCTGCTGTTCAAAGATGGCTATCGCAATTAATCGTAACCAAACGAAACACATCTGCATCAGGGGGCTCTATGCGACTGACTGGACGGCTTCTTCCTTTGGCGGCGTTGTTTGTCACCTGGGCGACCTTGGCGGTAGCGCAAGGCAACTATCGCGCGCAATTGCGCGGCGTTGTTTCCGACGCGAGCGGGGCGGTCGTTCCCAACGCGACGGTCACCATCAAGGATGTGGGCACGAACATTGCCAGTACGGCTCGCACCGATGGGAAGGGGTCGTTTTTCTTCACCGGTTTGCGCCCCTCCACCTACGACGTAACGGTGGAGGCAACCGGCTTCCGCTCGGCGGAGAAAACCGGGGTGGTTCTGGCCGTGGACCAGGAATCCTCGCTGAGCTTTAAGTTGGACGTTGTGGGCACACTCGCGACCATAAACGTGACGACCACCGCTCCGTTGCTTGATACGGACAATGCGACATTAGGAACGGACATTACTAGTGAATATGTGAAAGAGCTTCCGCTGGCTAATCGCAATTTTTTTGGCATGACGTTCTTGTCGGCTGGCGTCACCGAGGTGGCCGGGTCCGGCACCAGCGACAATTACCCGTCGGGGACCAATTTTGTTTCGAACGGACAACGCAATGCGACCGCCGAGGTGCGACTGGACGGCGCTTTGATCAGCGCGCCCGAACAGGGCGAAGGCGGCAACTCGAACGTTTACTACGAGCCGCTGGTCGAGAGCGTCCAAGAATTCAAGGTTGAAAACAATAGCTTCTCGGCGGAGTTTGGCAACAACGGCGGCACTGTCGTAAACATGGTCATGAAGAGCGGCACAAACGCTTTTCATGGCAGTGGATGGTATTTCCTGCAACGTCCACAAATGGACGCCCGCGATTTCTTCAATCCCGCGCCAAGCCCTAAGCCTGATAGCAAGCGCGATCAGGGCGGTTTTTCGATCGGCGGGCCGATCGTGAAGAACAAGACGTTTTTCTTCGCCGACTATGAAAAAGTCAGTAGCTATTCCGCGACGAGCAGCTTAGCTTCGGTACCCACAGTGGCTCAACGAAGCGGAAATTTCGGCCCAACGGCTACCGACCCCACTCCCAATCTAATCTATGACCCCACGCAGCCTACCTGCACCCCATCATTAGGGTGTGTTAGGCCGCTGGTTCCGGGTAACATAATACCCGGAAACGAGATTGACCAAATCGGGTTGGCGGTCCTGAACCTATACCCGCAGCCGAACGTGCCGGGAGCAGGTGAATTCAACAACTTCCAGTTCACCACTCCGGCGCATCAGCCGGATTACCAATTTGACATCAAGGTCGACCATAAGATCAACGAAAGACAGAGCGTCAACGCTCGCTACAGCCGAGGGTCATCTGACTTTTCCACTCCCTTTATTCTGGGAGACGGGTTCGACAATGACGGAATCAAGAGCGATTCAGTCGTGGCGCAGAACGGCTCGTTCGAATACACATGGACGATCAGCCCCCGGGTGATCTGGACGAATCACGCGGCGATCGACCGCGTGCACGAACTGGAGACACCGAACGGCCCCACGATTTCCAGCCTCAACGCTTCGTTACCAGCCGGCGCTCAAGGATTACCCGCCGTGCTGCAAACGGCCAACGGAGTCGACCGGTTGCCCTCGTTCTTCATGAATGGGGCTTCATCGTGGAGCAATCTCTTTGATCAGTGCTGCACAAACACGACCTTTGCGCATACCCTTTACAGTTACTCGTCGCAGTTCGTGATTTCGAAAGGCTCGCACCTGATGAAGTTCGGTGGGGAACAGCGACTTTTCTACAATAACTTCTTTCAGCCTTCGAATCCGACAGGCGGCTTCAATTTTTCCGATTACGTCACTTCGCCGACCCCGAACAGCGAGACTGACGGCTCCGGCAACCCAACTGGGAATCCATTTGCCAGCCTTCTTTTTGGATATGCCGACAACGTAAATCCGTTTTCACAGGAACCGACGGCCCTTACTGTGCTGCCGTCGGTAGCCAACAAGTCGGCAGAAACAGGATTTTATTTCCAGGACGATTGGAAGGTGAATTCGAAACTCACAGTGAATCTCGGCGTGCGCTATCAGTGGAGCACGCCGTATAACGAGCGCCACAATCGGATCGAGTTCAGCGACTTCACGACCGACACTGGCGTGAATATCCCTCTGAACTTTGTCCCATCGGGCGCACCGGCGGGTACAAGCAGCGCCCAGGCGCTCTTGCTGTCGCAAGGCGTCAGCATCCCCGCGTCGCAGGAGTTGTTCGGAACTACTCAGTTCCCCACTTCTGGCAACAGGAGCGTCCCTGTATACCGCAAGGATGTCGGACCAAGACTAGGCTTCGCCTATGCGGTCGATTCGAAGACCGTTGTACGCGGCGGCGCGGGAATTTATTTCGGAATGAGCCCCGCAACAAACTTCCAATATCCCGGCACCGCCTTCCGCAAGACGGCCACCATGTTTTTTACCAACGACAATTTTCAGACACAATCGGCAACTTTGGAGAATCCGTTTCCGTCCGGTTTCACTGGTCCGCAGGGAAAACAGTACGGCGCGCTGGCGAATTGGGGATACGGCAACAATAACGATCTGGGCACGACCGCAGCGCGAGACGCCAATATCTATCAGTGGAATCTGGGAATCCAGCGGGAGTTGCCGAGCCAGATCGTATTAGGTATGGATTACTCGGCAAACCGGAGCACCCATCTGCCATGGTCGGGCACCAACAATCAGGATTTTATCCCGTCGGCACTGCTGGCGCAGATCACCGCCGCAGTTACTCCCACGGATCCGACCTGTTTGATGGATGCTTGCGTGAGCAGCTTCCTACAGACACAGGTTGGCAATCCGTTTGCGCCCCTGTTCAACAGCCCTTGTTCCCCCTCCCCCTCCAATCCTTGCTTCAACGAGCCCAACTCGAACTATTTCCAAAGTACCCTCCCATTGGGAAATCTGCTGGTTAAGTATCCCCAGTTCAGCGGAGACTTCGAGGGCCTGGCGCTGGAGGAAGCCAGTTCCTGGTATCACGCGCTCCAGATTCGCTTCCAGAAGCGCACTACGCACCACATCAGTTTCGAAGGTAGCTACACCGTGTCGAAGTCGACAGACGATTCCTCAGCCGGCAGGAATAACTGGGTGGGAACGCTCGGCAGCGGACAGCCGCAGCAGCTTGACCGCTTAAACCTGGAACACTCGATCAGCGCCAACGACACGCCGCAGCGTCTGGCGCTAGCCGTTGTTGTCGACATGCCGATCGGCCGCAATCAATGGATTGGCGAAGATATGAACCGCGCTCTCGACTCCGTGGTTGGAGGCTGGTCGATCGCCACCTTAATCACAGCACAATCGGGTCAACCCATGGCGATCGCTCTCACCAGTCCACAACTGGCGAATGGCACCCAGCGCCCTGACGTCTTGTGCAGCCATCCCAGGACTGGGCTCAGCATGAACGACGTAGCCCTAACTTACATGAATGCGACGCCCGCCACGTTTTTTAACCCTAACTGCTTTGCGAATCCTGGCGATCAGACTCCGGGGAATGCTCCACGCTATTTCTCTAACTTGCGCGTGGACGGCATTCACAATGTGGATCTGAATCTTTATAAGTCATTCGTGCCCAAGGAAGGAACGAAAATCGAGGTTCGGGCGGAAATGTTCAACTTCTTCAATCATCCGCGCTTTGGGCAGCCAAATTCGAACTTTGGAGATCCTCTGTTCGGAACCATTCCTGGTAATAACGCTGATGCGCCGGGGTATGTGCCGCGGACTTTCCAGTTCGGTGTCAGGTTCGAGTTCTAGAGGGAGTCGGAAATGTCTAGTCGGTTGCGGTGCTTCATCATGGGCCTCTTTTCGGCCCTGTTTGTGACGTTGCTGCAGGGGCAAGTTCGGCTGGGCGCGCCTTCGTATCAGGACCCGGGATCGCCAGAGTGGTCAGGCTGGGAGAAACCCGGACCGCAGGCTCCGGGGATCATGATCGTCAACCTCGACAACGGGGATGACGACCGCTACTACAGCAGCGTGGATCGGGCAATCAAAGCAACGCGCGCAAGCGGAATTTTCGTCCTCGGTTACACCTACACCGGCTATGGAACCCGGGACCCGAAAATTGTTCGAAGCAAGATTGATGCCGTCTACAAGAATTACCTTGTGGATGGCATTTTCTTTGATGAAGCTCCGACCGACTGCAACGCAACGAACCCTTACTTCTCTTCCGCGTTTCTCTATTACCAAGAACTGACGAATTACGTTCGCGAAAAAGTTGGCGCGCGCATCACCGTGCTCAATCCGGGCACTTACAGCCCGAGCGACTGCTGGATGGGGATCACAAATATCCTGATGAACTGGGAGGACCAGGGTCTCGAAAACTATCGGGACAACTATGTGGGGTATGCATGGGTGCACAAATATCCGCCTGATCGCTTCTGGCACATCGTTTATGGAATGTCCGCGGACCAATTGACAGAGGCGTTCGAACTGGCCAAGCAGCGCAACGCAGGTTGGGTGTATTTCACAGACGAGACGGCGAATCCGTACGCGAGCCCGCCCGCTTATTGGAAAGCTGAGGCTTCGCGGGTGGAGCAACAGGCAGTGCAGGCTCCGTTTGCGACGGCGTGGCCGGATTCATTCGACTGGAACGGACTGCGAAAGCCGGGCCGGGTTTCGGTGCGCTGGAGTTCAGCGGTCGGGGCGGAGTGGCAGGTGTTTTTCGACACGGATCGGAATCCGAAAACCGGCTACGACGGCGGAGGGCTCGCTGTCGGCGCGGAGTATATGCTGCAGGGCGACACGAGCGGAGCGCAATTGCTGCGCTACACGGGATCTGGAACCGACTGGAGTTGGAAAGAAGTCTCCGCCAGAGCGCAATTGGATGCTCTAGACGCACACGTCTGGACTGCCAGCTTTGACACGTCCGGACTCAGAGGCGCCGAGAGGATGGACTACCAAATCCGGGCCCTTGATGCGTCCGGGAACCCAATCGGCGACAGCTACGTTCTCATCCTCGATACAGCAAACACCAGTCTGGTATTCGACATCTTCAACCATCGGCAATAGCGCAGTTCTTGATTTTTTCGTCGGAGCGTTTTCACGGGAGTGATCCACTTTGAAGCTTTCAATTTTTTTCCTGGTGTTTATTTCTGTCTCTGCGTCGTTTGGCCAGCCGAATTCTTTCGTCTACGTGTCGATGGCGGGGGATGATTCGAATCCCGGCACTCAAAGCAGACCGTGGCGGACGGTTCAACATGCGGCAGACACTGCGCGCGCTGGCAGCACCGTCAACGTGCGGGAAGGGGTCTACGAAGAACTGGTGAAAATCAACTTCTCCGGGAATGCAAGTGACGGATTCATCACTTTGAGAAGCTACCCGGGCGAAACGGCGATTCTCGACGCTGCGCATTTCACTCCCGCTGACAGGCAGGGCATAGTCACCATACACAACCAGAGTTACGTAAGGATTGAGGGCTTTGAAATTCGGAACTTCCGAACTGCCGAGCATCGGTTAGCGCCGTTAGGTATCGACGTTTCCGGGGCTGGCTCCCATATAGAACTTCTAAAGAACAACGTCCATCACATCGAGCAAACATTTCCTGGACGCGATGCTCCGGGAAGTGGCGGCAACGGCTTTGGCATTGCCGTCTACGGAACCGACACCACCGCTCCTATCACTGACCTGATCATCGATGGCAACGAGGTGCATCACCTTAAGACCGGGTCAAGCGAGTCGCTGGTGGTGAATGGGAACGTCACGAATTTTCGCATCACGCACAACGTCGTCCACGACAATAACAACATCGGAATCGACGTCATCGGTTTTGAGCGCACGGCACACGACCTCACCGTCGATCAGGCTCGCGACGGAGTGGTGAGTGGCAACCTGGTGTACAACATTACGTCGAAGGGGAATCCGGCATACGGCAGCGATGAGTCTTCCGACGGAATTTACGTGGACGGCGGCACCAGGATACTGATCGAACAGAACGTGATTCACGATGTGGATTTTGGGATCGAACTGGCGAGCGAGCACAAGGATCGCGCCACCAGTTACATCACGGCACGCAACAATCTAATCTATCACTGCCATACCGCAGGGGTTTCTATTGGGGGCTATGCGCCCGACCGGGGACACACCGATCACTGCACTGTGATCAATAACACTCTCTATGAAAATGATACTTCGGCGACTGGTTCTGGAGAGTTCCAGATGCAGTGGAACATGGCTGACAATATTTTTCAAAATAACATCGTGGTCGCAGGGCCCCGCTGCCTCCTCACGTTGACGAAAACTCAGGTCGACAACAAGAACCAGCTCCCCGCCATCATCGATCACAACATTTATTATTGTGCTTCCGGCGCGCAAGCGAGTACATGGGCAGGAGCCGCCGCCACTGTCACGGGATTCGACAAATATGTCGAGAGCAGCGGGAATGATCGTAGTTCGCGCTTTTCCGACCCGCGCTTCGTTGATCCGGCCAAGAACGACTTCCACCTGCGATCAGATTCGCCCGCGCTTGGAACCGGCACCAAAGACAGCGTACCGGTCGGAGAACTGGATCTTGATGGCTTTGCGCGAGTAAAATCCGAGAAAATCGACGTCGGCTGTTATCAAAGTCAATAGGAGCGGTCTATCTCGTCGATCGGGATCGGATGCCAAGCCGAGAGCACTAATGGAGATCGAGCGAAAAAGATAGGACGTCGCTTCCGGCAGCAATCGCCACATATTGCACTCCGTCAACTTCATAACTCATGGGAGAGGCGCGGATCGTTTGTCCGGTATTGAATTCCCAGAGCGGGTGACCGCTGCGCGCATCCACTGCCGCAATCGATCCGGAATCGTCTCCGAAAAATATCAACCCACCGGCAGTCGTCATCGTTCCTCCCCACGAGGTTCCCTGCCCCACCTGCGCATAGCGCCACGCCAGCGTTCCATCTGGAATGGTGTAGGCGAGAAGGGCTTTTTGTTGGCCTTCGGTGGGGATCTTTTTCGTTCCGGTGGAATAATACGTCGCTCCGTCTTTGTACTCCGAAGGCCCTGCGACGAACAAGCTGCAACCTTCGAGTGCAACGAAATAGAGCATCCGAGTTACAGGGTTGTAAGAAGGAGAGTACCAATTTGTGCCGCCGTCGATGCCGGGACAGATGCGTGTGCCATCCGCCGTTGGAATAAGCGATGAAAGAATCGGGCGGCCAGCTTCGTCAATCCCCGTGGCCCAAGTCACCTCTTTTAGAAAGCGCGTCGCCCTTACAAGTTTCCCGTTCGTTCGATCGAGAATGTAGAGGAAGCCGTTGCGATTCGCTTGCACGAGCAACCTGCGCTTCTCTCCATGCTCATCCACATCGATCAGAACCGGCGTCTCATTTGCGTCATAGTCGTACAAATCGTGCGGAGTAAATTGAAAATGCCATTTCAACTTTCCAGTGTCTGCGTCCAGCGCCAAAACGCAATCCGTGTATAAATCATCTCCAGGACGCTGCTTCCCCGCGAAGTCTGGTGCTGGATTGCTGGTCGTCCAGTACAGGATGTTCAGTTCGGGATCGTACGTCCCCGGCATCCACGTCGTGCCGCCGCCATGCAGATAAGCGTCTCCCGGCCAACTTGATGAACCGGGTTCTCCCGGAGCCGGTATCGTCCAAAACTTCCAGCGTAACTCACCGGATTCGGCGTCGTAAGACGCGAGGAAACCGCGCACTCCGCTATCGCCGCCGGAAGTACCGACGATGACCTGATCTTTCACTACGAGCGGAGCGCCGGTGGATCCGTAGCCTTTGGCAGAATCTCCATAGGTCACATCCCAAAGCACGCGACCCGAGCGTGCGTCGAGGCAGAGTAAGTGCGCGTTATCGGTCTGCATGTAAACGCGGTTTTTCCAGAGTCCCACACCGCGATTCTTGTGTGCAGCGGCATCATCGATAAGACCGCTGCTGACGGCACGTTCGTGCTTCCATAACTCCCGTCCCGTACGCGCATCCAACGCGGACACAGTATTCGCAGCAGTAACATACATCACACCGTTGTAGACCACGGGCGTGACTTCCAGTTTTGAGGTGTTTTCGGCATGGAATATCCACGCCGCCCGCAGGTGCGAAACATTGGTTGTATTGATGCTGCTTAGGCTACTGTATCTTTGCCCGGAGTAATCCCCGTTATACGACGTCCAGTTCTTCCCGTTGGGACTGGCCGCAACATTCTCCTGCTCTTGCGTATGCGCCTTGTTTGCGTTGACGTTTGCGTTTGCAGTCACGTTCGTTGCGGGTTCTTGTGCTTGCAGCGGCGCGACCATGCCGCAGAGCAATAGGGCAAGACCTGCTGTTGCTTCCGCCTTTGACCGCAGGTTGATTTTCATTGAGGCCGGCCGGAAACTTCAATCGACACTTCCCCGAGCGATCCGCGGTCTAAACCGTTGGTATCGACGAGATGGAGCGAAATGCGTCCGGGATGGCCGCTGAACTTTACCGAACTCTCCAGACGTACGACTCTCGCGGGATCGACAGCTGCGACTGACTGAGTGCCTATCACAGTTCCGGCGGAGCTGTAAAAATAGGCGACCAGCTGGCCGGGAAAGAAGACGCCAAAAGTCCCGCTGACATCGATCTTTTCGCCGCCTACTTCAACCGCACGCAAAGGCTTAACCACCAACCCCGAATCTCTAACCGTCTGAAACCCGCTGTCACCGCGCGTTGGAAACCACTCCGTATCGAAACTGTACGATTCTCCGGGATAGAGCCGCACCAGCGGGGAATTCAACTCTGCCTCCATATAATAAGGAGGCGGTTCCTTATCCGGTCGTCCAAAGGTCACGGTTCCGTCTGCCGCCTGCCGAAGTTCCGGACCGTTCGTCCAAAAAATTACGGACGCCTTTCCCGGATACTGCTTGGTCTCGTCGTAGCGGAATCGCTCGACCATGGCATATTGGCTGGCGCCGTCTACCACTGCCAACCATCCATCCTTCGAATCCAGCCACAACTCCGCCGCCAGGGGGACATAATGCAGTGAAAAGATGCCGTCTGGCCTGATCCTAGCCGCAGAGTTCTCCGCGGGTCCAAATCTTACGTGGTACCGATCGAGGTAGGCGCTCGTCGGATTCGCGCTGCTGAATCCCCAGATATCCTTATTATGGTGCGACGGGTCACGGGCATCGGACGTATCGTATTGCGTTACCGATTGCACGGACCATTCGACCGGGTGTCCGCTCGCGTTTGCAAACGTCGCGTGGAAACGGATGCGAGGGGAATCCGAATCGAGGCGTACGGTACGGGTAAACTGGAGACCCGTAAGCGGGTCTGCCGGTCCGGCCAACGATACCTCACAAACCGGCCCTTGAGATACAACGTGAAAAACAAACGGACTATCGTCCAATACGTCGGAATTGCCTACCCAGTGTTGCTCGTCGTCGTTACCTTCGGGAAGCACCCACAACTTATCGCCGCCATAATTAAACCATTGCGTGTTTGAAGGCGGGAGATATTTCCCCGCATAAGTCGGGTTCACAAACAAGAATGGATGCTCATCAAAAATGACTTGCATCAGCCGCCCACCATTTTGCGGCACGAAAATGAGTTTGACCCAGTTGTTGGAAACCTGCTGCGCTTGCCAGCCTTTGTAATTTACGGTCTCCACCTTGCAAGTGGCCGGCGGCTGTTCTGCCCGGGCTTCCACCTGGAGAAATGCCCCCAAAGACAAGACCAGCAATAACCTCAGGACCCGATGTGTAGCGCGATTTATCATTTGCACAATTTGTCGACGGTCGTCTTGGGAGTCCTTACCGCGATCAACGACATCTGCTCCAGATCCGGATAGTGCCCATCCGAATCTGGAGAACGGTCCGCCGAGGGAAGCTGTTGCACGATCGTTTGCGCGGGTGGAGCATCGGGAAAATATTCAGCATAGACTTTGTTGAACGTACCGGAATCTGAAATATCGTCCAGATAAACGGTTGTGCTCACAACCTGGTTGAAATCCATGTCAGCTTCTTGCAGGTTATCGAGTTGGTTGCGCATGGTTTGCCGGACTTGCGCCGCCGTCGAGCTGCCAAACACTCCCCCGTGGGGACCCGGGATGAATCCGCTTTTCGCAGAACAATATAAAGTCTCACCGGCAAAGACGCACGGGCTGGCCGTGGGACTTGGCGGCATGTTCTTCGGACGAACCGCGCGGCGAAGGCTCAGGTCGCGCACTGCCACACCGGTATATTCAATCTGTGCTAGGAGCGGCAAAGCGGTCACTTCGATAGTTGCTCGTGCCGGTGTATTACCAAATTCAAAGCGGCGGGCGTAGCGTTCGTTCATCACCTTCGAGGGGATCTTGCTCGTTAAGTAGGGATTCACGAAGACGAAGTGTTTCATCGTCAGCCCGGCCGACACAACAACCGCATTCAAACCATCGAGGGCGAGGTCTGTCTGCAAACCTGGTTCATCGGCAAGCTTACCGCTTTGGGGGTCTCTTCCTTGCATGGCTGAAACGAACAGCCGATCGTGCGTCAGGATTCCAGGAGAGAACGGTCCTTCCCATTTGTAGTTCGGGGGAATGACCGCTTTGCGTCCATTCGTATCACGCACGGCGACTGCATTGATTTGAATGTCCGGCGAGGGCAGTTTTGCGACTCCGAGTACAGCCCCTGCGGGAGGGACTATCGGGAAATACTTCTTGAATATGCTTTCGAACAATGGGTAGTCGTCTATGTTTTCGAGATAAACCTGGACATAGACAATGTGGTCCATCGTCAGTCCTGACGCGTTGACGATTGCTTTTACATTTTCGAGAGCCTGGGCCGCCTGTTCCGAAAACCTTTCGGCTACAGTACCGTCCGGGCGATTCGCAGTTTGCCCTGCCAAGTAAAGATAACCACCCGCATCGATCGCCGACGAGCACTGGGGTGCAACCGGATTCGCTTGCCCGAAAGCGACGGTCTCAAACAGCAAAACAATCCCGAAAAAGAAGTGACGCATGCGACCGGCTCTCCTTGGCGCACTCCTCTGGCGCTCGGTACTTGAAGCAACGCAATTCACTATGAGGCGGCCCGCGCTTTCTGCGCGGCACTTAGAAGTTTTCGAAGACGCTGCCCCACAATGAGCACCTCATTCGGCTGAATGGTCGAGGAAACCAGTTCCAGCCTGCCTGGCCTCGACACTGCTGCCTTGCTCTTCGGATTTGGATTGCCTTCGCGGACCGCCGGCACGATGCTGGGATTATCCGCTCCCGCCACTTCGATGACCGGATCACCTGTGCGTAAAGCCTGGACGCAGTCCTTTATCGTGTAGCCCCACTTCTCTTGATCCCAGGAAATGTAAAGCGTCGGATAGCGATTGCCGTCGGTTGGAATCGAAATCTCGGTCTCGACGCCCGGAACGGTTTTTACCAGTGTGGCGATGCGTTCGACGCGGGAATTCCATTCGCGATTGAGCGCGTTCAGATCGGTTTTGAACCACGTCTCAACTGCTGTGAGGACTCCGATGATTTCCTCCTTCCCGACTTTCATGGCGCGGCATACGGCTCCCTCCCACGGACTCGTGTTCAGCATCGCCGCCTCGATCAGATCTTTTCTTCCCAGCAGCAAGCCGCTGCATTGCGGGCCGCGCAGTCCCTTGCCACCCGAAAATGTATACAGGTCCAATCCCATTTTTGCGTAAAGCCTAATGTTGTCGATGGGCGGGATTCCCGCTGCGTCATCAAGCAGCATGGGGACACCGGCCTTCTTGGCGATCGCGTTTTCTTTTTCCAGGTCTTCTCCGAGGTGTGTGGTGTAAATCATCGCTGTATCCGGGCGAATCGCAGCGGCTAATTCGTTTGGACCTTCAGCCAGAACAAGTTTCGCTCCCGTCAGCCGAATGGCGTTGTCGAAGGCACTTCTTCCGCCCACCATGACGACCTCAGATTTCATGCCGGTTGTTTCCGGAAGCTGCCAGATATTTTTCGGATCACTTCCAGCCATGCATGCTGCGGTGGCCGATGCCATCGCTCCCGCGGCACCGGAGGTCACCATGCCAGCTTCCGCCCCGGTCAATTCCGCCAGCCGCCGGCTGGCTGCGTGTTGCAGTTCGAACATGTTCACAAAATATTCCGAAGCTTCTCGCTGGGCGGCCTGCACTTCGGGAAATTCCAAAGATCCGCTCAAATATGTCCAAGTTCCGCGGCAATTGATGACCGTTTTTACTCCGAGTCGAGAGTAGACATTCAGGTGAGAGGACTTGCCAATCGCGGAGGCTGCGGTAGCGAATGCGCTCTTTGCGAAGATCTGACCGAGCATCGGGGCGGCTGCCGCGTAGCGGATAAAATTGCGCCGACTGAAATTTGCCATAACGGGTACTCAATAGCCTCCATTGTTGTGGTTAAGGGGTTGAGAAACTCGACTTCTCGAGCCTGCTTGATGGACGATGTAACTCACAAGATCATCAATTTCGGCGGCAGCTAATTTCTGTTCGTAGTCGATAGGCATGGAAGGAGCCGGCGAACGCTCGACAGATTGCAATTCCGATTTCATGAATAAGTAGAATTGTCCGTCTGCGTCCTGGATCTGAAGCGAAGAATTGTTTTCGTTGCGAATAACACCCGCCAATACCTGGCCCGAATTGGTCGTGGCGCGGGCCCAGCTGTGGGGCTCTCTTTCCTGTTCCCGAGGATTGACAATGGCAGCGCGTATCTCGCTCGAGTCGTGATCATCGGCAAAATCGCTCAGGTCGGTCGAAAGGAAATGCCCTTCCCCGAGCATGGCATGACACTCGGCACATCCCGCCTTGCCAAAGAAAAGTTGTTTGCCCCGGACGGGATTTCCCACGTCCGATCGAACCTCACTTTTCCCTTGCAGAAAACGTAAATACAACAGAACAGACTGGACCTCAAGGTCGCTAAATTTGTTGAAGGAGGGCATTCCCTTGCCCGGAATTCCATCCCGAACGATCCGAGCAAGCGTCGCGTCCGGTTTGGACTTGGCAGAGGAGGCGCGACCGATATTCGGCGCATGCTCGCCTCCACCGCCGTCAAGTCCATGGCACACGGCACAGGAAGACTCAAAGAGATTCTTGCCTTCGCCGTTCGCGATTTGGGGGAGAGAACCTTTCACCTTTGAAACCTGACAGACAGCGGCGCAGCAGAGCGACAGAACCACGATGCCGGTCACTTTCAGCAAAAGGCCAAGCTCGGCCTTCATTGCTTTCCCATAACCCACACCACCGCTCCTCGCTCCAGTGGTGGCAGCGTGAATTCGACCGACTCCCCTTGCTTTACTCCCTTAACAATTTGTTTTTCGCCGAGAAACGGGAGGTACGCAAGAGAATCTCCGGTGGCTGCTGGAACCCGCACACGAATGTTATTGACCGGGGTCGGTACCGCGACCTTACCGGGGACCAGTCCGCCGAAATTTGCGAGGTAGATATGTAGCGATCCGTCCACTCTGGCGAAATTTGCCGCCACGGTAGTCGGTGCATCAAGTTGAATGCGATCGTTTTTGCCGAAGGCATTCAACAGATCGGCGGGAGGGTTCGCCGAACCTTTCGCGAAGTCACTTTGTAGCGCGTCGAAACACACGCGCGCCGGATCCGATGGCAACACAGTCTTTTGCGGTGATTGCGGAACACCGGAAGCGTCCTCGCCTGATACAACCAGTCGCCCGCCATGATCGACAAATTCCTTGATACTTCGCCGCTCGGTTTCGTTCAAGACACTGACACTCGGCAGCACCAGCGTCTCGCCATGAAACCCCGCCAGGGTCCTTGGCGTAACCACCTCGAAGGGCCGGTGCTGCTGGATGAGCAATACCAGGGCTCCACGATAAGACGGCAGAAATCCCTTCCCTGCATAATCACGACTCTTCGGGGAGAAGTAGACGCCTACGGAGGGTATCGGCGTTCGCGGTGAATAAAGTTCTTTTTCATGCTTTTCGATCCACTCGAAAATCTGCCGGCGCGTGGCCAGATCATTCGAGCCTGCCATCGAATGTCCTGGGGCGTCCCAGAAATTTGCTCCCGCCATCACGATCGAGTTGGCGAGATTTTTCATTGGCTCCGGAGCGGTAACATCTTTCTGCCCATCCCACGAGTAGTTCAGAATCCAGGTCGCCTTGCCCTGCGCGAAGGCCCGGAACGACAGCATGCCCGCTTGGTAGAGGAACCAGTCGACTTGCGAGCGTACCGCCGCCATGTGCTCGCCGTTACCAAACTCATATTCGTGCGCAATGACGTCGACCACGTCATACATTTTGTAAACATCGGCGCCGACTCGAGGCGCTTCTTCTTCGATTCCCGGATAGATCTCGGGAATCACCATAATCTTGGGATTGACCGTGCGGGCCTCCTCGCGAATCTCACGAACGAAATCGGTCATGGTCTCAATTCGAAAATCAACCCATTTGCGAAAATTCGCGTCAGTGAAATCACCTAATTTCAAATCCTTCTTCGCGTCCAGCCCAGTCTTGTCTTTGAAAGCTGCAACCGTGTAATCGTCGAAACTGGCCCAGGTCTGCTCCCAACCGTCAAAATGGGTCATCCAGTACGGGATGTCGACATAAATTCCATCGATGCCCGTGGCTGCGATCTGGCGCACGCGTTGCATGTATTGCTTGCGCCACTCTTTCGCGTACGGCGTGACCCAGACATCTTCATCGTCCTGTCTGATCCAGAAGGCCGCGCCGCCGGTAAACACGGCGGGCTCACCGGTAATCTTCCTTTGTATCCAGTCCGGGTGATCTTTCAGCAGAGTATGCGGCGATTTGTCGGCGTGGGCAGTGATGCACTCCGTGCCGGCGATGTAGACAAAAGCCTTATTGTTCGCCTTGTGCGCTTGCTCCGCGACTTTACGGATGGCTTCAAGCTTGGCCGTGGGGTCGAGGAAGCTTTCATAGCGGCCGGGAATGTCGTTGTCGACTTCTACGCCATAGACATGGTCGTCCGTCGCCTTGCGCACGATCTGAACCGCATCGTTATTGTTGCGTTCCAAACCGTAAGCACCGATACGCACGGTGTGGGTCCAATTTTGAGAGGACTCCTGGGCCGGAGAATTGATCAGCAGGACGATAATCAGCGCGAAGCAGAAGCCGCCCATCGATGAAAAATTGGATGGAAACTTCGATGAAAACTTCATATCCTCGGTATCTCTCGTTTCGACCCTATCCTTAGGACCTGGACCACGATGGACCGTTATTTTGAGAGGCCCGTCGGCGTCGATCCGAAGACAGGTGAAACCGCCGCGAGTTTCCTCGAATCGACGTTCCAGAGCACACGGAACGCGCAAAAAGCATCAGAAATAACAGTTATCTCTGATACACCTCGCTTTCATCGGGTGTCAATCGAAATCTTTCGCAACCTTTCGTAATAATTTGGTCGTCTCCAGATTCGAGCCATTCCTGACTACTGTTTGACGGCGATGACGGCAATTTCAATGCGCGCGTTGTTGACCAATGCCGCCGCCTGAATCGTGGCGCGCGCCGGCTTCGGATCGGGCATGTTTTCTTTGTACACCTTGTTCATGTCCCCGAATTCCTGGATGTCTGCGAGATACACCGTCACCGAAACGATGTCGAACATTTCAAATCCGGCGGATTTAAGCACTTTCTGAATATTTTCCAGAGCGGCCTTTGTTTCCGCGGCAATGCCGCCGGCCACCAGTTTCCCTTTCTCATCCGCTCCTTCCTGTCCGGCCACAAACAGAGTCTTCCCCGCTACCACGCCATCGCTAAATGGAAGGCCTTTGCCGACGGAAAGATTGATGTATTTATGCTTCTCGGCGTAACAGTTCGTGCCGGCAGCGAGCGTCATTGCAAACACGAGGAGCGCAGTGAGAGTGACTGGAAAGTGTCGTCGTAGCGTTTTCATTGCTGATTGTCCTTTTTGGCGTGGAGTGAATTTAGGCCTTTTCATCAAACCGCGAACAATGGTACATTCCGCGAAAGGATTTGAAAATAGAAACATATCACTCGTAAGCGAAAGCATACGAAACTCGTTCTGGAGGGCTGCATGTATACCACCCGTTCAAAATGGACGGCTTTCGTGACGATCGTCCTGGTAACGATCGCCGTGATAACGTGCGCGGGAACATGGTTCCTGGTGGCACAGCCTGCGCCTGCCCGTCTCACGACCTCAGACGAGAGTTCACTCGTCGAGGCTTTCCGCAAGGTCGAAGTGGCTTCGGTGTCCGATGCCATCGAACAACTTGCGGGAAAGCGCATGTACATGAGTCATCGGATGACGCCGATTTTCACGACGAAGTTCGCCGGAATCGCGCGCACAGTTCAGTTGAAAAAGGACGAAGGCAACAACGATCCGGCTGCGTTGACGGGAATGCTCGCTGCCATTGATGACGGCGCGGCGAACTCCGTTTACGTCATGGCCGTCGAAGACGGCGCCGACATTGCCGGCATGGGCGGCCTGATGGGCACCGCGATGGCGGCTCGCGGATATTCGGGCGCGATCATCGATGGCGGTGTGCGCGATGTCGCTTACTTGCGAAAGATTGGATTCCCTGTTTATGCCACCGGAATTGTGCCATCCACGTCGGTCCATCACTATCGCTTCGCGGGAGGGCAAATTCCGATTCAGTGCGACGGTGTTACGGTGAACCCTGGGGATATCGTGGTTGCTGACAGCGACGGCGTAGTCGTCGTGCCCCGGGATCGGGCCGTGGAGGCCCTGGCATTGGCGGAACAGATGGACTTCAAGGAACACTCCATGTATCCGGTAATCGAGAAATTCAAGTCGATACAAGAAGCAGTAAAGCAATTTGGCCGTCTTTGATTGATCAAAGAAAGAATCGATCAAAGCGAAGGTCGCTCAAGCCGAAGATCGCGCAAGCCGAGAATGAATGCCTGACAACAAAGTGAGTCGCGTGCGCTGGGCGCTGGTGTTCCTGCTATTGCTATTGAGCGCAGTCGCGTTTCTTGATCGGGTGAATATCTCGATTGCCGGCAGCTCGATTGCCCAAGCCTACGGATTGAGTAACACGCAGCTTGGATATGTGTTCAGCGCATTCCTCGCAGGGTACTCCTTGTTTCAAACCGTTGGAGGAAGACTGGCAGACCAGCTGGGATCCCGACGAGTCCTGGCGGGCGGCGTCTTGTGGTGGGGATTATTTACTGCATTGAGCGCGATCGTGCCGACGGGAATCGGCCACGCGGTATTCATCTTGTTGTGTATCCGTTTTCTCCTGGGCGCGGGTGAAGCGGTTGTGTACCCGGCATCCAATCAGTTCGTTGCGCAGTGGATTCCTCCGCAAGAGCGAGGAGTCGCGAACGGAATAATTTTTGCGGGGGTGGGCGTGGGCGCCGGACTCTCGCCCCCATTGATCACATTCGTGATGCTGCATTATGGCTGGCGAATGTCGTTCTGGGTTTGCGCAACCATCGGAATCGTTGCCGGATCGATCTGGTTTCTTGCGGCTCGCGATACCCCGGAGAAACATCCCCTCGTATCGCCGTCAGAACTCGATCACATTCGAAAGGGCCTTCCTCGGCCGGTTAGTGGCAGCACCTTAAATCTCGTTGCGTCAAATCCGGTGGCGTCCAAGGAAGCCCTAGTTCCGTGGGCGAAAGTTCTGCAAAGTAAGGACGTGTGGGCCGTAACGGTTAGCTATTTCTGCTACGGCTATGTGGCTTGGATATTTTTCAGCTGGTTCTACATTTATCTGGCGACAATCCGGGGTTTGAATCTGAAGGCGAGCGCCTTCTACGCCATGTTGCCGTTCCTCGCCATGGCGGTGGCTTGTCCCCTTGGAGGAATTCTCAGCGACCGGCTTACGATATCGCATGGGCCGCGTTTGGGGCGGTGTGGGCTAGCGGGAATTTCGATCGGCCTGGCCGCAATTTTTCTTATTCTCGGATCGCACGCCGCCAGCGCGCGGCTCGCCAGCGTCGTCCTAGCCGGCGGCGCAGGCGCGCTTTACCTGGCGCAGAGTTCGTTCTGGTCGGTAGCCGCGGGGCTCGCGGGCTCGTCTTCGGGTTCGGTGTCGGGGTTCATGAACATGGGGGCGCAGCTCGGAGGCATGACCACCGCGTCGCTCACACCAATCATCGCGGCACACTTTGGCTGGACCGCGTCATTTCTAGTAGCAGCGGGGTTGTGCGGGCTGGGGGCGATTTTGTGGATGGCCGTGAATCCTGAGAATTGCCTGACCACACCTTTGCAACGTCCACAGGAGATGGATTAAGAATTTCGCGCTCCTAGCGTTCCATGTGAATTCAAAATCTTCACCGCATTCGTGCGATATATCTTCTGCAATATTTCGTCGGGCAGTCCAAAGCCATTCAGGCTCCAGTGGTAGCTGAACATATCGATCTCGTAGAAATGCTCGTCGAGTGTCTCAAGAATTCTGAAAGTGACTCGATACATGTCCTTGTCGAATCCCATGTCAGTGCCGTAGAGCAGGCGGTCCGCGTACTTCACATAAAACGCCGACGTAAAACGGGGGATAGGAGCTGTTTCCGCATACCGCGCCGCAATGTCGGCATATAGATTGGGATGTCTTTCCAGTATTTGCCCCAATCGCGTCAAGTCATAATCGAGATTTGCAAAGTGGCAGGCGATGAAGGTTGTGTTCGAGTGCTTCTTCACCGTACGTTCGAGGATGTCAATCATTCCCGAATGGCCAATAATGCCGGGCTGATTGTCCAGCCGCCATTCGAAAGCATTCATCAGGCCGTCGTTTGTGTTGTCCATGGCCGCGTACATCCAGATCGGATCCGCAACATGAATGTTTACCGGCATTCCTAATTGGCCGCATCGTTCAAACACGGGATCCATCCGTGCATCGTCTGGGTGCATGCCAAAGGCATTCACCTTATCGGATGTAAGGCCCTTCCCCTTGTCATGAAGCTCGCCGACTCCACGCGCACCTGCCTGGTGGCACTTTTCGAGCGCGGCGATCGCTCTTTCACTGAATCCCGGTTGGTCAAAACCCGTGTAATCAAAACCACACCAGAGCTCGAAACGATCGGGATAGGCAGAATATTTCCGGTAGACATCGTCAAACTCTTTCCCGCTCGCTCCCGAAAGAATGACGGTCTTCGCAACTCCGACTTCGTCAATATTCCTGACCCACTCGGCGATTTCCTCGGCAGTCTTGGCGTATGCGTGAGAATGCATATCCACGATTGGGAATTTCGCCTTGGGAACTTCTGTAACTGGAATTTTGTAGAGAGATTTGGGCCGGTAGTCTTTCAACAGTATCTTTTCGGGCGAAGCTGCCTCGGCGGCTTTCGTGGCATCGGATGCATCGGACTGCGGACCCTGGAGGCTCGCCGCCAAAGGCACACTCCACGCTGGCGTAATGCCAGCTCCGATACCAGCGACGCCAACCGTCTTCAAGAAGGACCGACGTTTCATTCGTTCGCCTTTCCGTTTCTCGCTTCCCTATTGTGGGGCGGCTTCGAGCAAAAGATGTTTTGAAAAGTCTGCCAGTACCCGGGCAACTGGGCCATGGACGATTCCAAAGTCTTTCCCGTCGACGTAATCAACGACGTGATAGGCGCGATCATCCAAGCCGCGCAACTCCAGAGTCCCTTTCCAGTTGCTGGCGAAGAATGCGTAGTACATCTTTTTGTCCTTACGGATCGCGTGGGTCTCAGGCACATCAAAACCGATGTCGTAGAGCGTCCCCAAATATTGCCCACGGGAAAGTCGCTTGTCCCGGTAAAGCTCCATCCACTTTTGAAAACTCTGTGCGTGTTCGGGAGTGAGATCAAAGCGGCCATGTTTCTCGACCAGAGAAGGCAGAACGAACTGTGTGCCGACCACTCCTCCGATGCCGAGAGTCGAAGCGAAATCGTCGTGATTGTCACTGAGTTCCACGTGATCGCCGAAGTAGGGGACATCGTCGCCCATGAGGCCTTTGAGCGTCTTGCCCTTGGTGCGCACTTGAAAAGAACTGCTTGGGTCCGACGCGACCGACATATTGAAATGTGGCATCGTGAAAAAAGAATAGGCGGTGCCGCACGGGCAGAATTCCACCAGCGCGCCTGGTTTTGCTTTTTGTGCGGCGTCATAGATCGCACGGAAGAACTCGGGCAAGGCCTCAACCGAATCCTCCGGGCGCTGGTGGTGGTGCGCTGGGTTGTAACACTCAGGGACAGCGTTCATGTGCTGGCCGTCGAGTTTGAGACCGTCAAATCCCCAATCAACCAAGATCTTTCGCACCAGTTCTTTGTGATACTCGACAACACGCGAGTTGGCCGGGCAGAGATAATCGGAATTCCACCACGAAATCTTGCGTCGCGAACCATCGCGATTCAGTAACACCAGGTCAGGTTCGTCGGTTAATAACTTAGACTCCGGAACGGCGCTGAGGGGCGACCACCAGAGTTGGGCCTTGAACCCCTCCTGGTGAATTCGGTCGACCATCGCTTTGATATCGGCATCGCCGTGCGGGAATTTCTTTGGATCTAATTGCCAGTCGCCATAATTGTTCTGCCAGCCATCGTCGAGCGTGACCCAGGTAAATCCCATTCGCTTCACTGTGGGCAGGGTGTCATAGACCTGCTGTGGCTTGAAGTTGCGTCCGTATCCCCACGCGCACCAGATGGCTCCGAAGGCGTCGTCGGGAGCCTTGGCCATCTCGAACCCTTGTTTCAGCATGAAGCGGCGATAGGTAAGCAGCGTCTCGAAGTAGTCTCCCTCGTGCACAGCGACTAACGTGCGAAAGGTGTGGAAGCTTCCGCCGGGTTTCAGGGATTGATCGTGACGGTACTGCACGCCGACCTGGGCCTGGTGCGCGTTGGGCATGGAAATTGGCAGCGAAATCAGCCGAGGCCGTGGTTCGACATCGCCGACTGCGATTCCCACGTCTTTGCGCCATACGTCGACAATCGGAGTGCCGCCGCCGTAGTCGCTCGCGTTCATCCCGAGATAATTCTGCTGAGAGAATCCGGCCTGCAGTGGGACGATCCAATTCGGACGCCGCTCGTAGGAACCGCTCTGGAACGACCAGAAAGGCACATGTTGAAGGCCGCTCTGCGCGTCAATTGTGTATTGATTGTTGTTCCACTCGAGAATCTTCAGCTGCGACTTCCCGACATTCGTGTAGGTGACGTCGAAGACCGAGAGGTTGGGAAATTCGTCGTAGATGACGACAGAAACATCCTTGCGAAGTGCGCCGGACGTGCCGGAGAGAGTGAGTTTTTCTCCCGCGCCATAAACATCCGCGACACGGTCGTGCGTTTGCGAGGCCAAGGCAAAGTTCGACCAGGAGCGCTCAGCGCCTTTGTCGGAGCCTCTCACTGTCTCGGAGGCAGAGAACGAGCCGAGGGAAACATCTTTGCCCTTGAATCGCGCGACCACGCGGCTCCGCATGTTCTTGTCGAACTCGATGCGAAGCATGGGGCTCTGAATCTGCGCACTCTGAATTTGCGCCAAGCCCGTTGCAAGGCCGGCAGACTGCGGCGCGGCACGATCGGGCCGTGCTGGAGATTGCCCCGCCGCCGAGAGCGTGGCAAACACGATTACGAGAGATAGCGTTTTCATCATGGGTTACGGTTACCTTAGAAGCCGTGATGCAGATTAGGACGCAACGTGAGTGAGCCATCGTCATTCAGCTTCTGACGACAAGCCCATCGTACCGGGTAGCGCATGCCTTTGACCTCGATTTCTGCCCTGAGTTTCAATCCGGAAAATTTTGTTCCTTGTGGGAGCACAAATTGCGCCTGCCGCAGCTTTCCCGGCAACGGATAACCGGGATCGAGGCAACCACTGATCAGAATTTTCCCATCTTCATTTTCGACAGTCACTCGCAACACGCCCGGAACGCCGGCGATGCCATCGTTGGCGAAAGCGATAATGAGTCCGAGATAACCGCTGTCTTCGTAGCTCCAAATCATCGAAGGCCTCACACGGTAGCCGATTCGACGATTGATCTGGTCAAACGCTTTCGGAAACGCCTGGTAGTACGCCAACAGATTCCTTGCACTGATGGCGTGGAAGTTCCAAAGCGACCAGTAGTTCGCTCCCACATCGATCACATGAGCAATCATGTTTTCAGTCGGGGATACTCCTTCGTCCGATCCGTTCGTGTCCGGGGTCTTCGCTGGAATCCCCTGTTCGAGCACCGCGGCGATCCATGGCGGTCGATTGCTCAAGGTTTCGATCTGCTCGTTTTCGATGAAGATGGTGTCACTGCGAATCCAATTGTTGCTGCGAACCGTGAGATCGAGAAGCTCCGAATTGCCGACGCGGCTGTAGTCGGGCTGAGTGTTCGTCATCAGCGGAGTCTTTGTGAAGTGCTCCAATTGCACTTCCATCATCTTCATCCAGGTCCGTTCGGCGGTCTGGTAATCGGGGAAAGGAGTATTGACGAAGGGCCACGTGTGTCCCTCGCCCCAGAATCCGTACATGAAGGTATCGATGAACTCAATGGCAGGGCTTCCATTAAACTCCGCCGCTAAAAGGCCGACAAGTTCCGCGAACGACTGCTGAAAGAAAGGATGGTCGAACCGTGGCTGATAGCGCGAATATTGATTTTCCATAAATCGCGCCGCCGCCATCTTTTCTTTCTCATCGGGAACGAGGTCGACGGTCGGTACCTTGTCGAGGACGAAATCCGGCAGCGCGGGCTGATGCTTATAGTCGGGAGCACTCATCTGAATGCGAAGCCCGACGCGCTTGTTGTTCTTCTTCGCGAGATCAAAGACGAGCTTTACATAGTCAGGCAACTCGAGACGCCCAGGTCGCGGCTGGACTTCGCGCCAAGTCGGCCGCAGGTAGAGCTGCTGACCCAGGGGAAATTGAACGAGCTCCTCGATAGCCTGGCGAATGTTGTCCGATTTAATTTCCTCCGTGCCACTATCGGCCGTGATGTAGATGATCAATCCTTTGCCAAAATTGGGCACGACGTCTTCTGAAGCAGTCGTGGTCATCACCACATCGTCAGTCGGAATGACTGCATCGGGCGGATATTGAGGAAAGGGCCCTTGATTGAGCCGGTCGGTCACGGGCGGACCGGAGCCGAAATCATAGTTCGACCAGTTGTGAGCGCTTACGAGCCCCCGCGCCTTGCCGGTTCCGATTTCTGCCGCTGCTGCCAATGCGAGACTGCTTTTTAGAAAGTCTCTACGTTGCATCGAACCTTGCCCTTCTTCGTATCCGTCCACACTCGTGCGAAAAAACCGTCGCAGCGTATTTCAGAGTCGCTAAGTACTGTTGTGGACAGGGGCGTGCCCATCTTTCGCACTCAATTTTTCAACATTCAGTGCGATTGACTTTCGAAGTCTTTCTTTTTATATCTTTTGATTTCTTTTGTCTAGGATAAAACCTTTCGCCAACAGAAACATTGCCCGCCGATTACGTGGATTGGCAGCCGCACTTGTTTGCCTTGACACGAGCCCGGAACACCGCTAGGGTTGCGGGTTGTAGCGCTTTCCACCTGGGGCAGGAGCGCTGTGAAAATGCGTTCTTGTACCCTAGGGATAGTGACCTGCTCCCCCAAGCAGCGTACTGCGTCGCACTCGGGATCGCCGACCGGAAACGTAAATGCCAGCAAGAGAAACAGCGAGACTTTAAGGAGAGGGACTATGCCTGGGACAGTCACGAACCACGAAGTGAAAGGGTGCTGGAGCGTTCTAACTTTGAGTTTGGTGGTGGTGCTCGTGGGCGGGATATGCGTTTCGGGGTATGCGCAGTCAAACGCTAGAAGGGATCTTTCGTCGGCAAGCCTGGCGTCGGCGAGCCCGACGTCCGCAAGACTGAAGAGCAGCCCGCCGACGGCGAATTTTGCGGCGGAGGTAGACCCGTGGATCCAGCAACGGGAGGTAACGGCCTCTGACGGCGCGGCACAAGATCAGTTCGGCAATTCCGTTGCGATCAGCGGCAACACCATGGTAGTGGGGTCTCCTGATCACTCGTTCGGCACGACCTACGGAGCGGGAGCGGCATACGTATTCGTCGAAACCGGCGGAACCTGGAGTCAGCAAGCGGAGCTGAAGGCATCCGATGGTGCGGCCTATGACGCCTTCGGCTTGTCGGTCACGATCAGCGGCACCACGATCATGGTCGGCGCCCCTTGCCATACAAATTCGAATGGCCAATGTGGTCAAGGCGCGGTGTATGTGTTCGTCGCAAGCGGCGGAAAGTGGACGCAGCAGGCCGAACTGACGGCGTCCAATGGCGTGGCCGGGGACTACTTCGGCTGGTCGGTTGCGCTGGATGGCAACACGGCGGTGATTGGAGCTTACGGTAAGGAAATCATGGGCCACGCTGCGCAGGGGGCAGCGTATGTGTTTGCCGAGAGCGGCGGAACGTGGACTCAGCAGGCCGAGTTGACCGCGTCCGACGGGATATTTAACGACGAGTTCGGCTACTCGGTTGGGCTCAACAGCAGCACAATCGTGATCGGGGCCCCTGATCGGACGGTCGGCTCGAATCAGTCTCAGGGCACGGGGTATGTATTCACGGGAAGCGGCGGAACGTGGACTCAGCAGGCTGAGTTGACCGCATCCGACGGAGAGGCAGGAGACTTCTTCGCCCAGTCGGTCGCGGTCGGCGGCAGCACCACGGTCCTCGGGGCGCCTTGCCACCCGAGGAATGGTTTCGCCTTTTGCCAGGGGGGATCAGGAGCCGCATACGTGTTCGGTGAAAGCGGAGGGACATGGACTCAACAGGCAGAGCTGACGCCATCCGACGGCGTGGCAGGAGATGAGTTCGGCGTTTCTGTCTCGTTCAGTGGGAGCACGATTCTCTCGGGCGCATCCCTTCACACGGTCGGCTCAAATCAAGGAGCGGCGTATGTTTTCACCGGGAGCGGCGGAACGTGGAGTCAGCAGGCGGAGCTGGCCGCAGCCGACGACGTGGGAGGCTACTTCGGCTGGTCCGTCGCGGTTGACGGCACCACGGCTATCGTGGGCGCCCCTGCTCACGCTGTCGGCTCGAATCAGCTTCAGGGAGCGGCATACGTGTTCGTGCCATCGGTATCCACAGTTTCGATCTCGCCGACTTCGCTGAGCTTTGGCAATGTGGCGATCAACAGCACGAGCGCGGCCAAGACGGTAACGCTAAAGAACTCGGGCTCGACCACGCTCGACATTAGCAGCATCACCGCAAGTACGCACTTCGCCGTTTCTTCGAACACTTGCGGGGCCACGCTGGCTTCGGGAAAGACGTGCAAGATAAGTGTGACCTTCACGCCTACGCAGCTGGGACCGCTGACAGGCACCCTTAGTTTTACCGATAATGCCGCTGGAAGCCCGCAGACGGTGCCGTTGTCGGGCGCGGGGATCACCGAAGCGAAGCTGTCTCCGGCTAGCGCCGCCTACCCGAAGCAGAAGGTGGGCACGACCAGCACGGCGAAAACGTTCACATTGACCAACAATCAGACCGTGGCACTGACCAGTATCGCGATCTCAACCACGGGCGACTTTGCGGTCTCGGCGACGACGTGCACGACTAGTCTGCCCGCAAAGGGCAAATGCACGATCAGCGTGACGTTCAAGCCGACGGCGATCGGGAAGAGGACGGGGCAGTTGAGAGTGGGTGATAGCGCTAACAACAGCCCGCAGACCTCGAACCTAACGGGCACCGGCGAATAAAATCAGTCGGCACCACCAAGCCGATGGCGCAGATGTCAATGGTGAAAAGATGCGTCAGCCCCCTGGGTAATTCAATGATGGGACTAAGGTAATTGGTCGGGGAGAGAGGATTTGAACCTCCGACCCCCTGGTCCCGAACCAGGTGCTCTACCAGGCTGAGCCACTCCCCGACGGATGAAACTCCTGGCGATACTTCTTGGCGGCCGACGCGGAACGGCGTAGCGGCTCGAACTCAGACAGTATAGCATTCTGCGGGCTGGTGATTTGCGGGAGCGACTCGGTGCGGGGGCCTCGCTCCGCCGAAGCCTCTTCTCGCGCAAGAGCGGACAGCCGCAGCGCGGGCGGCGGCGATCAGCCTCTCTACTCGGTGTCCACTCGCTCGCGCCAGGGGCTGTTACAATCTTGGTCACAGCCGTCATTTTGCCTCTATTAAAACGATTCTATGCTGGCTTTTACCGCTGCTCGGCTCTTGACTCCCTTGGACGCCATCGACCGTCCTCTCGTGCTCGTTGACGAGGGCCGCGTGCTCGAGATCGTCGCCGCCGGCAGCCGCCACGTTCCGGCCGGCGTTTCGCCGATTGACTTCGGCGATGCCATAATCGCGCCCGGCTATCTTGACCTCCACATCCACGGCAACGCCGGCTATGACGTCATGGACGCCGCCCCCAAAGCGCTTCCGGCGATCGAACACATGCTGGCGCGGCACGGGGTCACGAGTTATTTCCCAACCACCGTCACCGCTCCGCTTGACACCACCTTTCGCGCCCTCGAGCGACTCGCCGGGGCAATCGAAAAACGCGAGCACGAGAGGGCCGACAACAATAAGCGGTCCGTACCCCTCGGCATCCACATCGAAGGGCCGTTCATCAGCCATCTGCGGCGTGGAGTTCATCCGCCGGCCGATCTGCTGACCCCGACGCTGGCCCTGTTTGAAAGATTTTGGCAGGCGGCACGCGGTCACATTCGCATGCTGACGATTGCTCCCGAACTGGAAAACGCACCGGAAGTAATTGCCGAGGCCACGCGCCGCGGTGTTTGCGTGAGCCTCGGGCATTCGGACGCTGATTTTGCCGCCACCGAACGCGGAATCGCGGCTGGAGCACGGCACGCAACTCATACTTTTAACGCGATGCGGCCTCTCGATCATCGCAATCCCGGCATTCTCGGCGCCGTGCTGACGGACAGCCGAATCACCGCCGACATCATCGCCGACGGCGTGCATCTCGACCCCGCCATCGTGAAATTGTTTGCCGTGGCGAAGGGCCACGCGCAAACCGTGCTCATCAGCGATGCAACCGCGGCCACCGGCATGCCAGATGGCACCTATCATCTGGGGTCTTTGACGGTCGAAGTTCACGATGGCAAGTGCATGTCCAATGGCAGTCTGGCAGGAAGTGTCTTAACCATGGACCGGGCGGTTCGCAATCTGGCACGCTTTGCCGAGTGGGACCTGGAACACGCCGTAGCAGCCGCGACCGGAAATCCGGCGCGGGTGGCGCACATCGCAGACAAAGGGGTTCTCAAGGCTGGAGCCCACGCCGACTTTGTGGTCCTGACACCGCAAGGAGAAGTGCTGCGAACTTTTGTCGGCGGAATTGAATGCCAAGCATAGCCACGTTGAATCTTGCAGAACGTTATCTGGCACAACATTATTATTATTAAGGAGAGCGATGACTGAGATGCGCAAGTTTCCGCATCATTTAATTCGAGAGATATTTGAGCAACCCGACGCGCTGCGTCGCACCATCGAGCCTCGCATCTTGCTCGCCGCTGGAGAGGTGCGCCTTGACGAAATCCGTATCTCGCGCGAAGAGTTGCGCGCGCTTCGCCGCATCAATATCGTCGCTTCCGGCACAAGCCGCCATGCAGGCATGACTGGACAGTACATGATGCAGGAACTCGCCGCCGTCCCGGTCGATGTCGACTATGCCAGTGAATTTGAATACCGCAATCCGATGATCGGCCATGGCGAACTCAGCATCTTTATTACTCAGTCGGGCGAAACCGCCGACACCACCGCCTCCCAGCGTGAAGCTCGCCGGAAAGGTTCGCGCACCATCGCCATTTCCAATGTCGAGGGCTCGACCATCGAGCGCGAGGCCGACGGATTCATTTCGATCAACGCTGGCCCGGAAATCAGCATCGCTTCCACCAAGGCGTTCACAGGCCAGATGGCATGCCTGTTTCTGTTCGCTCTCTATCTCGGCGAAATCAAAGGCAAAGTTTCAAAGGAACTCGCTCAGCATTACATCGCCGAGCTTCTCTCTTTGCCGCAAAAGACTCAGACCGTCCTCGATGCAGCCGATCGGGTCGAGAAACTGGCCGAGCTTTACTATCGCGTCGACGATTTCATGTTCCTCGGACGCGCGATCCATTACCCCATCGCCATGGATGGCGCGCTCAAACTAAAAGAGGTTTCCTACATCCACGCCGAAGGCTATCCCACCGGAGAAGCCAAACACGGCCCGAACGCACTGATCGACTTCCGCTTGCCGCTGGTCATGATCGCGACCTGCGACCGCAACGATCGGGGTTCCGTACTACGCTACGAGAAGAACGTCAGCAACATGGAAGGCTTTAAGAAACAGGGCGGAACGGTCATCGCTCTGGCTACCGAAGGAGACACAACCGTTCCGCAGCTAGCGGACCACACCATCTTTATTCCCGCTGCACCGGAATTGTTGTCGCCGATTCTGGAGATCGTGCCTCTACAGCTCTTCGCCTACTACGTAGCCGCGAAGCGTGGGCTTGATGTGGATCGTCCGCGGAATCTGGTGAAGGCGGTCACACTCGAGTAAGGGAAGGCCTTAACTTCTACTCACCCGCGCGAATCGTCCTCCGCAATCCCCGATAGAACGACCGGTGAGCGATCAGGAAATTCAGCGATTAAAGATAGATTCCCACCCATGGCTTCGACCGTCTTTCGAAGTGTGGACAGCAACAAGTCACTTCGTTTTTCGAGACGCGAAACTCCGTCTTGGGTAATTCCGAGAGTCTTGGCCATGCGGACCTGTGTTAGCTTGCGAGCCTGCCTGAGTTCTCGCAAAGTCATCTCTTCCGCAATCAACTGAGCCGCCCTGGCTTCGACCTTCTTACGTTGAGCGGGGCTTAGTTTCTTGATAATTTCATTCACGTTTGTCGGCATGGTCGTGTTCCTCCCCACCTCCCTAGCTCGTTCGCCTATCTCGTCTTCTTCATTTGCATCAGATGTGAAGCGAACCGGGCGTCGGCTTTCCGGATCAGTTCGCGGTAGAAACGTTTTCCGCTACCACCTGATTTATCACCTGCCACAAGCAGCATGGCTTTGCGTTTGGGATCGAAAGCAAAGGCCACTCTCCACTCGCCATCGGCGGCGCTGAAGCGCAACTCCTTCATGTTCGGGTGACGGCTACCCTTCAGCGTATCGACGTGTGGCCGCCCCAACTGCGGCCCGAATTCTTGAAGCAGGCGCGCCAACGCTAGAATCTCGGTCTGCACTTCTTCGTGCAGATCTAGAAACTCCGGTAGAAAGTCATGGCTGATCTCGACGATCCAGCTCATTTTCTACATTATGTCATTTGGAACATATGCTGTCAAATACATGTTCGGGACGGATCGCAAGCAAAATTCCCGCCGATTCTTTATGATGAAGAGTCGCACTCTTACTCTGTGAGGTCCTAGTGGCAGAAACGCAACAGACAAACGGTATTGAAGTCCTCGAAACCCGCGAATGGCTGGACTCGCTCGATTATGTCCTCTCCCGCGGAGGAGCCGACCGCGCCGGCCGGCTCTTGCAGCAACTCGCGCTCCACGCCCGCAGCGAGGCTGGCATCAATCTGCCCTTCACCGCGACGACTCCCTACCAGAACACGATCCCCGCCAAGCAGCAGCCACCATTTCCTGGAAGCCAGGAAATGGAGCGCCGCATCAAGAGCCTGGTGCGCTGGAATGCCATGGCCATGGTGGTCCGCGCCAACAAACTCCAAGAAGGCATCGGCGGGCACATCTCCACTTTCGCCTCCGCGGCTACGCTCTACGAAGTTGCTTTCAATCACTTCTTTCACGCCGCCACCGAGTCCGGCGACCGCGACCTCGTCTATTTCCAGGGACACGCCGCGCCGGGAATGTACGCGCGCGCTTACCTCGAAGGCCGCCTCTCCAAACAAAAACTTGAAAACTTCCGCCGTGAGCTGAAACCCGGCGGCGGACTCTCGTCCTACCCGCATCCGTGGCTCATGCCCGACTTCTGGGAATTTCCCACCGTCTCGATGGGCCTCGGCCCGATCCAGGCGATCTATCACGCCCGCTTCATCAAGTATCTCGAAAATCGCGGCCTGAAAAGCTCGGCCGGCGGCAAGGTCTGGGCGTTCCTCGGCGATGGCGAAATGGACGAACCCGAGTCTCTGGGCTCGATCACCCTCGCTTCGCGCGAGCGTCTCGACAACCTGATTTTCGTCGTCAACTGCAACCTTCAACGCCTCGACGGCCCCGTCCGCGGCAACGGCAAGATCATTCAAGAATTGGAAGCAATATTCCGCGGCGCCGGATGGAACGTGATCAAAGTCATCTGGGGCGGCGATTGGGATCCGCTCCTTCAGGCCGATCGCGATGGCCTGCTCGTCAAGCGCATGGGCGAGATCACCGACGGACAGTATCAGAAATATTTCGTCGAGAGCGGCGCTTACTTCCGCCAGAGCTTCTTTGGCACCGATCCGCGCCTGCTGAAGATGGTGGAGCATCTTTCGGACGAGCAGCTGTCGCGCTTGCGCCTCGGTGGCCACGATCCCATCAAAGTGCATGCTGCATATCGCGCAGCCGTCGATCACAAGGGATCGCCCACGATCATTCTCGCCAAGACGATTAAAGGTTACGGACTCGGCGAAGCTGGCGAAGGCAAGAACATTACCCACCAGCAGAAGAAGCTCAACGACGACGAACTCCAGGTTTTCCGCTCGCGCTTCGGCATTCCCATTCCCGACGCCGAATTGCATAACGCGCCGTTTTATCGCCCTGCCGACGACAGCGCCGAAATCAAATACATGCAGGAGCGCCGCAAACAGCTCGGCGGCTACATGCCTGCGCGAAAAACGCGCGCCACGCCGCTGAAGCCGATCCCGGAAGCGCTCTTCGAAGAGTTCTACAAAGGTACTGAGGGCCGCGAAGCGTCGACTACCATGGTCTTCGTCCGCATGCTTTCGAAGCTTCTGCGCGATCCCGAAGTCGGCCCGCTCATCGTGCCCGTCGTTCCCGATGAAGCGCGCACCTTCGGCATGGAAGCGCTCTTCCGCCAGGTGGGCATCTATTCCAGCGTCGGCCAGCTCTACGAACCGGTCGACATGGATACTCTCCTTTATTACAAAGAAGCGAAGAACGGCCAGATTCTCGAGGAAGGCATCACCGAGGCGGGATCGGTATGCTCTTTCATCGCCGCCGGAACCGCCTATGCAAACCACGGCATCAATACGATTCCCTTCTTTATTTATTACTCGATGTTCGGACTGCAGCGCATCGGCGACCTGATCTGGCTCGCCGCCGATATCCGCTGCCGCGGTTTCCTCCTCGGAGGCACAGCCGGACGAACCACCCTCGCCGGCGAAGGCCTGCAGCATCAGGATGGCCACAGCCACGTCCTCGCGCTGCCGGTGCCGAACCTGATGGCGTACGATCCCGCGTTCGCCTATGAGATCGCGATCATCATTCAAGACGGCATCAAGCGCATGTATATCGATGGCGAATCTATCTTCTATTACCTGACCGTCGGCAACGAACCATTGCCCATGCCAGAGATGCCGAACCAGCCAGGTATTCGCGAAGGCATTCTCAAGGGCCTGTATCGCTTCAAGACATCCGAAAAGAAAGGTGCAAAACTGCGAGCCCAGTTGCTTGGCAGCGGCGCCATCATGTTCGAAGTCCTCAAGGCGCAGGAGATTCTCGCGAAAGACTACGGCGTGGCAGCCGATGTCTGGAGCGTCACCAGCTACAAAGAGCTCTATCGCGACGCCAACGACTGCGCGCGATGGAACATGCTGCACCCAACCGCGAAGCCGAAGGTTCCGTATGTGACCCAGACCCTCAAGGGCGCAGCCGGTCCATTCATCGCAGCATCCGATTACATGAAGGTATTGCCTGAGAGCATTTCACAATGGGTTCCGGGCAAGCTGGTATCTCTTGGCACAGACGGTTTCGGACGAAGCGAAAATCGCGCTTCTCTCCGGGATTTCTTCGAGGTAGATGCGAAGCACATCGTACTCGCAACGCTGCACGCGCTTGCCGGTGAAGGCGTCGATGCCAAGCTTTTGGAGAAGGCCGTCCGCGATCTGGGCATCGATCCAGAAAAGCGAAACCCGGCAACCAGCTAGCACCGCGGGCAGCGGTGTCGATGGATCGAAACGAAGAATAAGAATCGCTGAGGAATAACGAAAGAATGGCAACGGAATTTAAGCTGCCCGAACTGGGCGAGAATATCGAAAGCGGCGACCTCGTCCGGCTCATGATCAAGTCAGGCGGCACGATCAGCGAGGGCCAGCCGGTCATGGAACTTGAGACCGACAAAGCCGTCATTGAAGTGCCCTCGTCCGTAACCGGAACTGTCGGCGAGATTCGCGTAAAAGAAGGCGACAAGCTGCGCGTGGGGCAGGTCATCTTCACTGTCGAGAATGGAGCCAAGACCGCTCCGGCCGCGAAGGCGGAGAAATCGGCCCCGTCTGCGGCTGTTCCCACTCCTCCATCTCCCAACCTAGCTCCGAGCCCGGCCCCGAGCCCAGCCGCCGTGGTTCCAGCAACGCCTGCGGTTCCACAGGCCGACCGCCGCGCCAAGCCTGGCGCCACTGAATTCAAACTCCCAGAGCTTGGGGAGAACATCGACTCCGGCGACCTTGTCCGCCTGATGATCAAGCCCGGCGCAACCGTCGCCGAAGGGCAACCGGTGATGGAACTCGAAACCGACAAAGCGGTCGTCGAAGTTCCTTCTTCGGTGAGCGGCGTGGTCCGCGAACTGAAAGTCAAAGAAGGGCAAAAAGTAAAAGTCGGGCAGGTCATCTTCACGCTCGAAGGCGGCGCATCTGCTCCCGCAGAGACTCCCGCCAAGCATGGTCCGGTCGAGCATGCTTCCGGACAGCACGGCGCGCGTGTCTCATTCCAGTTAGCGATGCAGGCCGAGGGCAAAACAGAAGCTCAGGCCCTGCCTCCGGACCAACCACAACCGTCCGCATCTTCCTTCAGCATGCCGGTGCAGTTGGGCAAAGTTGCCGGCACCGAACACCGGGATCCAGTGCCTGCGGCTCCGCACGTGCGCCGGTTAGCGCGCGAAATTGGAGTCGATATCCACAGCGTCACAGGCAGCGGCCCCGGCGGACGCATCAGCGAAGATGACGTGAAGCTCTCCGCAAAGAATGCCCTGACTGCAGCCGCAACAGCGGCGCAAACACCGCGCGGAACTTTCGCCGAGCCCGTATTGCCTGACTTCTCGAAGTGGGGGAAAACCGAACGCGTTTCGATGCGCGGAGTCCGGCGCAAGACCGCCGAACATCTTCGGCAGGCCTGGAACACGATTCCCCACGTGACGCAGCAAGACCGCGCCGATATCACCGAACTCGAACAGCTCCGTGCCAAATTTGCCCCGCGCGCCGAAGAAGCCGGCGGCAAGATGACCGTCACCGCCATCGCGCTCAAAGTCTGCGCCTCGGCCTTGAAAGTCTTCCCCCAATTCAATGCATCCATCGATATGGGGAAGGAAGAAATCATTTACAAGCAGTACATCAATCTAGGCGTGGCCATGGACACGGATCGCGGCCTGCTCGTCCCGGTGATTCGTGATGTGGACAAAAAGAACATCGTGGAACTGGCGGCTGAGTTGACTCAGCTGTCGAAAAAAGCGCGCGATAAGAAGCTGATTTCCGAAGAAATGGAAGGCGGCACGTTCACGATCACGAATCTGGGCGGAATCGGGGGCACCGGATTTTCGCCGATCGTGAATTATCCCGAAGTCGCGATTCTCGGCCTTTCGCGTTCACGCATGGAGCCGGAGTGGGTGAGCGAAAGAAACAAATTCGAGCCGCGCTTGATTCTGCCGCTGTCGCTCTCGTACGATCACCGGTTGATCGACGGCGCCGACGCCGCGCGCTTCTTGCGCTGGATCGCGGAAGCGTTTGAGCAACCGTTTTTGCTTTCGGTGCAGGGATAAATGCCGCGCACGAGAACGCCGAATTCCCGGGTTGGGAGGATGTTTACTGGTTGGTTACCCCTACCCCCCCTCCCCCTATTTAATGGAATCATGGGGTTAGCGGGGAAATTTTGCTTCGGTCTTTGATTCTAAAGGGTTTACCTATAGAGTCTTTGAAAATAAAGGACTTAGGTTGTCGAAGAGCGCTGAAAATGGGTTTGGGGCAGCTTCGAGGCGTGTCATTGCTGACGGACTTGCCTCGAAGTTGCCCCAATCAGAGTTCTATCGTCGGACGAGGCGCGGGTTAAGTCAATAGATTTCGGTGGCGTTCTCATTTCGGGCGGAGGACGCAACGGCCGCGAGTGTATCCAGGAATTTCGACCATGTCCACACTTAATCGGATCGTTCTTAATCAGATCGCTGACGGGCGCACTGACTTGGTCTTTGACTATCTAGCACAGGGGCACCCTGCGACGGCGACTGACAAAAATGGCGTGTCTCTGCTGAAATGGTGTGCCTATTACGGCGATGTCAGCGCTATTCGATACTTGCTGGCAAACGGAGAATCGCAGGCTTCATTGCAGGGTGAGCTGGGTGGCGCGGCCTTCCACGGACACTGGCGCTTGTGTCAGTTTCTGATTGAGAGTGGAGGCGACCCGAATGAAGCCGACACTGACACTGGCGAATCGGTTTTGCATTCTGCCTTATCTAAGGAGAGCGCCGGTCATGAACGCGTCGTGCGGGTTCTGCTGGACAATGGTGCGAAAGTAAATGTTCACACCAAGGTCGGAGTTGAGACCGGTGCTTTCATGCGCGACGCTCGGACTAAGGGCGAGACTCCGCTGCATAGAGCAGCAGCGTTCGCCAGCGAGACCGTCGTTCAGTTGCTCCTGGATGCAGGCGCGAACAAACAAGCGCTCGATGCCAACGGCGATTCGCCCCTCTCCTGGGGCAGCTGGCACCAGCGTCCTGATTCCGTATTACGGAAATTGTGTTACGGTCCTTTTTCGATTCGAGAAGGACGCGTATCGATGGCGGTTAGCCTTCTCGGAGAACCACATCTGAATTCATCGATAGAGGATATAAAAAAATCATGACGACCAGTTCCAATCTCCGCATCGCAGTCATCGGCGGTGGCCCCGGCGGATACGCCGCCGCATTTCTCGCCGCCGACCTGGGCATGAAGGTTACGCTCATCGACCCCGAAGTAAACCCCGGAGGCGTCTGCCTCTATCGCGGCTGCATCCCGTCCAAAGCCCTTCTGCATGTCGCGAAGTTGCTTGAAGAAGCCGAGCAGGCCAAGAACTGGGGCATCGAATTCGCTGAGCCGAAAATCGACCTCGGCAAGCTCCGCTCATGGAAAGAAGGAGTGGTCAAAAAGCTCACTGGCGGGTTGGGTCAGCTATCGAAACAGCGCAAAGTCGAGTACGTGCAGGGCAAAGCCGGCTTCGTGAACTCGACCACCGTCGAAGTCACCAAGGCCGGAGGCGCGAAAGAGAATCTAACCTTCGACCGCATCATCATTGCGACCGGGTCGCGTCCGACCGTCGTCCCCAGCCTGAAACTCGACAGCCCGCGCCTCATGGATTCGACCGGCGCTCTTGACCTGCCCGACGTCCCCAGCACTCTGCTCGTCATCGGCGGCGGCTACATCGGACTCGAACTCGGCTCGGTCTACGCCACGCTCGGCACCAAGGTGACCTGTGTCGAAATGATGTCTGGATTGCTGCCCGGAGCAGATCGCGACCTCGTGCTGCCTCTGCACAAGCGACTGGAAAAACTCTTTTCCTCGATCCTGCTCAACACGACCGTCAAATCCCTCAAAGAGGAAAAAAACGGCATTCGCGTAACTCTCGATGGTCCCGACGTCAAAGAAAAGGAACAGGTCTTCGATCGCGTGCTGATGTCGGTCGGACGGCGGCCGAATTCCGAAATCCCCGGGCTCGACAAAACTAAAGTTAAAGTAAATCAAAAAGGATTCATCGAAATCAACGGTCAGCGCCAGACCGCCGACCCCACGATCTACGCCATTGGCGATGTGGCCGGCGAACCGATGCTTGCTCACAAAGCGATGCACGAAGGCCGTACTGCCGTCGAAGCCATCGCCGGACACAAGGTCGCTTTCGAACCGAACGCAATTCCCGCGGTCGTGTTCACCGATCCGGAAATCGCCTGGGCCGGACTCACCGAGACCCAAGCGAAAGAACAAGGCCGCGAAATTGCCGTCGCGAAATTCCCCTGGGCCGCCTCGGGACGCGCCGTCACCATCGACCGCCCCGAAGGACTCACCAAGCTGCTGATCGATCCGAAGACGGAACGCGTGCTCGGCGTCGGCATTGTGGGCGCAGGTGCGGGAGAGCTAATCGCCGAAGGCGTTCTCGCCATCGAAATGTGCGCGTTGGCCGCCGATGTAGGCATGACGATTCATCCGCACCCAACCTTGTCAGAAACGATGATGGAATCGGCGGAAGTTTTCTACGGCCAGGCCACCGACATCTATCGTCCGAAGAGGTAGAGGAAGAGATAGAAGTAAATGGCACGCTGTTCCGGCGGGCGCCGCGCCCGCCGCGCCGCTCGCGATGTACTCTGGAAGGCCAGCAGATGGCAGGTTTTGACACTGCGGCTGTCAAAGAATTGATGAAGAAATTCGCTCTACTGATTTTCGTTGTGAGCCTCGGCATTAGCCTCGCTCTCTCGAGCGCCTCGGCTCAATCCGTGTCGAGTATCCTGAACCACGCGACGCAGACTCCGCCTGCAAATCCCACATCCGCCGATCCTCTCGGCCGTGACACTCCTTCTGGAACCATCCTCGGATTTCTGCAAACCGCGCAGGCCGGCAACATGAAGGCCGCCGCCGATTATCTGCAATTGAGCGCCGCTCATCGGCAATCGCAAGGCGCCGAGGTCGCCGAACATCTTAAAGTTCTCATGGACCGCAGCTTCGTCGGCAGCATCCGGCACATCAGCACCAGCCCCGAAGGCAGTCCGGAATCGGGCACACCGGATCTGCAGACGGTTGGCGTTTTCTCTTACGGCGATGCTGACGTCCCGGTCGTACTGGTTCGCGTCTCCGATCCGACCTATGGAAAGATCTGGCTCTTCTCCGCCGACACGCTGAGCAAAGTTCCCGAACTCTACGACAATCTCGAAGCGCACCGGGTCGAGAGCAAACTGCCTGAAGGGTTGGTCCGCAACACCTTTCTTGGAATGCCCGCATGGCAATGGCTGGCTTTGCTGGCGGCGGTTCCTGTCGCGCTCGGAATCGGCTGGGCGATCGTTCTGTTGCTGACGATCCCGCGCAATCTCTGGCTGAAATTTAGGAAACGTCCGAACCTTCAGTCCTATCAGCAGCTTTCCCGTTCGCTCCGGGTGACATTCAGCGCGCTGGCCCACCGCATCATCACCAGCTACTTCGGCCTGCCCCTGCTTCCGCGTCTTTATTACTACCGGACCATCGGCGTCATCATCGTCATCAGCTTTTTCTGGTTCGTGATGCGCGTGACCGGCCTCACCATGCAGCGGCTGCGCATCCGCGCCGTCAGTTCGGGCCGCACTGGAACCGGCACGCTGATGGTTCTCGGTGAGCGACTGCTGAAGGCGTTCATACTGATCCTCGCCGCGCTGGCCGCGCTCGCCATCCTCGGCTTCAATCTGACAACCCTGCTCGCCGGCCTCGGCATTGGTGGTATCGCCATCGCCTTCGCCGCGCAGAAGACACTGGAAAATCTCTTCGGAGGCGTCTCAGTTTTGGCCGACGAGGTCATCCGCGTCGGCGATAGCTGCCGCTTCGGCGATCGCGTCGGAACCGTCGAAGACATCAGCCTGCGCTCCACCCGCATCCGCACCAACGAACGCACGGAGCTTTCCATTCCGAATGGCGCGCTGGCCACGATGAGCATCGAGAACCTTACCCGGCGCGACAAGATCCTGTTCAATCCAACGTTTGGAATTCGTTACGAGACCTCCGCCGACCAACTGCGATATTTGCTCGCGGAGGTTCGGCGATTGTTGTATCAACACCCGAAAGTCGAAAGCGACTCCGCCCGTGTGCGCCTCGCCAATTTCGACGCCAGCGCGCTCTCGATCGAGATCTTCAGCTACGTGCTCACGCGCGACTTCGCCGAATTTACCGGGATCCGCGAAGACCTGCTTTTACGCATCATGGAGATTGTTACGAATTCGGGCAGCACTTTCGCCTATCCCGTATATTTCGCCCGCGATTTGGCGATCAACCCCGAGAAGGCCGCTGCCGCGGAGCAGCAAGTGCAACAATGGCGTGACCAGCGAACCCTGCCCTTCCCAGACTATCCTCCGGCCGAAAAGTCGGCCCTGCGTGGCTCGATCGTCTATCCTCCGCCGGAGTCTGGATTGGGAGAGCGCTAGTTTCCCCGAGACTTCCTCGGAAACTATAGGGGACGTGCCCCTTACCCCCGTAACTTGCGGCTTTGCACGCTGGTTCCTAGCATGGGAGAGCCATGCCTCATGCTCTGCTGTTGTCGCCGGATGATCAGGCCGTCAGCGCCATCACCGGCGTCCTCGAAGAATTGTCCGTCACCTGTGAACGTCCTCTTGATGGACTTTCTGCCGCCCAAAAACTGAACTCGCAGAGCTTTGATCTGGTCCTGGTCGATTGTGAAAACCTTCCAGCCGCCAAGTTGATATTTGACGTTTGCCGACGCGGCAAAGACGGCAACACTCCGGTGCCCATCGCCATCGTCGACGGACGCGCCGGTCTGCCGACTGCCTTTCGGCTCGGCGCAGAGTTGATCCTGACCAAGCCGGTCGCGAAAGATCAGGCGCGGACTACGATCCGCACCGCCGTTGGCCGTCTCCGCAAAGACAACAACAAAGACGCACCCGGCGAAGCGGATTTCACACCGGTTGTCGCCTCCAAGTCGGCCGGAACTCCCTTAGAGCGTGCTTTGGCGGCTGCCGCTGGCGCTGCTTCTGGACCCGAGACACCGCAGCTGACCAGCTACGCTGACGACGCAGCAAGTTTCGTTCCGAGTGTTCAGGCGATAGCAAATGCCGGCGCCGAGGGTAAGTCTGCGATCGCGGCCGGCGTTGCGGCAAAGGCGCAGGCCGCGGTTGAGCCTGTCGTTGATCAGCCCGCAAAAGCTGCTCCGCCAGTAAAAGCGGCTCCGCTAGCGCCAACGTCAACAGCGTCGCCCGCAGTCGCGACATTGAAATCGTCTGCCGCGTCCGCGATACCGTCTTTCGCTGAATCTTTTAAAGAACGCACTGCCGCTTCACAGAAGGCCGCACGACCTCTTGTTCCGTCGGATGATCCAGTGCTCCGAGAGATTGAGCAAACCGAACTCGGGGAGTTGGAGCCCACTGAACCGCAGCCGGAAGGTCAGTCGGAATTGCAGTCGCAATCAAAGACCGCAAAGGCGGAGAAACCAGCAAAACGGCAACTGGCCCGTGATGAGCACGGTCCTGTCTTCTCCTCGTATCAACAAAGCACAAAGCCTCGCGGAGCGTTAGTCGGGGTCCTTGGTCTCACTATCGCAGCCGCCGGTTTCTATGGCGTCTGGACGTACCAGCCCGGGTTCAAGGAAATCGCTGGACCGCAGATCAATCGCGTCCTGGCGCTGGCGGGAATGGCGCCGGTATATCAAGCGCCGCCTTCTCCAGCAGCCCGTCCAACGAATGCCGCGCCTCGGCCGGCTGTGGCAGCTGGAGCTGCGCCGGTGGCCGCAACTCCGAATCAGACAGCATCAGCGTCAACATCAGCATCCAACGCCGCGGATTCCGCAGCTACGCCGGCGGCGGGCACCTCGGCTCCGGCGAGCGCACCCGCTTCGTCGACGATGGCGACGGCGACTTCGACGCCGACTCCGGTCGCAACCACGCCCGTTTCCACGCCGGCAACGAAGGCTGTCGCACTCAAGAACGATCTCAAGAACGACAACAGCGAAGCGAACAAGAAGGAAGCAGCCGATGACGCGCCGTTGCCGGGCGAGAGCACGGCGATCATTCTGTCGTCAAAAGGCGCTGAGAAGCGGCTAGCCCATAGCGTTCCGGCAAAGTATCCCGCCGGCGCGGTAACCGGAGGAGCGCAGGGCACTCTCGTCCTAAAAGAAGTGGTGGATGAGAATGGAAAGGTTGCAGGTGTAAAACTGGTCGAAGGCGACCCTGTCCTGGCGAGTGCCGCGATCAAGGCGGTGAAACAATGGCGCTATCGTCCCTACATGCGCGATGGCCGAGCCCAGCCCTTCCAGACGGTCGTGATTATGGATTTTCAGCGGCCGTAAGGCTTGGTCGATAGTGGTCGGTCGTTCGTCGTTGGTCTCAGCGGCGGAATGATCAGCCTTCTCTGAAATCCGAGCGACCATCGACTAACGACTATCGACTAGCCTCTCCAAATTACCCCCGTAACTTGCTGGTTACCCGCCACATTACCTACGATGAACCTTATCATGGGTTACCAAGCTCTTCTTTTCTGTCCCGACGAAAAACTGGCGCGCGTCGTCAGTCAGGTGTTCACGGAACTCGACTTCAGTATCGAGACGGTCCGCGAGCCGTTTGCCGCGGTCAAGAAATTGATGACGCAACGTTTCGACGCCTTCGTCGTCGACTGCGAAAACGAACAGAATGCTTCTCTGCTCTTCAAGAGCGCAAGAAATTCCACTTCCAATCAGAGTTCACTCGCCATCGCCGTCGTCGAAGGACAAGCTGGAGTCGCCAAGGCTTACCGCATCGGAGCGAACCTCGTACTCACCAAGCCCATTAACGTTGAACAGGCGAAAGGTACGCTGCGAGTGGCGCGAGGACTCTTGCGGAAGAATTCCGATGCCGCGAGTTCTGCCGTCTCCGCTCCACCGGCAAAAACACCGGCGGCGGCCAGCGATAGTTCGTCTAGAACATCGCAGGTCCACATTCAAGACGAAGCGCCTGCAGCCATACCTGAAAGGCGCGAGCTTCGCGAGTCGTTGCACACCGACTTCGGCGAGTTCGAGGCGCCGAATAACACACCGGCCCCGGTTGAGATTCCGTCCGAAGTTCACTCTGTTCCCTCGATGTCGGCGTCTGCGCACGTGAGCGAACCCCTAGCATTTGCCGCCGCGCCTGCGTCACACAACGATCTTGCAGCGCCCACGGAGCGCGTTACGGAAGCGCCGCCAGCCGTGACAGCACCTGTCAAACCCGGCGCCATCGGCGAAATCGTCAAGAATAGCGATACCGTCCGGCCCGTAGTGAACGGCTTTCCGAGCCAAATGTTTGCCGGACAAGGGTCGTCAAATATCCCCGTTTCAGCTTCTTCAGGATCGGCTGCGGCGACCGCTCCCGCAAAAGAAGTGACCATGCACTCCGAGATGCGGAGCAAAGTTGCCGAACCCGAAGCGTTGAGTCCGTCATTTTCCGCACCCAGCTCAGGGCCTACATTCGGCTCCGGACCCACGTTCGGGTCCAGCATGACCTCGAGCGCTCCGTCGTTTTCCGCGCTGGGCGGAGATGCCGAGGAATCTGGCGGCAAAAAGAAAATATTGATCGCAGTCGCCGCCATCGCGCTGATCGCTGTCGTCGGATACTTCGCTTATGGAATGTTCGCCAGCAAGTCCGGCGCCTCCACTCCGGCGCCTCAATCCATCGCCGCACGCACAGGCTCGACTCCGGCCGCGACCACGACTGCCGCCTCGCCCGCTCCAGTAACTGGATCGACCGGCAGCAATCTGGAGCCGGCGGATTCTACCCAGTCCGTACCCAACACCACAACCGCAACGACGAGCGCTGCGATTGCCGACCCGTCGACCACAGCAGGCAAAGTTCCGGTGATTCGGCTGGACGCAAGTTCCGAACCTGCAGTCAAGAAGTCAGGAGCACCCGCCATCGTCGTGAAGAATGGCGTCGCGAAATCGGCCACGGCTGCCAAGAAACCTGCTCAAGCGCAGGGTCAAAGTGATGACTCCGCCCCGGTCTTGACCAGCCAACTCACGGAAGCGACGCCGAACGACAACAAGTTGAGCGGCCTGATTCCGGCGGAGTCAAGCATTCCGAAGCCCACATTAGCCACCGTAAGGCTTTCGCAGGGCGTGTCGCAGGGAATGGTAATCAAACGCGTGCAGCCGAAGTATCCGCCAATGGCGCTTGCGGCTCATGCTCAAGGCGCAGTGCAGATTGAAGCTACGATCGACAAAGAGGGCGCAGTCACCAACGTGAAAGTTCTTAGCGGAGACCCCATCCTGTCGCGCGCCGCTGTGGAAGCAGTTCGGCAGTGGCGGTATAAGCCCTACTATCTCGACGGCAATCCCGTCGAAGTCCAGACCCAAGTCACGGTTAACTTCAAGGCGAACTAGCTGTCAGCTATTAGCTGTCAGCTCTCAGTCAAAACATTAACCCCGACTACTAGTTCAGTTCCTCATGCAAAAGACGCTGGCGCGGCCGGCCTGGATGGGCGCTGATGCTGCGGAACTTGTGGTAGATTCCGTGCAAATCTTCGCTCAGCAGGCGTGAGATCTCCATCGAAAAGTTGCAGCGCTCGCGCAGGAAAACGAGGAAATCTTCACGCCGAATGAAGGACACAGCCGTCGGCTCGGAGGCTTCGGCTGTCACGGCATGTTCGCCCCCGGTCATGCTCTCGCTGAGGCCAAGCAGGGTTCCCGGCCCGGCGATCTCCAGTAACTGCTTCTGGCCCGGCGCAGTCGTCAGCAGGAGCCGCACTTCGCCGCTTTCCAGCAGATAAACGCCCGCGACCGTTGAGCCAGCCTGAAATAACCCGCTGCCTTTGGCAAACAATCGTGTGGTTTTTATCCGACGAAGGGCCGCTAACAAATCGGAACTCAATTGCCCGAGGGGAGCCTGTTCCGACACGTCTGCACCTATTTCGTCAGCTGCCATCCTGCTCTCGGCGTAAACAATGTGCAGTGACGCTCATCACCTCTCTTAGTGACATGAACACATAGTGATATGAACACGGGGCAAGAACACGGCAGACGCAAAGAGGGGCCAGAACGCGGCCCACTGCGCAAGCCGTGGGTTCAAGATGGGTTAGGAGTGGGAAGTCAGCCCGAGCCAAGCGTAAGAGAAGCCTTTGGCCGGTGGTTGGTTAGTCTTCGGCGTTCTCCCTCGTGCGTCGTGCTTCGGGGACCGGAGCCGCCTTATTCCCGGATCTTATTCTCGTACCATGATCTCGTCGATGGCGACCTTTCCGCCCTTTTCGACGCTAACCACTTTGTGGACCGCCTTGAAGCCCGTCAGGGTTATATCCACGACGTAGTTCCCAGGGCCGAGCATGACGTCAACCGGGGAGAGTTTATCCAACATCCGCTGGTTGATGGCAATCTGCGCACCTTTCGGCTGGGTGTGAATGCTGATCGTTCCCATGCCTGCCGTGCTGTCGCCGCCACCATGGCCAAACAACTTGTTGAGCTTGCCGACGGTCTTCATGTCCTCGACGTTGCCGAGCGCCCTGAGAGCCGGCGAATATTGGAAATTCTGGCCCGGGCCAAGGTCGGCGGTTGCGGTTTCTTCAAGATATCCCTGCTTGCGTAAGAGAACGGTATGACTTCCCTTTTCAATCGCAAACTGCACAGGAGTCACTCGTCCCGTGGACTTCCCGTCGATCACGACTTCCGCGCCCGGCGGCGTGCTGTTGACGACGAGCAGTGCGTTGACCGGAGCCAGATGCAGCGTCAAAGTAGATTTGCTGCCTGCCGTGACGTCAACCGATCGCACTTCCGACGAATAGCCAGACTTGCTGACCGAAATGATGTGTTTGCCCGGCAGCAGGCTGGCGACCGTAAAAGGAGTGACCCACGATGGATCGCTCTTTCCATCCACCAAGAACTGCGCCCCCTGTGGATTGGAGTCGATCAAAGCCTGCCCCGGAACCACGACCGGAGCTGGAGCGGGAACTGGCCGCCGAGTGTTCTTTTGCCGCGGAACCTGGCGCACAGTCAGATCCGGCTGCGGATCCAGAACCTGCGGCACTGGCGGAGCCGGCTTTGGGCTGGGTGCTGGAGCTTCGGCCTCGGCCGGAGCTGCTTTTTCGACCTTGACCGGCTGCGGAGCCGCGGTCGATCCGTCATCCTCTGACCGCACGTGGAAGAACAGTGCGATGGCAACAATCAGGATCAACCCGACTGCACCGAGGATCGAGAACAACATCAAACGCGGCGGAACGGTAGAGACTTCCTTGAATGCCTTCTGCGCGACTTCTCGCGGCTGGATCCTGGGCTTGTCTTCCGCCTGAGCCCTGCTCTTCGGGTAAATCTGGGTCTTGGTCCGTGTCTGCTCCACTTGTTCGGGTTCGGGCTCGGGAGCAGGCGTATAAACGGGTTGCTTGAGCGGAGGCAGCTCGTCGAGATCGGAAAAGCTCTTGGCCGCCGAACCTAGAGCCGGCTCTGCCATCGAAGGATCAACGGCGATGCGCGGCGTTTCCTGTTCAGTCGCGGGCTCTGCTTCTTCTACCGCAGCCGACATAACCGCATTCGGCGCAGCGTGCGATTCCGGAGCCGGAACTTCGTAATCGCTGATCAGTTGCGCGCCCGCATCCGAATAAGCACCGGCGTCGGAGCCGGAGTTCGCATTGCTCCCAGAGCTAAAGCCCGCTTCAAAACCATCAGTCACAGCAGCGCCAGAGCCGCCAGCGACCGCACCTGCTGCTGCGGCTGCCGCTCTTGTCGTTGCAGGCGGTTCGGCAGGCGGAGCAGTCCGTGAAACCGCGGGCGGAGACACAGGCCTAGCCGGCGCGGATGGCGCGGGCCGAGGGGTCGCCTGCACTGCGGGTTTCAGCTCTATTTTCTGTTCTTGTTTCTGCTCCACGGGCCGCGCCGGAACCTTGGCCGCGGGCGCGGATGTAACCGCTGCCACAGCCCCTGGGTTCACAAACTTGCTGGCAGCCGCGGCGCGTGCTGCAGCGTCAACCGTCAGGTTCGGCGCCGCGACCGGCTTCTTCACGGCGGGCGCAGCCTTCTTGCTTGTTTCTTTGCACTTCTCCAGATCTTCGACCAGTTCACGCGTGTTCTGGTAACGCGCGGCTGGGTCCTTCGCCAGCGACTTCATAATGAGGTCGCTGACCGCCGGGTGAATCTTGGCGTTCACAGACGTCGGAACCGCCGGCATTTCATTTTCAATCCGGCTGAGCAAGGTGACTGGGTCCGCCGCATCGAACGCCTGCCGTCCCACGACCATTTCGTACAGAATTGTGCCCAACGTGAAAATATTCGAGCGCCCGTCAATCGCCTCGCCGCGAATTTGCTCCGGAGAGCAGTAAGGCATCAGCCGTCCGAGGCCTTTCCCGCTTTCCGCCTCGATCAGGCTCATGTAGGAAATGCCGTAACCAAGAATCTTGACCAATCCGTCCCACTGCACCAGGATCTTCGCCGGTTCCAATGAATGGTGAACCACATTCTTTGACGCCGCGTGTTCAAGACCAGCACAAATCTGCCGGGTAATGTCGAGCAGGTCCCAGATCGAAAAACCTTCCTTGCGCGCCACCATGGTGGCGATGCTATTGCCCTGGACGTACTCCATCGACGCGCAGAACTGCCCGTCAATTTCACCGGCTCCGTAGACCGGCACAATGTTCTGGCCCGCCAGGTCGCGCGAGCTTTCGCCCTCGGCAATCAACATGTCCACAAACGCTTCCGCGCGGTCGCCGAGCGGCTCCAGACTCTGCGTCTTGAGCGCCACAACCTGGTTGGATTCCGTGTCCATCGCCTTGTAAATCGAGGCGGTGTCAGACTTCGAAAGCTCGCTCTGAACTTCAAACCGGCCAAACATCGTTGCCATTTGCGAATCGTCCTTGCGGCCTCAAGCCGCAGTAATTCCTGAATATGGAATGGCGTACAGCAGGGGAGAATCAAAGCTAGAATACCGCCACTGGCGGCCCAACTGAGAGTTACGAAGGTACTCGAAACAGGGCTTCGCGCACCTAGGAGAATTAGCCCTAACGATCGGGAAATACGTAGCGAAACGACCCCTGCAGTCGTTGGTCGTTAGTCGCTGGTCGTCCGGAGGCGGCGATCCGCCTCTGGGGGAGATTCGGGAACTTCCCCCCGTCGCAAATCGTAAGAAAAAGTACGGAGCCGTGTCGATCTCGCCGCCCGATCTTCGACGTCTATACAGAGGGTGGTCGGACTCGAAGATCAAACGAGGAGACATAACAGCCCGTCGAACCTCTTGACCTTGTACGCAGGTACAGAGTTGAGACTAAACATTGGGAGCCGCCAATTGATACGAGGTCCCGCTTGTACAAAATCGATTTCTTTCGCAGTTGTCCAGATGGCAACTGCTGCTTTATCCTCATGGACAACGCATTGGGGCTGATTCGACCGGTCGGTATTTTCTCTCATCATCCTGTTCGGCACTCGGGAGTCGCATGACCCTAACCCGCTTCGTGACCAAGAGCGCATTTCGCAACAAGCGCCGCAGCATTCTGACCGTGCTCAGCATCGCCTTTTCGCTTCTGTTGCTGACGCTGATGATCACGATCTGGAATGCCTTTTATATCGACAAAGGCAGTGCCGAATCGGCCCAGCGCCTGATCACGCGCCATCGCGTCTCCCTCACCCAGGCGATGCCCGCGTTCTATCGGGAGAAGATCCGAGCCATCCCCGGCGTGGTCGCCGTCGCTCCCAACAACTGGTTTGGCGGCATATATAAAGATCAAAAGCCGGAGAATTTCTTCGCCCAGTTCGGCACCGACCCCGACGAAATGATGAAGATATTCACCGACTTCAAAATACCCGACGACCAATTGGTGGCATGGCAGCGCGACCGCGCCGGCGTCATCGTCGACGAGCAGCTCGCCAAGAAATTCGGCTGGAAAATGGGGGATCGGATCACGCTCCAGGGAACCATCTACCCCGTGAATCTGGAACTCACGATTCGCGGCATGTACACCGGACCGATCGCGACGAATTCCGTCTACTTTAATCAGAAGTATGTTGAGGAGGCGGTTTCGTTTGCCAAAGGTCACGCTGGCACGTTCAATATTCTTGTGGACTCTCCCGCTAACGTCGCAAAAGTGGCAGCGACAGTCGACGACATGTTCCGCAATTCTCCCGAGCCCACAAAAACCGAGAGTGAAAAGGCATTTCAACTCAGCTTCATCAACAGCATCGGCAACGTGAAAGCGTTTATTCTGAGCATCTGTTTCGCCGTCATCTTTGCCACGCTCCTCGTGTCTGCGACCACGATGGCGATGTCGATCCGCGAGCGGACACGCGAAGTCGCAGTCCTGAAGACGCTTGGCTTTACCCGTCCGTCAATTTTGAGGTTGTATATAGGCGAAGCCGTCGTTGTAGCCCTGACCGGCGGGATTCTAGGGTGCCTGATCGCGCCCTTGCTCGTCTTCGTCATGTCGCACGCGCCGGGCATGGGCCTGTTTCTCACGGGGATGAAAGTGACGCTCCCGACTTTTTTGCTGGCCGTCTTCATCGCCGGGATGGTCGGATTCCTGAGCGCCATTTTGCCTGCCTATCACGCGGCAAAATTGGATATCGTGGAGGGTCTGCGCTACATCGGGTAAGGAAAGATTGGTCTCACGCTAGCTTCGTAAGATGAGCTGCGTAGAATTTTCGTATCAGGGTATGGGTCCGACGTTTCGAACGAAAGTAAATCATGGCGATTCCGATCAGCTATAACATCCGCAACCTGAAACTCCGCAAGGGCCTCACTATCATGACCGCCCTCGGCATCGCACTCACTGTCACCACGGCGGTCTTCCTCATGGCGCTGCTCGCAGGATTGCAGAAAGCCTTTCAGTCGAGCGGCAGCGCCACGAACGTGCTCGTCATGCGCAAGGGCTCTACGGCGGAACTCTCGGGAGGATTCGACGCCAATCTTTTCCCCACGCTGAAAACTCTCCCCGGCATTAAGCAAGACAGCAGCGGACAGCCGCTCGCCTCCGGCGAATGGGTCGTCGTGGTCGTCCTTCCGCGCAAGGATGGCACCGGCGACGTGAATGTTTCCGTGCGCGGACTGATGCCCGCCGGCATCACGCTCCGTCTGGAAGACACCGATTCTCACGGAAAGCCAAAATTAAAGTTGACCGAAGGCCGCTGGTTCACCACCGGACAGCGTGAGGTCGTCGTAGGACACTCCATTCACGACCGCTTTTCAGGCGCGAACGTCGGCGACACGCTCGACTTCGCCAAGGGCCAGTGGAAAGTCGTCGGCGTGTTCGACGACGGCGGCACCGCCTACGATTCTGAGATCTGGGGCGATGTAAACCAGATCGCCGTCGATTTCGACCGCCAGGGAGGCTACGCGTCCGCGTATCTGCGGGCGACTGATCCGATTGCAGCCGACGCCTTGAAAAACCGGGTCAGCGACGATCAGCGTCTGAAACTCGAAGGCACGCTCGAAACCGATTACTACGAAAAACAAACCAGTTCCGGCGGAGCCATCAAATTTATCGGGACCTTCGTTGCTATCATCATGGCCATCGGCTCCAGTTTCGCCGCGATGAATACGATGTATGCGGCCGTAGCCTATCGCTCGAAAGAGATCGCAACCTTGCGCATCATCGGATTTTCTCGTCCGAGCATTCTCACATCGTTCGTAATCGAAGCGTTGCTGCTTTCTTTGCTGGGAGCCGTCGTAGGTATCGTCTTGATCCTGCCCTTCAACGGCATGAGCACGGGCATCGGCAACTCCCTGACTTTCAGCGAAACCGTTTTCAGTCTCCACCTGACGTGGGCGGTGGCGCTGACGGCCGTCTGTTTCGCCCTAATCATGGGCCTGCTCGGCGGCTTCGCCCCCGCCTGGCAAGCAGCAAGGCAGGATATTCTGACCTCGCTGCGGGCGTAGTTATGCGGGCCTGGTTATGCGAGCCCAGTGAGAACTTTGTGGATGCAAGGTTCGTACAATTCTTTGTGACACGAAGTAAGATTTGAGAGCAGCTTTTTAGCAAAAGCAAATGCCAACGGAAACCGAACATACCGATAGCCGGCACGAAGACCTGCGCAGCCTTCGCATCGATCATTCCCTGCGCGAGGGCGGCGGAGAACCTCCCGCCTGGTCGCGCCGCATCATCCTGGGCGGAATTGCAGCGGTCGTACTACTCGGCATCGTCGCCCTGGCATACCGCGCATTCGCGGGAGATACTCCCGAGGTGGAAGTCGCCCGCGCCGCCGCCGAAGGCAGCGATGTTGCCGGCAGCACTGTCCTCTCGGCCAGCGGATACATCGTCGCCCATCACAAAATCAGCGTGAATTCAAAAGTGACCGGACGCGTGGCCTGGATCGGCGTCGAAAAAGGCGACAAAGTAAAAGAAGGGCAAGTCCTGGTTCGCCTTGAAGACGAAGAATACCGCGCACAATACGAACAGGCCCGCGGCGCCGTCGAAAGCTACAAAGCCCGCTTGCTCGAAGCGCAGAACGGATCGCGTCCGGAAGAAATCAAACAAGCGGATCACAATCTCTCCGAAGCGCGCGCTACCGCCATCAACGACAAAATCAATCTCGACCGCACCCGCGAACTGTTTGCCGGGGGCGTTGCCTCCAAACAAAATCTCGACGACGCCATTGCGAAATACGAAAGTTCGCAGCAGCGCATGAATTCGCTCGAGCAGTCGTCAAAGCTGATGCAACTGGGCCCTCGTGCCGAAGAAATCGCGCGCGCCAAGGGCGACCTGCTGCAGGCTGAAGGCTCCATGGCCTACGCGAAGTCTCAACTCGATGCCACGGTGATTCGCGCCCCTGTATCCGGCACGATTCTCGATCGTACTGCCGAAAAAGGCGAGTTGGTCACCGCGCAATTTGCCAGCGGCGCCGAGGGTGGTCCGCGCGGATCGGTGGTCGCTCTCGCCGATCTCAACGACATTCAGGTCGAGCTCGACATCGCGCAAGACGACTTCGCCAAACTCTCTCCCAAGCAGGAAGGCATGGTCACACTCGACGCCTTCAAAGACCGCTCCTACAAAGGAGAGATCGCCGAAATGTCGCCGGAAGCGAATCGGCAGAAGGCAACGGTGCAGGTCAAAGTTCAGATCCTTCAGCCGGACTCCTATCTGCGTCCGGAGATGAACGCCAGCGTGCAGTTCAAGGCAAAAGAGAACACGGACAAGAACGCTACCGCGAAACAGAATTACGTTTTTGTTCCCACCACCGCGCTGCGCGACAAGGATGGCAAGAAGTTTGTGCTGCTCGCCTTCAATGGCAAGGCTCTCCGCCGCGATGTTCACGTGCAAGGCCAGCGTTCTGGGGGTTATCTCGTGGACTCGCTAGTCGGCGGCGAAAACTTGATTACGGCAGGGCCCGCAGATCTACAGGACGGGCAAAAGATTCGCATTAAGGGGCAATCATAATCATGAACGCAATTCCAGCTTCGACGCAGTCACCGACGCAACCCGCTGTTGGCAGCAAAGTCGTGCAAGCCAAAGGCGTGAGCAAGATTTTCAAGCGCGATGCTTTCCAGGTCACCGCGCTCGACAATGTCTCGATCGACATTGCCGCCGGCGAATTTCTGGCGCTGATGGGACCCTCCGGATCGGGCAAGACGACTCTGCTGAATATGATCGCCGCCATCGATCGCCCCACGTCTGGCGAACTGCTGGTGATGAACGAAAATATTTTCCGCCTGAATGACGGACAGTCCGCCACCTGGCGCAACACACACGTCGGCTACGTATTCCAGACGTTCAACTTGATCCCGGTTCTCACCGCATTTGAAAACGTGGAGCTGCCGCTGCTCTTGACCAAGATGACGCCGCAACAACGCCGCGATCACGTCATGACCGCGCTCAAACTGGTGGGACTCGAAGAACGCGTCCACCACCTGCCGAAGCAACTCTCCGGCGGACAGGAACAGCGCGTCGCGATCGCCCGAGCCATCGTCAGCGATCCGACGCTGATCTTAGCCGACGAACCAACCGGCGACCTCGACAGCAATTCGGCCACAGATATTCTGGAAATTTTGAAAAGGTTAAATGAAAGCTTCCACAAAACGATCGTGATGGTAACCCACGACCCTCATGCCGCCAGCTACGCCCACGTCACGAGGCATCTGGAAAAAGGAAGATTGCTGCCCGCGTAGAGATGCGCCGGCAGAAGACACTTACGATTTGAAGGGCATGATGTGAGGCCGCGCGGCTTCATGCGCGCCGTGATCGCAGTAAATTGACTGCGGTTTCAGCAGCCGGGGTTACGCCGTCCTTCTCGCCGGAATCTCGGCCTCACCCTCACTAATCCACTCCCAAACCCGCCGTCCGCGGTCATTGCTCAAACTGCGCGCCTCGCCATAATCCACCAACCGATTCAGCACGGTCGTCACTGAGGCAAGCGGGTCCTTGTGCCGCGCCAGAATCGCCGGAGCGTACCGCTCCAATTCTCCGCAAATCTCACGCGCTCCGAGCGGGCGTCGCACTTCCATCAAAACGCGCCGGCAGGCTTTGGTGAACCCCGGCTGGCGGCCGTTGGGCTTGCGGTCAATCAATTCCAGCAAATCATCGCCCAGCACTTCGTCGCCAAAAAGATTAGCCAACCCGGCAATCGTCTGTTTCACGGTACCGATGCGCTTCATCACCTCGGCCCGCTGCCGCATCAACTGGAGGAGCTCTTCATGCGCCGCTTTCACCACCTGCTGCGCGGAAACACTGTTGGTTTGCAGATCCATTGCATGGAGACCATCCGCGTGCGAAGCTTCCCCGTTGCTCTTCCCAACTCCCATAGACCCCTCCCCGACCGCTGGTGTCTTCTAATACGGAAGACACCCTTCCGAAGTTCCCTGGTTGAGTTGGACTCGTAGCTCGGGAAAACGTTATCAGCCCATAACATTTGTGTGCTCGGGCCGGATCTTGTAGATCACACGCACTTCCCCAGGCTTGGCGTATGGATACTTATCGACCCCCATGTATTTTTTCGCCATCTTGTCGATGTGGTGGTCGGCGCCGTCTTCAGTGATTTCGACCACTGTGCCCCGAATCTCCAGATAACGGTAGGGATTATCGGGGTCGATAATTGCCAGCGCCACATGGGGATCGCGGCGCACGTTGCGATCCTTCTGCCGTCCGCGGGCCGAATTGAAAATCACATGCTGGCCATCAAAGTCGCACCACACCGGTGTCACCTGCGGCCGTCCATCCGGCATAATCGTGCCCAGACTGGCGAATGCGGGCTTCTGGAAAAGATCGAGATACTTTTCGGGAATGTTGGACATGCTGACTTTCTCCTGTTTGATTTATCGCAATGAATTTTTCGGTCCCGATTATAGATGCCAGACCCCGTCTCAAAGACTGCGAATCCTTAGCGATCTGCAGCAACCTTGGCGGTTAAATTCTCTCCCCGCTGACGCGTCGTTGACCGTAGAATAATACTCTTTCCCGCGAGGTCGACGACGGATCCCATGACATGCACCCCGGCACGAATTTTGCCCCGAAAGTCTTTTTCACCTCTCACCTTGCTATCGGTGATCTTCTTATCGGTTTTCCTATCGGTGATCGCCATCCCGCTTCTGGCGCAGCAACCGGCCGGGCAGCCGCCGACGGTGGTATTCATGACGGATTTCGGCGTGATCGACGATTCCGTCGCTCTTTGCAAAGGAGTCATGTACGGCATCACGCCCAACCTGCGCATCGTCGATCTTACCCACCAGGTCACTCCGTACTCCATTCGTGACGGAGCCCTCTATCTCTATGGCGCATCGCCCTACTTCCCCGCCGGAACGGTCTTCGTGGTCGTAATCGATCCCGGCGTGGGGAGCACGCGCAAAGCCGTCGTCGTGAAAACCAAGCGCGGACAATTCTTCGTCCTCCCCGACAACGGCCTGATGACTCTGGTCGAAGATCGCGACGGCGTGGAAAGCATTCGCGAGATTACGAACCCCGACTGGATGGTCGGCTCGAAAATTTCCTCCACCTTTCACGGCCGCGATATCTTCTCGCCCGTAGGCGCGCACGTCGCGCGCGGCGACGACTGGACTCAAGTCGGTCCCGTGGTCCCGAAACTGATTCGTCTCGATCTGAAGCCCGCCACCGTCGACGAGAAAGGACTGACCGGAGAAGTGATCGCCCTGGATGGACCCTTCGGCAATCTGGTCACCAACATCAGTGACGAAGATTTTCTGAAGCTAGGCTACAAACACGGCGACAAATTGAAGGTGACGATCGCAGGACGCGAACAAGAGATGCCCTTCGTCAACACCTTCAGCGACGTGCCGCTGAAACAACCACTGTTGTACATCGATTCCCGTGGACGCGCCAGCTTCGCGGTCAATCAGGGGAACTTTGCGACGGTGTATAAGATCGATCCGCCGCAATCGGTTTTCGTACCGCGGAAGGGACACTGAAACGGGGCTTTAGGGATGCGCGGCCCTCAAGGTTTTGAGACCTCCGCCTACAAGTTTGCTGAAAATCGCTTGCACTTCTTGCGGCGACCCGCTCAGGTTGCTTTCCATCCAGCCTTCAACAACCGCGAGCAACGATGACGCCACCACCCGCGTAACGATCGCCTGTTCCGTGGCGAGCGCTGGGTCTTCCGCTCTGCTGCTCCGAGAATCGTCTGGCGCATCGAGCGCCTGCCTTACGCGCTCCTCGAAACAATCCTGCAATACTCTGGGACCAGTGCCCGTATCGGGCCCACCGATTAAAGCCCTGAAAAACCGCGGCGTCATCTGGATGTGAGTAAAAAATGCGGTGGCGTCTAACGGGCAATCTTCGTTAGGCCAATCGTCGTTAGGACAATCCTGGTTACGCCTGATCGCCAACATGGGCGCGACAAACCGATCGAACTGCGAGCGCAGCAGATGGTCTTTTGAAGGATAGTGCGCGTAGAAGGTCGCGCGCCCAACGCCAGCCTTTTTCGCAATGTCGCTCACCCGTATGTTGCCGTAAGCGCGCCGATGCAGTAGTTCGACGAAAGCCGCATCGATTTGCTTACGGCTGCGTATGACGCGCTCGTCTTTTTTTGCGCGGTCGCCGTGAACATGCGAGACACTTACAGATTTATGTTTGATAAGTGCCATCCTTAGGCCTTTTTTGTTGTCCGCTGCACTCAGCTTTTATAGCATCAGCGCCATGACACCTACAGAACGCGCTGAACCGGTTCGAAAAATACTCGCGACCGCATTACTCGTTTTTCCGTGTGTCTTCGTTCTTGTCTTCATCATGCACTTCCGGCACCTGGTCGACTTCTTCCACTTCCACACGCACTACGTGCAGCGCGCGCCGGAGAAAACGGTTGCCACACTCATCGCCGCACACAACCAATGGCCGCTGATGCACGATCCTCACATGATCGCCTATCTCGCGCTCCCGGTATTTCCGCTGTGCGCCTTCGCTCTCTATCTGCTCGGCCGGAGCGTGCGTCCGCTCGCGAGTGCGATCACCCTGATGATCACCATCACCGGGTCCATCTACATGGGAGGTGTCTTTGGGATGTGGACCGCATTTTACCGGGGACTCGGTCTGGTCGATTCCTCAAACCTGGCGGGAGCGACTGCGACTTTTATCGCGATGACGACTCCACAGGGAGCTTTTCTAGTCACGACGACACTCGCGAAACTGACGATGATCGGTCTGGCTTTGCAGGCGCTCACGCTTTGGGGGACGCGCGTCGTCCCCTTGTGGTCGATCGTGTGTGTCGTCCTCGGATGCTCGCTATTTCTGGCATTCTGGGATCTCGATAACTGGATGCTGATTGGAACTCTGCTGATGGGAGCGGGCTTCCTGGCTATGCGAAAAGCGCTTCTTCAGCAGACCGAATAACGGGTTTTTTTTATTTCCTGCGCGATCCGCGGCAGCACTGCAGCAACATTACGGATTAATCTCAGCTGGATAAACTGAAATCTCAATCCGTCGATGTGGCAAATCAAACTTAACCGGCAAACGAGTGCTGTAGCGCCCTTGCTCGGGCGACACAATCCTATAGACATATGTAAAGGTCAGCGTGTGCTGATCCGGCGTGACTTCCGAAAAAGTCCAAAGGCGGATATTCTCCTCGGCAGCACGTTGCAGCATCTCGTGCGCTCCGGATGCCTTTGCGGAGACTACATTTCCGTCGGTATCGAGCTCGATTTCGACGGTGACAGTACCTTGAATCCCAGCTTGCCAAGCGAGCCGTGGATAACTCGGACCGACTTTGTGTTTTACGAGCGGCTCAGCTGAAACTTGAAGAACACATGAAATCAGAAGAATTATCAAACAGACCGGTTTCATTTGAACCCCTCCCTCACCGCTCACGTTAGCCCGCCTCATGCAACTCCTGCGCGATCCGAGGTAGGACCGCCCGCAGTAGCGCCACGAACTGCCCCATCACGCGCCGTCCGACTTCAAGCACCTCTTCATGCACCAGCGCGCGATCCAGAATCCCCGCCGCCATATTTGTTACGCATGAAATCGCCAGAACGTTCATCCCCATATGGCGCGCCGCAATCGCCTCGGGAACGGTCGACATCCCGACGAGATCCGCGCCAATCGCGCGCAGGTAACGAATCTCCGCCGGAGTCTCGTAACTGGGTCCCGCCAGAGCGGCGTAGACGCCCTCCCACGGAGGAATGGAAAGCTTCTTCGCCTCCTCGAGCGCAATCTCGCGATAGCGCTTCGTATACGCGTATGTCATGTCAGGAAAGCGCGGCCCAAAGCGTTCGTCATTCGCCCCCGTCAGCGGATTCTGCCCCTGCAGATTAATGTGATCGCGCAGGATCACGAGCGCACCCTGTCCATACTCGACGTTAATGCCGCCCGCTGCGTTTGTAAGAATCAGACCGCGGACGCCCGCCCGCCCCAGCACCCGTGTAGGAAACGCGACCTCGGCAGCTGAATAGCCTTCATAAAGATGTACCCGCCCCTGCATCACGGCGACAGGAACGTCGCCGGACTTCCCGATCACGAGTTGTCCGGCGTGACCCACCGCGGTCGAGCGCGGGAATCCAGGAATATCGCCGTAAGGAATGCGCACTGGATCGGTGAGATCATCGGCAAACGATCCCAGGCCCGAGCCCAGCACGAGCCCGATCTGTGGACGCAGTTTCGTTTGCGAAAGAATGAAAGTAGCGGCGGATTCGGCGCGAGTAAAGAGGTCGGGACTCATTTGTCAGAGTTTAGAATGAAGCGTCATCATAATAACGTCTTGTCATCCCGAGCGAAGCGAGGGATGACAAGCCCTAGAAAGTTCGAAAAGTCCTCAGAACTTCTTCTCAAACTCAGCCAACGCCTTTTCGAGCTGCCACTGCATGTTTGACCGTTCGCCCTGAGCGATCAGGGGCTCACAGGCTCGGGTGGGTTTGTCAGATGTCTTCAGCGAGTTAACGCACTGCACGACGTTTCCCTCGCCTGACGTGTGTCCCCAAAGGCTCTCGCCTGGCAAGAAACTATGTTCCAGGCTCGCGCGCGCCATCTGTTTGAGCTCCGCATAGGACAAGCCGTAAGTTTCGACCGCGCGCAGATATTCATGCGTAATATCGCTGCGCGAAACGCCTTCGTCGTCGGTGGCCAGCGTCACCGGCACTCCATACTTCATGTAGATCGGCAACGGATGCTGGTCGCCGCTCACGCCGAGAATCACATCGTTCGACGTCAGGCATATTTCGACCAACACTTTTTTCTTCGCCATCTCGCGCAGCAATCCAGTGGCATCGTCCTCGTCCATCACAGCGACGCCGTGTCCAATGCGTTCTGCCCCAGCGCGTTCAATCGATTCGCGAATATGAAAGTGCAAACCCTCCGGGGGCACCAGCCCCATCGCCAACTCATCTGCGTGCAGCGACACATGGGTCGTCGGATAAAACTTGTGCAGCGCCTCGATGATCTTCATGTGCAGATCGAAGTCATGCATCGGAACGTAATAATCTTCCGGCATCACGAGATTGAATCCGACAAAGCGCCGATCTACCTTCGCCAGCTCAAAGCCGAGCAGAATCTGCGCAAACACCTGTTCCCGCGGAAATCCGCGAAGCACCTGATACAAGTAACGAATCTTCACTTCGCATCCCGGTTTCGCCTCGGCGGTCGCGCAGCGCAGCAACTCTTTCTGTCGCGCCTCATCAGCGTTGAGCTTGCTCCGGGTCGACGCCACCACATCCGCCATCCCCCCGGCGAGCATCTGGTCGCGCAATTTAGCGAAGTCGTCGTCCCACCCAATCCGCTTCCCTAGATCGCGCGACAAGCTTCCGTCCGCGGTGTGCATCACTTCGACATATTGCAGATGGTCTTCCGCCGCCCGCGACGCGACCTCGGCGAAAGCGTCGCCGGTGTGGTTATCCATCGCCGGACCAAATTTGTCGAACGTCGCAAAAAAGTGATCGTGCCCCGATTCCTCTTCGCGGTGCCAGTTGCGCATCGACCAGGCATCAATCAACTGGTCGTAAAGAATATGGTCCTGGTAAGCGCAGCGCACCGACGGTTTGTTCTGATAAGGCTCGCAGCTGTCGCACGCCGCACGGATCAGCTTCGACGTCGTTCGGTCAACACACAGCGCATTCTCCGACGCCCAGTCGATGAAGCTCTCCGCATAAATCGCGCCGCTCAGGTGGACATGCAGGTCGCCGCCCTTAGGCATCTCCCGGAGAAACGCCAGCAGCAGCCCGGGCTGATGCCGCACCGATTCCATATATTTCGCAGTCTTCTCCTCAGGGGTCTGCGCCGGCGGTGTCTGCGCCGGCGAAATCCGTACCCAGCAGAAGACTGTCAGACAGCAAAGGGTTGCAGCGGCACGCACACTTCGGTTCAAGCAAACGCCTCCATGTAAAGATAACGATAAAGAGATCAGCATTGTAGAAGATTTGCTGGTCTCGCGACCCGGTTAACCCGCGAAAAGAACAGTATCCAAGCGGCTGGCACTCTGATTTGCACAATCACATTCCAATGTGACGATCAAAATTGCTCTGCATGGGACCCGCGAAAAACCGCATGGATATTGGCGATTCCTCACGCCCGGAAGGCCGATTGCACAATTCCTGTGTCACCGGCCTGTGCACGGGCTGCACTCCATTGATGAATAAGAAGTTATAGGCGCGTTAATTTCATTGACGTAAAAAATGGCTATGTTAAAACCATAATCGTTCTTTGACACGTTCTGAAGTTTTTCCGGTTGGTGCAGCGTCCGGGGCTCAAGCGTAGTCACCCAGACAACCGCGAGGTGAGTTTGGGAGGGCGAGCAAGGGTCTATAGCTAAGCGCTGGTCGAGAAGAACAGGAGCCACTGACAAAGGCAGGATAGAGTCCCGAGGCGTTGAGCTGGTTTATCCGGTTGGCGGTGAGCCCGGAGCCCGAGCAAGATCGGCTTACAATGCACCCGCAAGGGAGTTGTAAGAATAAGGTCAGCAAGGGTCTAACGCGAGCTACTGGCCGAGACGAATGAGTTCAACATCACCTCGGGACTCTCTATTTGTGAACGTGTGTTCTTCATTGAGGGACGCGGACGCCCCGCCCGTCCACGTCGAGCGAAGCCCGCTAGCCCCTACCGAACTCAGCATCGTCCCACCGCAAACGCCGAAGCCATCCCCCGCTCTTCGTTGACTGTTCTCACACGCATCCGTAATATGAGGCGACCCCGAAAACCATTCGTCTCCGAATGATTGGCGAAACGATTTCGCATTACCGCATCGTAGAAAAACTCGGCGCCGGCGGCATGGGCTTGGTCTACAAGGCCGAGGACACCGAACTTGGCCGCTTCGTCGCTCTGAAATTCTTGCCTGACGAACTGTCGCAGGATCCGCAAGCCCTGGAGCGTTTTCGTCGCGAGGCGCGAGCAGCGTCCGCTCTCAACCATCCCAATATTTGCACCATCTATGAAATTGGCAGACACGGCGAGCAGTCGTTCATTGCCATGGAATTTCTGGATGGTGTGACCCTGAAACACCTCATCTCCGGCAAGCCGTTAGAGAACGAAAAAATCCTTTCCCTGGCAATCGAGATCTCCGACGGCCTCGACGCTGCGCATTCCAAGGGCATTGTTCACCGCGACATCAAGCCCGCCAATATTTTTGTAACCGAACGCGGGCACGCCAAGATCCTCGATTTCGGATTGGCGAAGGTAGCACAAACCGGAAGTTCGTCGAACCCGGTCGCCTCCGCGAACACGATGACCGCAATCGGTCCCTCTCTCAGCCCCAGTGAACAACATCTCACCAGCCCCGGCTCCACCCTCGGGACGGTCGCATACATGTCACCGGAACAGGTGAGAGCCAAGGAACTGGACGCACGCACGGACCTGTTTTCGTTCGGAGTCGTCTTATTCGAAATGGCAACGGGTGCACTGCCTTTTGCTGGCGAGAGCACGGGAGTAATCTTTGACGGCATCCTCAACCGGACGCCTGCTTCGGCCCTGCGGCTGAACCCGGCGCTGCCAGCGGCGTTTGAGCACATCCTCGAAAAATCGCTGGAAAAAGACCGCGACCTGCGCTATCAGTCCGCATCCGAACTGCGTGCGGACCTCAAGCGTCTTCAGCGAACGTCAGACTCTGGACGAATATCCTCGGTCAATGCGCAGTCTCCGGTGCGTCGGCAATCAAAGCGTGGAATCGTTGCGGCTGCAGCAGGGCTAGTCTTGCTGGTCGCGCTTGCGGGCGTTACGTGGTATCTGAAACATTCGCCGGGGCAATCCGCGGCTTTGGCCAAGAAGCCCTCAGTTGCCGTCCTTCCCCTGCAAAACCTGAGTGCCGAGCCCGACAGCACTTACTTCTCCGACGGAATGACCGATGAGATCACAACCAAGCTCGCGAAAATCGAGGGCATCGATGTGGTGTCGCATTCCTCGGTCATGGCGGTAAAAACCGCTGACAAGAGTGCCGCCGAACTCGGCAAAACCTTCGGTGTCCGCTACCTGCTCGAAGGGAGTGTGCGCAAGGCGGGCGATCAGGTGCGGATCAATGTGCAGCTGATCGACTCAACCTCCGGATTTCAGGTGTGGGCTGACGATTTCACGGGAGAAATGAAAGACGTTTTTTCGCTGCAGGAGCAAACGGCGTTGAAGATCGCGCAGTCGCTCAACCTGAAGCTCAGCCCGAAGGAAGAGGAGGCCATTCACCATCGCTATACGGGAAACGTGCAAGCCTACGACGCGTACTTGCGTGGTCAAGCACTGGTCCAGTATCCCGATCAACCGGAAAAGATTGAGGCGGCTCGCCGGGCCTTTGAGGAGTCTCTTAAGTCGGACCCGAATTATGCTCTTGCTCTTGCCGGGCTGGCGTGGGTAGAAGTGCAGATCTATCGCAATCTTGACTCAACGCCAGCGCACCTGCAGCATGCCGAGGAATATGCGCAGCGCGCGCTGGCCGTCGATCCCCGATTGCCTGAGGTTCATGTGGCCCTCGGATCAGTCTTGATGAGCAAGTACGAATATGACAACGCAGCCAATGAGTTTCGGACTGCTACCGGGCTGAACCCAAACAGCAGCCATGCATGGGACCAGCTCTCGTGGGCGCTCGGTTACAAGCAGCCGCCGGATCCGGTTGGGGCTGAGAAGGCCGCACGGGAGTCTTTGCGCCTGCAACCGTCGTTTCCTCCCGCGTACTATCATCTTGGCCGCGCTCTCATCCTCCAGAAGCGCTACGCGGAGGCAATTGCTTCTTTCCAGCAAGAGAAAGAATTAAGTCCGAATAGCTCGATGGCGTACATGGGCCTGGGCCAAGCCTATCTGGCGCAGGGCGACTATGACCAAGCGATCGCGGCCCTGGCTAAAAGTGCTCTGCCGTCGGCGATCAATTATTACTTTTTGAGCGCAGCCTACGCAGCTCACGGCGACAAAGAGAAAGCTCTCGCCACGCTGCAGAAGACCTTCGAATTGGGGTTCCACGACTTTACCGCGCTCGATTCAAGCCCTTACTTCTCATCGCTGCGGTCGGACCCACGTTTCCAGCAGTTGGTTCAGCGCTACCGCAAGTAACGGATCTCAGAAGCCCACCCACCGCCAAAATCTTAGATCTCCGGCAGAATGCTGAGTCCGACCCTTTGTAATGACAGGCCGTCACACTTCCCAGTGACCCATGTAGGTTTCAGGCCGCGTCTATCCCGTGATGCCGATCCGACTGAACGCTCTGTTTGGCTGTGACCGGGCACACGGGTACCTGTGACACCCGTCACGGAGTCGACATGGATCGCTAACTATAAGTTAGGCATGCGAAGTGAACAGTCTGCCTTCAAGCCCGCGTCGGGAGCCAATACTCCTCAGCTAGCGTTCAACAAGAAGCTCTTTTTGATGATGTCGCTGATTGTTCTCAGCGTACCCAGCGCGCACGCCGTGCCCAGTTATTCCCGGCAAACCGGGCTCCCTTGCGCCTCCTGTCACTACGCCCCGCCCGAGTTGACTCCGTTCGGCAGGACCTTCAAGCTGGAGGGCTACACCTTCACCACGAAAGCCCAGGTGACCGACGACAAGAAAGACCACAATGCCGCGTTGCAACTGCTGGAGGCATTTCCTCTTTCGATCGTCTTCGACACGTCTCTAACGACGACCAAGTCGCCGCAACCGGGCACGCAGAACGGCAATTTCCAATTTCCTCAGGACGTATCGCTGTTTCTCGCTGGCGCCTGGACGAGCCACATCGGCAGCTTCGTACAGGTCACTTACGACAGTCAGGGCGATCACTTTTCCTGGGACAACACCGACATCCGCTATGCCAATCACGATCACAAGTTATTTAGCAGGCCTTTCACCTACGGGCTCACACTGAACAACAATCCCGGCGTGGAAGACCTCTGGAATACCACGCCCGCGTGGGGTTACCCCTACGTCGGCAGTAATGTCGCTCCCGGACCATCCGCGGCGGCGCTGATCAACGGATCGCTGGCTCAAGATGTGGCGGGAGGGGGCGGATACTTCATGTTTGACGACCATTGGTATTTGGCTGCGACCATGTATCGGTCAGAACATATCGGTGGGGCTCAACCCAATTCCGGCGCTGGTTTCACCTATAACATCCGAGGAGTTGCGCCCTATTGGCGGGCCGCTTATCAGACCTCCACCAAAAACAACTATCTGGAAATCGGCACATACGGCATGCACTTGAAGAGCACTCCGAATGCGGTGAGCGGTCTGGAAGACGGTTATACCGATTGGGCCGCGGACCTCGAATACGAGCGCACCATTCCACGGTTCAAGAACGACGTGGTCTCGTTCCGAGGAACGTTTATCCGGGAGAACTCGAATCTGTCAGCGACATTTGCCGCAGGCGGAGCAACTCAGACTGCGCATCACTTGAACACGGCCCAGGCGAATATCGAATATCACTTTGGCACGCGAGTGTCAGGGACGGCGGGAGTTTTCAACATCACGGGAACCACCGACCCATTGCTCTTCCCGCCGGCTGCAGTTGGAGGAAGCGCGAACGGGTCTCCTCAAAGTAATGGCTACACGTTGAACTTGTCGTACTGGCCTACCCAGAACGTCGACCTGGCGGTGCAATACACCGGGTACCTTCGCTTCAACGGTGCCCGATTGAACTACGACGGCTCGGGACGGGATGCGGCAGCGAATAACACGGTTTACCTACTCGCTCGATTTGTCTTTTGAGGCTCCACGGACTAGACTTCGCGCTTAAACGATCTGAAAACTGGGCAGGTAGCGAGTCTGTGGGTCAACTAAGTGATCCTTGCGAACACCTGTTCCAACTTAGGAGATAACATGCAAGAGCGATTTGTGTGCCTTATTTCAGCAGGCATCGTGTGCTGCCTGGCTTTGCCAACCGCAACTCAAGCGCAATCCGATCCCGCCAAGTTTTTCAAAGCCAACTGCGTGCTGTGCCACTCGGCCAATGGCAGTGGAGACAGCGCGACCGGCAAGGCATTCCATGCGAAGGATTTGCGCTCTGACGAGGTTCAAAAGCAAACTGACGCGGAACTGGCGGAAGTGATCGCCAAGGGCCGAGGCAAGATGCCGGCTTTCGGAGCGAAGATCAAAGCTGACGATCTCACAAAATTGGTGGCGTTCCTCCGGGAGCTGCCGAAACAAAAGTAAGCAAATTGTAGAGTCACGGTTGTTGGAGGCGGAAGTGCATGGTTGAGGACGCTAGGCAGTTACAAGAGGGCAAGGCCAGCCCAAGCCCGGGACTATCTGTCGAAAGCAGACGTTCGTTTCTCGGCGCACTGCTTGGAGTCGGCTCGTTGTTTGTAGGTACGTTGCTGTCGGTGCCGCTGCTCCGATTCGCGCTTTTCCCGCTGCTCCGTCGCACGACGGAACTCAAGAATTCGCCCGTCGGAGAACTGCAAGAGTTCTCTTCCCTGACCGAGCCCATCATGCGCACCATTCAGATTGAGCAAGTCGATGGCTGGCGCAAAGCGATCTCCGAAAAAGCGGTCTATGTAGCCAAAGACAGTCAGGGCAAACTTTGTGTGCTCACATCCGTTTGTCCTCACCTTGGTTGCACGGTTCCGTGGAACAGAGAAAAGCGTCAGTTTGTTTGCCCGTGCCATGGCGCTACCTTCTCCCCAGATGGAAGTCGTGTCAGCGGACCCTCGCTGCGGGGCATGGATACTCTGGAAACGTCGGTTGCCGACGGCCAATTGCAGGTGCGATTTCAATATTTCCGTCAACTCGTCTCAGACAAGGAAGTCATCGGCTAGGGAAGGAACTTCTGAGGAATGCGTTCGAACCATACAAGCGAAAGTGACGTTCCTCGGCCCGTCCAAGGCGGAATACGGGGATGGATCAATCATCGCACAGGCATGGATGACTTGTTGCGCACAGCTCTCGATGAGCCCATTCCCGGCGGCGCGCGGTTCGCCTACATATTCGGCTCAGGGCTTTTATTTATTTTCATTTCGCAAGTAATCACCGGAGTATTTCTTGCGCTGTACTACGTTCCCTCTGCCGATCACGCGCACACGACGGTCGCATATATTACGAAAGCGGTTACAGCGGGTTCTTTTCTCCGCAGCCTCCACGCTTACGGCGCCAGCGCGATGGTAGTCGTGTTATTTCTCCACCTGTCACAAACCTATTTTTACGGAGCGTACAAAGGCCGGCGCGAACTGCTGTGGTTTTCCGGTTGCGTGCTTTTCGGGCTGGTTTTGGCGATGGCGTTTACCGGATACCTGCTCCCCTGGGATCAACGAGCATATTTTGCCACGGCGGTCGGCACCAACGCTGTCAGCGAAATTCCGTGGATTGGGGAGGGCCTCAAGCGCCTCATGCGGGGTGGCACGGAAATGGGCACACTCACCATTTCGCGCTTCTTCGTGGCCCATGTTTTTCTGATTCCCGCCGGCATCTTCGCACTAGTGGCGTCTCACATTTTTCTCTTCCGAAAGGCTGGAGCAGCGGGCCCGGTCGACGAAGACCCTTACCATGCAAAACAGCCGTCAGAGCCGTTCTACCCGCGCCAGGTGCTGATGGATCTCTCCCTGACTGCGCTGCTTATTATCGGGCTCGGCTTGCTGTGCTTCTTTGTGCCGCTGCAACTTGGCCCATCAGCCAACCCCGCCGATGCGCAGTACATCCCGCGTCCAGAGTGGTACTACCTGCCAATATTTCAATGGCTGAAATACTGGCATGGGTCGGCCGCGATCATCGGCGTGCTTGTAGTCCCTGCGCTCCTCGTCCTGGCTATCATTGCGCTGCCTTTTCTCGATCGCAGCGTCGAGCGACGGCCCTGGAAGCGGCCCGTAGCGATGGGGGCCTACGTATTCGTAGTGTTTGTGCTACTGGGACTCGGCCTGCGCAGCCAATATTTGGATCGACACGCTTCGGGAGTGGCTGCGCAATTGGCCAAGCAGAAATCCGAAGAAGACGAATACGGACGCAAGCCATTTGAGCCCGAGCTCTCTTCGGCATCGCTGGCCGCAGCGAATGTGACGCTCGCTGATCCGCTGGCTGCAAAAGGGAAGACTGTCTTCGAAGCACAATCCTGCAATGCCTGCCACGGTGACGGCGGAGTGGGCACAGCTGCGGCGCCAGCGCTCATCGGCATAGGAACAAAATTTTCGCCTGACCAGCTCGCCGAACTTTTCAAACATCCCAGCGCGAAAATGAACGCCGGCGGTATGCCACCCATCGACCTGCCGCCCGATGACTTAAAGGCGCTGATCGCCTATGTGGAGAGTCTTAAATAGCCTCTGAAATCGCTGGCTTGCAAAATCAGGTTAGGAGGCGAGAAACTGCTGCAGGCCCACTTTGTCGGTGATGACCAGGCTCGATCCGCGCACGTCGACGAGTTTCTGGCGCTTGAAATCGCCAAACAGGCGACTCACCGTTTCGCGGGAAGTCCCCAGCATTTCCGCAATCTCTTCATGAGTCAGTGTCAAAACCGAGCGTGAGCTATCGGAATCTCCGCCGTGATTGGCGGTCCAATCCAAAAGGAAGCGAGCCAGTTTTTCGGCAGCGGAACTCGATAGACCCAGGTAGCGCACTTCCTGACACGTGGCGTGATAGATATCGCTCAGAATCTGCGCGACCCTTAGCGCGGAGTCCCCATGCTCACGCAAGAACTTGAGGAACGAGTCACGGCCGATGAAGTTTGCCTGCGATGGCTCCAATGCCTCTGCTGTGAGTTCGTAAGGTTTTCCTGAAATCGTGCCCGGCAGGCCAATAATTTCACCGGATTCTGCAATGCGCATGATCAGCGATTTACCGTCCGCCGAGCCTGCGCTGAGTTTCACCCTGCCATTACAGAGGACGAAAACACCACGCGCCTCCTGACCTTCGACGAAGAGGATTGAACCTCTGGGATAGGTTGCCAGGGAAGATATGGCCTGCAGACTCTCCAGGTCTCGCAGCGGCAGATCGCAAAAAATCCGGTCATGCCGGAGCGGACAAATGAGGCAGCTCTCTATGATCTCCAGGCCGTATGGCGTACGCATTTTGTCCTCGGCCCGAATTATACGATGTCACCGTAGTTCGATCGTGCGCGCGGCGAACACCTCGCCCGTCCAAGTCGAGCAAAGATCGGCTCTAGCTTAGCCGAAGTCAGCATCACCCCACCGTAAGCGTCCGTGATACCCTGCCCGAGACTTCCCTTCGTCAGATGTACCCATCAAAGATGTGCCCATCAAATCGGAGAGCCCCGCGAATGCCTTTGCTTAAATCCGCACTTACCTTCATCGCTTTCACAGCTGCAGCTTGCTGCGTATCAGCGCAGGACCGCTCTTACGGCCGTTCGGTCGTTATCACGAAATATGGCATCGTCGGAACCAGCTACGTTCAGGCCTCGCAGGCGGGCGCGCGCATTCTGGAGCAGGGTGGCTCTGCCATTGACGCTGGCATCGCCGCCAACGCTGTCCTTGGAGTTACCGAGCCCATGATGAACGGCATCGGTGGCGACCTCTTCGCGATTTATTGGGACGCCAAAACCGGCAAGCTCTATGGCCTTAACGCCAGCGGATGGGCTCCGAAAGCTCTGACTATCGAACATCTGAAAGCTAGGGACGTCACTGCGATGCCTCAGTCCGGTATCGATTCCGTGACCGTGCCGGGCATGGTGGACGGTTGGACGAAGCTCCACGACCGATTCGGTAAGCTGCCTTGGCGTGACCTCTTTCAGCCCGCCATCTTTTTTGCCGATCACGGTTATCCCGTACCTGAAATGATTCACGACTACTGGCAAGGTTCGCAGGCTGATCTGATGAAGAATCAGGAGAGCAAGCGCGTCTTTCTTCCCGAAGGCAAAGCCCCCGCCACCGGTCAGATTTTCCGCAACCCCGACATCGCCCGTGCCCTCACACTGATCGCGAACGAGGGCGAATCCGCTTTTTACAAGGGAACGATCGCACAGGCCATTCTGAAAACCTCGGAGGCAGCTGGAGGCGCGATGTCCGCCGACGATCTCTCGCAGTACTCCGCCGAATGGGTCGAGCCGATCTCCACCCGCTATCGCGATTGGACGGTCTACGAACTGCCTCCGAACGGCGACGGTATGGCCGCACTGGAAATGCTCAACATCATGGAGCAATTCCCACCCGCTCCGGGCGGCCCGCATAGCGTCGCCGAGCTGCACACGCGAATCGAAGCCATGAAGCTCGCCTATGCCGACGTCAAGCGGTATGACGGCGATCCCAGGTTCGGAAAGATTCCGGTGCAGCAATTGCTTTCCAAAGAATACGCGGCCCAGCGCGCGCATCTCATCGATCCAGGCAAAGCCAACTGCAACGTCGCCCCGGGAGCGCTCCCCGCCAGCGACACGACGTATTTATCGGTCGTCGACCGCGACGGAAATATTCTCTCCTTCATCCAGAGCAACTACTCGACCTTCGGGTCAGGCATCACAGTCGATGGCATGGGTTTCGTGCTCCAGAATCGCGGAGGATTGTTTTCGCTCGACACTGCATCGCCCGACGCGCTCACCGGCCATAAGCGTCCTTTTCATACCATCATCCCGGCCTTCATGGAGCATGGCGACCAGCACATCGGCTTCGGCATTATGGGTGGAATGAATCAACCCCTCGCGCACGCACAATTCGTCTCAAACGTTGTCGACTACAAGATGAACATCCAGGCCGCATTGGAAGAGCCGCGGTTCACAGTCAACGCTAAACTTGGGTGCAACATCGTGATCGAATCGCGCGTCACGCCCGACTCCATCGACCACCTCACAAAAATGGGACATCTGCTCGACGTTCGCAAAGAGTATTCGACGACGATGGGACGAGGGCAAGCGGTACTCCACGACAGCTCGACCGGCGTGAACTACGGTGCGTCCGATCCCAGAGCCGACGGCGCTGCCATTCCGGAATCACCACAGGTTCCCACAGCACCTCACTGATGCAGTCGCTCTCATTGAAAGCAGAGGCATGACGGCTGAGAGCTGACGGCTGACAACTATCTACAGCGGAATATTCCCATGCTTCTTCGGCGGATTCTTGTCGCGCTTCGTCTCGAGCATCGCCAGCGCCTGAATCAGCTTTTTCCGCGTCTCCCGCGGCTGGATCACTGCATCGACAAATCCGCGATCCGCCGCCACGTACGGATTCGCAAACCGATCGCGAAATTCTTCAATTTTCTGCGCGCGCATCGCTTCCCGATTCTCCGCTCCATCCAGTTCGCGCTTGTAGACGATATCCACCGCGCCCTCGGGACCCATCACTGCAATCTCAGCGCTTGGCCAGGCGTAGTTGACGTCCGTGCGAATATGTTTTGAAGACATCACGCAATACGCTCCGCCGTAGGCCTTACGCGTAATTACCGTAACTTTCGGCACGGTCGCCTCCGCGAACGCGTAGAGCAACTTCGCACCATGGCGGATGATCCCGCCGTATTCCTGCTGCGTGCCGGGCAAAAATCCCGGAACATCTTCAAACGTCACCAGCGGAATGTTGAAGCAATCGCAGAAGCGCACAAAGCGAGCAGCTTTTACCGACGCGTTGATATCGAGCGTTCCAGCCAGCATTGCCGGTTGATTGGCCACGATTCCGACCGGCTTGCCGTCGAGCCGGGCGAATCCGACGACAATGTTCTTCGCGTAGTGCTCGTGAATTTCAAAAAAATATCCGTCATCGACGACCGTATGAATCACGTCTTTCATTTCATACGGCATGTTCGATTGATCGGGAACAATCGTGTCGAGCTTCTCATCCAGCCGATCGATGGGATCGCTGCAGGCTTTCCGCGGAGGATCTTCCAGATTATTCGACGGAATAAAACTCAGCAGCTCGCGCACCATCGAGAGACACTCCGCATCGTCACGGCACATGAAATGGCCGACGCCGGAGGTTTCGTTGTGCGTGTGCGCTCCGCCCAGCTGGTCTTTCGTGACTTCTTCATGGGTGACGGTCCTGATCACGTCGGGCCCGGTGATAAACATGTAAGAAGTCTGATCGACCATCAAAATAAAATCGGTGATCGCCGGAGAATAAACCGCTCCGCCCGCACATGGTCCCATAATCGCGGAGATCTGTGGCACGACTCCGCTATAAATTGTGTTGCGCAGAAAAATGTCAGCGTACCCGGCGAGAGACATCACGCCTTCCTGAATGCGCGCTCCGCCTGAATCGTTGAGTCCAATGACGGGAGCGCCCATCTTGGCGGCGAGGTCCATGATCTTGACGATCTTTCCCGCGTTGGTTTCCGAGAGCGATCCGCCAAACACGGTAAAATCCTGCGCGAAAACAAAAACCAAGCGGCCTTCCACTCGGCCATAACCGGTGATAAATCCGTCGCCATAATACTTCTGCTCGGTCATGCCGAAATCGTTGCAACGGTGCGTGACCAGTTTGTCGGTTTCTTCGAAGGTGCCTTCGTCGAGCAGAAAGTCGATGCGCTCGCGAGCCGTCATCTTGCCCGCCTTGTGTTCTCGCTCGCGCCGTTTCTCCCCGCCACCCTCTTCAGCCAACTGGTCGCGCTTCTTCAGTTCGGCAATCTTCTCTTCGAGTTTCATAGGCAGAGGATTATAGACGAGCGAACTGTGGCGTCGGCTCAATGAACGCTCAGGATAAATGGACGACGATTCCGAGAGCTCTGGCTATTTTCTTCATGGCGCCATCAAGCGTCCACAATTGCGTTTCCGGCGTCATCAAGCACGACGCCAATAGATGCGCGTCCGTAAGGCCAATGCCCTTCGCGTAGAGGGCGCGAGTCTCAATCATGTGCCGCACCTCGCCGAGTTGCGCAACCTTCACTTCGAGCAGCCCTTCCAGTTCTGCGAGCCGCTTACGCCGGCTGTGCAACGATCCGAGAGCAAGCTCCGCCACGATAAACGGGTGCATCACAATTTGTCCGCGGCGGAGGTTTTTCTCCATCTCTGGATTGCCTCTCCGCAGATAATCAACCCATACCGAGGTGTCGGCTAAGATCACGGATCACAGTTCTCCCACCCTCAAGCGCTTAATATCTTCCAAGTCTGGCTCTGTGCCGCCGAGTGCAGCAAGCCTTCGCGAAGCGCCCAAGTGAATCAAAGCCCTCAACGACTCGCGAAGCAAAGCTGTTCGTTCCGTAATGCCCGAATATTCTTGAGCCTTGCGTACCAAATCATCGTCGAGTGCCACAGTCGCTCGCATATTGACGCCTCCACGCACCAACTATAGCACCAATTAGTGACATTTATGGTGCTATTCGACTCTGGACCCCAGGGCTGCGGCATCCAACAGGTTCAAAAACTCGACCTTCTTTTCTGGAGGCAGAAACGACGCTTCAAACGAATTACGCGCCAACTCGCGCAGATGTTCGTCGGTGAAGCCGAACGATTCCTGCACGAGCGCATATTCCTCAACCAGTGACGTACGAAACATCGCCGGATCGTCGCTATTCAGCGTCAGCATCAATCCCTGATCGAAATACCGCCGCACCGGATGCTGCGCCAGTTCGGGGCACACACCCGTCCGCAGATTGCTGGTCACGCAAATTTCGATCGGAACCTGGCGCTCCGCCAGTTCCTCGATCAATTCAGGATCCTGGGCAGCGGTAAGCCCGTGCCCAATTCGTTCCGCCTTGAGGTTCAGCGCACCCCAGATCGATTCTGGTCCGGCGTTTTCGCCGGCGTGCGCGGTGAGATGAAGGCCATGTTCCGCGGCACGCCGGTAGACTCCCTCAAACAATTCCGCTGGGCCGCCGCGCTCATCGCCGCCAATACCGAACGCAATCACGTTGCGATCCTGAAACCGAATGGCGAGATCAAGCACCCTTTCAGCTTTTTCCGCGCCAAATTGCCGGACTGCGTCGAAAATCCACAAGAGCGAAACCCCGAAATCTTTCACTCCGCGCTCGTGCCCGCGCTCCAGCCCCTCGAAAATCGCAGCGAAATCCTGCTTGCGCCATAGGCAGACTCCCACCGAGACGATCACTTCCGCATGAAGAACATTCTGCGCCTTCAGCCGCTCCATCAGTCGATAAGCGATCAGCTCGTAGTCTTCCGGAGTCCGCAGGTGGCCAGTGACATCTTTGAACGCCGAGAGAAATCCCGCGAAGTCCTTGTAGTTATAAAGCTGCTCGACTTCGGCGAGCGAAGCGCCTGGCATCGCGTGACGCTGGCGAAGCTCGAGCAGAGTGGGAGGCTCGATCGAGCCTTCGAGATGAAGATGGAGTTCGGCCTTCGGGAGCGACAGGATAGAGCGGGAAGGCTCGAAAGGCATGGGGAGATTCTAAAGCAGACCGTGGTTTTAGCTAAGTCACGAATGCGGACAGTGGGAAGACATGAATGGTCTTAGGTCTGAGCCGAATCATCTGACAAAGAGTAGGCTGACCCGCTCTGAAAACGACAGCCGTATCTTCTTACCGGCCGAGAAATCGATCAACGCTGAAACCTCCGCCTGCGAATTGGGCCATTGGCGCAGACGTGCCAACTGATATGCACGCTTGCTGATGCGACCGACAACTCTGTGTGACTCTTTGGATACAGTTGACGGCTTTGACGGTGGATTGCCGCTCTTGTAATCCGCATGATACTTCGTGCCGTCTATGCTGCGAAGCAACCCGTAGGCGAAAAAACTCTGGCCACCAAACTCAAACTCATGGACGAAGTAGTCGCCGGGGAAAAGCCCCGTCATCGCATGAACTACGTTTTGTGGGGTGGCGTCCATATCGGCCTCAGCGGGCCCGTTTCGCAAGATGACCCAATCACCCGAGCTTTTTCTCTTTGCAGAACTCACTGTGACGCCGGCTATAGAAGACATAGATCAGCAGTCCTAGCGCAAGCCAGATAACAAAGCGCAGCCAGGTAATCAGGGTAAGCCCGAACATCAGTCCGCCGCACAGAATCACGGAGATGATCGGGAACCACGGCACAAACGGCACGCGGAACGCTCGCTTGCGATCGGGTTGATTGCGTCGCAGGAAGATGACGCCGAGCGAGACCAGGACGAAGGCGAAGAGCGTTCCGATGTTAGCGAGATCGGCGGCGTCGCCAATATCCACAAGACCGGCTGGAATTCCGACCGCGAAACACGCGATCCAAGTCGACCAGTGCGGTGTCTTGTATTTCGGATGCACCGCGGAGAACAACTTCGGCAGCAGACCATCACGCGACATGGCGTACCAGATACGCGCCTGCCCGTACTGAAACACCAGCAACGAAGAAATCATTCCCGTCAGCGCGCCAATCACAATGACCGACCGGAAGAACGGATGCACGCCGAGATACTTCATCGCGTAAGCAACCGGAGCGTCGGCAGCTTCTCCGGAAACGAACGTCGTGTACTTCATCATGCCGAGCAGCACGACGGCAACTCCGATATAGAGCAGCGTACAGACAATCAACGACATGATGATGCCGAAGGGTAAATCTTTTTGCGGATTCTTTGACTCCTCAGCCGCCGTCGAAACCGAATCAAATCCGATATAGGTAAAGAAGACGATTGCCCCGCCGGTGACGATTCCCGCAAAGCCAGATGGCGCGAACGGAGACCAGTTTGCCGGCTTCACCAGCATCCCCCCGACCACGAGAAAAGTCAGAATGGCGCCGATCTTCACCGCCACCATAATGTTGTTCGTCCCGGCCGACTCTTTTACTCCTCGCACCAGCAGCAATGTGAGAATAAAAACAATCAGGAATCCGGGCATGTTGAAATACGCGCCCGTCCACTGCCCGCCTGCCCAAACCGGGCTGGCCCATTTGTCAGGCAAGTTGAGGCCAAACGCCGCCAGTTGTGCCTTGGTATATCCGGCAAAGCCCACCGCCACGGCGACGTTGCTGACTACATATTCAAGAATCAGATCCCAGCCGATGATCCAGGCAAAAATTTCACCGAGCGTCGCATACGAATACGTATAAGCGCTGCCCGCGATCGGGATCATCGACGCCAACTCTGCATAGCACAGTCCAGCAAAGCTGCAAGCGATGGCCACCAGCAAAAACGAAATGGCAATCGATGGCCCTGCCGGCGGACGGCCATGCATGAGCGCACCTGCAGTCGTCCCGGTGCGCAGGAAATTCACGATCAGATCGAGCGCCTGCGCATGCAGGATCGACGGCGCCTGAAAATATTCTCCCGCCGCCGCGGTGCCGGTAAGCACAAAAATGCCGGAGCCGATTATCGCGCCAATACCAAGCGCCGTCAGCGACCACGGGCCCAGACTCTTGCTCAGCCGGTGCTCCGGGTCGTCGGCCTCCGAGATCAGTTTGTCGATGGATTTACAGCAGAACGCCTGCCGATTCGATGTGCGGATGACCGCGCTGGCTGGCTCAGTGGGCGATGGCGGCAAGAGTTCGTCGTCTCCTCAGATCGAATATGCAGATGGAAGATGGACTCGAAGGCACGAGCAAAACGCTCGTGCCTTCGTCAATCACTGCGAGCTAGCAGCCAGCAACTAGCGGCGGACGTTTACCGCTTTGCCTGACCGCGCGCCAGTTTCTTCACTTTCGGTTTCTTCGATCCGCGCGCGTAATCACGGGGCTTCTTCGGCTTTTCCGCCTTTGCTTTCTTGCGGGAGGCTCGTTTGGTTTTCTTGCGTTCGTCTTTTGCCAGCTTCTTGGTGTTTGCCATGATTGCAGTTAGTTTCCTCTGTGTTTAGTTTATCTGGTCCACGCGAAATACATTCGCCGGCCATCGGAGGCCTCCGCTTCAGAAGGGTGAGAAGCGATCTACCGATCCCCAGCATTCGATATCGTCGCTGTAGAAGACGGCCCCATCTTCATTCGTTTGGAGCACGCGAGGTTCCGCGTTGGTCACTAACTCCACATACTGCCACGTATTGATCTTCGGATTACGGTTCCTCATCGCCCTCGTCTGCAAACCAGCCCAGATTTTGCAATCGCGCGCGTTGTGACGGTTGATATCGTTTCTAATATCCTGTGGCCACTTCGTGAAATAGTTGTGAATCTGCAAACCGATAGGTTCCAGGTCGCCGTCCGAGTTCATGATCTGCATCTCGATCACGAACATGTAAACATCCACCGGCTTGTTCGTGCCCACTTCCGTGTCGTGATGAAGCTCAATCAACAGCGGCAGGCCATTGAGAATGTTGTAAGGACCAACACCGTCGACGTTAGGCGACGACGTCCTCGCTGGTGCGTCCGCCGCTGGTCGCCGTGAAACCTGCGCCTGCTTCGCTTGCCCGAATACTGGTAATGCCGCCAATATCCCCAACATCACAACCACACCCAATCGGCTCATTCTCCTCATACCCACACGCGTACTCTTCATACCCACACTCCCTGGACTCGTACGTTTTGACTTCGGGTCAGGCCTTCTCCAGCTGCGCGTACCGCTCCACTAACTTCTTCAAACCGAAGCGAGGGAATTGTACCGTAATCTTGGCATCTTCCCCATCCCCTTCGCGCTGATAGACCGTCCCCTCGCCGTATTTCGGGTGCTTGACCTTCTGCCCGGGACGAAATCCCCGCCTGCCCGTAGGCTCCTCGGGTTGCAGTTTGGCGACGCTGAATTTCTTACCTCGGGACGCAAAGAACTCGGCAATGTTGTCGATGGAGTTGTAATTTCGCAACGGAGTCGCCGACTTCACCTTGACCTTCTCGGGATTCCAATCCGCGCTCTGGTCTTCGTCCTCGTAAGAATAATGAGCCGATTGCCCGTGTGGCGCGGACACTCTTGTCCGCGAACTGCCGGAAGCGGAAGAGACGGCCGAAGAAGCGGAGGATCCACGCCGCCGCGATCCGCCCAGTTCCTCCACCAACTGCGGAGGAACTTCTTCCAAAAACCGCGATGGCACGCTCGCCTCTGGCATATCGGTTCCGTATCGCCGCCGATAGACGGCGCGCGATAAAACCAGCGTGTCCATGGCGCGCGTCATGCCGACATAGCACAGGCGCCGTTCTTCTTCGATCGCATCCGGCTCGAGCATGGTCCGCGAATGCGGAAACAGACCCTCTTCCATCCCAGCGAGGACGACCAGCGGAAACTCCAGCCCCTTGGCCGCGTGCAGCGTCATTAGCGTGATCTGCGCGTGTTCGTCATACTGATCCGCATCGCTGACCAGCGCGGCGTGATCGAGAAACTGATCAAGCGTCTCCCCGCGATCGCGTGAGTCCATCGCCGCATTCACCAATTCGCGCAGATTCTCGATGCGTGAGATCGCTTCGGGTGTGTCCTCTTCTTCAAGTTGCTTGATGTAGCCGGTGCGATCAATCAGGAACTTGAGAATCTCAGCCGTGTTCGCAGCGGCGCCCGGCGCGCGAAAACCTTCCACAGCTTCGGCCTGCGGTTCATCGGTGGACGCAGCACTTTCTTCGGCAACTGCGTCATCGGCAGCTGCGTCTTGGGCAACCGCGTCGTCCACGTTCGGGCCAAAATCAAAGCTGAAGTTGCCGGGATCAAAATCCGTATCGTCATCGGGCTGCGATGATGATGATTGTGTGGGGACCGGCGCCGCGCCTGTCCCACCGGAGTGTAGCTCGGCAAACTCGTCAGACGTGACCGCCGACCCCGCAACCCGCTCCACAAATGTTCCCGCGAGCATCGCCCGCCCATCCTCGATCAGATTGCGAAAAGCCTGCAGAGCCGCGAGTGCTCTCGCCGGCAACAGCTGTCGCCGAATCGCTTCCCCCAGTGCGCCCCACATCGACAACCCGGTCTCGAGTGCCAGCCGCTCGATCATTTCGATGGTCGTCTTACCAATCCCACGCACCGGCGTATTGATCACACGCAGCAGCGAAACCGAGTCGTCCGGATTCTGAATCACCTTCAAGTACGAAATCAGATCCTTGATCTCGGCTCGCTCATAGAACGAAAACCCACCGACAACGTGATATTTCAACCCATAGCGCCGCATCGCCTCTTCAAATAACCGCGATTGCGAGTTTGTCCGATAGAGCACAGCCGCCCGCCCAGTCTCGCCATTCTCCGCCGTCTGGCGCACATATTTGTTGATCGTATCTGCCGCAAACAGCGCCTCATTCTCGCCATCCGGAGCTTCGTAGTATCCAAGCTTCGCTCCGCCGTGTCGCGACGTCCAAAGATTCTTGCCCTTGCGCCGGACGTTGTTCGCAACCACTACCGATGCCGCTTCCAGAATGTTCTGCGTCGAGCGATAGTTCTGCTCCAGCCGCACGATCTTCGCTTCCGGAAAGTCGCGCTCGAACTCCAGAATGTTGCGGATGTCGGCCCCACGCCAAGAATAGATCGACTGATCCTCATCGCCGACCGCGCACACGTTGTGGCGATCACCCGCCAGCAGGCGCATCAATTCATATTGCGGACGGTTCGTATCCTGATACTCGTCGATCAAAAGATACTGAAATCGCCGATTGTAATACTCGCGCACAGCCGCCACCGACTTGAGCAACCGCGCGGCATCGAGCAACAGATCGTCGAAGTCCATTGCATTCGCCTTGAGAAGTTCTTTGCGATACTCCTCAAAGATGTGGGCGATCTTCTCTGACTTAGGATCCGCCGATTGCAGGTAAATTTCCTGCGGATCAAGCATGTGATTCTTAGCCCACGAAATCCGCGAAAGCACGTTGCGCGGGGTCAGTTGCTTGTCATCAAGACCGAGCCGCCGCATGATGCCCTTGACCACCGATTGCTGATCGCTCTCGTCGTAAATCACGAAATTTTTCGTGAGCCCGATCGCGGGCTGTCCCGGCACCGAAGAAGGAATCCGCAAAGCTTCAATATCCCGCCGCAGCACGCGCACGCAGAAAGAATGGAACGTAGAAATCACCGGCTTGGCAATGCTGAGCCCGCCGACAAGTTTGTCGACGCGTTCGGCCATTTCAGCGGCGGCCTTGTTGGTAAAAGTCATGGCCAGAATGGCCTCTGGCATTACTCCCATTTTTTCGATCAGATAAGCGATGCGAAACGTGATGACGCGCGTCTTGCCGCTGCCCGCCCCGGCCAGAATCAGGACAGGACCTTCGGTAGTTTCAACTGCTTCGCGTTGTTGCGGATTTAGATCGTCTAAGAACGACAAAAGGGGATGGCTCCGGGTGCGCTGATTGAATTTTACAAGAAGGTCGGGCTGCGCCCCGCGGAGGCCAGATTCTTCTTACGCGATTTCAGCAATCGCGATTCAGAACACCTACCCGCGATCAGCCCGCGCTAAAGCGCGGCCAACTCCCACTGAAACTCTCGAAACTCCGCAAGCTTTCCGAAGTCTCGTTCGTTGGTCGTGATCACTCGAAAACCCATTCGCGCGGCACTCATTGCTATCAGCGCATCATTTGCCAGACGTCCCTGCCCGATCTTCTCGTAGCCATATTTAGACGCCAAACGCGACAGCACCCGTCCCGTTTCAGTCCAGTCCCCGAGGTTCGGAACCAATATCCTCTTCATACGATCAAATTCGCGCTCCATCCGTTCCAGAGAGTGCAGAACACGACCCGATGCGCCTGCGTATAATTCTTCCAGGACCACCGCACTGAGCCAAAGCGGAGTGTCCACCGACGACCGCTTCAGCTCCAGGACAGCCCGGTCGCCTCTCCGCATCTTGGAGATATAAACGGAGGAATCGAGCAACGCGCCCTTCATCTAACGGTCCAGCTTGCCGAAAACGTCTTTAATCTCGCCGCCGCTCCTGAGGAAACGCTCGGTGGCCTCAAACGCCAAGCGATTGCTCTCATGCTCGGTGATCAGAAAATCCAGTGCGCGTTCGATCGTTTCGGTCTCAGTCTTCGCGCGTAATACTCTTTGAGCGCGCTTGATTTTCACAGAATCCAACTGAAAGTGTTTATGCACGCGACTACTTGACGTGGCCATGGAAGTCACCTTTACTGCGAAATTATATCACGGCGTGTACACAATTCATGAAATTATGTACATAGCTGAAAGACTAAAATAACTAACTATGCAGCTGTTATGGTGCTGGCGTTGTAAATGCGAAGTAGCCATGCTCGATCCAGCGGAGTTCCGCCAGGTTCTGTCAAAGCGAGATCTGACCAAACACAATTTGAGGGAGCAGTTCGCAGACGTTCTGGCAGAGTATGAGAAAGTCACAGGCTTCAAGGAAACCAATCCCAATGCTGTCTACCATCATGAACTCGCACTCTACGGTCCGCCCTGTAAACACTGCGGTAAGCCCTTGCGCACTCCGCGAGCGAGACTCTGCGGCAGTTGCATGGCGCCGCAGTGACACTGACGACTTCGAGGCAAATTATCATGGGCTGCCACTGGTATAATCGAAAATTGCGCTCATGAAGAAGAACACACCAGTAGTCGCAGTCCCTGAAGAGAGTAGCCAAGCCTCCACCAAACGCCTGATCCGTTCCACCACCGTCCTCTGCGTCCGCCGCTCCGACAAAGTTGTCATGGCCGGTGACGGACAGGTCACGCTGGGTGAGTCCGTTATCAAGCACGGTGCAAAGAAGATCCGCCGCCTTTATCAGGACAAGATTCTTGCCGGCTTTGCGGGCTCGACGGCGGACGCATTTACGCTATTCAGCCGTTTCGAGGCCAAGTTGGAGCAGTATCACGGCAACCTCGGCCGCTCAGCCGTCGAATTGGCGAAAGACTGGCGCACCGACAAATTCCTGCGGCATCTCGAAGCCCTGCTGCTGGTCTCGGACAAAGAAGCCACGTTCCTTCTCAGTGGGCAGGGAGACGTGATCGAGCCCGACACCGGTATCGCCGCCATCGGCTCCGGTGGCCCGTTTGCCCAGGCTGCGGCCCAGGCTCTCGCCGACCACACCAAGCTCTCGGCCCGCGAAATCGCCGAAGAAGCCATGAAGATTGCCAGCCGCATGTGCATCTATACCAATGACAGGATTACGATTGAGGAGTTGTAGGAAAGAGTCGATGGTCGTTGGTCGCTAGTCGTTCGCTATTCGCGGATGATTGCGGCGTTCCCTAACGACCAGCGACTGACGACCAACGACGCATTTTATGGCCATTTATTTACCTGGAACCGCTGAAGAAGAACAGGTCACGCTCGACGAACTGACGCCGCGCGAAATCGTGACCGAGCTCGACAAGTACGTTGTCGGACAAAAAGACGCAAAGCGCGCCGTCTCCATCGCGCTGCGCAATCGCATGCGCCGGCAGAAACTTGCCCCTGAAATGGCCGAAGAGGTCATGCCAAAAAACATTCTCATGATCGGGCCCACCGGTGTCGGCAAAACCGAAATCGCCCGCCGGCTTGCCAAGCTCGCCAATTCGCCATTCCTCAAAGTCGAAGCCTCCAAGTTCACCGAAGTCGGGTACGTCGGGCGCGATGTCGAGTCCATGATCCGCGACCTGGTCGAAATCGCGATCGAAATGATCCGCGAAGAACGGCTTGAGGACGTTGCCGACAAAGCTGAGTTAAACGCCGAAGAGCGCCTGCTCGATATCCTGTTGCCGCCGGTAACGCCGCGTCCGTCCGATTCCAGCAGCACTTCAACCGGAGGCGTGGTCATCGACGCCAACACGACGCTAACCGAATCCTCCAGCCGCACGCGCGAAAAACTTCGTCAACAACTGCGCGAAGGCAAACTCGATGACCGCACCGTTGAGATCGAAACTCGCGAGCGCAATTTTCCGTCCTTTGAAATCATCTCCAACCAGGGCGTCGAAGAGATGGACGTCAATCTCAAGGACATGTTGCCCAACATTTTCGGCCAGCGCACCAAGAAGCGGAAGATGAAGGTCAACGAAGCCTTCGAATACCTGATCCAGGAAGAAGAGCAGCGCCTCATCGACATGGAGCAGGTGACTCGCGTCGCCATCGATCGAGTGGAAAACTCCGGCATCATTTTCCTCGACGAAATCGACAAAATCGCCGGCCGCGAGAGCGGCCACGGACCTGACGTTTCACGCGAAGGCGTGCAGCGCGACATTCTGCCTATCGTCGAAGGGACGACCGTCAGCACTCGTTACGGCATGGTCCGCACCGACCACATCCTGTTCGTGGCTGCGGGCGCCTTCCACGTTTCGAAACCCAGCGACCTGATTCCCGAACTACAAGGCCGCTTCCCGATCCGTGTTGAGTTGCAGTCGCTCACCATGGAAGACTTCGTCCGCATCCTGACCGAACCGAAATCATCGCTGACGCGGCAGTACATCGCATTGCTCGAAACCGAAGGCGTCAAGCTTGAGTTCACTCCCGACGCTCTCGAAGAAGTCGCCCGCTTTGCCTTCCGCGTCAACGAAGGCACGGAAAACATCGGCGCTCGCCGTCTGCACACCATCATGGAGCGCGTCCTCGACGAAATCAGCTTTGAGGCTCCCGAGAAAAAAGGCCAGCAGTTCGTGGTCGATTCCGCCTACGTACAGAAGATGCTCAGCGAGATCGTGAAAGACCAGGATCTGTCGCGCTACATCCTCTAGTGTGTAAAACAGTATGGGGCGGGCGACCCCGCCCGCCTGATTTCGCGTCCAATGCCAAAACGTGAATACCCCGAGTCTCCGCTCGTCGGCGTCGGAGCCGTCATCGTGCAAGACGCTCGCGTCCTGCTGATCCGTCGCGGACAGCCTCCGCTGCTCGGGGAGTGGTCACTCCCAGGCGGCGTACTCGAATGTGGAGAGACGCTGCGGGAGGCTGTCGCACGCGAAGCACTGGAAGAAACTGGCCTTTTGGTCGAGACACGAGACATGCTCGGCGTCTATGAACGCGTGATCCGCGACGATGCCGAGCGCGTCCGCTATCACTATGTTCTCATCGACTTCTTGTGCCAGCCGATCGGCGGCGATCTGAAAGCCGGAAGCGACGCGGCCGACGTTCGCTGGTTCCGTCCGGACGAATTGCCGGCGCTGAACCTCGCGTACGACGCCGCCGATGTCGTACTTAAGGGATTAGCCTGTCCGCTTCGCCGCCGCCCAGTCGGACGTACTAACGCACGGACATCCGCATGATTCCTTCGTGAGCGCGCTCTGATTCACCGGGGACACGCGTCCCCATTGCACGTCCCCGCCGCGTCTCCCCGCCGTTCCACCCTCAAGCCGCAGCCTCCCCGCGCCGATGAAGTGGGTATTCGCCATGAACGATTCCGACAACATCGTTAAGGAATTCCTCGTTGAGAGCTACGAGAACCTCGACCGCTTAGACCGGGACTTGATCGTGCTCGAGAAAAATCCGCACGATCGCGAGATTCTAGCCAGCGTATTTCGCACGATTCATACCATTAAGGGCACGGCCGGTTTTCTCGCCTTCAATAAATTGGGCGCGGTGGCACACGTGGGCGAAAACCTGCTCGGGCGGTTGCGCGATGGCCAACTCACCCTGGATCGGGACATTACCACCGGCCTGCTGGCCATGGTCGACGCGGTCCGGCAGATGCTCGCAAGCATCGACGGATCTGGACTGGAAGGCGAGCGCGACGATAGCCAGCTGATTTCCCGTTTGACGACCTTGCAGACGATCCCCGAACCGCCCGTCACAAACACGACTCTTGGGGGATCTGAGAATCCCCCCTCATCGCCAATTTCTTCGCGGCTCTCTATCGGCGACATTCTGATGGACCGCGCTGGCGTTGCGCCGGCCGAGATCCAGCGCGCGGCCCAAAAGCAAAAGGAAGGCGACCAGCGCCCGATGGGCGAAATTCTGCTCGAACAGGGCGCTGTCCGTCCACACGATGTGCTCGACGCACTGCGCGTGCAACAGACCGCGCGCGCACAGAGCGCCAGCGACAGCACCATCCGGCTGGATGTCGGCTTGCTCGACCAGTTGATGAATCAGGTGGGCGAGCTTGTGCTCGCCCGCAACCAGATTCTGCAATTCGCGAACGGCACCGAAGACGGCGCGCTGGTCGCCGCCAGCCAGCGCCTGAACTTGATCACCTCCGAATTGCAGGAGGGCGTCATGAAGACCCGGATGCAGCCGATCGGCAACATCTGGGACAAGTTTCCACGTACCGTCCGCGATCTCGCCGTGACCTGCGGCAAGCAGGTACGGGTGGTGATGGAGGGCAAAGAGACCGAACTCGACAAGACTCTTATCGAGGCCATCAAAGATCCTCTCACCCACCTCGTGAGAAATTCCGTGGACCACGGTATCGAACATCCGGATCTCCGCGAAGCAGCCGGAAAAAACCCCGAGGGTTTGCTGACGCTGCGCGCCTTTCACGAGGGTGGACAAGTCAACATCGACACCTCTGACGACGGAGCCGGACTCGATCAGAACCGGATTCGCAACAAGGCGCTGCAAAAGGGTCTGATTTCCGCCGAACAGGCCACACGGTTCAGCGATCGCGAAATCGTAAATCTCGTCTTCCTGCCCGGCTTCTCCACCGCTGAAAAAGTGACGAACGTCTCTGGGCGCGGAGTGGGCATGGATGTGGTCAAGACCCACATCGAAAAAATTGGCGGCACCGTTGACCTGCAGTCGAAGCCGGGCCAGGGCGTGCTCGTTCGAATGAAGATTCCATTGACATTGGCCATCATTCCAGCGCTGATTGTGACCGGCGACGGCGAGCGCTACGCGATTCCGCAAGTCAGTCTACTCGAACTCGTGCGCATCGACGGCGCCGATGGACAAAAAGGAATCGAGATGATCCACGGCGCACCCGTCTATCGGCTTCGCGGCCGCCTCTTGCCGCTCGTCTATTTGAACCGCGCGCTGAAGCGCGAACCAGAAACGGCATCCGGCCGAGACACTGTGAAATCCCAACCGGCCGACAATGAAGCCGCCTCGCGTCAGGCCAACATCGCAGTCCTCCAAGCCGACGGGCACCAATTCGGCCTCGTAGTCGATGCGATTAACGATACCGAAGAAATCGTTGTGAAGCCGCTGAGCAGCCACCTGAAACACATCGGCGTCTATGCCGGAGCCGCAATTATGGGCGATGGCACTGTGGCCCTGATTCTGGATGTGCTCGGGTTGGCGCACGCTTCGGGAATCCTGGCAGAGGGCAACGAAACGGTCCACGAGCAAGAAGTGGAAAGCAGCTCGACGGGTTCGGAACATAAGGAAAAACTGGTTCTATTCACCGGCCGCGCCGGGTCGAGGATCGCGGTGCCACTCGATATGCTGGCGCGCCTCGAAATCATTCCCGGCTCGATGGTCGAACGTTCTGGCAATCAGTGGGTGACCCAGTACCGCGGTCACATTCTTCCGCTCATCCGCATCAGCCACGCGCTCGAAGAGCGGCGTCAACCGGCATCTACCGAGGGCATTATGACTTTCCCGACCGAAGAGAGCTTGCAGGTGCTGGTACTCGAAAGCGGAGGCCAGTCGATCGGCCTCGTGGTCCACAAGATTCTCGACATCGTAGAGATCGCCATGGGAGCCGAGTCTCCTCCGACGCGGGCCGGCGTGCTTCATTCCTCGGTAATCGAGGAGCGGGTCACTGAATTGCTCGACGTACCCGCTATTTTGCTCGCGGGCGAGGCGCACGAACCGGTTGTCGCTACAGCAGGGGGAGCAGCAGGAGCAGTGTGAGATGAGGAATATCAATATCAATATCGAAGCGCGCGAAAGTAGCTATTCATGAACGATACTCGCCAATTTTGCACCTTCTATCTCGATCGGCTCCTCTTTGGCGTCGAGTCGCAGAAGATTCAGGAGGTAGTCAACTACCGTTCGCTGCGCCCTGTTCCGCTGGCTCCCGCGGCCGTCAGCGGATTGATGAACCTGCGCGGGCAAGTCGTGGTCGCGCTTGAACTGAGGCGTCAACTGGAAATGCCAGACCGCGCATCGGATCAATCTCCAGTGTGCCTGGTCGTGAGCGCCCCGGGCGGCACCGTATGTCTCTTGGCCGACGAAGTCGGCAGTGTAGTCGACGTCGAAGATGGGACCTTCGAGCCGTCGCCTGAGACGCTGTCGCGTCGGCTGCGATCCATGATCCGAGGAGTGCACAAGCTCGAAAACGAATTAATGCACGTGCTCGATACCGACCGGGCTTGCGAGATTCCCGGGATCGGAGCCGGTCACGCATGACGTGTCCGGCATTCCGGATGGCGTTGGCAGCGGCTGGCCGCGACTCTGCCGACCGGAACCATTGAATGATCTCCTGAGGAATGGTGATGAATCGTTTGAGTTTGAAAATGAAGTTAGGCATCGGCTTTGGCAGCTTGCTGGCGGCCCTCCTCGCCATGGGGTTCGTGTCGTACCAGGCTGTCAATCGGCTGGCGGAAATCTCCGCTGGCGTCGCGCACAATCTGGAAAAGAAAGACATGGTGTCGCAGATCGAAGCTGGGATCGAAAAACAGTCCACCAGCGTGCGCGGTTTCTTGTTGGCCGGAAAAGAAGACTTGCTGGCTCACGGCGACGAGGGCAAGCAGGAATTTGCGGAAAACATGGCGAGCATCGACAGACTGCTGATCGATGAGCAAGGCAGGGCCTTGTTCGCCGAAATTCAGCGTGACTCAACGCAGTTTCGCACGACCCTCGACCGCGAAATTCAGTTGCGGCGAGCCGGCAAAACGAAAGAAGCGGTCGCGTTGATGTTCAGCCCTGAGACAACGGAAGTTCGAACCCGATTGCGGAAAGAAGTTGCCTCCCTGATGAGCTTTCAAGACCAGCTCAACGAAAAGGCTCAAAAGGAAGAGGCAGCATTTCAGAAATCCGTGCGGATCCGCATTTGGGTGCTGGCCCTTGCGGGGGTGCTCGTGGGCCTGATCGTAACCGTTCTCATCACGCGCTCAGTCTCCGTGGCGCTCGCCCGCATGCTGACGCTGATTCAGGAGATCGCGGCCAACAATCTGGTGGCCGACGACATGGAAATTACTTCGAAGGACGAAGTCGGTGCGGCGGGAACCGCTCTCAATGGCATGAAGCACAACCTGCATCAGCTCGTCCGGTCGATTGCCGAGACGGCTGAGCAGCTGGCTGCAGCGAGCGAGGAGCTCTCCGCCACTGGACAGCAGATTACCGCCAATTCCGAAGAAACCACGGCGCAGGCCAGAGTCGTTTCCGAGGCTGGAGGACAGGTCAACGCGAACTTGCAGACACTGGCCACGGGTGCCGAAGAAATGAAATCCACGATCGGCGAAATTGCGCACAATGCGACCCAGGCCGCGCAGATCGCGAAAGAAGCTGTCACGGCCGCACAGTCGGCGAATCAGACCGTCTCGCTGCTCGGCGAATCAAGTGTCGAAATCGGGAAGGTAATCGAAGTGATCACTTCCATCGCGCAGCAAACCAACCTCCTGGCGCTGAACGCAACCATCGAAGCGGCGCGCGCCGGAGAAGCCGGCAAGGGCTTCGCGGTCGTCGCCAACGAAGTGAAAGAACTGGCGAAACAGACTGCGAAGGCGACGGAGGAAATCAAGCGCAAGATCACTGCGATTCGAAACACCACCGACGGAGCGGTGTCGGCTATCGCGGCCATCCAGGAAGTGATCGACAAGATCAGCCATATTTCCACCGTCATCGCGACGGCAGTGGAGGAGCAGAGCGCCACCACTAGCGAAATGTCGCGCAACGTAACCGAAGCAGCCCGCGGAGCGGCCACCATCTCGACCAACATTCAGGGAGTTGCGGAAGCGGCGCAGAACACCTCAAGCAACGTCGGCGAGGCGCAGACGGCCACCGAACATCTGGCGCGGATGGCGAACCAGTTGCGCGACTTGGTCGGTCGCTTCAAAGTCGGCGAGCGGCGTCGGAAATCGGAGCAAGCACCTTCCATTGCAGCGGCGCGTTCCGCCGCGGCGGGTGGGCGCTGAGAACAACAACATGGAGCCTGCATAGGCAGGCGCCTTCGGAAGTGGAGAATGCACCAGATTCGCGTATTGGTCGTCGACGATTCTGCGGTCTCGCGCAAGTTGCTTGGAGATCTGTTTGCCTCGGATCCAGAGATTGTTCTGGCCGGGACGGCGGGGAATGGCAATCAGGCGCTGGAACGAATTCGCGAGCTTCGACCCGATCTGGTGACGCTCGACGTCGAAATGCCTGGAATGGACGGCCTGCAAGCGTTGGTCGAGATTCGCAAAATCTATTGGAAGCTGCCGGTGATTATGTTTAGTTCACTTACCGAACGCGGTGCTGCGGTTACTCTCGAGGCGTTGACGCGCGGTGCCAGCGACTACGTCACCAAACCTTCGCATCGGGATCCTCCAGAAGGCGCCATCGAACGAGTGCGCGAAGACCTCATTCGGAAGATCAAGTCCTTGTGCCCTGTGCCGTCGCCGCAGCCCCGGCCGGCGCCCGCGCCCGCCGCATCTTCCATCCGCCCACCATCACGAATCGATATCGTTGCGATTGGGACGTCAACCGGCGGGCCGAACGCGCTCGGCGCGTTCATTCCTCTCCTGCCCCCGGATTTTCCCGTGCCCGTAGTGATCGTGCAGCACATGCCGCCGCTCTTCACACGTTTGCTGGCGGAGCGCCTCAACATGCTTTCCCCGCTCGAAGTAAAGGAAGGCAAGCAAGGACAGCGGCTGCAGCGCGGCCAGATTTGGATTGCCCCCGGTGACCATCACATGACAGTTACTCGCAAAGGGACGGAGTTCGTCCTGGGACTGAACGACAGCCCGCCCGAGAATTCCTGCCGCCCTGCTGTGGACGTGCTGTTCCGCTCGGTTGCGCAAAGTTATGGTCCTAATGTTCTGGCCGTCGTGCTTACCGGCATGGGTAGCGACGGCACCCGTGGTGCCTCTGACATACACGGCGCCGGAGGACAGGTCATCGTCCAGGACGAAGCTTCCTCTGTGGTCTGGGGTATGCCGGGAAGCGTGGTGGCCGCGAACCTCGCCGATCGCATTTATCCACTCGGTGGAATTGGCGCTGAATTAGTACGCCGGGTCTCGATCCGACGGTCTTTGGCAATGGCGGCAATGGCGGCGCACCCGTAACCGGGACGTGCAATGTTGGCAGCGGGGGCCTTCAGGCGTCGCCGGCGAAAAGCAAGGCTGAAGTTAAATCATACGAGTTAAAACCATGGTTGTAGAGATCGCAAAGAGCAGGCCGACAGCAAGTCCGGACGCAGCGCCGAGCGATCCCGCCTTCCTGAAAATTCGCGATCTCATCTATCAGAGTTCCGGCATCTACCACACCGAGGAAAAACTCTATCTTCTGATTTCGCGCTGTACCCGGCGAATGATCGCTCTCGACGCGGCCAGTCCGGCGGAGTATCTGGGACGTCTGACGATCCGCACCGGGGGCACTGCCGAGTTGCGTCTGCTACTCAACGAAATCACCATCGGCGAAACTTACATGTTCCGCCACCCGGCGCATCTCGACGCGCTGCGCACCCTAATCCTTCCTCAGATTCTGCAGACCAAGAACGCCATAGGACCGAAACGTATACGTTTCTGGTGCGCGGGCTGCTCGACCGGCGAAGAACCCCACACCCTAGCAATGTTTCTGCTGGAACAGAAGCAGAAGCTGCTTGCCGACTGTACGTTCGAAATCCTGGCCACCGACCTGAACGACAACTCGCTCGAAGCGGCACGCGCCGGCATCTACGGCGAGTATGCCCTGCGTAACACCACCGAACACCTGCGCCGGAAATATTTCACTGACATCGGAGACAAGAAGCTGCGGGCCAACGATCTGCTGCGGTCCCAAATCCGCTTCGACCGCGTCAATCTCAGTGATGACAACAAGATGTTGTTTCAGAAAGGCATGGACGTCATCTTCTGTTGCAACGTGCTCATCTACTTTGACGTGCCCTCGAAACGCCGCGTGGTGCAGCACTTTTATTCGAACCTCGTGGCCGGCGGCTACCTTTTTCTGGGACACGCCGAGTCTTTGTTTCAGATCAATGAAACCTTCCGGCTGGTGCATTTCCCCGGCACCACGGCCTATTGGAAAACCACGGGCCTGCCGGCCGACGGAGGTAAGAAATGAATGCCAAAATCAAAGCGGACCTTCTCGTCCAAATCAAGAAACTGAACTCGATCTCGACTGCCCCGGCGATCCTGACGCCGCTCGTCGCCATGCTGCGCTTGCCGGCCGACGAAATAAGGCTCGAAAAAGTAGTCGAACTCGTTTCCTATGACGGAACCATCGCGGCCCAATGTCTTCGCATGGCGAATTCTCCATTATTCGGAAGAAGCCAGATCGAAACCGTCCGCGGCGCAGTCATGGCTCTCGGTCTCGAACGCGTGCGCTCGATATTGCTGGGGCTGTGTGTAAACCGCGTCATCCCAAAGGACAAGTGGGTCATCTCCTCCGACGCGTTCTGGCGTCACTCGCTCGGCTGCGCTCTGGTGACCCAGCGGATGGCGAAGAAAATCGGATATCCCGAACCCGAAAAGGCCTATCTCGCCGGGTTGCTGCACGATATCGGAGTGCTGGTAAATTCAGTCCTGTATAACCAGGAGTTCCGCGAATGCCTGCGCCTGGCCAATGAGCAACACTTGCCTCTCCATGTCGTTGAAGCTCAGGTCCTTGGCTTCACTCACAATGACACTGGGCCGATGCTCTCGGAGCAGTGGGGATTGCCGCCGGAATTGGTGGAAGCGACGCGAGCCCATCACGACATCGCCCTTCTGTCGTCCGCTGGACCCTTAGCCTGTCTGGTTCACTTGAGCGACCTGCTCTGCCGCGTCAGCTATCTCGACTATGGCTATGAAGAATCGATTGGGGTCGACCTGGGCAGTGACGAGGCCTGGCGAACTTTGGTTCGGACTTATCCCGAACTCGGAAACATGGACCTCGCTCGCTTCACCTTTGATATTGAAGGAGCCATGGATCAGATCGTTGGGACAGTGAATTCGGTCTTTGGCGGCGCCTCCATTGCCACTTCCGTCGCGCCGTCCGCCGCCACGCCGGCCGCTACCTGAGTTGGCGGAATTCGGGCGCAAAAAAAAACGCCCTGAGCGTTAGCTCAGGACGCCTCTGGCAGCCCTCCCCCAGAACTGCCAAACCACGTGCCCATCCTATGTCCATGTGGACGCACTGTAAATGTCACTTACGTAATGTCAACTTTTGGATTAGGCACCGCAGGGTCATGTACGGAAGTAACGTTATCTCACGCTACGGCGGGGCTATTTCTTCTCCCAAGTCAGCCCGCCGTCAGCACTGCTCCATGTCTCTTTGATCTCTTTGTCTCCGGCTGAGACCGTGATCTTCCCCACCCCGGGCGCATCAATGTGGGTTACGTCCGATGTCAAGGTCTGCTCCTTGAACGAAGGATGTACCTTAGTCCAGGTCGCCCCGCCATCCGGGGAATGCAAAAGCGTGCCTGCCTGCCCCCCAGCCCACACGTCCCGGCCGGAAAGTACATAACACTGCAAGGGATGATCTGCCTGCAAAGCACTCTCCCAGGTCTGGCCGCCGTCCAACGACCGCCGTAGAACGCCCGCAGTGATCGCCCAAGTCGCTTTTGGAACGATGGCCGCCTTGGAGAGAGTCGCATTCCGATAGGCAAAGTCGCCGGCGCTATACTTGTGCGCGTTGGGAACATCCGTCACCGGCGTCTTCCGCGCGTCAGAACTTGCCGTCGCGTTTGCGTCGAGCTCTTGCGTCGCGGGCTTTGCCTTTTCCACCGCCGGTGCTTCATCCCGCGCCATCAGTCCGCCGACAACCGAAGGCTCGGGAGGGACCGCTGCGGCAGCGGACTCGAGCTCGACTGTTTCAGTGTTCTGGCCGGTCGACGAACCGTTCGTAACGGCCAACCTCGCTCCCGACGCCCCCGCCGTTGCGGGCCTGTCTGCCCGCTCGGAGTCTTTCTTTAGGCCGTTTGTGGTGCCCGCGACAAACATGCCAGCCCCCTCATTCAGCGCGGGCGGCGGCGCGGGAGCTCGTTTGGCCTCGGTGCTCAAGTCTTGATTCGCCTTCAGGTCCAGATTCGATACTAATTGCCCGGCCTCGGACTTCAGCGCCGAACGCGTTTGCGGAACGGACCTCAATCGATCGGCCTGAGCGAGTTCTGCTTTACCCAAGTCTTTTCTAGCCAAATCTTCTTTAGCCAGGCCTGCGGACGGGGTTGCCATTGCGATCTGACGTTCGACATCGGCGGGCGCGGAAGTCGGCGGTGATGCGCTTGTCGGAGTCAACTTCGCCTGATTGTCATTTTGGCTCCCGGGACGCAGCGCCAGCACCGCAGCGACCACAACAACCGCTGCCGCTAGGGTGGCCCACCGCAGATTGACCCACGAAAATGCGCCCGACCTCAGCCATCCTCGGTTCGCACTTATCGCGACTGCCGTTGTCCGTTCGACTTGGGTCTCGGCTGGGGCCGAAACGATCGCATCCGCTTCTGGCAGCGCCAGTATTACCACTTCGCGGCAATCACCGCAGCCTGCGAGGTGTTCGAGCAAAGACTCGCGTTCACTCAGCGATAGCGATTGCTCCGCAAAAGCCGTCAACAGGTCCGCGCCAGGATGCTTGAGTTCGGACGCATTCTGGCCCGGCCCGGTTTGGGCTGCCGTAGCCCGCAGGCGGTCATGCACGATTTTTGGAACTTCTGCCATTCTTCGTTCGTCTTTTGTCGTCCGTCGTTTCAGCTTTCGGCTTTTCAGCCGATGTTCCCGTCGCTTGCATTCTGGGCCGGGAGCTTACTATCGGGGAACGTTTTCGACCCCGAATCTTGCGTCAACCGGGACCGTAAATTCAACCCCAAGTCGCGCACGTCAGTCTCCAAAGCCTCCGCCGCCTGCGCATGGCTCATCCCCTGCGCCCGCAACCCCGCCAGAATGCGCTTCCGGAGCCCGGTCGAAAGACGGTCGAGCCGCCGGCTTACACTCGATTCGTGGAGCCCGAGCGCGCGCGCAATATCGGCGAGCGTCCGCCCGTCCAAATAGTACGCCGCGAGGGTAAACCGGTCCTCCGACGAAAGTTCTGCCAGCGCCTGATCCGTCGCGGCTTCGAGCCGCGCATCGGCCCCGCTCTCTGGCTCTGGAGCCGCCGCCGCAAACTGCGCGCCTTCTTCCGTTTGCTCCTCGAGACTCACCGTACGCTTCTGTTTGCGATAGCGATTGATGAACTCCTGCGCCATCACCGTGCGCAACCAACCTTCGAGCGATCCCCGGCCGGTGTAAGACAAAAGCTTCGAATTGCGAACTCCGTCCCGCGCGTTTACGCCATAGAGATCGGCAAACAAGGAATCGGCCAACTCCGCAGCATTGGCGCCGTCGCGCGTAATATGGAGCGCCATGCGGTGCAATTTCTGCCGGTAGCGGTCGATGAAGTCCTGCCATGCCCGCTCATTCCCCGCCGCGCACGCGCGCGCCAGCGCCAGCTCCTCCAGTTTCAGCGCCGCGCAGAATGCATCGGTCTCCGCCGTCGCGTCACCGGAGTTGGAACTGGAACTGGAAGCCGGTTTCGCCGGAACATACTTGCGCAGAACATCGTCGAGGACATCCGCGAACTGCTCCACGCTCATGCCATACGCAGCCGCCCCGCTGCGCTCGTAATAAGTCGTCGCGTAAGTCGTCCCGTTCGTCGTCCCGATCAGCGATTGCTGGCCAGATTGGATGGGATTGGGCATTGAGCGATTTCGAGGCTGTTCCATTTGATGCTAGCAATTTTTTAGACGCAAGGATCGGGAAATCGTACGTTCTGAGGTCAGCGAGCAGAGAAAGACACTCCTGGAAGCCTCGCAGTTGAGCCCCCTCGGCTCGCCCGTTCTTTGAAGGGGATCGGGCGCGCCGAGGGTAGCGGCGCGAAGTTCGCCGCGAAAAAGAGTCGCCGCGAAAAGCTAGCGGCGAAACACGAGCAGATCGGGGCCGCGGGAGGATCGGTGTCGCTTGCTGCCGCCGTTATTTCGAAGCTACGTTTCGAAGCTAAGTTTGCAAACTACTTTTGCACGCTACGGGGAGGCCGTTTATGCGGTGGATCGTCGTAGTCAGTGGAATTGCTCTGTTGGTGGTCGCAGCCGTTGTGGTTCCGTCCCTGTTGCGTGCTGGCGAAGTGCCGTCGGCATCGGGATATTCTCTTCTCAACCCCATTCGAAGCGGTAACCTGACCGTCTTTCCCGTGGTGGCCGCCAAGTCCTATGACACGGTGGAATTTCTCACCCTTGATGAAGGCCTCCGCAGCGGCGATGTAATCGTCACCGAAGCGGGCCAGGTTCAGGGCATGATCCGTCGACGCCCGAGCGATCCAGCAATCATGCATCCCGTACGCGATGCGGAAGTAAATCGGCTGGTCCTGGTCAATAACTCCAAGCGCCCGCTCTTATTGCTCGCTGGAGAAATTGTCACTGGAGGCAAGCAGGACCGCGTCATTGGCAAAGACCGCATCGTTCCTGCAGAAAGCGATCCAGTCGACCTGAGCGTCTTTTGCGTGGAGCCTGGCCGCTGGGTGCCGACGAACGGCAAGAACACTTTCGGCGGCGGACGGAGCAGCCTCAACACCTTCGCCGCCCCGAGCGTCCGCGCTCCCGCGATGGCCGCCCAGAACCAGCAGCAGGTTTGGGCCGGCGTAGCCAAGTCGAAGCAATCAATGCAGACGGTCGTTGTGGAAGCGGAGGCGGCGGAAATCAATACGACCTCTTCCTATTCCCGCGTCATGGATAACAAAGCAGTGCAGAAGAAAGTTGACGCCGTCGCCGAACCCATCGAGCGGGACTACGAAAGCGTGATCCATCAGCTGCGAGACAAGAACGCCGTGGGCGTGGTCGTCGCCGTCAACGGAGAAATTGTCTGGGCCGATATCTTCGCGAGCACCCAGCTTCTCCAGAAATACTGGCCGAAATTGTCGCGATCCTATGCCACCGAGGCGGTCATCACGCGCGCAAAAGGCGGGGAAGTCAGCAGCAAAGATGCGTTGAAGTTTCTGGACGATCTGCAAGGCCGTCACGAAACCGCCGAAACCGAACCCGGCCTCTATCGCCAATCCGAAATCACCGGCGACGGTTTCAAAGTATTCGAACTAAGATCGCTTCTGCCAAAAACTGGCTTTGCTGTACACGTGGCGAAGATGACCGACTAACTTGGGTTTGTGCTCAATGAGTGTAAACCGCTGTTTTTCGCCAACTGTCGTAGAAGTTATCTGAGATTCAGCGTAAAGTGCTGTTCGTGAAAACAATCGGCATCTTGTTACTCATCCTTGCAATCGTAGGAACTGCGTTTGCCCGCAGCGCATCGGGGAATCAATCTCTGTTAGTCACCTTTGCGGTTGATGGCGAAAGAGTGAGTTGCCCTGCCCTGAAGATCACACTGCGGTTCCACGGCCAGCAGATTGTGCCGAAACTCTCAACTCAAGGCTTTATTGTTCCAGCGATTTTCAAGAAAGGGCCGGAATCGCATAACGACAAAGTGAATGTGACCGTAGTCTGCGGTGAGCACACATTGGAATTTTCGGACGTGCATCCATCGTGGGTCACTCCGGGGCGGTGGGAGTTCGGAATTGCGTACCCTCCCTATTGGTTCAAACCATTCCGATTCACCAGCGCCGTTGAGCATGGGACATGGGTCAGCTACCTTATGTCCGAGTGCAACGATTGCGACCCTGGCGTGTACACGACCGTCAGTCATGATGCCGCACCGAAGCATGCGGTCATGGCTCTCGTGCATGAGCAGCCTAATGCATCTGAGGAACGTGCGAGGGACATTGCATATTCGCTAGCTGTTTTCGGCGAGGACTATCAGCGTAACCGTGATTACCTATTGGAGTTGCTGAACGTCTGTGTGTCGAAGCTCAAAGTGTCCGCTGAGGATAATGTTTGCGACGGCGACTTGTTGGATTACATAACTAACCTGTACTGGCGTGGTGATGCCGAGTTGCTTGCGCCGCTGCTGGAAGTAGCAGATGACCGTCCAGATGTGATTTCGGAAATCGGGTACTTCTATGGCGACCTTTTGGATCGTCGTCCCGAAGCTGCGCTCAAAGGGATGGCCGAACTTTCTGTGGAGAAACAGCAGACCATTTGTGCACTTGCGGGAAAGGACGATTTCAGCCTAGACATTCCCAAGTTCGAGCGGGCGGAAAAGCACCTTCGCGCCATCGGAACAGAAATCGCTCTTCGTTGCTTGCAGGAGGCGACGAGGAAAGTAGGCCGCACACCCGCAGATGGGATGTGAACCCGTGGCATAGTTGGCGAAAAATCCCCGTCACACGAATTGACGCGTTCGGACCCGAGCCCGCCTCACACTGAGTAAGAGACATTGTCGGCCGCCGCGTCGTGCACTGTAACGTCACGAGTAGGAGCCTGCGGCGACCGGCTCCCTCGCCGCATAGCGACAATTCCTGTGCGCACCATCTCCAAAATCCCGTAAGGGCGCAGCAACTCGAGCAGCCCGTCGATCTTCTCTTCCGCCCCCGTGATCTCGATCGTCAAAGACTCCGGAGCCACATCCACCACACGCGCGCGAAATACGTTCGCCAGTTCCAGCACATGCGACCGCGCCTCATGAGCCGCCGCCACGCGGATCATCGCCAGATCCCGGACGATGGCTGGTTCATTCGTGATGTTCTCGACCAGCAGCACGTTCACGAGTTTGTACAAATTCGCTTCGATCCGGCGCGCCTGATCGCGGTCGGCATCGACGGTGATGGTCATGCGCGAGACTTCCGGCTTCTCCGTGCGCCCCACCGTCAGCGAATCGATATTGAAAGCGCGCCGGCGAAACAGCGAAGCCACGCGCGTAAGCACGCCCGGCTTGTTTTCGACATACACCATGAAGGTATTCAACATAAGTTCGACTCATCTCTCAATAGCAGGTCGGAAGTACAAGGTCAGATTGCAGATGTAAGATTGCAGAAGTAAGAACCTTCGATCTAGGGCTTTAACCTCTGCAATCTGACCTCTAACCTCTGAAATGATTTCATTCGTCTTGCGCCGTCTCCACAATCGGACTGGGCCGCCGGATCATATCGTTCAGCGCTGCGCCGGCCGCGACCATCGGATACACCGTGTCTTCCTGCTCCACCTGAAAATTGATCAGCATTGGCCCGTTATGCTGCCGCGCCGCTTCAACCGTGGGGACCACATCCGAACGCTTCGACACGGTGGCGCTGCGAATTCCGTAGGCTTCCGCGAGCCGCGCAAAATCCGGATTCAACAACGGAGTCGCCGCATAATTGCGGTCGTAAAAAAATTCCTGCCACTGCCGCACCATCCCAAGAAATCCGTTGTTGATGATGGCGATGTTGATCTTCAAATTCTCCTGGACGATCGTCGCCAGCTCGCACATCGTCATCTGGAATCCGCCATCGCCTACAATCACCCATACCTCGGCGTCGGGACAAGCCACCTTCGCGCCAATCGCCGCCGGCAGCGCAAAGCCCATGGTCCCCAGTCCGCCGGAAGTGATCAGCGAGCGCGGACGCTCATGCTTGTAATACTGCGCTTCCCACATCTGGTGCTGGCCTACGTCGGTAACGACAATCGTGTTGCCGTCCCGCGTCTGTCGCCACAGATCGTTGATCACGTGGGCCGCGTAAAGATGTCCGCTGTCGGGCAGATTCTGAATATCCCGCACCGCCGAATCGCCCTTCAACTTGTCGATATGATCGAGCCATTCGCTGCGATCAATGGATTCAACGTGCGGCGTCAGCTCCAATAAAACTTCGCGCAAGTCGCCGACCAGCGGCACATCGACTTTGACGTTTTTATTAATCTCCGCCGGATCAATCTCGATGTGAATCTTTTTGGCGTTGACCGCGTACGTCTTCAAGCTGCCGGTCACGCGATCGTCGAACCGCATGCCAAAAGCCAGCAAAAGATCGGCTTCCTGGATCATGTGATTCACCCACGCCTCGCCGTGCATCCCCATCATCCCGAGATTCAGCGGGTGCGACGCCGGAAACGCGCCAAGTCCGAGCAGGGTCATGGCCACCGGAATGCCCGTGCGCTCGGCAAAGTCGCGCACCTCGCGCATGGCCCCGGAAATGATGATCCCGTGCCCTGCCAGGATCACTGGCCGCTTCGAATTCTGAATCAACTCCAGCGCCTGCGCGTATTCCTCGGGAGCGGGTGACAAATCAGGCCGGTAACCGGGCAATTGCGGCCGAGCCGCTTCCCAGTCGAATTCGCACGTGCTCTGCTGCGCATCTTTCGTGATATCGATCAGCACCGGACCCGGACGCCCCGATCGCGCGACATAGAAAGCTTCCCGCACCGTGCGCGCCACTTCACTGGCGTGCGTGACCAGATAGTTGTGCTTGGTAATCGGAAGCGTCACTCCCGTAATATCCGTCTCCTGAAATGCATCCGATCCGATCAATTTGCTGCCGACTTGACCCGTAATGCAGACAATCGGAGACGAATCGAGCATGGCCGTGGCAATCCCCGTAACCATGTTCGTCGCGCCCGGCCCGGACGTCGCAACCGCAACGCCAACGTCTCCGCAGGCGCGCGCGTAGCCATCCGCCATGTGGGTTGCGCCCTGTTCATGCCGCACCAGTATGTGATGGATCTTGCTATGCTTCAGCGCGTCATAGGCCGGCAAAATAGCCCCGCCCGGGTAGCCAAAGACCTGTTTCACGCCCTCGCGCTCCAGGCACTCCCAAAGAATGCCCGCCCCAGTCATAATTTTTTTCGAAGTCCTATTCGAAGTCTTGGGTGATGTCGCGTCGGGTGATGTTGCGTCCGGGGCTGGCGTAGCGTTCCGATCCGTCATAAAGCCTCTCTGCAAAAAGCTCGGGAAAAAACAAACCCACCGTGCCATCGACTATGGCCGGTGGGTCGGCAGTCAGGAAAATGGTAACCGACCGACCGTCCGGTTGGCAAGCAAAAAGGCGCGATCCTCAAACCAGTTGGATGGAATTACTGACCCGGGGGCGACGTGGCCGCTGCCCGCATTGCTTCCTGGCAAGTCCCCGCAGCCGTCAGCACCTTATCGAATTCCGGATCAGACCGCAGCTTCGCCAGCAGGGGATCCGAAAGCAGATTGCTGTGGGCGCAATAATTCTGGCCGACAGCGCTTTGCAGCAAATGGAGCGCCGCCTGCTTCTTTCCGCAGTAGGCAAACAGCGATCCTTCGTAGTACCACATCTCGGCATCAGCCTCGGTCGGCACGCTCGTTTCCGCCTCCTGCGCCAGACGGTCCAAATCCGCCGCCGGACGCAGCCCCAAACAGGCCTCCAGCAGATCACGCCGATACCGCGGAGCCGTCGGCATGCGCTTCACCGCTTCCCGCGCCTCCGCAACCTTGCCCTGGCGCAGCAACAATGACGGAGTCGCATACGAGGCCCACTCGGACCCGGCGTCCAGACGAATAAAGTCCGCCGCGCGCTCCGTGTTGCCCATCTCCATAAATGCCCATGCGCAGGAACGGAACGTGTAGTTACCGGGGTCAAGCGACAAGGCCGTGTTGCACTCGTTCGCCGACTGTTCCAGCATTCCGGCATAGCGATACACATATGCCATCGTCATGTGGGTCTGCGCGCTATCTGGACGCCGCTTCACCAAGGCCTGTGCCGCCTGATAAGCCTTGCCTAACTCCCCACGCTCGACGCTGTTGCTGACCAGCTGCCCCGCGGCTACCAGACGGTTTGGATCAAGCTCAACAGCCTTGGAACAAGCCTTGATCGACCGTTGGAACATCGGCTCGCCGCCATCCGAATAGTCGGCGTCGTAATAGCACCGCAACCCGAGTTGTTCCCACGCCGGCGCGTAGGTGGGATCGACTTCGACGACATGCTCCAGAACCGCGATCGCGTCCTTATTGGGCGCAGCGTCGTGCGGCAGAGCGAGACTGTGGAGATAAAGGTCGTAGGCCTCGGGACTCGTTGGGCGCGTGCCCGTATCGAGATAGCCTCCGGTCGCTCCAAGCGCAGGCAAAAGCCCTTGCCGCATCTGTGCCGAGATCTGCGCCTGTAACGCGATCAGATCCTGCGCCGGAGCGGTCACGTTGGTTTGCCACAGAAGCTTGTTACCCTCGACCTGGATCGCCTCGAGCGTAATCAGCAGCCGGTCTCCCTGCTTCAAAAAGTGCCCTGTAATCACGTTGGCGACGTGCATTTCCTTCCCCGCCGCTTGCGGATCCACATCGTTGCCGACAAACTTCCGCGTCATCGCCGAGGGCCGCACATCGAGCGTCCGCGTATAGGTCAGCGTGTTTGAAATTTCATCGGCCAGCGCGGTGCGCAGAAACTCCACGCTGATGTCGCCATTCATATTCTGGAGCGGCAGCACCGCAATCGTATTCTTCGGAGCGCCTCCGCCAACGATCCCCCGCTGCTTGAACCACCACGCTCCCACCGCGACCAGGACCGTGAGCAGCAGCGCAGCCATCCCCAGCAGCAGATAGGTTGAAAATTTGCTGGTCGCCTGAAATGTAGTGGTTGCGATCCGATACGGCAGCGCCGGGCGCCGCGCCCCGGTCTTCGTCAGCCCCGATTCCGTCTCCTTCTTTAACGACTGCAAGTCCCCCTTCATCGCCAGCGCATTCGGATAGCGATGGCCACGGTCCTTCTCCATCGCGCGCCCGATGATGCCTTCAATATCCGGCGGCAGTTTGGGATTGAGTTGCAGCGGCGAAACCGGCTTCTGATTCAAAACGGCGTCGAGCGTGGTAATCACGTTCCCCGTGGCAAACGGCTTCTTGCCCGTCGCCATTTCGTACAACACAACGCCGAGCGAAAACAGGTCGCTGCGTGGATCTAACTCTTCGCCCCGCGCCTGCTCCGGAGACATATAAACCGCCGTCCCTGGAATCACGCCGACAGCGGTCAGCGAATCTTCGAGCGCCGCCTCGCTCGATCCTGGCTCGGGGATGGACTTCGCCAATCCAAAATCGAGGATCTTCGTCTGCCCCGTCGGCGAAACGAAAATATTCGCCGGCTTGATGTCGCGATGGATTATCCCCTTAGCATGCGAACTGGCCAAGGCATCCGCCACCTGTATGCCGATGTCGAGCACCTCTTCGAACTCCATCGGCTTCCCGCGGATCCGCTCCTTCAAGCTGACCCCTTCGAGCTTCTCCATGACAATGAAGGGATGCCCGCCGTTATCGTCGATGTCGTGGATGGTGCAGATGCCAGGATGGTTCAGCTGAGAAGCGGCGCGAGCCTCGCGCACGAAGCGATCCAGCGACTTTTTGTCGTGGACCATTTCGACAGGGATGAATTTCAGGGCCACATGCCGGGACAGGCGCGTGTCTTCCGCCTCATACACCACGCCCATGCCACCACCGCCAAGTTTGCCAACGATGCGATAGTGGGAGACTGTCTGGCCGATCATTCCAAAGGCCTCAACCCCGTCGGCGGTTATGGTAGGCCGCGGGTGGAGTTGCGGTCAAGCCACAGGCTTTTGCGAGCGGCGGCCGATGTGGCCGAGAAGCGATTTTTCATTCCGGGCAACTCCCCCATTATTTGTTCCTGCCGAACCGGTTTCGCCCGCGCTATACTTCACCGTTCAACTAGCTCATACGCCGCCTCTTCTAATTCTGAGGGCGCCCGACAGGATGACGAATTTCCTATGGAATCTCCACGTTCGATTTTTCATACCGTGCCCGCAATTCTCCGCAGCTTGATTGTTTCCTTGCTCGCATGCGCTGCCGCTCTTGCCCAGGGCACTCTTCCTTATCAGGACCCCAAGCTCCCCGTCGACCAGCGCGTGGCCGACCTCCTGTCGCGCATGACGCTCGAAGAAAAAGTGGCCCAGATGGAAGGCGCCTGGGAGAACCGCGATCAGATCAAAGATCCGAACGGGCTCTTCGTCGACGCCAATGGCAAGTTCCTTCCCGATCGCGCCGCAGTACTCATCAAGAATGGCCTGGGAGAAATTTCTCGTCCGAATGAGAATCGCGACCCTCGCCAAATGGCGGATTACACCAACACGGTGCAAAAATGGTTCAAAGAAAACACACGCCTCGGAATCCCAGTTCTCTTTCATGACGAGTGCCTGCACGGGCATGTCGCGCCGAAAGCCACGTCCTATCCGCAAGCGATCGCCCTGTCGTCGACGTGGGATCCCGCTCTGGTAGAGAACATCTTCACTGCCACCGCCGCCGAAGTGCGCGCAAGCGGGGTTCACCACTGCCTGGCTCCCGTCCTGGATTTGGCTCGCGATCCGCGCTGGGGCCGCACAGAAGAAACCTACGGCGAAGATCCGTATCTCGTTTCACACATCGGCCTGGCTGCGATTCGCGGCTTTCAGGGAACCGGGCCCATCGACAACAAACACGTCATGGCCACAGCCAAGCATTTCGCCGTCCACGGCCAGCCCGAAGGCGGCACCAATGTTTCGACTGGCAATTATTCGGAACGTGTCATCCGCGAGTATTTTCTGAAGCCCTTCGAAGTCGCCGTCAAACAGGGACAGGTGCGAACTGTCATGGCCTCTTACAACGAGATCGACGGCATTCCCTCGCATAGCAACAAGCATTTGCTCGACGACATCCTGCGCCACGAATGGGGTTTCGACGGAACGATCGTATCCGACTATTTCGGCATCACCGATCTCGTCAATCTTCATCACGTAGTGGCCACCAAAGAAGAAGCCGGAAAAATGGCGGTCGAGGCGGGCGTCGAGATCGAACTTCCCTTCGAAGCGGCGTATCCGAGTCTGATCGATCAGGTCCATCAGGGAAAAGTTTCCGAGGCAACGATCGACCGTGCCGTCACGCATCTGCTGCGCGCGAAGTTCGAGGCGGGACTCTTCGAGAATCCGTATGTCGATCCCGACTATGTAGAGAAGTTAGTCAATAACGCCGACCACCAGAAATTGGCCTTGAAAGCAGCGCACGAAGCTATCATCCTCTTGAAGAATCAAAACAGCCTGCTGCCGCTCGACAAGTCGAAGTACAAGCGCATTGCCGTGATCGGCCCGAACGCCGCCGACTTGCATCTCGGCGGCTACAGCAACAAACCGGGACGCGGCATAAGCCTGTTGCAGGCGGTGAAAGATAAGGTCGGCTCGTCTTCTGAAGTGCTCTACTCCGAAGGATGCAAGATAACTGAGACACTCCCCGACTGGGACGCCGACAAAGTTGTGCTCGGCGACCCGGCGTTGAATGTCAAACGGATTCAAGAGGCTGTCGCAGTTGCCAGAAAGGCTGACATCGTCATCCTCGCGCTCGGCGAGAACGAACAGACCTCGCGCGAAGAATGGGCCACCAACCATCTTGGTGATCGCGATAGTCTCGATCTGCTCGGCAATCAGGACGACCTGGTGAAAGCCATTCTCGCCACCGGCAAGCCGACCGTTGTCTATCTCCAGCACGGCCGCCCGAACTCCATTAACTACATTGCCGAAAATGTTCCCGCGATTCTCGATGGGTGGTATCTCGGTCAGGAAGGCGGAACCGCCATCGCCGACGTACTTTTCGGCGACTACAACCCGGGCGGAAAACTGCCGATCACTGTACCGCGATCGGTTGGACAATTACCCGACTACTACTACCAGAAGCCTTCCGCGAAACGCGGCTTCGTGGACGCGTCCGTCACTCCTCTTTTCCCATTTGGCTGGGGCCTGAGTTATACACAGTTCAAATACGACAACCTGCACGTGAGTCCTGATGGAATCGGCCCCGAGGGCGAAACCTCTGTGTCTGTGGATGTCACGAACACCGGAAAAATCAGTGGCGCGGAAGTGGTTCAACTTTATATCCGCGAGGAAGTGAGTTCAGTCACGCGTCCGGTCAAGGAACTGCGGGGCTTTCACCGTATTGTTCTCGATCCCGGCAAAACCGAGACGGTCAAGTTCACCCTCGGGCCGGACGAGCTTTCATTCCTGAATCGCGAAATGCATCGCGTCGTGGAACCCGGCAGCTTCAAAATCATGGTCGGCGGCAATTCCGCGGATTTGATTGAGACCAAACTCAACGTAATTGCCCACTAGAAAACCGACGCTAATCGATCATGTCATCCGCGTAGATAGCTGCAAGGGCTGCATCTGATTTACGGCCCGTCGCAGACTCGCCTAAAGCCCTCACCTGTTTTTGCCGATTTCTCATGATGAATCTCTGAATACACTGGTCGCCAATAAGCGGTCTCGAGTTCGACCTCTGGCCGTATGATGTCTTAGAGGTTGCATGAGCGACCATTTGCTTCTTGGCACGGGATTGGGCGCGACCAGACTCGGCGAAGCGAAGGTTGGAGGTCTCAGGTTCATGCAAGCTCTGGTCGTCGACGATTCGGCTATCTACCGGAAACTGATTGGCGATCATCTCCGCAGCTGGGAGTTTGGCGTGACCCTGGCGGAGAGCGGCGAGGAGGCTTGGTCCGTCCTCCAGCAGCCAGATGCCCCCAGACTGCTTCTGCTCGATTGGGTTCTCCCAGATATCGACGGCATCGAACTATGCCAGCGCATCCGGCAAGGCGGATCGTCCGGCTCTTACACCTACATCATCCTTTTGACCAGCAAAGAAGGCCGCGAGAACATGCTCGAAGCCATGGAAGCCGGCTCCGACGATTACCTCGTAAAGCCCTTCGACGAGATGGAACTGAAAGCCCGCCTCCTCGTCGGCAAACGAATTCTCGATCTACAGGAGGAACTGGTCGCTGCCCGCGAGTCCATGCGTCACGCCGCCACCCACGACAGTCTCACGGGATTGATGAATCGAGGAGAAATCATTGCCATGCTCAAGCGCGAATTAGAGCGCGCGCGCCGCGAGCACCAGCCTGTCGGCGTGATCCTCGGCGACATCGACCATTTCAAGAATGTCAACGACACTCTCGGCCATCTCTTCGGCGACGAAGCGCTCCGCGAAATCAGTCGCCGACTCCGTGCGCAACTCCGCGTCTACGATGGCGTCGGCCGCTACGGCGGAGAAGAGTTTCTGATGATTCTCCCCAACTGCGATCTGCCGAATGCGATCCTGCGCGCCGATGGCTTGCGCGAATTCATCGCCCGTGAACCCGTTTCCTGGTCTGGCGTTGAGCGCCCGGTCACCATGAGCATGGGAGTCGCAGTTTCGGACTGCGATGGTGAAAACAAGCTCGAATCTCTGCTGAATCATGCCGACGCTGGCCTTTACCAGGCCAAAGAAAAGGGGCGCAACCGTGTTGAACATTTCACACCCGCGCCAGCCAAGCGCAAGCTCGCCGCCCGTGCCAAAGTCGCAAAGTAGCTCCCTCGCACCCTTTGCAGCCTTTTGCGGTCTTTAGCGGCCTTGCGCCTCCTTTGCGGTTAAGATCGTTCTCAACACATCTTTCTCAATACCAATTTCGCAACACCAAGACGCGACGCCGTTGCTCCTCGATCTCTCAACCCGTATCAAACGATTCGCCCGCGAGGTAGGATTCGATCTCTGCGGTATCGCCCCCGTCCGCGACTTCGCGGAGCTCAGCGTTTTTCCCGAATGGATCGCCGACGGCAAGCAAGGCGAAATGAAATATCTGGAAGCGCGCGACGACTCCGGAGAACTCAAGCGCGCCTCTCTGCCCCGAGTCGCCCCCTGGGCGCGCAGCGTAATCGTCTGCGCCATCAATTACAACACCGCCCATCCCTACTCGATCAACGAACAGACGAAAACCGAAAATGCCAGCCGAGGCTGGATCTCCCGCTACGCCTGGGCCAGAGAGGATTACCATGACGCAGTTCTTCGTAGGTTGAGGAAGGTAGAAGAAGACGTGCAAGAAGCGGTTGCACTAACTGAGAACCGAGAACTGAGAACTGAGAACTGTCTCTTCCGTTCCTACGTAGACACCGGCCCGCTCGTCGAGCGCATCTACGCCAAATACGCTGGCATAGGATGGATCGGCAAAAACACCTGCATCATCAACCAGCAACTAGGATCGTGGCTTTTTCTGGGCGTAATTCTCACGTCGCTGGAGGTCGAAGAGAAGATCGCGGAGAAGATCACCGAAAATCTCACCTCAGAAACCGGTCTCGAGGTGAATGCTCTTCGCGCCGATTCGCCCGCACCCGACCGTTGCGGAACCTGCACTCGCTGCATCACGGCCTGTCCCACGCAGGCCATCACCGCACCCGGCGAACTAGACGCCCGCCTCTGTATCTCCTATCTGACCATCGAGAAACGCGGCGAAATCCCGGAAGACCTGCGCCCAGCCATGGGTCGCCACGTCTTCGGATGCGACATCTGCCAGGACGTCTGCCCCTGGAACCGCAAAGCCCCAATCACCTCCGCCCAGGAATTCGAGCCGCGCGAAGGGTTAGTCAATCCGGCGCTCGACTGGCTAGCCGAAATGAAGCAGGAAGAATTCAGCGAGACGTTCCGCGGATCTCCCATCAAACGCACGAAGCTTTCCGGCCTGCGGAGAAATGCAGCGATCGCGATGGGAAACAGCAGCGACCAGAAATTCGCACCCACACTCGCGAAACTTGCCGAGGACGAAGACTCCGTCGTCGCTGAACATGCCAAGTGGGCGCTGCACCAACTCAAGTAGGAACCTCGCTCACCGCGTCTAATGAGCGAAATCAGATCCAGCTCGGTGATCGGTACAAACACAGCCTACATTTCGTACTGAATAAGAAGGTCGAATGAACGATGTGTTTGATCCGGGACCGCTGCAGTTCTCTTCTATTGAGATCTCCGAACCTGAAGATGCAAAAATAAACCGGCACGCGCGGTTCCGAGTGTAATGGGTATATTTCAACATTTTCGATAATCGGGGCATCGACTGACCAGAACATTATTCCAAAGGTTCAAATTTGGGGGATTGAATGTTGAGCGCTGCCAGTGCTTCCTCGAATGTCCTCACGACTTGTAACAGGGGTCGCTTGGGCTCCCCCGCGAGTTGAAACATCCTTGACAAACCGAATCCCACCGAGTCCGATGCGACGATGACCCGCGGGAGACTTGGATCAGCCAGGGTCGGCTCTTGGCGAGCCAGGCGACGTATGAGGTCCGCGGTTAGAGTAAAGTCAGTGACGGACGAAAAATCCCAGATACCTGCTCTTGCACCGGTAGCCACCCAATATTTCCGAATTGCAAGGGAATACTCCGAAAGAGACTCGTCGGTAAGTTGACCTTCAGAACGGAACCAGAGAACTTTGTTCTTGTGATCGAACTCAAATCGGTACGCCATCTATGGCGAGTATATGAATTGTCAGTATTCCGCACAATCGGTTTGCGCGTCTCAAAGGGTCTTCAATCTTGTACGGTATAGATCCAAACTTCGGCACCACGGTCGGCGCGAGCGGGGACAGCAAGATAGAAACGGTCAAACCCTTTCCGGCCTTTTCCAAAATATCCGGCAGTGCGTGCTCCTACGGCCGTTTGAACTTTTGCGAGGAGCCTGTAGTTGTCGGCATCGTCTTCCTGGAACACGCTGATATAGCCTTCTCCGCCGGGACTATAAAGGCGCTTGCGGGCAGCGTCGTAATAGAGATCGTCTGAGTCTTGGACAATCGGAAGTGTAGCAACCAAACGTCCCGAGTCGGCGTCAAGAACAACCAGTCGAGGAGGAGTCCGTGTGGCGACGAAAAGCCGATGATTAGCCTCATCCAATGCCATCGGAAAATTGCTCTCAAAACTGAGCGGCCAGCGAGTGACGGAATGGGTGACGCGATTAATGACGGCGATCTGTTTCAAATCTGGCAGGTTCACATAGATGTTCGGGTCTGAGGCTGCCAGTTGGAAAGACTCTGGATGTGCTCCCAGCTTGAACTGGTCGTCAAGTCGCTTATTATTGGCGGCGTCGACCATTCCGATTGCACCGGTTTTTTCGTCCCCGTAGCCGACGTAGAGTCGTTTCTCCGCCGCATCATAGCGAAGGTTATCCACGTCATCCCCAAAGTCGATTGATGTGATCAGATCGAAGGTGGTGCCGTCGTATATGTACAGTTTTCCCGCGTCGCTTCCCACAAACAGCTTGTTGGTCTCGGGCGAATATGCCACGCCCTGAGGAGCCGGCACTCCAGAAATCGTATGAATGACTTTTTGGGCACTGATGCCAATAGTTTCTTCCGTATCGTTTCCCAGCGCCGAGACGAAGAGCCGGTTGTGTGCCGGATCGAGTCCGAAATGGTCAATGCGCCCTTTCACATTCGGCAACGGGATGGCACCCGTCAACACGAGTGGAGCTGTACTCGGAGGAGGCGAGTTCTTCTGGGCAAATGATTGGACGGTGAATACCGCAATCAGTACCGAGACAACTCTAAAGCCACATAGCCTTCTCAACGCTCTCCTCCACCGCGGATAGTCTGGCACGGCTTTCGGGTACCTCATTCCATGCGCCAGGGCGAACGCTCGGGCCAGTGTTGTAGCGTTTCCTTGGCCCACGCGGTTGTTTTATCTGTATGGCACGTCGTGCAGGGATTTGGGATTTTGTATTTGTCGGTCATCGCTGGCGTTATAAAGGCAAACGTATGCGCTCGGACCTTCACATCTGCAATGGTCGTTTCAATTTTTGGCATATGACAGGCGATGCAACTGCTCCCCGCCGATCCTCTTTTGTGATGCGTATGCTCCTCGATAGTGGCGGTGCGCGGCCCATTCAATGAAAGCGGGCCGTGGCAGTCCATACACAATTGGTCCGCAGGCTTGCGCAATTGAGCGTAGTTGCCCGTCCCGTGCACATCATGACAACTGAAGCACGTCACGCCACGCCGATACATTACACTTTGTACGAAATCGTTTCCTTGCATGCGGTTTTTGTGGGCTGTCCCCTCTGGGTAGTGGGTGAACGTCCCCTCGCCGAGCGTATGCTCTTCAAGCTGCCAAAAATCCCGCAAGTTTAATCCAGCGTGGTATCCAACTGGCCAGTCGTAATACTTGCCTTCAATGGGAACCGTTAGGGGCCGTCCTTGAGAGTGGCACTGAATGCACGTATCGTTCGCTGCGACATAGTCCATTTGAGCCGGATTCAGAATGTTTCCGCGAGTTGGGTGCTGCACATGATCACTGCCCGGCCCGTGGCACTTTTCGCATCCGACGTTCCACTCCGCCACTTGTTTGGTCTTGATGTCGTAGTTAACAGAGTGGCAGCCATCGCAGGTCGGCCCCGTGGGCCGCTGCATGTTGTCCTCCGGATAAAACGGTACCCACCAGTCCGTCCCCTTGGCCACGAAATAAGGTCGCCAGACTCGATGGGTAACATCCCACTGCGCGGGTTCAGGAAAGTAATCGTCTCCTCTTTTCGTGAAGTAACGCTGCTTCCAAAGACTGCCATAAACCAGGGAGACTTGGTCCATCGTGAACTTGGCAATCGTATTGGTTGCAAGATCGGGAATGATGGCGTCAGGATGTTCGCGAGGATCGCGAACTACATTCGCCATAGGCGTCTTTAGCCAATGTTCATAGATTTGCGTGTGGCACTTCCGGCACGATTGGGAGCCCACATAGTGCGCCGATGCCGAAGTCATGCTCTCTTGCAATTTCTCGTGATCGGTCAGTGGTCTAACATCGCGGATGAAAAGAACCAATTTCCAGCTGTCGTCTTCTGTCTCCTGGTGCGGATTACTCCATCCAGGCATTCCCGTCAGCTGCACACCATTTTCAATGATGTAGTGAATTTCGCCGTCTGTGAGGCTCTGGGTTTGAGCTGAAAGTAGATCAGGCACTCTTGGGTAGAGACTTCGCCCCATCTGGGTCTGCCCTCTGCCATCGCTGCCATGGCAGACCGAGCATCGTGCTATGAAACGCTCGCGGGCGTCCGTCAGAGTCTGTGAGTTGACCTCCAAAGGATTCTTCTCATTACGTTCGCGTCGCGGAATGGCGAGATTCCTGACGGTCCTGGCCAGTGTTTTCTCAAAAGGGGATGGTTCGGTTCTGGCGCTGAAGCCACGCCAAATTAATAGCCCAAAGCCACCGGCCATAAGCGCCCCGGCCACGAGAATGGAGAGAAAAACGGTTCTGCGACCGTTCATCGGTTGTTTCCTCTCTACTTCGGATTGCTGCAATCGTCATAGTTACGAGCAGCGTTAAGAGCAGCCGATACGGGCTAATTTTACCCTGAGTCTGAGTAGTTGATGTCACCACGCGATTTCACTAACGACCCCAGTCCGTCTCTGAAACTGACTTTCATCGACCATCCATTCTGCCCCCTTCCACTCCGGCGACCAGCTACAATCCTCCCCATGTTTCGTGACGATCTTCTCCACGACAAGCGCATCCTGATCACCGGCGGAGGCACCGGCCTCGGCAAGGCCACAGCTCACCGCTTTCTCGAACTGGGCGCCGAAGTCTACATCTGCGGACGCCGCGAAGAAGTGCTCACCGCCGCCGCGCAGGAACTCCACGCCAGCACCGGCGGCAAGATCCACGCTCATCCCTGCGATGTCCGTGACGCCGCCGCTGTCGAAGCGATGATCGAATCCATCTGGTCCGCCGGCCCGCTCGATGTCCTCATGAACAACGCCGCCGGAAATTTCCTCGCTCGCACCGAAGAGCTTTCGCTCGGAGCGTTTCAATCGGTGATCGGCATCGTTTTGATGGGAACCCTGCACACGACGATGGCCTGCGGACGCCGCTGGCTGGCGGCCGAACATCACGCGGTCGTCCTCAACATCACCACCACCTACACGACGACCGGCTCGGCCTATGTTGTGCCATCGGCCGTAGCCAAAGCGGGAGTCCACGCGCTCACCCGCAGCCTCGCCGTCGAGTGGGGAAATCGCGGCATCCGCATGAACGCGATCGCCCCCGGCCCAATCAAGACCGAAGGCGCGTTCTCGCGTCTGCTCCCGCGCCCAGAATTAGAAGACGCAGCAAAGAAACGCGTTCCTATGGGCCGCTTCGGCACCATGGAAGAATTCGCCAACCTCGCGACATTTCTCATCAGCGACGGCTCGGGCTACATCAACGGGGACGTAATAACCATGGATGGCGGCGAATGGCTGCAAGGAGCCGGCGAGTTCACAGCCCTGGGACGGGAGCTAACCGAGGAAGAATGGGGAAAGATGAAGCCGAAGCCAAAATCTGCCCCCAAAACGAAAGCGCCCGGACTCAGTTAAGAGTCATCGGACGCTCGTCGAACAGCCCTCCCCCGAAGTCTGCTCAAGGACAACTCTACGTTGTCTCCCTTAGTCTGGGAATGGCACGAACGGGTGGTTCCCTGTGGAAAATGGTAACCAAATGGGCGGTGCCGTTCCCGTGGCAACTGGTGGGCCCGGAGGGAATCGAACCCCCAACCCTCGGATTAGAAATCCGATGCTCTATCCGCTTGAGCTACGGGCCCTTATGGCAAAGCAGACTAAGACATAAGCCGCATGCCGATCCGCCCTGTCCTGCCTAATTTTACCGCAGTGTTCTATTACCACCGATAGTAGCCAATTTAAGAAAACGGGACAAAAGCATTCACCAAGGCTGCGATCTTTCCGGGCGAGTATACAATGAGGTCGCCTTCAACCAAACATTCTGATCACCAGATTCTCCGATCATATGAGGAGGAAACTTATGTTTCACATACGGTTTTCGATCTTCCTGACGCTGGCACTTTCGTTCCTTCCGCGAACGGCCTCGGCCGACGTCGGACAATACGTGATCCTGAGCGCTCAATATGGCACCGAACGCAATCACGTCGATGTCACCAATCGACTGAAGGAAATCGCGCGCGCTGACCAGCCATTTCGCATGGGCAACAGCACCTTCGGCGTGGATCCCGATCCAGGGGTGGTAAAAGTGCTGCGAATTTTCGCGCGCGGCCCGGATGGCCGGGAACGCATGTTCGAATACCGCGAAGGCAGTGTCGTTGACGGCGCGCAATTCCGCAGCTGGGGTGGCGGCAACTGGGGTAACGGGGGCTGGAGCGGCAACTGGAACGGGGGCGGGGGCGGCGACGCGGGCCAATACGTGATCCTGAGCGCCCAATACGGCACTGAGCGCAATCACGTCGACGTCACGCAGCGGCTTAAACAACTGGCTCGCACCGACATGACTTTTCGCATGGGCAACAGCACATTCGGCGTGGACCCCGACCGTGGAGTCGTAAAGACGCTGCGCATTTTTGCCCGCGGTCTCAATGGCGGCGAACGCATGTTCGAATACACCGAAGGCAGCTATGTGGACGGTTCGCAGTTCACCGGCTGGGGCGGCGGCAATTGGGGCAACGGCGGCTGGAGTGGCAACTGGAACGGTGGCGGCGGGCCTGGCGGACCTGGAGCCGGCGATGCAGGCCAATACGTAATTTTGAGCGCGCAATATGGAACCCGGCGCAACCACGTCGACGTCACCCAGCGCCTGAGAGAGTTGGCACGCACCGACATGACGTTCCGCATGGGCAACAGCACCTTTGGCGTGGACCCGGACCGCGGAGTCGTAAAGACGCTGCGAATCTACGCACGCGGTCCCAATGGCCGCGAACGCATGTTTGAATATGTCGAAGGCAGCTATGTAGACGGTTCGCAGTTCCGTGGATGGGGTCGGGGTGATTGGGGCAACGGTAACGACCACTGGAGCGGACGATGGGACAGTGACAGGTAGCTTAAAAAGCGAATTATCGCCTTACGCTAAGCCGCTTTCCCGTTCTTTTGACTAATGAGCATCAGCAAGCATTGTTCGTGGATAGTTTTCCCGTCCCAATTGACTTTGCAGGTTTTCAGATCGCAGGGTTTGCCGCAGATAGCGCAAGTAGGTGCGAGTGTTGAGGCTGCTTCTGGCATGCGAACCTCCCTCGTGGCACATGGTATACAGTGCCGAAAACGTACCACCAGTTCTGATTTGTGGTCGGTGCGGTGGCGTACGGAGTGTGTGAAAGTGATATTCCGTTCAAAAAGCGGCCAGACTTACCCGTTTTGCGAGCCTTTTAGCGCTGGTTGCTAGTCTTTGAGCGGGACCATGGTCCGATCGCCGCGGCAGAAAGTGGCGACTTTCATCAGCCGACCGGGCGCCTGGGGCATGGTCATCACCGGTCCATAACAGTAGACGGCGTGGCCGTTGGCGGCGAAGTACCACTGTCCCCCTTTTTTCTTCGCCGGTTGTTGGCTGGGGGTGGGGGCGGGCTGAACTTGTGGCGCAAACCTGGGGACGGGAAGCGACAAAATCAGAGCGAGGGCCAGGGTCTTCATTGCTAGGGTCTCACTTGCTTCGCAGCCCACAGTAGCCGCGTGTTTGAAATGTCGGCGTGTCGTAGCCGACTTCGAAATCGGTCAGACTAGATCACTTGAGTGGAGCGGCGCACATCTTCGAGATCCGCTTCCGGCTTGCTGGGAATCTGCTTGGTGACGTGAGCCGACTTGCCCGGCTTCTTCACATCCCGATCCGCCGTTTTCGGGCCTACCACGGCCACGCCTGCATTCTGATCTTTTTGCGTGTCCTTGCGCTCGGCAGGGACCGCCGCGTTGTCGCTTACGCGCTTGCCTTGTTCGCGCGCCATCTTGTCTTTGAGGGCAGCCAGTTGCGCGCTGTCTTTCATCATTTCTTTGATCAAGCCGCGCTGCGATTCGATGGTCTGTCCCTGCTCGAACACCAGCATGGTCAAAATGACATAGGAGACAACGAACAGAATGACCAGCAGGGGAAGTACGGCGATCGGCTTCGAAGCCTTCTGAGCAGAAACGCATTCGGCGCTATAAATCACGGTCACTTGATGTCCCCCGGCTTGCCCCATATCGTCGGGGCTTCGCAGAGGTACAGTGCACCCATGAAACCATATAAAAGGGGACGTGTAAGTATCTGTTGTGAATGGAGTTAGCGACCACAAACGGCGATCTCGGAAAGCCAGGGATGCAAGCATCTGCACTTTATGAGTAACGAGGGAAGCGTTACCAGGGTAAGTTGAAAAAGCCGGCACGCGCACCGGCACACGAAGAAGACGCGCAAAAGCCGCGCTGGTCATGGCTTCCGGCGTGTGCTTGCCTTCGACGACCTTCGCGGCTTTGCTTGGCGACCTTGGCGGCTAAATGCTCGCTGGACTAATCAGCTTTCAACACGACATACTTCCGCCCCGCATAGAGCCTGTACCCATCGCCATCTTTCTCAATTTTCAGCGGGACTGGATGTTGAACCTTGTCGTCGTTCTGGCTCGGGACCGACAGAAGGTCCGTCGAAGCCACATTCATCACCACAAACTTTCCATCCTTGAACCCAAATCCATACTGGCCCGGATCGAGCGTGGCTCCGTCAAAGGTGAGTTTGGTTTCGGTGATCAGAAGCCCCTGGTACTTCTCCTGCACCGCCGTCGAATATCCGGACGTATCGACCAACCCCACCAGCACAACTTTGCCCGCCGAATTTTTCACTCCTGCGGTATTCCGCGTCTGCACCGACGCGCTCTGACCAGCAAAGTAATAGGTGGTCGGCGAAAGCTTTTTCACCTGATCCGCCGTAAGGATTTGGGCGCTCGCCTGTGCCACCAGAGCCGCCACCACCACGAGCCATATGTTCGTACGATTGCAATTCATTAGGGTCCTCTTCACAATTTTTGAGATTTAAACGCGTCACCGAACTCGCCATACTAGTCCACGACGAAGTTGGTTTGACCGCAACATCCGGATAGTCCGTGCGGCCCGCCGTGCCCTATGTTACCTGCATGGCCACCAATGCGATACTTCCAGAAGAAGCAATGAAATCAACTCCACAACAATCGGAACCAATAACCGACCGCCGCTGGCAAGCCGTCATCGACCGCGACGCTTCACAAGACGGAGCCTTCGTTTTCGCCGTCTCCAGCACCGGCGTGTTCTGCCGTCCGTCATGCCCTTCAAAGCGGGCGCGCCGTGAAAACGTAGCTTTCTTCGACAACGCCCTTCTAGCCGAAAAATCAGGCTATCGCGCCTGCCTCCGCTGCCGGCCCAAAGCCATCGACGGAAACCCGCAATCCGCGCTGGTCCGAGCGATGTGCCGCTACATCGAGCAGCATATCGAAGAGCGCGTAACGCTGGCTCTGCTGGCGAAGGAATTCCGCCTGAGTCCATTCCATTTGCAGCGCACTTTCAAGTCCGTATTGGGGGTCTCGCCCAAGGCCTACATCGACGCCGTCCGCCTGCGCCAGGTAAAAACTAATCTCCAGGCCGGACACGACGTGACGACCGCCCTCTATGCCGCCGGATACGGCTCCAGCAGCCGCCTCTACGAACGCACCGCCACTCAATTGGGAATGACTCCGGAAAAATATCGGAGAGGCGCAGTCGCGGCAGTCGTCCGCTACACCATCGCCAGTTCACCCCTGGGACGCATGTTGATCGCCGCCACAGACAAAGGCATCTGCTCCATCCAGTTCGCCGACAACGATGATCAGCTCCAGCAGGGATTGATGCGCGAGTTCCCCTTCGCCACCCGCCGCCGCGACGATGCCGCCATGGCCGAATGGCGAGTCAATCTAACCCGCTTGATGGCTGGGCGCGAAGCCAATCCCTCGCTTCCACTGGACATCCGTGCCACCGCATTTCAACGCAGGGTCTGGGAAACCCTGCAAAAAATTCCCCGGGGAGAAACCCGCTCCTACAGCGCCGTAGCCAGGAAAATCGGCATGCCGAAAGCCACGCGCGCCGTAGCCAGAGCCTGCGCCACGAATCCCGTCGCCGTAGCGATCCCCTGCCACCGAGTGATCCGCGAAGACGGCGATTTGGGCGGCTATCGCTGGGGCATCGAGCGCAAAGAGCAGTTGCTGGCGATGGAAAAATAAACGCGGCCCCGATTGGAGATTTTGAGCCGCCCTACCCTGTATGCTCAGGCATGGCCCTGAGTGTTCAGGAACAGTTCGGCCAGATCGACATCTACGTCTTCGATCAAATTCTGCGCGGCAATATCGCCGCCGGAATGCGCGTGCTCGACGCTGGGTCCGGATACGGGCGCAATCTGGTCTATCTGCTGCGAGAAGGCTGCGAGATATTTGCGCTGGATGAAGATCGCGACGCGATCGAGCACGTCCGGAAGCTGGCTGCATCTCTCGAAACCGGACTTCCTGCCGAGAACTTCCGAGTGGGCTACATCGAGCGGATGCCTTTCCCAGATTCGTCTGTTGACGTTGTGCTCTGCAACTCCGTGCTGCACTTCGCGCGCGATCAGGCCCACTTCAAGAAGATGCTGGCCGAGATGTGGCGCGTCTTAACCCCCGGTGGAATGCTCTTCTGCCGCATGGGTTCGAGAATTGGAATGGATTTCGAGAGCGCCGGCGGCGGCCGCTATGTTATCGGAGACGGCTCTGTCTGGTTCCTGGTCGATGAGAAAATGCTTCTGGAACTCACGGAGCAATTGAACGCGATCCTCGTCGATCCTCTCAAGACAACGATCGTCCAGGACTATCGTTGCATGACCACGTGGGTGCTGCGAAAGCGACGCCCGCCAGTCTCACGGGCTTGAATTCTGGGGTATCATAACCCGACTTACAAGAACTGCCGACACTGCGCCAGCGAGTTCCGAGTTCGATGAGCCCACCTTCATCCCGTTCCGTCCCACCGGTACTTCCGCCGGGTACGCGCCTGGGGAATTACGAGATTCTGGAACGATTGGGCGCTGGGGGCATGGGCGAGGTCTTCCGCGCAAAAGACACACGCCTCGACCGTGATGTCGCAATCAAAACCATTTCGCCGGACCACTATTCTCAGCCGGAGGCCCTGGCGCGCTTTGAGCGCGAAGCCCGTTCGGCGTGCGCGCTCAATCACCCCAACATCGTCACCATCTATGAACTTGGGAATGTGAACGGCACACATTACATCGCCATGGAACTGGTCGAGGGCGAGACGGTGCGGGCGCTGCTTAAGACCGGGCCGATTCCGTTTCGCCAGGCGGTTGTCATCGCCGCGCAGGTCGCCGACGCTCTCGCCAAGGCCCACGAAATCGGCATCGTCCACCGCGATTTGAAGCCGGAAAACCTGATGGTCACCGGGGACGGAACGGCCAAGGTTCTGGACTTCGGTCTCGCGAAACTACCTGTGGCCAAGAGCGCTCCAGATTCGGATGCTTCCACCACGATCACCCGGGAAGGCACGGTCATGGGCACGGTCGGGTACATGTCTCCCGAACAGATGGTGGGCGACGAACTCGATTTTCGTTCCGACCAGTTTTCGCTGGGAGCGATCCTCTACGAAATGGTCACCGGGGTTCCCGCGTTCCAGAAGAAAACGCACGCGGAGACAACCGCCGCGATCCTTCGCGATGATCCGGAACGGCTCGCTGCCAAATTGCTGCAAGCGCCCGCGCCGTTTGTCTGGATCGTCGAGCGTTGCCTGTCGAAAGAATCGAAGCAGCGCTATACCACCACCCGCGAATTGGCTCGCGACTTGGCTGCGGTCCGGGACCACCTTGGCGATGTGCCTGGCCGCTTCTCGGATACTCGCCCCAACAACCTCCCCGTGCAGCGGACCGCCTTTGTCGCGCGCGAAAACGAAGAGAAAACCCTGACTCAGCTCTTGAGCCGCCCGGATGTACGGATGGCGACCCTAACCGGTCCGGGCGGTATCGGGAAGACGCGCCTCGCCTTGCAGGTGGCGGAAAAGATTGCCGATCAGTTTCCGGGCGGTGTCTGTTTTGTCGCTTTGTCGTCCGTCCGTGACGGCGGGTTGATCGCTTCCGCCATCGCGCAAGCGGTAGGTGTTCACGAAAGCGGCAACCAGACGCCGCAGGAAAGATTAAAAGAGTACCTGGGTGGCCTCGAGCAGCCCCTGATCCTGCTGCTCGACAATTTCGAGCATCTCGTCGCCTCCGCGCCGCTAGTCGCGCAACTGCTCGTCGCCGGGCCAAAACTGAAGATCGTAATTACCAGCCAGGCGCCGCTCCACATCTACGGCGAACATGAATTTCCTGTGCCTCCGCTCGCTCTGCCCAATCCGAAATCCATCCCTGCCCTGGATGTGCTGTCGCGAATTCCGGCGGTCGCGCTCTTTGTAGAACGTGCGCAGGCGGTGAAGCACGAATTCGCGCTTACGAAAGAGAACGCGCCTTTGGTCGCGGCCATTTGTGCCCGCCTTGACGGCTTGCCTCTCGCCATCGAACTTGCGGCGGCGAGAATCAAACTGCTCTCTCCGTCGGCCATGCTCGCACGTCTGGAAAGCCGATTGAACCTCTTGACTGGAGGAGCCCTCGATCTGCCGACCCGGCAACAAACCCTCCGCGGCACCGTCGATTGGAGTTACGGCCTTCTTAATTCGCCCGAACAGACGCTGTTCCGCCGGCTTTCCGTGTTTTCGGGAGGCTGCAGCCTGGAAGCAGCCGAAGCCGTGTGCGACACCAAGGGCGATCTGGGCCTCGACGCGCTCGACGGCATGGCGTCGATGGTGGACAAAAGCCTGGCGCAACACCTGGAGCAATCGGAAGCGGAAACACGCTTCTTTATGCTTTCCACCATACGGGAGTACGCTCTCGAACGACTCAAAGAGAGTGAAGATGAATCCTCCACTCGCCGAGCCCATGCCGCCTATTACCTCGTGCTTGCCGAAGAAGGAGCCGAGGACCTGGTTGCCCATCCTGAATGGTTCGACCGTTTCGAGGCCGAGCATGACAACTTCCGCCAGGCACTCGATTATCTGACCAGGACCAAGGATGCCGCCTGGGGGCTCCGTCTCGGCGTCGCCCTGTTTCGCTTCTGGGAAACACGCGAACATCTTACGGAGGGGCGCGAAGCGATCAACCGGCTGCTTGCGTTGGAAGAAGGCCGGGCATTTCCGAAAGTGCGGGCGCGCCTGCTCTTCGCAGCCGCAGTTCTGGCCGGCGAGCAGGGCGACTACCCCGCAGCCCAGAAAGTGTTCGAGGAAAGTCTCGACATCTGTCTTGAACTCGACGACAACCGCGGAGTCGCTGTCGCCCTCAATGCCCTGGCGGTCAACGCTCGCGATCGAGGCGACCTCGACCTGACGTCCTTACTCTTCGAGCGATGTGTTGCCATCTGGAAAGACCTTGGCGACTCCGCCGATATTGCCCGTGCTCTCAGCAATCTTGCCAACGTGATGAAATTGAGAGGCGAATATTCGCGCGCGTCCGCTCTTTATGATGAGTGCCTCGTCATGTTCCGCAAAGCCGGAGACGGAGCCGGAGCCGCATGGACCCTGAACTACCTGGGCGACGTCGCTCGAGAACGAGCGGACCTCGCCGCGGCGCGTTCTTATTGCGAACAGAGTCTCGCGGCGTTTCGCCTCCTTCGGGATGAGTGGGGCATTGCGAGCGTGCTTTCCGACTTGGCAGGTCTGAGCTGCGATCAAGGCCGCAATGCCGAAGCCCTCCGTCTCTATGGTGAGAGCATCAGGATTTTCCAGGAACTCGGTCATCGCCGCGGCATGGCGAGAGTGCTTGAAGACCTCGCGGTGAGCGCCGCGGCGCAGTCGAACGCCGAGCTCTCTCTCCACGTGGCCGGAGCCGCTGCCGCCCTCCGCCATCGATTGGGCACACCACTCACTCCAGCCGAACTACCCCGGCTGGAGAAGGCCTTGGATTTTGCCCGCCGCTCACTGGGCAATGCCGCAGGTATGACGGCGTGGATGAAGGGGTGGGAGATGCCCGTGGAACAGGCCATCAAGGAAGCGCTGAACAACTGATCAAGGCAAGGTTTTGTTTTTATTCAACTTCTTTATTCAACTTCCAAGGCTGGGATCCATCATGCGCCGAACCGCAGAGATGCGATTCGCCGGGAAACCTCCGCGACGCGCATGCTCCCGAACCGTTTCCTCGTCGGGCGCCAGGTACACGCAGTAAACTTTGTCTCCGGTAACGTAGCTATGGAGCCACCGGATTTCCGGACCCATTTCCTTCAGAACTCCGACCGATGTCCTGGCGATCTCCCGTATTTCCGCATCCGATAAATTACCCGCGCCGGGGATTTCACGTTCGATTACGTATTCGGGCATAGCTTCCTCAACGAAATGCAATCGTAGCAGAATCTTCGCTGTATCAGTCTGGGGACGACAAGCGAGTCCTTATTCCGCCTGCTTCGTGATATTCAGCAGCACCCCAACGCACATCAAAGTCACAAACAGCGACGACCCGCCATAAGAAACAAACGGCAGCGGAATCCCCTTCGTGGGCATCAACCCCAGCACCACACTGATATTGATGAAGGCCTGCAAGACGATCATGCTCGTGATCCCGACCGCCAGGAAGCGCCCAAAATTGTCCGGTGTACGCAGCGCTGTCCGCGTTCCACGCCATAGGAAAATCCCAAACAGAATGATGACCGCCATCGCTCCGACCAATCCCAACTCTTCCGCCGTGACCGCAAAAATGAAATCCGTGTGCGGCTCGGGAAGATAAAACAACTTCTGCTTTCCCTCCATCAATCCCAACCCCGTGATACCACCCGTCGAAACCGCAATCAGCGACTGAATGATATGAAAGCCAAATCCCTTCGGATCGGCATACGGATTCAAGAACGCGAGAATGCGGTCCCTGCGATAAGACACATGGAAAATCAGAAAATAGAGCGGTAGCAGGGCAGCGGCAAAAGCGTATCCAAAGTATCGCAGCCGGATCCCAGCCACAAACAGAACGCAAGCCGTAATCCCCGCGCAGGCGATCGCAGTCCCGAGATCGGGCTGAAACACAATGAGTCCCAGAAAAGCCGTAGTCGGCAAGACCGCTGGAATCAAAGTATTGCGCCAGTCGTCCATCGCCTTGGTCTTGTTTTCGAGAAACCACGCGAGAAACAGGATGAGAGCAGGCTTGGCCAGTTCTGAAGGCTGCAGTGAAATCGGACCGACGTGAAACCACCGGTGCGTTCCGTGCGCGCGGTCAAGAAAGAAAACGGAAATCAGCAGCAACGTCGTGAATCCCAGCAAAGAAAAAACCAGCGCTGGATGCTGAAGATGTTTGTAATCGATCTTCATGGCCACAACCATCGCCAGAAGGCCAGCAACCGCCCACACCAACTGCCTCAGCAGAAATTCATACGCTGACCCAAACCGCTCTTTGGCCATCACCGCCGAGGCGCTGAAGATCATGACCAACCCGATAAAAACCAGAATCGTCGTCACCGTAAACATCCAGCGATCGACACTGACGCGTTTGGCCATAAGGCTTCATTTCACCACGGAGTACCGAGACCAAAGAACTTTTCAGCAGGAGATTTTCGCGAAGGGGATAACTGAGTTGGTTCCGACAAAGACAAAGATGAGCACAGCGAGATTCGTACCAGAGAGGTTCGTATCAGGGTATCACTTTAGCTTCAGAGCCGGATCGAGCCATGGCCAGCGAATGCACCGCATCTTTGAAGACGCGCCCGCGATGCTCATAACTCTTGAACTGATCAAAGCTCGAGCAAGCCGGAGCCAGAAGCACAACATCGCCCGGCACCGCCGACTCGGTGGCCCGCCGAATCGCATTTTCCAGTGTCTCCGCGTGATCGACGACAGCAGAGTCCTGAATCTGCGATTCGATCTTGGCTGCCGCGGCGCCAATCGTATAAACGCGCTTCACCCGCTCCCGCAGCAGACCATTGAGGACGGTGTAGTCGCTGCCCTTGTCCTTGCCGCCCAGAATCAGGTGAATATTTCCCGGGAAGGATTCCAGTGCCTTGATGGTCGCGTCGACATTCGTGGCCTTCGAGTCGTTGTAGAAATCCACTCCCGCGACCCTTGCCACAAACTCCAAGCGATGCTCAACCGCTTTGAAATTTCGTACAGCCCGCCGAATCTGTTCCGGTTCGCAGCCCGCAAGAGCGCCGACCGCGACACCAGCCAGGACATTCTCCAAGTTGTGCGCGCCCTTCAGGGGGATTTCCGAGAGCGGCATAATCTCGCGCTCAAAGTGCCCATCGCGAAAATAAATGTGCGCCGCGCGGGCAAACGCCCCTCTCTCAATCTTATTCTTGTGACTGAACCAGAACACCTGCCCAGCGGTCCGTTTCGACAATTCCGCCGTCGTCCGGTCGTCCGCATTCAGCACTGTAAAATCCTCGGCTCGCTGGTTCTCAAAAACTCGCGCTTTCGCGCTCACATAATTCTCAAACGTCTTGTGGCGATCGAGATGGTCAGGAGTAATGTTGAGAATCACCGCAATCCGGGGACGAAATGTGGCGATCGTTTCCAGTTGAAAGCTCGACACCTCGAGCACCGTCCATGTCGAAGGTCCCGCCCGGTCGACGAAACTGATTGCCGGCGTGCCGATATTCCCACCGACCAGCACTGACAAATTACCCGCCGCAAGTATTTCGCCGGTCAGAGAAGTTGTCGTGGTCTTGCCGTTGGCGCCTGTGATGGCGACGATTTGCCCAGCAATGAACTGCGCCGCCAGTTCAATCTCGCCGATCACCTGCTCGCCAAGACTGCGCGCTTGCACCAGTTGCGGGGCATCGAAAGGAACGCCCGGACTTACGACAATCAGGTCTTGTCCACGAAAAGTGCGATCGCCATGCCCGCCGGTTTCGATGGCAATCCCATGCTCCAGCAGGAGCAGAATTTCGTCGCGCAATTCAGCCTCTGGCTTCGAATCCGACACCGTGACGCGTGCCCCGCGTGATTTCATGAACAGCGCCGAAGCCACGCCCGACTTGCCAAGGCCGACCACCAGCACGCGTTGGTCTTTCAGTTCCATCGAGTAACTTCTTACCGTAGTAAATTTCTATCTCAACTTCAGCGTAGTCAGCGCAAACAGAGCAAACACTAGCGATGCGATCCAGAACCGCACAATGACTTTCGACTCCGACCAGCCCAGCAATTCAAAATGATGGTGAATCGGAGCCATCTTGAAAATTCGTTTTTTGCGCAGCTTGTAAGAGCCGACCTGCAGAATCACAGACAGGGCTTCGATCACGAAAATCCCGCCGATAAACGGCAGGAGCAGTTCCTGCTTGATCATGACCGCAACTGTCCCAATCGCGCCGCCGAGCGCCAGCGAGCCGACATCGCCCATGAAAACTTCCGCCGGATGCGCGTTGTACCAGAGGAATCCAATCGACGAGCCGACCATCGCTCCGCAAAAAATCGTCAGCTCGCCGATCTGCGGCATGCGCTGTAGTTCAAGATAGGTCGCGAAAGTGGCGTGGCCGCTGAGGTAGGTAAGAACCGCAAGCGCTCCCGCTGCGATCACCGTGCAGCCGATCGCGAGACCATCGAGGCCATCCGTAAGATTGACCGCATTGGTCGAAGCGACAATCACGAATACCACGAAAGCGACGAACGGCAAAAAAGCCAGTGGCCACAATTGCGGATGAGCCACCCAACGTTCGATCACCAGGTCCGGGTGGAACTGTTTGAAGAACGGAACCAGCAGCCGCGTCGAATATTCTCCGCGATGCTGCAAGACAATCAATGCGATCGCAATCACGAAGCTCGCCGCAATCTGACAGCCGAGTTTGGCCCGCGCCGTAAGGCCGAGATTGCGGCGATGAACAACCTTAAGGTAGTCGTCGGTAAAGCCGATCGCTCCGAAAGCCACCGTCGAAAACACGGCGATCCAGACAAACGGATTGCCCAGATCGGCCCACAGTAGTGTCGGAACCAGAATCGCAATCGCGATCAGCAAGCCGCCCATCGTCGGGGTGCCCGCCTTTTTCTGATGCGCCTGCGGACCTTCTTCGCGGATGTACTGGCCAATCTGAAAATCGCGCAGCCGCCGAATCACGATCGGTCCTACGATCAGGCCCGTGAAGAGAGCGGTCAAGCTGGCAAAAGCAGTCCGAAAAGTCAGGTAGCGGAAAATACGGAAGGGCGGAAAATAGTGGTAGAGCTTCGTGTAGAGCAGCCAGTAGAGCAATCCGCCTCCGACAGCAGCTGTCAGCTCTCAGCTGTCAGCTCTCAGTTTTTAACTCTCAGCTTTCAACTCCCAGCGCCCGTCACGCTGGGGATACCCCTTTTTTGCTTCCAGGTGTCGAGCGCCTTTTCCAGTCGCACACCTCGCGACGCTTTCAACAGGACCGCATCACCTTCGCGAGTTTCGCGCGCCAGCCACTCGCCTGCTTCCTCGGGAGTAGCCACAAATTCCGCTTTCATCCCCGCCGCGCTGGCCGCTTCTACCATCGGCTTCGCCAATCCCCGCACACCCAGCAGGAAATCCAATCTGTTTCCCGCCTTCTTTTCCGCGATGTACTGTCCACATTCGCGATGCAACTCCTCACCGGTCGGACCCAGCTCCAACATCTCGCCTGCGACCACAATTCGCCGCCGCGCAGGCATTGCCGCCAGCGTATCCACCGCCGCCATCAAGGCCTTCGGACTTGAATTGTAGCAATCGTACAGCACCGTGATGTTACCCAGTTGGACGACTTGCCCGCGCTTATCGGCGGGCTGAAGAGAAGGCAACTCCGCCGCGATCTCCGATGGCGTAATGCCGTGGTCCATCGCAATCGCAGCCGCGGCCAGCACGTTATAGACGTTGTGCGTCCCGAGCAGCGGACTCTGCACCGGCTGTCTCAATTCGTGGGTAACGAGGTCGAAACGCGTGCCTCCAGCTCCCAGAGCTTCGATGTTTTCGGCGCGCACGTCCGCAGTCGACCTCATTCCAAAGAACACCACTTTGCCTTTGAAATCGCGGCCAAACTGGCTGACGTATTCATCGTCCGCATTCAGCACAGCGGTACCCCCATGCGGAAGAGCTTCGATCAATTCATACTTTGCGCGTGCGATTCCTGCGATCGAATCGAAACTCTCCAGATGCACAGGAGCAACATTCGTGATCACAGCCTGATTCGGTTGAGCAATTCGCGCCAGGGCCGCGATTTCGCCTGCATGCGACATGCCCATCTCGACCACCGCGAGATCGTATTCCGGCTCGAGCGTCAGCAAGCCGAGCGGCAGGCCAAAATGATTATTGAAGTTTCCCTTGGTCCGATGCACCCGATGCCTGATCGCCAGCAGGTGGGCCATTGCCTCTTTGGTCGTCGTCTTCCCCATCGAACCGGTGACGCCAATCGCAGTCTTGCCCCAGATTTTGCGAACCGCCGTCGCCAATGTCTGCAGGGCGACCAGCGTATCATCGACCGCAAGCAAACGCGTCGTACTCGCATACCGCGCCAGTTGTTTTTTCTCCACTACCGTCGCGATCGCTCCCCGGCTGAGCGCCTGCTCCACGAAGTCGTGGCCGTCGAGTCGTTCACCCTTGACCGCAAAAAAGAGTTCTCCGGGTTGCACCGTCCGCGAGTCGATGGAATATCCCTGCGCGATCGCGCCGCCTTCCGAACGGTCACCCTCGGCGGAAATAAACTCGGTGATGCGAAATAAAGGAAGCTTCATGCTGTCTTCCCTGCGCCTCCCACCGTCGCCGCATTCTTGCATTCGTAGCCGAGGCCTCTCAGAGTTTCGCGCGCGACCTCGATATCGTCGAAAGGAATCGTGCCATCGCGTGTGACCTGCGCCTTCTCGTGCCCCTTGCCCGCCAGCAGCACGATGTCGCCCGGAGCAGCCTGCCCAATCGCGAACCCGATGGCCTTGCGGCGATCAGGCTCCATCGCATATTTCACTCCAGATTTCTGCAACCCCACCAACGCGTCGTTGATGATCGCCAGCGGATCTTCAGACCGCGGATTATCCGAAGTGAGCACCACGAAGTCGCTCCCTCTGCCCGCCGCCTCACCCATCAGCGGACGCTTCGCCCGGTCGCGATCACCGCCGCAACCAAAGAGAGTGATGACCTTGCCCTTGAGTCCCGCACGCTCGACAAAGTCGCGGGCCAAGGCCGTAACGTTGCGGAGCGCGTCATCCGTATGCGCATAATCCACCACGACGGTAAAAGGCTGTCCACAATCGACGCGCTCGAAGCGTCCCGGCACGCTGGCAAGATCGAAAATTCCCTTCGCAATCGCCTCGGCAGAGCAATCGCGGGCAAATCCTGCCGCCGACGCAGCCAGCACGTTATACACATTGATATTGCCGATCAGTGGAGACCACATCGCGATGCTCCCTGAAGGTGTCACCATTTGAAAGCGCGTCCCCCGTGGCGTGATGTCGACCGCCTCCGCATGAAAGTCACCGGACGCGAGACCGTAAGAGAATACTTCCGCGCTCTTCTTCTTCGCGACGCTCAATAATTGGCGGCCATATTCGTCGTCAATGTTGATCACCGCAGCGCGTGGCGGTTCCGTCCCGCAGCCCTCGAAAAGCACCTGCTTGGCGCGGAAATATTCGTCCATCGTATGGTGGTAATCGAGGTGGTCGCGCGTGAGATTGGTGAAGACGGCCACATCAAACGGAATCCCAAAAACACGCTGCTGCTCGAGCGCGTGCGAAGAAACTTCCATCACTGCCTCGGTCACTCCCACCCCGAGGCCTTCGGAGAGAAGCCTGTTCAACTCCAGCGCTTCAGGAGTCGTATGCGGAGCCGGAAGAACTTTGCCCGCAACGTGATATTCAATCGTCCCAACCAGAGCCGTTTTACGCCCCGCCGCTCGCAGAATCGATTCGATCAGGAATGCAGTTGTACTTTTCCCGTTGGTTCCGGTGATCCCAGTATTTGCAATACGCTCACCCGGACGCTTATAGAAATTCGCGCTGAGGCGGGCGAGAGCGCGCCGCCCATGCACGACCTGCGCCCACGCGACTCCGGGGCGCGGCGCTTCCGTCGCGGAGTCGGTCACAATCGCAACCGCGCCCGAGGCAATGGCTTGATCGATAAACCGATTCCCGTCGCTCGATTCGCCCTTCATCGCGACAAACAGCGTTCCCGGGCGCACCCTGCGCGAATCGTACTCCACCCCGGTAATGGCCGCATTCCCGCTCTGCGAAAGAACTTCGGCGCCTTGCAGGAGTTGTTGGAAGGTCATTGCAGTGATTATAAATACGTTGCGGTTTGCAGCGTGAAAGCGGGCCTATCTCCCGAAGTGCACGGCGACATGCGACCCGCTCGCGACGTGCGTGCCGGGCAATGGAGATTGCTCCCGCGCAACCCCGCTCCCCACAGCGTCGAGTTCGAGCCCGGAATCCTGCGCTGCCTCGATTGCGACCCTCAAGGTCTTGCCGAGGAACGATGGAACCTCGATCCCACCTTCTTCGACATCGAGCACCACCGTTCCGCCGGAAGGCAATTTCTGTCCAGATGCTTTTGCGGATTCCGACGTCACCGACTCCGGGGCAGGTAAGCTCGCTGTTTTAGCCGTCATCGTGTTCGGTGTCAACTGCCCAACAGAGAGTGGTGATCCGGCCGACTCCTTTGTCAATTGGGCGGCGGCCACGACCTGCGCGGCAATCGGAGCGTTCTTTGGCACGTTACTCGGCACGTTATTCGGCACAATCGGAGTCACCGGCGTCTCGCCCACGTCGGCAATATCGAGGCTCGCGCCCAGATGGTCGGGCGCGCTCTCATCCAGACTCGCCTCGGGCACATCGCGCCGGGCCATCAACACCTGCCGGCTCGCTGGAAGCTGAACATCATGCGGAACGTGAAGATACTCGAGCACCTGCTGCGAGATCCGTTGGAAGACCGGCGCCGAAACCTGGCCGCCCTGATGCAGCCCAACCGCGGAATCCAGGACTACCACCACCGCGATTTGCGGATCGTTAATCGGGGCGAAGCCGGCAAACGACGCATAGTATTTTGTCTTTGAATACTTGCCGATGGCAGAATCGAACTTCTGGGCCGTACCGGTTTTGCCCGCGGAGGTATAACCCTCGAGAATCGCTTTGGGCCCCGTGCCATGCAAGACCACGCCTTGCAGCATCTGCTTCATCTCGGCGGCAGTGAGCGGAGAGATGACGCGGGTGCCTTCGACTGGATGAAAAGCGACGGTTTGCGGTGAATTCTGCGGCTGCGCCGTGCCCGCGTTTATCCCCACGACGATGCGCGGTGGAACACGTACTCCATCATTCGCAATCGTCGAAATCAGTGTCGACAGTTGGACGGCCGAGACTCCTACCTCCTGCCCCATGGAGATTGACGCGAACGATATCTTGGACCAGCGATCGACCGGTTTCGCGAGTCCGCGAGTTTCGCCGGGAAGTTCAATGCCGGTCTGCTGGCCAAACCCAAAGGCGCGAATGTATTTGTAGAAGCGATCGTTCCCGAGGCGCATCGCCACCTTGATTGTGCCGACATCGCTCGATTCGGCGATGATGTCAGAAACGGACAACACGCCGTGGGGCTTGCTGTCATGAATGCGCGTGCCATTGATCACGATCGATCCCATCTGGCAATCAAACATCTCGTCGGGCCGAGTCACCTTCTCCTCCAATCCGGCGGAGATTGTGACCACCTTGAACGTCGACCCCGGCTCATAGACGTCGCTGACCGCGTGATTCTTCAGCGACTCAGGACGAATTTCTTTGCGGTTGTTGGGATTGAATGTCGGCCGGTTCGTCAGCGCTAGGATCTCGCCGGTATGCGGATTCTCGACGACGACGGTACCGGCGATCGCTTTGGTTTCTTCCATCGCGCGCTCGAGTTCGCGCTCCGCGATGTACTGAATGTTCTGATCGATCGTGAGGACCAGGCTGCTGCCCGATTCCGGCTCTTTTTCAACGCTCGAAAACCAATGTTTGCGGGCATCGACCGAAATCATCAGCTTGCCGGGCTTGCCCTGGAGTTGCTGATTGTATTGCCGCTCCAGTCCGCTGAGTCCTTGATCGTCGGTGCCAACATAGCCCAGCACCTGCGCGGCCAGTTCGCGCTTGGGATAAAAACGCTTGGGCTCTTTCTGAAAATGGATGCCTTGCAGGTTCAGCGCCTGGATACGTTCGATGACTTCGGCATCGGCCTTGCGCGCCACCCAACAAAATTTGTGCGCACGGCAATCCGCCAGCACCACGCGAGGATCGTCTTTCGTGATGCGCGAGATCAGGCTGATCGTGTTCGCAAGATCGGGAGCTTCCGAAGGGACAACGAACGCCGAGTCCACCTGGATCGACATCGCGAGTTCGCGCCCCGCGCGGTCGTAGATGACTCCGCGTTTGGCCGAGAGATCGAAGCTGCGCTGCTGCTGGTGTTGGGCGCGGCGCTCAAAATCGCCGTAGCAGAAAATTTGCAGATAAACGAGGCGCAGGCAGATCGCCAGCAGCCAGAGGCACAAGAATCCTGACAAGATGTAGAGTCGAGTCTTTGCGCTGGTCGAAGAAGAAGAAGTACTCGCTGCCATTTCAGTTCCCAGTTCTCAGTTCTCAGTTCTCGGTAAGAACCCAAATGGCCATCCCTGGAGAACTGAAAACTGGGAACTGAGAACTGGTTACTGTTCCGACACAACTCCGACCGGAGCAGCGCTCGCCATGACCGGTCCCGTCGTGTCCGTCGCGGCATCCATACGCTGCACTTGCCCGGGCTGCGGAGATTGCATGCCGAGCCTCCGCGCCATCAGATCGATGCGCTCGGGATCGCGCAATGAAGCTTCTTCCAGGCGCAGAGCCCGGTTCATTTCCACCAGTCCGTCACGCTGCACGCGCAGCGTTTCAATCTTGTATCCGTATTCAATCGCGCGGAAATGCTGGAGGGCGTAGCCCATCACCAGCAGGAACAGGAAACAGAGCGCAACTCCGAAAGACCGCATCTCGCGGGCGCGGCGCGGGTCCTCGACCTTCACCAGGCGCGAGTTGTCGATGGTCTTGCGAAAATAAATTTCCGGTGTCCCTAGCCAGCAGGACTTGCGCCGGATAGAAGGTGTTGCGATTTGAATGGCCGCGGCGCTCATAATTTATGTCACTCCAACAGGGCTCGTAACAAGGTTCGTATCAAAAAAGTTCGTATCGAAATCCGGGTACTCGTGCACGGAAGCGATCCAGGGCTCAATAGCAACCGACATCGACATCGCAAACAATGGTTCGTCAGACGATGCTTCGGCAAATAAAAGTTCATTCGTGTGCGCTCGACGTTCCGCGCGCTCGACCGTTGCCATCAATTCCTCAATCAGGGTGCCGCTAAATTTCATTTGCTCTTCCCAGCTTTTCTTTGCGGACACAGCCTTATTTTGTTTTTTCTTGGCCGCTCCGCGAAAACTCCACCACAGCTTTTTCTAAAGTCTTTACCCGGCACGCCGTACTATCACCGCACCGGGAGCCCGGCAGTTTCTCCGGGGCTAACCTCAAACTCGCTTACAACCGCTCCGCCGCGCGCATCTTCGCGCTGCGCGACCGCGGGTTGCTCTCAATCTCAGCCTCAGATGCCGTTACCGGCTTCTTCGTTAGTAACCGAAAGTGTCCGGCTCCGGCACCCTCGCGCATTGCATCTTTGACGATCCTGTCTTCGAGCGAATGAAAGCTGATCACCACCAGCCTTCCGCCCGGCCTTAGGACCCGGGGCGCCGCTTCCAGTAGCGCCTTCAGATCGTCCAGTTCACGGTTTACGAATATTCGGAGAGCCTGAAAAGTTCTCGTCGCCGGATGAATGCGCTCATGTTTCATTGACCGGGCCGCGGCTGATACAACCTCGACAAGTTGTTTCGTCGTGCGTATCGGCCGCGACCGGACAATGGCTCTGGCGATTCTCCGCGACCTCCTTTCCTCACCGAATTCGTAAATCACATCGGCCAGCTCGCGCTCGTCGATGTGGTTTACCACTTGTTCGGCGGTCTCGCCGGACATCGGGTTCATCCGCATGTCCAGCGGTCCTTCCGCCTGAAAACTAAATCCTCGCGCCGGGTCACCCAGTTGCAAACTGCTGACTCCAAGATCGGCGATTAAACCGTCGATCGTCGCTGGTCGTTGGTCGTTAGCAAGCTCGGCAAACGACCCGTGCAGCAACGTCACCGTCGGCCAATCGCCTTCACTGACGGCTGATGGCTGAAGGCTGACAGCTGCCCTCTTCAGCGCCGCCGGATCCTTATCGAAGCCAATCAAATGTCCCGGTGCGCCGAGGCGTTTTGCGATTTCGTAACTGTGCCCGCCCAGGCCCACCGTGGCATCCAGATAAGTTCCGCCACGCTTTACTTCTAGAAAATCGATCGCTTCTTTTAAAAGAACCGGGACATGGCCAACCACCCCATGCCCACCCCGCTCGGGGGTGTTTGTTAAATCTGAATCCGTCACCGCTAGATGCCCAATTCGTCGAGCGTCTTCGTGTCGTCATCCGTGAATGGCTCTTTGACCTCTTTATCGAGCGCTTCTAAATTCCGGACTTCCAGATAAGTCAGATTGCCGAGCACTGCCACTTCCCCGCGGATCTGCGCTGCCTCACGCAGTATCTGCGGAACCAGCAGGCGCCCCTGCCCGTCCATCTCTACGACCTGTCCGTAGTAATTCGTGCGCGTTAAAAACTTTTTCTTGGTCGGGTTGTAGGTCGAGAGCGCCGCCAGCTTCTGCTCGATCCGCTCCCATTCCTCGAAGGGATACACTTGAGCAACTACTCCGTCGACGCTCGTGATGTAAAATTTCTGAGCATATTTCTCGTCGATCACGCGCTTGAATTCCGCCGGGACCTTTAACCGTCCCTTTTCGTCGACGCGCGTTGGATGATTTCCGCGAAACATGTGCCCTGCTCGTTGGGGTCCGTTGGTTATGTATGGCCACTACCACAGCCATCAGCACGAGGGAGGTAGAAGCAGTCACAATTGAAGTGGATTCGGGTACGTTGGGCTCGTTTTTGTCGGTGTCAGTCTCGGAAACCACTGGCGCCTCGAAAGTTAGCGTTCTTACCCACGACCTCTAATGTTTGGTCCACTTCTAACCACTTTTGTCCACATCCTACGCCTAAATGGTTTGTTGTCAACAAGAAAGTTTCAGGTTGAGACCTTAGTGCGAGGCTGGTTTCGCGAAGCGCGACATCTTGCGGTTAACCAGAAAGATGACCACTAGAACTTGTGTTTATGAAAGTGGTTCGCGGAGGCGAGGAATTGTGAATCTTCCGCTTGCGTTTGAGCGCGCGGAGCTAATCTCCGATTCGACAGACGGTTCGGAAACCTGATTTGCGACGGCAACCTCATTTTTCTTGCCAGCTCACTTAATCTTCCTGACATGAATTTCCTGGCCGTCCACTCGGTGATAGGTATAGCCAGTCACCCGACCCTGAAGATCGCGGGCAAACACGGCCGTTCCTAGATCGCTCTTGACGAAGAAGGTATCCGCGGCCAGAGGCAGGTACACATCCTCATCGATGCCGATTTGTGAATCGTTTCCGATCCGCGACCATAACTTCCCATCCTTCACCGAAACGGTCTCCAGATCATCGCCGGGACGCCACTCATACACGCCCGCATAATCCCGATAAACGCTGGTATCGACAACAATCGGCTTGCGAAAGTTCACCGGCAAGTTATTCCAATGCCTCGCAACCAGCAGCCACGACCCGTTTTGCTTGACATAGGTTTCTGTTTGGCGCATTTCACTTACGATGTCGGCATCGGTGAATTGCTCGTGTCCAGTGAGTCGGAAGTTGATGATTGCCGTAGTGCCGTACAAGTGGATGACATAGTCGCGCGGATTCATCGAGCGGTCGTATTCAGGGGGCAGTTTCCCAATGTGTTTTATGAACTGTGCCTTTGTGATCAGGGTTCCATCATCGGTACTGAAGATGCAATCCTCCGCGACGAGGCGGGACCAAGTTGTCATATCCCGCCGGAGAGCAGTCTCTCTCAGTTCGTTGCGGACTTTGAGCACTTCCAGCTCGGCAGGCGAGAACTTCTGCGATTCGGCGGCCCGAAGCGTGCCGGCAAACAGGTAGAGCGCAAGAAAAGGAACCGTGAAATGACGCATTTTTTTGTCCAGGGTTTGAACTGCTGCGCTTGAACTGGCCGGCTTCAACCGGCCGCTATCCACTCCGACTCAATTTTTGGTGGGTGCGACAGCGTCTGCAGCACGACGCAGTATTGCTCTGTCTTTTCCTGGAGCAAACGCAATTGATCTGGATTCGCCTCGGGCGCGTCGATATTGAACTGCATGCGAATGGATTCAAAACCTACCGGCACTTCTTTCGAGATGCCCAACGTTCCCGCCAGGTCCATAACGCCGTTTACCGTTACTTCGATATGCCGGGTTTGGATTCCCATCGCCGTCGCCACCAGTTGACAGGTAAGCTGGGCGCAAGCGGCCAGCGCCCCCAGCAGAAGATCTCCCGAGCACGCCGACGAGCCTGTGCCTCCAACGCCCTTGTGGGCTTCTGCCTGGTAGATGGCGCGGCCGATATCGACCGAACATGACAGCGGCGTGGATGTCTCGCTGCCCTTGGCCGTCAGCGTGATCCGCGAACTTTGGGGGTCTCGACGATACTGCTCTTTCAATGGTTTCTGTAGCGATCTGATATCCGTGACAGCCTTGTCCATAAATCCTCGGAAGTGCGGAATAGAAATTCGAAATACGTGAAGAGCGAAATAGATTTTTCTACAATCCTGATTACATCCCAAACCGTTCGCGATAGGCGCTCGGCGAAACCCCTGTGTGCCGCTGAAAGAGCGAGCGAAAAAAGGCTACGTCCTGATACCCGACCGCATCGCCGATCTCCTGCATCGTACGATGATTGCTCTCTAACATGCGCTTGGCCGCGGCGATGCGCAACTTCTGCAGGTAGATCAGCGGACTATCCCCAGTCGCCGCCTTAAAGCGGCGCACGAAATTGCGCACGCTCATGCCCACGCGTCGCGCCGGATCTTCGAGCGAAAAAGTCCTGGCAAAATTCTTGTGCATCCACTCCTGCGCGCTTGAAATGCTGTCATCCGTGTGGTCAGTTTTCAGGGGAACAATGGCGAATCCAGATTGCCAGGCGCGCGGCGTCTCGATGAGCAGGGCTTTCGCCGTCTGCATCGCAATATCGTGTCCACAAAATTTTTCGACCAGGTAGATGCTCAGATCGAGCGATGCGTTCACTCCGCCGCCGCAGTAGAAACCATGGTCCTCTGTCACCATGAACTCCGGCATCCACTTAACCAGCGGATACTTCTCGCGGAAGCGCTCTGCCAGCCCCCAGTGAGTGGTTGCGCGCTTGCCGTCGAGTAGCCCGGCGGCGGCGACCAGACCCACACCCGAGCAGACGCTCGCCACCGCGACACCGTTCGTGCTCCGGCGCTTCAGCCAGGGCACAATCGCCGCGTTGCGCTCCACGACATCATCAACGCTCAGTCCCGTGGTTGGAACAAAAATCAGGTCGGTTTGGCCCACATCTTTGAGGGCAACGTTGGGTCGAATCTGAATGTCGCCATCGCAGCGTACGGGACGTCCATCGGCGGACGCCGTGGTTACGTGGAAGCTCGTCGCGAGCTTCGTTCCCGTGAGAATGTTCCACAACGAACCTGCATGGCGAAAAACTTCCATCGGACCAATCGCAGTCGATGAAAACATTTGGTCTAGAAGAAGGACCGTGATCTCTCGCATAGCCGCCCGGAATCGTCCAAAATCACCAATGGCTTAATAACCTACCTACAATGGCATATCTGCCATCTTGTGGCAAGCCCGTTTTGCGGCTATTTTTGCTCATCGAGAGCGGCTGGCTCGAAGACAGAAGACAAACAGCCGAGAAAATAGAGGATCGAGGGGCGCAAATGGCAACTGCACAAGAGGTTTCTAAGACGATCAACGGAGTCAACGTCATCGATCTATTCAGAACGATCGATGCGATCAAGGCCACACCGGCGATCGCGAAATTCAACTTTCGCATTCGCAACCGGTGGCAGGGAGCCAGTCAAAACCGCTCGACAGTGAACGAGTTCTACGGCGCCGGGCAGGAGCTATCCCGGTCAAAGTCGTTCATCCTGGACGCAGATGAGCCCGCCATTCTGCTCGGCAACGACCAGGCCGCGAACCCCGTCGAACATCTGCTCCACGCACTGGCTTCGTGCATCACGACCTCCATGGTCTATCACGCCGCGGCGCGCGGCATCACTATCGACGAAGTCGAATCTTCCTTCGAGGGCGATATCGACCTGCACGGGTTTCTGGACCTCGACAAAGAGGTACGCAACGGATACCAGGGAATCCGAGTCAACTTCAAGATCAAGGCTGACGTACCCGACGAGCAGTTGCAGGAGATTGTTGCATTGGGCACGGGACATTCTCCGGTGTTCGATTCCCTGACCAACGGAGTACCCGTTTCGGTCATAGCAGAGCGGCTCTAGCGCCGCGAATCAGCTGACCAATTTCAAGAAAGTCGGCGGGGCGATAAGCCCTGCCAGGGCCGTGCAAGTGTCCTCAAGGGAATCGAGGACGAAACCAAAAAAGGAGAACAAACCATGTCACGAATCATCGATTCACGAATCATCGATCGAAGCAGCGGTGCAATTCGCACACCCAGAACGATTCTGCCCCTGGCGCTGCTCGTCAGTTTCATCACCGCCTCGCCGCTCTTCGCACAAGACTCGCAGCACGCGACTCATGCCCCGACCGCCAAACTCATCCAGGATGTTCGTGAGGCGACCAAGCAATTCCTCGATGTCAATGCCGCCGTCGCGGCCGGCTATGGGCCGGCATTTGGGTGCGTCAGCGGTCCCGACCATGGGGCGATGGGCATACATTACGTCAACGGCGCTCTTGTCGGCGCCGGCCTGATCGACGTGGCACATCCACAAGCCTTGATCTACGAACCGGTAGGAGAGAAGCGCAGGCTTGTAGGCGTCGAATACATTGTGGACGCAGCCACATGGCTGAAGAACAATAACAACACACCTCCATCGCTCGATGGCCAGGACTTTCAGTTCGTCCCCGCGCCAAACCGTTTTAATCTGGCCGATTTCTTCGAATTGCATGTCTGGGCTTGGCGCAACAATCCAGAGGGTGCATTCGTCGACTGGAACAATCACGTGACCTGCGAAGGCCAGTAAGCCGTTCCCACGCGGCCGGTCAGGGCTGGGCATCTCAATCTTCCGATACTCGCTTTCGGTACTCGGAAACATTGGGGTCACTCAGCCCTCGGCCTCTCGATATCGCCGGCCCACACCCAGCTTCAGGGCGCATCGAATGTGGGACTCCTCGTCACCCACTCGCCGCAGTACACTCGTTGCGAACTTAAGCCAACCAACGGGGGACACAATGAAGCTGAACACTGCACGCATATGGATGGGCGGCATCGCCGGCGGCGTCGCGTGGACAGCCTGGAGCTTTTTCATAGGAATGCGCCAGGCTCCGCTCTACGAAGCCATGCAGAAACAGGGGCTGTTTCTGAAGGCACCGCGCTATTCGCTGTTCGCACCGCTTTGGATTTTACTGGTTTTCGTGATGTCGATCCTGATCGCACACCTCTACGCCTGGGCTCGCGCCACCGCCGGCCCCGGAATTAAGACTGCCGCCAAAATTGGAATGATCGTTGGATTTTGCGCAGGCGTGCCCGGAAACTTCGGGCAGGCTGCCTGGTCCCCTGTCCCACGGATGCTGCCCTTGGGTTGGATGCTCGACCTCTGGGTAGGCTCGATTTTAGCCGCTGTGGTCGCCGGCTTCATCTACAAGGAGTAGAACCCAAATGACGAAGGGCACAGCCGACTCCTGAAAGTAATCGTTTCCAGGATTCGCTGTGCCCACTCTAAGAAACTCGTCGCCAGCTAGTCGCGTGAACGCTGCTCGATGATCCGACCCACGATGCGATGCGCTTCATCGATGTGTTGTACGGCGCGGTTCCGCAGTCCGTGGGCAAAGCCATCATCTTCTTCGCGGGCAACGTCGTTATGGGCTTTGTCGAGCAATTCCAGCGCCTTATGAAAACGCCCGATACGCTCCATATGCGCGTCGACCGGCATGTGCTCGTGAATGTTTTTGCCGTCGTCAATCGCTGCCCGCTTGATTTCGTCGATGGCGGCATCGATTTCCCGAATGGCATGTTCCTCTTCTCGGTCCATATGGCCTGACGGCGTCATCTCCTCAAGATGCGCACGCGCATCGCGCAGATCCGACAAGGCGTGCAGATACGCTGGATGGCGTCCTGGCTCTTCCGCCAGACTGAAGCTGGCGCAGACGGCAGCCACAAAAACAACTAACGCTACACTTCGCAAAGCCTTCATGGAATTCTGTCTCCTCGCCGATTGGCAAAAATAGTTACTCGGTTGATGGAATTCTGAGTTGAAACTGGGTGCTTGATCAGAGGAGATTCTAAGGGCCTCTAACGCGAATCGCTAGAGTGCCCGCTGTTACTTCGGTACATCGACCTTGCTCCGGCAAAGAGCGGTCTTTCGGTACGTTTATTTCGCAGGCTCTACTATTTGGTCGGCTCTACGACAACCGCCGTTCCGTAGGCAAGAACTTCCGTGACGCCCTGCATGACCTCAGTCGCGTCATAGCGCGCACCAACGACCGCATTTCCACCGAGTTCCGCGGCATGTTGCAGCATCAAGTCGAACGCCTCCGCGCGTGCCCGCTCGCATAGGTTCGTCAGCAGCGTGATGTTGCCGCCAACCAGAGTCTGCAAACTCGCCCCAATATTTCCAAAGATCGAGCGCGACCGCACTGTAATGCCGCGCACCACGCCGAGCGTACGCACCACGCGATATCCGTCGAGTTCAAACTGCGTGGTCACCATCTGATGGGCGACCATTCGTCCGGTAACGGCAGTTGTGGGGAAGTTGGACATTGCTCTTGGTCCTCCTGGAAACGCATTCGCTTCTGCGAACCCTCATTGTAATTCAGCGCGCTTTCGGGAATTGCGTGAAGTGGATGCATGAAGTCGATGTATGAAGTACATGAAGTAGAAGTAAAGATACGGCCCGCCGTACGCAACTCGATATAATGGCGATTCTTCCCAGAGGTCTCATGCCATCGCGACGCCGTTTCCTGACAACCAGTACGCTCGCGGCGGGTCTCGGCATCACTCTGCCCGCGCTCGCACGTACGGCAGAGCCAGAACACGAGCACGACAATGCCCTCGCGCCCGCCATTGCCGCCCTTCAATCTCGCCGCGCAGAAGCAACACCCATCACCAAAGAAGAGCGCGCCGATCGTCAGGAAAAAGCCCGCCAGTTGATGCGCGACGGTGGCCTTTCCGCCATCCTCCTGCCCCAGGGCACTTCTCTTCGCTATTTCACCGGCATTCGATGGGAAGGTGGCGAGCGCCTCTTCGCCATGGTCCTTCCTGCGAAAGGCGGGGCATTTTACGTTGGTCCGGCGTTCGAAGAAGGCCGCGCCCGCGAACAGATCGCCGAGTCGCCCGAGGGCGGCAAGCCCGACCTCCGCGTCTGGCAGGAAGACGAAAGCCCGTACGCCCGAGTGGCACAAGGGCTCAGCGATCGCGGAATTGCAGCCGGGAACATCGGCATTGAGGAAACGACAAAATTTGTCTTCCTCGACAGCCTGCGAAAAGCTGCTCCGGGCGCCGCTTTCACCAGCGCAACACCTGTCACCGCCGGATGCCGCATGATAAAGAGCCGCCACGAAATTGAACTCATGCGTCTGGCTTCGAAAATCACGCTCTCTGCCTACGAGGCAACCTATCGCTCGATCAAGGTTGGCATGACACAGAAAGATGTCGAAGCAATGGTGGAAGCGGCACATCGGCAACTCGGATTCGAAGGTGACGCCGATGTGCAGGTCGGAGAGTTTTCCGCTTTTCCACACGGCTCGGTCGCGCCCCAGGTCATCCGCGAGAGCACAATCGTCATGATGGACGGCGGCTGCACCGTCGAAGGCTATCAGTCCGATATCACCCGCACATATGTTCTCGGCAAAGCGAGCGACAAGATGAAACAAGTCTTCGACATCGTGCATCAAGCCCAAAGCGCGGCGCTCACCGCCGCCAAGCCCGGCGCAGAGGCTGGTTCCGTTGACACCGCAGCAAGAAAAATAATCGCCGACGGGGGCTACGGCCCCGATTACAAATACTTCACGCACCGCCTCGGTCACGGCATGGGCATGGACGGCCACGAGTGGCCCTACCTTGTCCGCGGCAATGTTACAAAGCTACAGCCCGAAATGACTTTCAGCGATGAACCGGGAATTTATATCCGCGGAGAATTCGGAATCCGCCTGGAAGATGACATGCACATCACAGGCAGCGGAGCAGAATTGTTCACGCCGCAAAGCCCGTCTTTGGAGGATCCGTTCGGAAAAGCGTAAGACTCGGCTTTGTTTTTCAACTTCGTTCTCAGCTTCGTCGTTACTACTTCAGCGGTACGCTGTAGTGCGAAGACAGCACTCGCCATCCGTTCCCAACTCGCACCCAAACATCGGTCAGCCGGTCATGGTACTCGTAGGGCTTGCCGTTGGTGCGTCCGGTCTCGTGATAAGCCCCGGTCACGACCGCAATATTGCCACCCCGCACTCTTACCCGCAGATCAGAGAGTTCGGCGACTTCGACTTTCGTCGCAGGATCGGCGCTGTGCGTGATGTACCCGGCCTTACTGTAGACGTTGCCGTCCTCGACCGTGATCACGAACTCTTCGGTCAGCAGCGTCGACAGAATATCGATTTCCCGTTCCTTGTACGCTTCCGCCCATTTCTCCTCAAGCTTGCGCACCTGCGATGCCGCAGCGGCGTTCTCCTGCGCAGCAACGCGAATCGTACTCAGAAGAAGCACGCAGAGCGCGAGCCTCGATGCCATCCGGATCCCCATGGGCTATATGGGACACCGATCCCGCCTCCCTTGACAAGTGCCTAATGTAACCTGTGCCGGTGCCCCCGGGAACTCAGTCCGCGAACTCAGTCTACGAATCAATCCACGACCCACGCCCGAGCCCGGCGCAACAACGACGCTGGCGCTTCCGCATCCAAAAGCACCACACCATCCTGATATTGCCGTGAATAAATGCGGGCGCCCGCCTGCAGCTGCGCGAGCATCTTTCCTTCCTTTTGCGGAACGCTCAACCGCACGCGTTGCGGCCGGTCTTCATCAAGCAGCGCGTCGACACGATCGAGCAGAGTGCTGATTCCAGTTCCCTTCGCCGCCGAGACATGGACAGTCGGATCCTTATCGCCGAGATCGCTATCGCGCAGCGATTCCCGCTGCTTCGGGAGCAACAGATCGATCTTATTCATCACGCGCAGTCGCGGCTTCTTATCGGCTTCAAGTTCCTTGAGAACGCTTTCGACTTGCGCGTCCTGCTCGGCAGACACCGGACTACTGGCGTCTGACACCTGAATGATCAGCGTTGCCCGTTGCACTTCCTCAAGCGTGGCGCGGAACGCCGACACCAGCGTATGCGGCAGGTGCCGGATAAATCCAACCGTATCGGAGAACAGAATCTTTCGTTTCGACGGTAGTTCCGCTCCGCGAATCGTTGGATCGAGGGTGGCAAACATACGCGACGATTCCAACACCTTCGACTTAGTAAGGACATTGAATAGCGTGGACTTGCCGGCATTGGTGTAGCCGACTAAGGCCACAAGTGGAACAGGCACGGACTCGCGCCTCCGCCGCTGTTGCGCTCGAATGCGTCGAACGCTTTCGATCTGCTCCTTCACGTGGCGAACGCGGCGGTAAATTTTTCGTCGATCCGTCTCCAACTGCGTTTCGCCCGGTCCGCGTGTTCCGATGCCGCCGCCGAGTTGCGACATCTCGATTCCGCGTCCAGCCAGTCGCGGCAGCATGTATTCGAGCTGCGCCAGCTCCACTTGCAACTGACCTTCACGAGTGCGCGCGTGACGCGCGAAGATGTCAAGAATGAGCTGGGTGCGATCGATGACCCGCGTGTGCAGCAGGCTCTCAATGTTTCGTTGTTGCGAGGGTGAGAGATCGTGATCGAACAAAATCACGTCGGCAGAGACCGAAGCCGCCGCGCCCGCAATTTCTTCAAGCTTTCCTTTTCCGATCAGCGTGGCCGGTTCAGGCCGGTCGCGGCGTTGCGTAAACTCCCCAACGATCTGCGCTCCCGCGCTCGTCGCCAGCGTCCGCAATTCATCGAGCGATTCTTCGGAGCTGAAATCAGGAGAATCTCCCGGCAACTTCGGAGAAGTACCGCCCACGCTCGTGGCATGGTCGCGTGCCGCTTGCGCGCCCGGAGTAATCGGCACGCCCAGCTTCTTCTTGCCCCCGGCACCCGCGTGTCCGCGCGTGCGGAACTCCACCCCCACCAAGAACGCACGTTCCTGCTGGTTCGATGGATTCAGCACCACCTTGGGGTCTTTCCGCGACGAGCCGCGGCTGCTCAGTCTGGTGTCATCTCGGCGCAAGCAAACTCAATTCTATCCTTCAGTACCGGAAGCGGGACTTGGCATCGTCGCCGCCTCGCCGTGTGACGCCACTGCCGTCGGCCTCGCATCACCATGGATATGGCCCCCGCGTGCGATCACGACTGTCGAAATGGCGTGCTTGAAGATGAGTTGCTCCTGATTGCTGGTCTCGAGGACGACCGAGTATTTGTCGAACGATCGGATACGGCCCGTCAGCTTCACGCCGCTGACCAGATAGATCGTAATGTTGTGCCGTTCCTTTCGCGCTGTGTTAAGGAAGGAATCCTGAATGTTCTGTTGCGCCGGCTTGGCTTCCATTTGCCGATCTCCTTTTTTCGTGTCGATGCTGCGCCATGAGCATTAGGGAGGGCAATTGGCCGCAGCTCGGTTCTTGTCGGCTCCTACAATACGGCCTCAGCCGCCGCTTTTCAACTTCTGGCCAAACAATATTTCGACGAGTCAGCGGCCCATCCGGCGCGCCCTACGGCCCATCTTCACCGGCCCGCCAATACCGGTTGTGTACCACGTTCTAACTAACCTACAATCGTCAGTTCCCTAGCCAAGCACTGTATAGGAGCCCCGAGAGTGACCGACATTAACATCCCTACCGACCTCCAGACAAACCTGCTGATGTTGTTTCGATGGTTACATTTTGTCGGCGGCATAACATGGATCGGCCTGTTGTATTTCTTTAACTTAGTTAATGTCCCGTTCATGAAAAATCTCGATCCGACCACCAAGGGCAAAGTCCTGCCCAGCCTTATGACCCGCGCTCTTTGGTGGTTCCGCTGGGGATCGGTGCTGACCGTGCTCATGGGACTTGCCTACTGGGGAAGCATCGTAGCTTCCGACGCTTCGAATGGCAGCGCATCCTCTGGCGTCCCCATGGGCAGTTTCTTTGGCATCTGGACCGTTGCCTGGGCGCTGATGTATGCCTGTCTGATCCCCGGCAAAGGCGCGCTCGACAAAGGCCCGGTCCTCGCAGTGATTTACACGGTGATCGTCCTCGCCGCGTCTTGTCTCTTCTTGCGCCTCAATAACCACGGGTGGGAAAGCAATCGCCTGCTCGCCATCGGCATCGGTGGCGGCATCGGCTGGATGATGATGCTCAACGTCTGGGGAGTAATCTGGCGGATACAGAAAAAGATCATCAAGTGGACCGCCGATAACGCTGCTAATGGGACTCCGATGCCCGACAAAACAAAATACCTGGCGCGCCAGGCGTTCCTGACTTCGAGAGCAAACTTCGTGCTCTCATTCCCACTGCTTTTCCTGATGGGCGCCGCCAGCCACTACCCCATGTTCGGAAAGTAAGTCTTTCGAGATCGTGTGAATGACCGCGGGAACGATCGTGCCCCAGGTTCGCGCCCGTCCTTTTGGGCGCTAACCTGGGCCCCTCAACCGAACTTCGTCCTCGATTCCCCACAGTCCGACACCTATAACCGTTGGATCGCAGCGCACGAGCGTAATCTCGCGCCCGCCGTCCCTGCTCCCTACAATTGAGCCGTATGCGTGAACTTCTGGACGCAATCGCCGAGTGGTCGGGCGCGAATGAAGACTGGCGTCCCATCTCTCGCGCAGCCATTCTCGCGTGGCTCGCCTTCTACGCCCTATTTCTGCTCTACGCCTTCCGCATGCATGGCGGCTACCTGTTCATCGACTCCGCCAACCTGGTGGTCCACGAAGGCGGCCACCTCCTCTTCGGTTGGTTCGGTAAAACGATCGGCCTCTGGGGAGGGACGATTCTTCAGTGGATGGTCCCCCTGCTGCTCGCGGCGTATTTCTTCCACGAACGGCAAACTGCCGCTTTCGCCTTCTGCCTGTTTTTCTTTTTTGAGAACTGGCTCTACACCGCGACTTACATGGCCGACGCCCGCGCCATGGTGTTGCCTCTGGTGTCGGCAGGAGGAGGAGACTCCGATTACATCGAGCACGATTGGAACACGATTTTCGAAAGCCTCGGAGTCCTAGCCTACGACACAAAAATCGGCGCCGTCGTCAACTTCCTGGGATGGTGCGGAATGCTAGCGTGTGTTAGCTGGCTCGCAGTGCGCCTGAGAACAACGAAGTTGTAAATGGAGCAACGGACGTCCTCACAAGCCTGCCCGTTTTGCCGGAGATTTTTCGCCAACTGCCTATGGAAGCAGTAGCGCTCCGGCATCGTCGATTTCGAATTTCACTGAATTAGCCTGGGTAGAGCCAGCAGACCCTTCGTGATCGTGACATTTCCGGTTGCTAATAGGGTTCGGCTATTCATGTCGTAACTGACATGGTCTGCCGTCAGTGTAAAGAGATTAAAGGCAACGAAAACTGGATTCCGGAACCCACCATTGTAGATTCTCTCGGAGTCGCGCCGCACCCGATTCGAATATCTAACAAGCAACTCGAAAGGCACTCCCTCATCTGAAGGGAAGGGATAACGATCCCATCCTCCACACTCATCTCGAAGCGTATCAGGCGCTGGGCGAATTTCACTTCTAGTCGTTCCATCAAGCCGCCTTTCAATTATGGCTCCCGGATCACAGCTCGGCAGCGGTGGATACCGAGTTACATTTAGTACTACCGTTTTGGGCGATGCCACACGGAATAGCGGACGCCTGTAGAATTCCCCATAACTCGATGAGCCTTTTGCAACTGTCATCGTGTAAAGACCAACCGGTAATTCTGCGCGGTAGAAACCTCGACTGTCAGAAGACACGATCCGGGTTGTTTTCGAACCCTCGAACTTCACTTGCGCGCCAACAATCGGAGAATCATGGGAATCTTCGATCTTGCCACGCACATGAAATGTCTCTTGGGAACGAGCGGGAATCGGGTGCGCGTGCCAGATAACGCAAAGCACGAAGCTTGCGAGGACCAGTCTATGCAATCGCCGAACGCTTCTCACACCTTAATCTGACACCAGCGACCACTTAATTGTTTCAATCAGGGTTTACGCTCAGAACCGCGTCACTGCGCTTTCGCCGCCAGCGTCCAAGGCTTGCCGTCAAAGTGCGCAGGCAGCGCAAGTCCAAACAACTTGAGAATTGTCGGCGCCACATCCACAATCGCTGGCTTCTCCTCAATGAACTTGTGGCTCGAAAACAACACTCCCGGAACGAGCCGCGGATCGATGCAGTGGTCGCCGCTCCAGGCTTTCATGTTGTCTTCGAAAATCTGCGCCGTTACTTTGCCCATCACCGAATCCCACGAAGCGCGATAGCCCGCGCCATAACCGACGATCAGGTCGGGAGAATTTTCGGTGTAGGGTCCGCGATAAACGTTGTCGGCAATAAAGACCCCCGTGATTCCAACCGTGCCTGACGCGGGATCGACCAGACCACTCAGCTTTTCCTGAATCTCTTTTTTCAGCGCCTCTTCTTCGGATGGATCAACAATCCCCTGCTTCTCGCGGCCTTTGATATTCAGATAAAGGCCGTTGAGGCCCATGGTGTAGGCGCGAGTACGCGACCAATCCACGTCTTCGAACCAGTCACCGCTCTCGGTCTTGCCCTCTTTGAGCGCGAGATATCCGTTCTGATGCAGCCACGCATTCAGATTCATACAGCGCGCAAACGACTTGAAACCATGATCGGAGATGACCATCAACAGGGTGTCGTCGTCGATTTTCTCCATCACGCGCCCGATCAACCGATCCATGCGCTGGTACAAATCCTGAATCACCTGCGGATGCTCACTGTGCGGCACATCGCGCGCCGCCGGATGGTCTTCATCTAAATAGCGCCAGAACATGTGTTGAATGCGGTCGGTCGTATCGAAGACACACGTGCAGAGACCTTGTTTCGTCTTATCGAGCGCGTCAAACAACATGCGCTCGCGGTCTTCATGATTGCCGTAAGCCTGCGCCAGGAAAGCGTCGTCATCGAGCACGTGCTCGTTCAATGCCCAAGTATCTTCGGCAAGGCCAAGCGTCGCATACGGTCCGAAGAGCTTGGCTAAATAAATCGAATACGTCACCGGGTGCGAGATCGGCAGATCGGGATGCCCCGGATCGATATTCACCGGCGTCACATAAACCTCAACCTCCGGCGAAACTTCCTTGAGATAAAAGCGGCAGATGCCGTGTGCCGTAAAACCCATCCCCGCTTTGAATTCGGCCGTGATCCAGTCGGAGTATTCCCCGATCTTCAACGTAAACTTTTCCGAGCCGACGATGAACCGCGCCGACTCTGCGCCCGCGTCCGGCCGAATTTCGTACTCCATGCGCACTTCGCCGGCATTTTCTTTCAAAGGATTATCTGGCCCCGGAACGTACGCCCTGCAAACGCCATTCCTTCGTTCGATCGGAACGCGCACTCCGCCTTCGCGAAACTTATCGCTCGACATCCTAGTCGTGCACAAGCAAAACGTCCCCTGACTGCCCTTGAGATCGGGCACGCACATCCCCGAAAGCAGCACGCCCTGAAATTTCTCGGGCGGAAACGTAACGGGAACCCGAATCACTGAGCTAAAAATTCCCGCGTCGCCGAGCCAATGCCAGAAAGGCGTCCCCTTGCGCATGGCCTTGATTTCCGTTTTGCCAAACGGAATGGAATATTTGCCCACCCTGATATGCCGCTTCGGCCCTTTGATCTCAGCCGACGACAGATAAGGCAGATAACTATTCCGATCGCAAGCCAGAAAATCGTAGATGTTGTGCTTGCCTGGGTTTACTCCAGTCATGAAGGTGGACCATGCCACCGGCGAGATCGCGGGAAACGTGGTGCGCAGTTTGCTGAACGTCCCCTTGTCGCGCAACTTCGACAGATTCGGCAGCCGTCCTTCTTTCATAAAGCGATCGGCCAGTTCCGGATCCATCCCATCAAACCCCAAAATTACCGCCCGATCGAACGTCGCCTTTCCATAAGCATTTCGCCGCCGGACAAAGCGAAATAGTTGCCGGAACGGCCAAGTCATCAGCGCATAGAACGAATAAAGAAAAGCAACAAAGATTGCCCAGAACGAAGACAGCACCGCAAAACCCGCGCCCGGCCCCGCATACGCATGGGCCAGCGCAGGCAAGAAAATAAGAGCGATCAGCAAAAATCGCGTGGCATTTGTGAAACGTGTGGCGCGGGCGCCCCCGCCCGCGAAAAGCTTGCGTTCAAGACGAAATGACGGGCGATCACTGCCCTTGAGCAGACCAGTATCCGCTGCACACAGGCGGGCGAGGGCGCCCGCCCCACACAATTTCTTCATATCTTGATCCCCAGCAATTCTTTAAAACTAAACCCAGCGACCATCGACAAGATGAAAAACATCCAAATCCAGTTCATTCCGTAGCCGGCGATTTCAATGTCGCGATCCGGGTAGTTGATCGAAACGGATTCGATGGGACTGTTGTCTGGCAAGGCCGGTTCGGCCGATGAAAACAGGCGTTCCCAAAATCGCCCGCGCAAGCGAACCGTCGATATTCGCGGCAGATCGTTGCCGATACAAACCGCTTTGGTCACGCTCTGTCCAGCAGCGTTAATCTTCACTTCGTACTTTCCTTGTTTCGTCCCCGCCAATCGCCAGACAATCTCGTTTCCATCGGAAATATGAACAGCAGGCGCAGTCATCGCAATCTCCGCTGGCAGATCGAGAGCGATGTCGTTCAGCACATCATTTCCCGCGAGCTTCACCGTGAGCAGAAACGGAGTATTCACAGCGATCGGCGTCTGCCCGAGATAACGATCGATCTGCACCATCAGCAACGTGATCGGAATAATGACGTACAGCAGAGGCATGAACGCGAGCTTCAAATAGCGCCCCGTGCCGCGCAAAATCTTCCCGTAAGAACCCATCACCACCGGGATCTGATCGCGATACAGACGCACCGCCAGTAGATGAGCTTTCAGCTGGTCCTTGGCAATGCCAATGGCCTTCTGATCGGATGTGTATCCAAACAGCACGACCATCACCAATCCAACCACCAGCGAAACCCAGATCACAATTGCGAGGGGGCTTGTGAACAGTGACAAACTCACCGCTGCGAGAGCTGCGAAACGAGCCGCCATCGAATTTGAGAGAGCACTCACGCTACTCGATGTACCCCAGTCCACGCAGCCGTTTCTGTATTTCTTCTTTCGATGTGCTGTTCTCGTCCGGCAGGATCTTTTTCGTCTCTTTTTCCAGCATGTGAATGACGAATTCGTCGATGGATTCGTATCCCGCCGCATCCGAGCACTGTTTAACCTTCTCCAACAACTCCCCCTCGATCTTCACCTTATGTGAACCAAACATGCATCCCCCTAACTTATCGATCGTGCCCCAGGTTCGCGCCGTTCTGTGGCGCTAACCTGGGCCTGAGTCCGCCCTGGCAACGTCCGCCCTAGCAACCCTATCGTCCTTTGAACACAGAATTGCCCTTCATCTCCGCCGTTTTTGCAATCCCAAATTCCGACAAGATCGTCGGAGCAATATCGGTAAGCGCCGGATTCTCTGCAGCAATCTTGCGATTACTCAACAACACCCCCGGAACCTTTGTGAAGTCCATGCAATGATCGCCGCTCCAGGCGTTCGTATTCTCCTCAAGCACATCGGGAGGAAACGCCCCCAGAATCGTCTTCCATCCCGCTCGATACCCGCGGTTATAACCAACCAGCGCATCCGGTCCCGAGTGCGCATACGGCCCCTGATACGCGTCGCTCGCAAAATCGATGCGCGTGATTACCTGCGTTCCATCCTTCGACCCATCCTTCGGATCGCGCACCTCCAACAGTTTTTGCCGGATTTCTTGCAACAACGCATCAGCCTGCGCCCCCGGCTCGACGATGCCCTCGCGTTCCCGTCCCCGAATGTTCAGATAGAGCCCGTTCAATCCGAGGCCGTAGGCTCGCGTGCGACTCCAATCAACATCAGGAAAAGGCTCGTTCGAATCGCCACCCGCTCCAGCCTTGCGCGTGATGTAGCCATTATTCAAAAGCCATGTATTCAAATTAAACGAATGCCGGTAAGGAGCAAATCCATGGTCAGAGAGCACCAATAGCGTCGTATTCTCGTCGACCTTCGGCATCACTTCGCCGAGCACTTGATCAATCTGCTCGTAAAATTCTTCAAGCGCGGTCCCATACTGCGCAGCCAGCCCAGCATCATACGCAGGATGCTGCGGGTCCGTCAGCCGCCACATCATGTGCGCATTCAAATCAAGACTCGAAAAATAAAAGAAGAAAAGCCCATCGCGGAATTTCGGGAACTCCACGTCAAACGCCCGCCGATGCTCGGCCAACACTGTGTGCGCTTGCTCGAGATATTCCTTATCGTCGAGCACGCCGTCGGTAAGCGCCTTGGTGTCCTCGGCAATCCCTTGCGTGTGATACTCCCCAATCTGCTTTGCCAGATCGCTCGAGTAACTCGCAGGAGTCGAGATCGGCAGCGCCGGATTTGCCGGATCAATATTGATCGGCGACACATAGAGTTGAAACCGCGGATGCGCCTGCTTGAGATAAAACCGGCACATCCCCTTCACGTTCCCAATCACTGGCATCAGCTGAAATTCCACCGGCATCCATCCACTCCACTCGCCTTCTTTCAGAACGAATTGCTGGTCCTGAAACCCGATGCGCGCCACCGAGTCCAGCGGATCGACATCAACCGTGAAAGGCTCCGTCGCCGGCGGAGAATTCTTGCGAAATGTGTTGTCCGGTCCAATCAGATTCGTGGCTACCCGATTATTCCTCACCTCGACCTGCACGACTTCGCCGCCCTCGACCGCTCCGACGGCGGCCGTGGGATCGTCCGTATAAAAAGTAAACGTGCCATAGGTGCCGCGCAGATCGGGCGTCCCCATGCCAGAAAGAGTCTTTCCCTTCGCGGCTATGGGCGGAAAATTGGCGGGAATGCGGTAAATATAATTCGGGACTCGTTGCTCATCGAGAATTTCCCAGAAGGCCTTGCCGTGACGCAACTGCTCCGCCGAGCCGCTCCCGAGTGGAATCACCCAACTGCCAACATGGAAACTATGCTTCGGTCCTTCGACCTTCGACGTAGAAAAATAAAGCTCAAAAGTCTTTGGGTCGCGATGAATGAAATCAAAGATTCCGTGGCCTCCCGCATTCATGCCGGTGATCAGATTCGACCACGCCACCGGACTCTGCGGCGGGATGCTGGTGGTCAAGCGCCGAAACGATCCCTGCTCGGCCAGCCGGGCGAAGTTGGGCATTTTGCCTTCTGCCATGAACTTGGTTAGCAGATCGGGATCGAGTCCGTCGATGCCAAGGATGATTACTTTTCGCGACGACGATGCCTTTGCTCGCTGGCAAGAAACAAACAAGGATAAGCTCGCGCCACACAACGCAAGCAGACACGCCATCCACAGGCGTTTCTTGAATGACCCTGTCACTTCAGGTTGGCGCTCACTGATGGTCGGCAAATATTGGTCCAGCTTCCTAGCTGACGTTCTGACTAGATTCCAGATTAAAACGGGCGGTGAGCCCAGCATCGCCACACAAGACTGCAAGACTGGAGTCCCGGGGAGCAGCACTGAAATTGTACGCGGACTTGCAGGGCGGCTCAAGACGCGGCTCAAGACGCGGCTCAAGACGCGGCCCAAGACGCGGCCCAACATTCGCGGGTTTGAGAATACTCGTCAATTTTGAGGAACCGAGCCACCCCCTTTACACTGACTGTGATGATCCGAATCCGGTTAGCCCGAAAAATTACAACCATCGTTGGCCAACTATTTCTTTGCCTTTCCTTCGCCAGCCATTCGTTCGCAGCGGCCCAGAAGCCGAATCTGGTGCTGATCACGGTCGACTCAGCCCGCGCCGACCGTATGGGTTTTCTAGGCGCTAAGTCAACGACTTCCCCGACGCCGAACCTGGACCGCCTAGCCGCTGAAAGCATCGTGTTCGAACACGCCTATGCGCAAGCCCCCGGCACGATCGTGTCGCACGCGACGATCCTCTCGGGAGCGTATCCGCAGAGCACAGGCATGAGTGAGATCGGCGGCACGCTCACGACGTCGCTACCGTACCTGCCGGACCTGCTCAAATCGCAGGGATACCACACCGCCGCCTTTGTCAGTTCCATCAATCTCGACCCGCAAAACGGCTTGGCCCAAGGTTTCGACCGTGGATTCGAGATGTATGACGCAGGATTTAGGCCCGTCATTCCCGGCGACCTCCATCCGCCAGTAACCGAACGCCGCGGGGATCAGGTCACGGCGCGCGCGCTCGCCTGGCTCGACCACAATACACAAGGAGAGTTTTTTCTCTGGGTCCACATCAGCGACGCGCGCGCGGGCGATGCCGCTGTTGGCAAATTGGTGAGCGCTCTGCAACAAAACAAAATCTACGGAAAAACCGCCGTCATTGTGGCGGGCAGTCTTGGCGAAAGCCTCGGCGCTCATGGCGAGGCACGTAGCGGAGTCTTCCTTTACGACGAGACGATCCACGTTCCGTTGCTGATGAAGCTCCCCGAAACCGAGGCCGCCACCAAGCCCTCAACCACTCAAGTCGCGGGCCGAGTCGCAGGCCGAGTCGCAGGCAAAGTCCGGCTCGTCGATATTGCTCCCACTGTCCTCGAAATCGCCGCGATTCCCGTCCCTTCGCAAATGTCCGGACAATCGCTGTTACGCGCCGCCAAGTCTGGAGGCGGCGCGAGCAACGATCAGCCCGTCTACTCGCGCAGCGATCTCCCCCAGCGCGGATTCGGCTGGAGCCCGCTCGAATCCTGGCGCGTCCGAAAATATCTTTATATCCGCGCGCCGAAACCCGAACTTTACGATCTGACCGCCGACCCGTCTGCTGCCCACGATCTGTCGCAGAGTTCCAAAGCCATCCTCAACGAGATGGCGTCACAGCTCGATAACTTTGACCGTCGGTTTAGCGGCGAGGCGGGCAAGGGTTGTGGCGAGTTGAGTTCCTCCGAGATGCAGAAGTTGGCATCTCTCGGCTACGCGGGACTGAGCAAGACATCGTGCGCAGCCGCGCCGGTTGCAGGAACAGATCCGAAGTCCGAAGGCAAGATCGCCATCGCCAACAAAGTGATCGAAGCCGCTGCAGGCGATCCATCGAAACCCGAGCGAGCCATCGCTGCCCTGGGGCCAATCGTCGCCGCCGATGCCAATCTCTACCTCGCCGAATACACACTGGGCACGGCTCTCGCCCAGAGGGGCCAATACGCTGAAGCCGTAAAGCATCTGCACCGAGCCATCGAACTGCAACCCGACGCGGCCTGGGCACACTACGCAATCGGCGCTGCCCTGGTTAAAACCGCAGACTACAAGACGGCCATCATCCACCTGGAAATCGCCACCGGCCGCCTATCCGCCTTCGCTCCTGCGCACGCTGCGCTAGCGACAGCCTACGATCATCTAGGCCGAGCTGAAGATGCGAAACGTGAGAAGAGTAAAGCCGGCCAGAAGTAAGCGCGAGAGAGTAAGCGCAAGAAAGCAAGCGCGAGGAAGTAAGCGCGGAATGAATTATTGCGGCGGTTGCGACTTAAGCTCGGCGGCCTTGGCACGTTCGCGGCTCGAATTTTGCGTCTGTCCGAGTTCCTGGTAAACGTCGGCAAGAAACGTGTGCCCTTCCGCCGATGTAGGATCCACCTTCACCGCCCGCAACAACTTTGGCAGAGCGCCCTCCGCATCGCCCGTGCGGAAAAGCATCTCGCCGTACTTAAGATTGGTCAGAAAGTGACCCGGATCAATCTTCAAACTGTTTTCAAACTCGGCAGTAGCCTCGGGAATTTGTTTCAAACGCAAATGCACGGCCCCCGAATAGAAATGCAATTGCGGGGAATTCGGCGTACACACAACCGCCGCTTGCATTTCCGGGAGCGCCGCCTCCCATTGCCCCGTCTTGATCAGCGCCAGCCCAAGTTCATAATGCGCCATCCCCGACTCTGGATTCTTCTCCGCCGCAGTGCGAAGAACCGGCAGCGCCTCCTCATACTTTGCGCCGTGAACGAGCGCGCGGCCGAGTTCGAGATATGCGCTAGCCATGTCGGGCTCAAGCTTCACCACCTCGCGGAGGTTGGACACGGCGTCCTCATAGTCGTCTTCTTCAAGATCAACCAGTGCCCGGTGAAACTTATTCGCAACTTCGATCTTGTCCTTGGGATCTACGATAGCCTTCTCGTTGCTCTTCGCGCCCGCACTGTCAGACGCCAAATAGCCCAGCGCCCGCAACTTTTCCGCCTGTGAGGGATCGAGTTTTGTTGCTTCCGTCTGCGCGCTGCTGGTCTTTCCTCGAAACTCGGTCAGCTGTGAGTCGAGAGTATCGGCCACTGCCTTCGCTGCCGGAGCCAGATTCTTAGCCGCCTCGGGATCGGCCGACTGATCGTATAGTTCTCGCTTTGGGGCTTCAACGTAAAGGTACTTCCCTGTTCTCCACGAATACAATTCGCTCCAACCAAACGCGCGGTGAGCATAATTCGTCTCCGAGTAAATGGGCCGTTCTTCCTGCTTCGCCTTGTCGCCAGACTGGAGTTGTGCCGCGTCCCTTGTCACGTCATTTGTCGTGTCATTCCCAGCCTGGCTGCCAGCCTTCGGGTTCTTCGCCTGCTGTCCTTCAAATAGAGGGAAAAGCGAGCGCGCCTGCATCGTCGCCGGAGTCGCCATTCCCGCCGCCTCCAGAAGCGTGGGTGCCACCTCGGCGAGTGCCACTCGATCCTCAACCCGCTTTCCTGCCAATCGGTTCGCGGGAAGTTTCAACAATAGCGGCACATGGATCGTCTCGTCGTAAAGAAACATCCCATGGCGTTCTTCCCCATGTTCGCCAAATGCTTCTCCGTGGTCAGCTGCAATCGCGATCACCGCGTTCTGGTACAACCCGTGCTTCCGCAATACTTCCACAAAGCTCCCGACGATCGAGTCCGTATAAGCAATCTCGCCGTCGTAAAGAGCGGAAGCGTAGCGCGACTTGAACGGTTCCGGAGGGTCGTATGGATCGTGCGCATCGTAAAAGTGAAGCCACACAAAAAACGGGCCGCTCTTCTGATGCTCGTGGATCCAGGCCAGCGCGTGATCTGCCACAACTTCTGCCCGCCTCTCCACGCTCTTGTAGCGGTCCTCCCCCGACTTGCGCTGATGAAAATTCGCGTCATACACGTCAAACCCGCGCTGAAATCCCGGCGCTGCCGAGTGCGGATCGAGAATGTTGGACCCGATAAAAGCAGCGGTGCGATAGCCGTGCTTGTTTAGCAAATCCGGTAAGTATGGAATCTCGGGTCGCAGAGGCGCACCCAGGTCTTCGACATGACTGAACTGAGGATAAGTTCCCGTCAGCAGGGCAGCATGCGAAGGCGTCGTCAGAGGAACCTGCGCATAAGCTCGCGCAAACACAACACTCTGCTTGGCAAGGAGATCAAGATTCGGAGTCAGACCACGATCCGATCCCAGAAATCCCATGCGATCCGACCGTGTGGTGTCGAGCGTAATGAGAATGATGTTGGGTTCCGAGGGGGGGCCGGCCGTCGGCTTCTTGGCTTTCGGAGCAGCGGCGGCACCGAGGCACGGCGCCAGCAACAGAACCAGAAAAAACCGCCCGACAACCAGCATATGAGGATACAAAAAGTCTAGCACACACGCTCGGCGATGCTGTCAGACGGAACGAGTTCCTCTCAAACGACTGATCATACGACAAGAAAAAGGCCGACCATTTTACTGGTCGGCCATGTTTCGGATTCGCTAGCGAGTTTAGAATTCGAACCGAAGCGCCAACTGGGTTACACGGTGACCACCGGTGTCTCCATAGGTTGAGGTCGACTGTCCGAAGTTTCCCGAAGCGACGTTCGCGCCGCCTCCACCTGTGCTCGGATTCTCGAAGTTCGGATGGTTTAGGAGATCGAAGAAATTCGCATCGAACCTGAAAGCCATCCGCTCATTAATCTTGAACCCTTTACTGACGCCAAAATCAATGTTAGTAAACATCGGACCCGGAACCGCTCCGCGCCCCAGATTGGGATTACACCACAGACCGCCGTGGTTATCGATAGCCGGGTTTGTCAAACAGAGGTTTGAGGCTCCATATTGCGCGGGATCCAGGTACTGGTAGGTCCCATTTTCCTCCTTACCAACGATTGACTTGATGACACTTCCCGGACCGATAAACTCTGGGCGGTCGGTTCTGGAGCCGTCTTGGTTGGCATCGTGCGCACTGTCGACAAAGCCGATGGGAGAACCGGTGTTCCACGAGATGATGCTGTTGACAGTCCATCCACCGAGCCAACGATTCCCGTGAAAGAGCGGTAGATCGTAATTGAAATCAACCACTATCCGGTGACGTATATCAAAATCCGATGGTCCGTAGTCGTTCTTGATATTCTCAACATCGGTCACTGAAGTTTGTCCATTTTTTTCTCGAAACGCATCGCTGACCTCGTCAAGGGACTTGGCGTAAGTATAGTTTGCGTTAAGTGAAAGACCATGACTGAAGCGCTTACGAAGGGATACTTGCAGCGCGTTGTAATTGCTGCCGAAGATACCCATGCGGGCGTTGTCGTTCCCGAAGATCGGGTTCGGACGGGCGGAGTTTCCACCCACCAAACGTCCATCGAAAGTGTTGCGGTTCTGAATGCCAATCAGCTTACGGCCCAATGTGCCTACATAATTGGCTTCGAGGGTCATATCCTTGGCCAACGCATACTGGAAGCCGAAGTGCTCTTGCATGTAATAGGGTGCCACGAGATTCTGGTCCATGTGTCGTGGCACTGGCTTCGGCAAACCGTTCGGGAAGGTCACAGGGCTGACGAAGAGTGCATTGCTGGTGAAAGGCACCGTCAGCAACCCAGGAGTCTTCATTGGCCCAAGAGCTGCACCGCTCTGGAACAGACCGGCAAGTTCGTCCGCAAAGTACGGCGGATTGAAGCGGATGTTTTCGAAAATGTTGTTGTAGATACGGTCGTAGAATGCTCCGAATCCAGCTCGCACCACCAACTTCTGATTTCCCAACACGTCATAAGCGAAGCCGATCCGCGGGGCAAAGTTGTTCAAGTCCTTGTTCCATAGACTGCTGTTGTGCACTTGGAAATTGGCGCCGGCTTCGAAAGAATAATACTGATTATTGGAAGGGAAGAACTGATTGCAAGGCGCCGGACACGCGAATGGTGTCACGCCTTGGCCGTAATACACGTTAGAGTCGATATTTGGTTGGAAGTTGTGGGGTGGGCCAAAGTACTCCCAGCGTAAACCCAGATTCAATGTCAGCCGTGAACTTATGCGCCAATCATCCTGCCCATAGAAAGCAACTTCATTGGCTCGGTAGCCGCGATAGAAATTCGGTACCGCCCCTGTGCTCGGCACAACAGAAGCACCTGCGTAATACCACCCGCCGTATCCTACGCCTCCGTACGCCGTGCCGTTGCCCACTTCAGCAGCATCGATAGCATCGGTAAACAACCCATCGGTGACTAGACCCTCCGCACCCCAGGTGGCGAAGTGGCCTTGCGCGTCGTTGTGGAAGCTTGAGCCGTTCCGTGTGCGGCGGTCCTCACCGCCGAACTTAATTTGGTGCTTGCCGTGTGTGATTGATACGTCGTCCTTGTATTGGAATTCATTCTCCGTAAAGAACTGCGGGATTCCGATCCCTGAACCCAGACTGATAGCGGTCGGATCGATGGAGAAGAATTCTGGATCACCCTCTGTCCCTGGATTAGTGAAGTTAGCCGTTCGGCGTACGTAGCCAATCTTGAATTGGTTCAACACCGTGGGAGAAATGGTATGAGTCCATCCTACGCTCAGAGTTTGGGCTCGGTTTGGGTTATCGAGTGGCGGACTGAAAGGATCGTCACCGCCTCCGAAATTCAAGGTCGCATTCACATTTTCGAATAAGTATGTCACGCCCAATCGATCTTTGCTGCTGAAATTGTGATCAAGCTTTACGCTGAATCTATACTGGTTCAGTGGTGCGCTCTGGGACTCAGTGGCCGCACCGTAGATCGGCACCGGGTACGCCGGCAGGATACCGGCGAAGTTATTTCCGTACGCGTCATCGCTAAAACATACCGACGGCGTCGGAGTCGAACTGCAGTCAACGGTCGAATTTACCAGCGGCACTGCCAGAGGAAATTTTTGCAGCAGCGATGAGAAGACTGGCCCGAGAGTGGTCGGCAGCAACGGGCATCCTCCCGCTATCGTGTTGCAAGGGGCAACACTATTCACGAACGTGGCCAGCTGCCCGGTTTGGGCAAAGTTTAGGAACTGGGAAGTAATCGACTCCCCGCTGACCGGGGCTGATTCGCGGAAGCGGTGCGCCTCAACGGTCGCATAAAAAAATGTCTTATCTTTGACAATCGGACCACCTACAGAGCCGCCGAATTGGTTTCGCACCAAGTGGTCCGTTAGGCCGGCGGCATTGGAGAACCAGTCTTGCGCGGTCAAGGCTTGAATGCGGTTGTATTCGAACAAAGAACCGTGCCACTTATTGGTTCCGCTCTTGAGTACCGTATCGGTGACGAACCCGCCGACCTTGCCATACTCGGCGCTAAAATTGTTAGCGATAACGCGATACTCCTCAATGGCATCCGGCGAAATCGAAGTATTAGCTCCGCCTTGGCCGCAAACGGTGCCGCAAATGGCCACGCCGCCCTGGCCCTGCTCGTTGTTGTCGGTCCCTTCCACCATGTAGTTACCAGCGCCAGTTCGGACGCCGTTAACCGCCGCCCCACGGAACGTGCCGCCAGCTTCCTGCTCGGGAACCGCGCCCGCCACAAGATTAATGAAATCATTTGCGTTGCGCGCTTCCAACGGCATGTTTTCCCAAACCCGGCGATCGATCAACTGCGACAGCGAGGAGTCTTCGGTCTGCACGAGCTGTGCGCCCGCCTCGACTGTCACCTGCTCGGTCGCAGCTCCGACCTCGAGCTTAATGTCGCGCGTCGTAATCGTACCTACGCTCACCACGACGTTTTGCACCTTCGTCGTTTTGAAGCCCTTGGTTGCGATCTCAAGGGCATACGTTCCAACGATTGGCAATGCGGAAAAATTGTATGTTCCCGCTGGAGTGGTCACAGTGGTCCGCACCTCGCCCGTCGCACTGTTGGTCAGCTTGAGCGTGACTCCGGAAACTACCGCCCCAGTAGCGTCAGTCACCAAGCCCGTCAGTTCGCCAGCGCCGCCCTGCGCGAAAGCTCCAACGCTAAGGGCAACCAGAGTGATTGCTGTGAGGAGGTAGGTCCAAGTTTTGCGGAATGCAGATTCCATTCGATTTCTCCTGTTTATTCGGTGAAGCGATTGCATCGATCGATTACGGTGATTGCGTGAGTGCCGTCCACACGAAACCCAACGCCCCATGGAAACTCGATAAAATCAGAACATCCCACAGGTGCAATCAGCATTCCAAAACAGAATCGAATAAAATGCATATCTTTCAATGGTTTACGTTTGCGACACAAATGAAATACAGTTTTTAGTATCGATACAGTCGTTTATTATATGAAAACACGTATACATTGGAAGCGGGCTTGGTGGATTGCAAGGGAGGGAATTCCCCATGAGTGTTGATGGCATAATCGACGATCTCTCTCGAGGAGTTAACCTCTTCAACCGCCGCCAATTCTTCGAGGCCCACGAAGCCCTGGAGGACGTCTGGCGCGCTCTCTCCGAATCCGAATACCGATCCAAGTCCGAATCCGAATCCAAGACCATCGACCGGCCGGGCGATTCATCGGAGAACAGCGCCCTACGCCTCCACGTCCAGGCCTTGATTCAGCTAGCCGTCGCCTTTCATCATCAGTCCACTGGCAACACCGCGGGCGCTTCGTCTGTTCTGGAACGCGCCCTCCGCAATCTCCCCGGCGCGGAACACTCTTTTCCCCATCTCGACATTGACCGGTTGCGCACAGAGTCAGGACGATGGCATCAGTATCTGAAAGCTCGCGCGGTCGATCGGCATACCTCGCAAGACAGTACTTCGCAGAACAATCGGCCCGAAATCACGCCACCTCTGCCCAAGATCGAGCGACGATCGAGCAACGAAGCTAACTAGCCGCTAAATAGAAGATAAGCGCCGCTCTGATTCTGCCTGCTAAAATTACTTCACTGTGAAGACCACTTTTTCTTCGCCGCCATCCGCGAAACCGCCTTCTCCGAAACTAAGTTCGGTCGTCGAGTCCGTCCCCCTCCTCGATCTGCGTCGCCAATACAACGAGATTCGCGAAGAAGTCCTGGCCGCAATCGCGCGTGTTTGCGATTCGCAGAGCTTTATTCTCGGTCCGGAAGTGGAAGCACTCGAACGAGAAATTTCTTCCTTCACCGGAGCGACGCAAGCCGTCGGCTGCGCCTCCGGAACCGAGGCTCTCTGGCTGGCACTCGTTGCAGCGGGCGTGAAGCCCGGCGACTCCGTGATTACGACCCCGTTCAGCTTCTTTGCCTCCGCCAGTTCCATCGTGCGCGCGGGCGCGACTCCGGTTTTTGTCGACGTCGACCCAGACACCTTGAATCTCAACGCAGCCTTGGTCGAGCGTGCCATCCGCAACCATCGTCCCGGCAATCATGGGCCCGCGAACCTCCGCGCCATTCTTCCCGTACATCTCTACGGTCAGTGCGCCGATACGGACGCCTTCAACCGCCTCGCGCAAGAATTCGGAGTCGCGATCGTCGAAGATGCCGCACAAGCGATCGGCGCCGAATGGAACGGACGCGGCGCAGGTTCGCTCGGCGTGGCCGCCGCCTTTAGTTTTTATCCCACCAAAAATCTCAGCGCCTACGGAGACGCCGGCATCGTCACGACGACGCGCCCAGAAATGGCCGACCACATGCGCCGGCTTCGCAACCATGGCAGCCCCGAGCGTTACTACCACAACGAATTCGGTTGGAACGGACGGATGGATGGCATTCAGGCCGCGGTCTTGCGCGTGAAGATGAAACATATAGCGGATTGGAACCAGAGTCGCCGCCAGCATGCAGCGACTTACGACCGCTTGCTCAAAGACGCGGGACTCACTTCCAATCGGGCTTCTTCCGCGCCGGTGCGTCCGTTAGCCAGGAGTCCGCAGGCAAAACATGTCTTCCATCAATATGTGATTCGCGCCGAACGCCGCGACGAACTCCGGAAATTTCTGGCGGCACGAAAAATTGGCTCCGAGATTTACTATCCCTTGCCTTTGCACCGGCAGCCTGTGTTTTCTTACCTGGGACTAAAAGAGGGAGACTTGCCGATCTCCGAGCAGGCAGCTCGCGATGTTCTAGCGTTGCCGATGTTCCCGGAGTTAACCGACGCGGAGATTCAGCGCGTAGTCGAGAGTATCGCCGACTTCTACAGCTGAAGAGTATTCGCTGGGAGCTTCAATGTTTTGACTTTGATCGCCCTGTGGTTCTCTTGGCCGCCGAGTGAACGGGTTCTTCTCCCGGAGCCAGCACGCGACGCACAATCGGCGTCTTCAACCTGTATTTCCGCTCAACGATTTTTCCGGCGTCATCCTGCGTGCGAATCGTGAACGTTGGCAGAGTGCCTTCTTTATCGAAGTCTTCCTTCGCAACAGTCACCGGAAGCACACCGTCAACGCGCTCGCGATAGGCCGTCTCGTAGCGATGATGCCTCACGTCCCAGGTGAACACTCGAATCTGGTTGAAGTCGAACGGAAGGCCGTCCTTCGGTTCCGTGACCGCAGTGAGATATTCCGGAACCTTCTTCTCTTTTTCCTTGTCCTTGTCCTGGACCTGATCCAGCACAAAGACTGCGACGATGCGCTGCCCTTCGGCGTATTGTGCAACGTCAAGCGGCACGTCGACATCGACCATACGCGACAACACCCAACCGACGCGCTGGTTTGAGTCGCGCACCAGCCACCAGTCTTCGAGCACCGGCACAGCTTCTTTCTTGTCTTGCGAATTGCCGCCCGCCTGGGTCGCAGCGCGCGCGGCGCGCGGTGGCGGAGCGACCGCTCCCGGCTTATCCGCAGTAGCGCGCTTCAGGAGCGCTAACTTCTCTCCTGTAGAAATTTGATAAAGATGCTCGGTATCGCGGCCCGGTTCAACATGCAGATTCGTGTCGTTGCGCGTCACGCCCTGCGCCTGCAAAGGATCGCGCTGATGCTCCGCCGTCAGCTTCTGTATCTGGTCGTAAATATCCTGACCGACCAGGTAGCGCTGCTCGATCCATCCCGTCTCGCCGCGAGCGTTGCGCACCTTGACGAAATGCCGGTCGTGATCGAGCACCTCGACGCGGTCGCCATTCTTCACCGTCCCCGCCTTCTCGTAGACAGCAGCCACATGATCGCGGAGGCTGGCCTGCACGCTCGAAACGTAAGCGATCTCAAGCACGCGGCCACGACCGCGTCCGCAGCCCGGAAGCAAGAGCAAGCTCGCCAGGCAGAGTGCAAGCCCCGCCACTCGCAGCGGGAAGTCGGACATAGATTTAGAGAGGAGCTTCACCGGCTGAAGTTTTACTATAGCGCCGCATCGCGGCGGTGGAAAGGATTTCAAGAAACCGACGACACCGCAGATTGAGGACGGATCGACGCCGTTCTTGCCCGTAACAGGCGGGCCGTAATTAACCGCCCGCCCATTCGTTCGTTTAATGCACCGATAGCGTAGCTGTTGTAGAAGTTATCGTGCCACCGTTGGCGGTCGGATAAGTCATCACAAGTTGGTAAGGAGTGACCGTATTTGCGCCTGTAAGGGCCGTACACGACTCGTCAGGGTTGTTGTTGCCATCCACTGAGACAGTGCACGTGATGAAACCATCGGACGGCGTGATGGTCAAAGTACCACCATTGTCAACAGTGATGAAGGTAGGTGGTCCCGGAGTCGCCGCAAACGTGAAAGGTTGGCCGGTTCCGCCAATTGCAACGCTACCAGACGTGGGAGTGACGGTGATCGCAGTGACATTGCCAATTACTGTCGCGGTTGCGGTCGCGGAAAGAGCCTGAGCGCTCGCTGTTATAGTAACGCTGCCCGACGCTATTCCGCTAAGCGTAGCAGTGCCGCTCCCAGTGACTGTAGCCACGGTCGTGTCAGAACTAGACCAGCCCACACCGCTCGTGATCACTTGGCGCGTCCCATCATCATAGGTTCCGAACGCTTGCAAACTCAACGTTTGGCTTACATTGACCTGCGGCGCTGTCGGATTGATGGCGATCGACTGGAGAACTGGGGCCGGAAAGAACCCCCGGCAGCTAACCCCTGTAGCCAAGGCAACCATACCCGTAAATGCCAGCGTCACCGCCAGTTTGCGCCCACGAAACATACGGCCACGAAACATAAATGATCGCCTCAGATAGCGTGATTTTAGCAGAACGCACGATCCCTCCCCATCCCCGATAGTGCATGGCTTGGGTCGTACTAGTAGGGATTTCGGCAAAAGCGCTCAGAGTCAGGAACGCGGCGCGCCTGGGAACTTGCACGGTTTCGTCGTTCGACGCTCCCGTCGTTAGGCACGCTCGTCGTTCGTCGCTCCTATGAAGTCCGCTTCTTCCCAGCCCTGGCAATGCGTTCGTCAATCGGCTTGCGCCCAGCGAAACCTTCGTTGGTCCCGTGCCAGTGGGTAATCTGCGTTTCGCCCAGCTTCCAGCACAGCAACAGAATTTCGCCATCCACCTTGCAGGGAAAATCCAGCAGTCCGATGTCGATATCCTTGACCTGCACCCCGGTCGCGTCGATCTCGGCGAGCGCATCTTTAATGCGCCGAATCGCCCGCTCGCGCTCTGCCTTACGCCGCGCCAGGTGGACTACATTCAGATTGGTGCCGCCGTTCAGAAAAACGCGGTGAGCGGTTTCTTGCAGCTCGTTGTCCACGTCCTCGACCAGCTTTTTGCCGTTAATTGCCTGCTTTAAAAGGGATTCAAGAATCGGAAGGAGCATCTGTGCTTCATCGAGGTTAAATGTGCGGTCGGCCATTTGTTTCTATTGTACTGGGAAGGTGCCGAGAACGAACTGGAAACGAACCGGGGCAGGTACTGGACATCGGGCAGCGTTGGGTCCGAGGACTGCCAATGGCGGTTTTTGCGGCCCCTCGAACTTGAGTCTCCATCGGTTCACCGCCGCGAGAGGATTGCCATACAATGGTAGAAACACTCGAGGCCACTCGCTGAACAGGCGGTGCAATTCCATGGCGCAACCTGGCGCATTGCTTACGATTTTTCTAGTCCTCGCGTTCGCCTCCGTCATCGCAGCCCAGGAAGTTCCTATGCCTCAGCTCACGCCGGGCTCCGAGCGCAAACCGGAGACCGCCTACGCGGAACCCGTTCAGCCCGCGCCACAGACAATCGCTCTTACCGTGGCGAAGGGTGCGCCTTTGCAAGTCGCTCTTGATGAGGAAGTGCGCGTGAAAAAGGTGGGACAACCGGTGCACGGGCGCATTGTGGAACCGGTATACGCGTTTGACCACATTGTCATACCGGTTGGTTCCGAGATTATTGGCGAAGTCACGAAGATCGAAAACGTGTCCGGCGGCAAGCGGACCGAAGCCGTGCTGAATGCGGATTTCACTCCGCTGCGAAAAGTTGAAGTCGGCTTTCACGAACTGGTGCTCTCCGACGGGAGACGCTTTCCGCTGCACACCAGCGTGACTCCCGGCACGGGGCAGGTGATCCAGTTAGTGACTGCGGCGACTGATAAAGAAAAAGAAAAAAAGAATGCCATTCAGGATGCCGCCTCCCAGAAAATTCAGCAAGCGAAGCAGCAGGCGCACCAGGAATGGGACAACGCTGTGAAGCAGCTGAATACTCCCGGTAAGATTCGCCGCCTGGAGCGTTACGGCGAGGCGCAACTCCCCGTTCATCGGCAATACATTCCGGCGGGCACCGTTTACTTTGCGGAATTGCAGGAGCCAGTGGATTTCGGGACCGAGGTGATGTCAGTCCCGATGGCCTCGTCGATCGGCAGCCCGCTCCCCGAGGGCAGCGTCGTGAATGCGCGGCTGATCACCCCGCTGTCTTCCGCAACTGCGCGTAAGGGGCAGGAGGTGGAAGCAGTTCTCTGGCGCCCACTGATGGAGGGCGAGCACTTGATTCTCCCGCAAGGCAGCCGGCTAAAGGGAACAGTGAAGCAGGCGCAGCCCGCGCGCCGCATGAAGAAGAACGGGCAGTTGCGCATCGCGTTCACCGAACTTGTTCCACCTGACGGTGTTGAGCAGAAGGTCGTGTCAACGCTCGAAGGTGTGCAGGCGGGCAAAGATGCGAACGTGAAGCTGGATTCCGAAGGTGGCGCGGAGGCGACAACTTCCAAGTCGCGTTATCTGGGTACAGCGGTGTCGCTTGGACTGGCCATCATGGCGGCGAGTTCCGGCCAGGATCACGATGGAGATGGAGGCGGTAACAGCGGAGCCACCGGCGGTCTTGGCGGGTTCAAGTTAGTGGGGATGGTGGTGGGCGCGGTTGCACGCTCCCGCGCCTTCGGAACTACCATGGGAGCCTATGGCGCTGCGGTTTCGGTCTACTCGCATTTCATCGCGCGCGGGCACGAAGTGGTGTTTCCGAAAAACACGGCTATGCAGATTGGGATTGGGACGCGCGCGGCGGTAACACGACCACCTGTGACACCTCCACCAACCGCTGGCGGAACCGCATCGCCCGAAGCGACATCCGACGCTGTCACTTCGGATGGTCGGACGCTGCCACTGAATGACGCGGCCACTGAATACTAAGTAAAGACTGGTTGGAACCTAACTCCGCCGCGACGGCCGCAGAAGGCCTGCCGTTCCCTCGCCGCCCTTCCCTCTCCGCCTCTGCGCACGTATCGTGCTATTTTCGAGAAGCGCTCATGGATTCACCGCACCCACTGGCCTCGCAGCCTACTCCACGCAATGTATACGCTTTCGGTTTCACGTCATTCCTCAACGACACCGCAAGCGAAATGGCGTACTGGGTCCTGCCCGCATTTCTGGCGTCGCTCGGCGCCGGACCGGCTCAACTCGGTATCATCGAAGGCATTGCCGAGAGCGTGGCATCGTTCGCCAAGCTCTTCTCCGGCTACATCTCCGACAAAATCTCGGAACGCAAGCCGATCGTGGTCGGCGGATATTTCGTGGCCAACGCGGTCAAGCCTCTGCTCGCCTTCGTTTCTTCGTGGTGGCAGATTCTCGGAATCCGCTTTTCCGATCGTTTAGCGAAGGGGGTCCGCGGAACCGCACGCGACGTGATGGTTGCCGATTCGGTCGATCCCTCGACCCTGGGCTCGGCCTATGGCTTGATTCAAGCGATGGATTCCGCTGGCGCCATCGCCGGCCCGCTGCTGGCACTGGCAATCATCGGCCACTTCGGAACGCGTGGCGTGTTCGCCTTCGCCGCGGTCCCCGGTGCGCTGTGCGTCATCGTGGCCTGGCTCGGAATCCGCGAAGTGCACCGCGGCACGAAAGCGAAGAACACGACGCCGTCTCCCGTCACGGCCGGTCACAACTCGTCGCGCGCAGCCGAGAAATCTCCATGGTTCCCGAAGCTACCCTTCGGTTTCTATTACGTTCTGGTCATCGTCACACTGTTCTCGCTCGGAAATTCCAGCGACATGTTTCTCGTGCTTCGCGCCGGAAACATCGGTATCCCCGCGTCGCAAGCGCCGCTGCTCGGGCTCGTCTTCAACATCATGTTCACGCTATTCTCATGGCCCGCCGGAAAATTCAGCGACCGCTTCTCGCGTTCAACCATCGCGGCCGCCGGATATCTGGTTTATGCCATCGTCTATTTCGTCTTCGCGGTCGCGCCTTCACACCTGGCCATTTGGCTCTCGATGTCGTTCTACGGCCTCTTCTATGCCCTCACCAACGCCGTACTCAAAGCATTAATTGTCGAAAGCGTGCACGGCGAGGTCCGCGGCCGTGCTCTCGGGATATTCTCGTTTTTCACCAGCGTGACGACTCTGCTCTCGAGCGTCATCACTGGAGCCCTGTGGAAGCTCTACGGCCCTGCGGTGCCTTTCTATTTTTCAGCGGGAATCGCGATCTTCTCGGCGATCGCGCTCTTAGCCTACCGTTCGCCGGCCAGGAGCATCCAGAACGACTGACGGTGCCCCAGAGCCTGCCCTGAGCTTGTCGAAGGGTTCGCGCCCGGTCTGTGGGCGCTAACCAGGGTGACCCCGAGCGTGGATTTTAGAGGCTCACGACGCGGGTTGCCCATCACCGTGATGAGGCAACCACCAATAAGCGACCGCCAGAAACACCAACCCCGCCACGCTATCCAGCACCGCGTCCTTCCACGTCCCAGTCCGCGACGGAATGTAGCTCTGGTGCCACTCGTCCATCGACGCAACAAAAACCGTCCCCAGCCATGCCAGCAGTGAGGTGCGCCACAACATCGCCTTCGTCCAGCCAAACGTCGCACGCCACCCTCGCAGCAGAAGCAACCCCAACATGCCGTACCCAACGACATGTCCTGTCTTACGCAGGTAGTGATGGAAGACTAGGAAATCCTGAAAATTGATTTCCCCGAACAAACGAGTCAACAGCATGTAGAGCAAGCTGCCCGTGTGCTCCGATGAGAAGTAGTCGGTGGACTCGAACGTGATGAGGACGACCCAAACGGCCGCCGGCCACCACGCGCGAAGAAGGTTAGGACGAGAAGAAGTCGAATCGTTTGCCAAAATTGTTTCTCGTCCCTTACTCGGCCGCGTAGTTCGGCGCTTCGCGCGTGATCATGACGTCGTGGACGTGGCTCTCGCGCAGGCCAGCGGAACTGATGCGTACGAACCGCGCTTTCTGCTGCAAGTCGGCAATCGTCTGGCATCCACAGTAGCCCATGCCCGACCGCAATCCCCCGACCATCTGATGGACGATCATGGCCACCGAACCGCGATACGGTACGCGTCCTTCAACGCCCTCCGGCACCAACTTGCCCAGCCGGTTCGACTCTTCGCCAAGCACGGGGCCAGCCGTCGAAGCGTCCCCATCCGAGTTCTGGAAGTAACGCTCGCTCGATCCTTGTGCCATCGCTCCGAGCGATCCCATGCCGCGATACGACTTGAACGTCCGGCCCTGATACAGAATCAACTCGCCGGGACTCTCGTCGGTCCCCGCGAACATCGATCCAATCATCACCGCCGACGCCCCCGCCGCCAGAGCCTTGCTGATATCGCCCGAATACTTGATGCCGCCATCGGCGATGATCGGAACTCCGGAGTCGCGGACAGCCCGCGACGCTTCGGCGATCGCAGTAATCTGAGGAACGCCGACGCCCGTGACAATACGCGTGGTGCAGATCGATCCCGGCCCGATGCCGACTTTCACTCCATCGACTCCGGCGCGCACCAGATCACAGGCACCGTCGAACGTGGCCACGTTGCCGGCGATCAAGTCCACTTCCGGCAATTTCGCCTTCACCTTCTTCACAGCCTCCAGCACCAGCGAGGAGTGGCCGTGCGCGCTGTCAATCGCCAGCACATCGACCTTCGCCTTGGCCATTTCCTGCGCGCGCTCCAGGAAATCGCCGGTAGCGCCGATCGCCGCGCTTACCCGTAGCCGTCCCTTGTCGTCTTTCGCCGCGCCCGGATATTTCAATTTCTTCTGAATATCCTTAACTGTGATCAGACCCTTCAGGTTGTATTTGTCGTCAACGACGAGGAGCTTTTCAACGCGGTGTTCGTGCAGTATCTCTTCGGCCTGCTCTAGCGTCGTTCCCACCGGTACAGTGATTAGATTTTTCTGCGTCATCACCTTGCTGATGGGAATGTCGAACCGCGTCTCGAAGCGCAGATCACGATTGGTCAGAATGCCGACCAGCCTGCCGTCTTTCTGCGTGATCGGGACACCAGAAATCTTGTATTTCTGCATCACCTCAAGCGCGTCAGAAACCTTGGCGTCCGGTGACATGGTGACCGGATCGACGATCATGCCGCTCTCCGAGCGTTTAACCTTGTCGACTTCGTTCGCCTGCTGCTCAATCGTCAGATTGCGATGGATGATCCCTAATCCACCCTGCTGCGCCAGCGCGATCGCCATATGCGACTCGGTCACCGTATCCATGGCGGCGCTGACGATGGGAATATTCAGCCGGATGTTACGCGTAATCGGTGTCTGCGTATTGGTATTGGCCGGTACGACACCCGAGTGCGCCGGGAGCAGCAAAACGTCGTCGAATGTAAGGGCTTCGGGGACAGGAAAATGGATCATAAGTTTTGGTTGACCTTCTATTGTAGGGAGCGCTTACCTGTTGGGCAAATGCGAAGACCAACATCCGCTCGTTCGTTTGCCAAGCGTCCTCAAACACGGTACATTCCGAGTGGTTTCCCGACTTAGTATCCGCCTGGAGGTTTCCAATGTTGCGCACGCTGCGCTTTCGGATCGCGATCGCTTTGGCTTTGATTCTCAATCTCGTCACCGGACCAGTCATTCTCACTGCCCAGCAGCCGTCCGCTGACGAACCGTCGATCACGATTCGCACAAACACCCGTCTCGTCACTTTGGACGTCGTGGTGACCGACAAGAAAGGCCAGCCGGTAACTGGCCTCAAGCCGGAGAATTTTACGGTTGAGGAAAACGGAAAGAAGCAGAAAGTTTCGCTTTTCGCTGCCCCGGGAACCGACCGCGGACCGAAGCCCACACCAGCCCCGGCCGGCATTCTCTCGAACCATCCGGAAAACGTGGGGCCCGCGGGCATTCCCACGGTTTTGCTTCTGGATGCGTGCAATTCCCCATTTAAGGACCAGGCCTACGCCCGTTCCCAAATGCTCAAGTATGTTGTGGAACAAGGCGAGAGCGGCCATTCGATGGCTGTGCTCACGTTGACCGACCGTCTCGGTGTGTTGCAGCAATTCACAAGCGATCCGCAGGTATTGATGACTGCAATCAAGAACCTGCGGCCGCAGGAACAGATTTTGCAGTCCTCGGGACCGGTGCCGGAATCCCACGGCATTTCGACAGTCGACCTGGGACGCGGCGGCGGTGGTGGTGCCGGTGCCGCGGCGCTTGCTTCCGCTCAAGCCGCTGCTCAACAATTCGCCGATCTTCAGGTTGGCTACAATTTGGAACGCCGCACCCTGATTACCATCGAAGCGATGAAAGCTCTGGCCAGAATCCTCGGCGGACTGCCGGGCCGCAAGAATGTCGTCTGGCTGACGGCATCTCTGCCCTTTGACCTGGTCCCCGAAGACCGCAACATGAGCGAAGCTGAGTTACTCGCCGACCTGCCCGGCCAGGGCCGCCAGCGATCAGTGTCTACGAACGCCGCCGGAGCCTATGCTTCCGAGTCCCGCCAACTGCATGGTCAAGACATCAAGGAAGCCGAATCGCAATTGGCGAATGCAAGTATCGCGATTTATCCGGTGGATGTCACCGGCTTAATGAGCGGAATGGAAAGCTCCGCAACGCAACAAGGATCGGTCTTCAACGATACGTCAGTGAGCAACCGCGCTATTTCCACGCTCTCGGCCCAGCGCTCTAGCCAGGGCACGATGGAAGAAGTGGCCGCTCAGACGGGCGGCAAAGCCTACATCAACCAAAACGATATCAAAGACGGAATCACCCTGGCCGTTTCGGACGAGAAGGCCTCATATTCGCTCGGCTACTATCCCGACAATAAGAAATGGGATGGCAAGTTCCGCAACCTGAAAGTAAAGGTCGATCAAGGCGACACACAGTTGCGTTATCGCAAGGGTTTTTACGCTGTCGATCCGTCGCAGGATAAAGACAAGAAAGGCAATTTCGAATCGGATGTGGCCGCCGCGCTAGAACTCGGAGCTCCCTCCACTCAAGTCTCTTTCATGGCACAAGCCAAGCCCACTGATCCCGGAAAGATGCGCGTCATCTTTCTGGTCGACGCCCACACCCTGAGCGCTGAAGATAGCGGAGGCGGAAAGAAGATGAACGTCGTCCTCTACGCCAGCCTTTACGGCGCCGATGGACAGAACATGGGGACCAAGAGCACGAAAGTTGACCGCTCATTCGACGCCGCAACGTATCAACAACTTCTGGATAAGGGCATGATGGTACCCATCGACATGGATTTGCCGGCTCCTGGTCAGAACCTCCGGCTGGCTGTGCTCGACAACAAAACGGGATACATTGGCACTGCCACCGGAAAAGTCGGACAATAGACCGTCGGAAAATAGAAGCAGGCAAGCATACAAAAGAAAAAGGCGTCCGAAAATCGGACGCCCCTTCTTTGAACCTTCAAGCCTGAACCTTCAATTCTGCAGAAAATTTACTCTTTGTCTTTCTTGCTGTCCTCAGCCTCGGCGGCCAGAGCCTTTTCCTGCTCCGCCTGCGCATCGGCATCTTCCATTGCCTTGCGGCTCTCTTCCGCACGCTTGGCACGGATCTCGGCGCGCTTCTGCCGCTTCTCATCCAGCACCTGCTCGCTGCCCAGCAGTTCGATGAACGCCTTTTCGGCGCCATCGCCTTTGCGCCACGAGACACGCACGATGCGCGTGTATCCACCTTTGCGGTCGCCGAAACGTGGCGCAACCGTGTCGAAAAGTTTCGTGACGGCCTCTGGCGTCATCAGGTATGAAGCCGCCTGCCTCCGCGCCGCCAGATCTCCCTTTTTGCCGAGCGTAATCATCTTCTCGACCGACGGACGCACCGCCTTCGCCTTGATCACAGTCGTCTCAATGCGCTCTTCCATGATGATCGAGGTCACCATGTTGCGCAACATCGCGCGCCGATGAGAAGTGGTCCGTCCGAGTTTGTAACCTGCAACTTTGTGACGCATGTTTAACCCCTGAGTTCTCAGTTCTCGGTTCTCAGTTCTCAGTAAACCCGACCTCAGTTCCCAGGGTGTTAACCGGGAACTGAGAACCGAGAACTGAGAACTGCTCTACAGATCGTTATCGCCGTACGCCGAAGCGGGCAGCACCTGATTCGAAGTCGGTCCGGGGACGGCGTTGCCGTGCTCGTCGATCTTCATGCCCAGGCTCAGGCCCATCGAGGAAAGGATCTCCTTGATTTCGTTCAGCGACTTGCGGCCAAAGTTTTTCGTCTTCAGCATTTCGGCTTCGGTCTTCTGCACCAGTTCGCCAATCGACTGAATGTTCGCATTCTTCAAGCAGTTATAGCTGCGGACGGAAAGCTCGAGTTCCTCGACCGAACGGTTCAGGTTCTCGTTCTTGATTTCCGGCCGGCGCTCTTCGCTCGAAGATGCGGTTTCGATTTCTTCTTCGAAGTTGATAAAGATGTTCATGTGATCTTTGATCAGCTTCGCCGAAAGCCCCAGCGCGTCGCCCGGAGTAATCGAACCATTCGTCCAGACTTCGACCGTCAGCTTGTCGTAATCGGTGATCTGCCCGAGACGCGCCGCTTCGACGGTGTAGTTGCACTTTCGCACCGGCGTGTGGACGGAATCGATAGGAATGAATCCGATGCCGAGATCGTCTTCGAAGTTCTTGTCGGCGGAAACATAACCGCGGCCGCGCTTCAGGCGCATTTCCATTTCAAGCTTGCCGCCTTCGCTCACCGTCGCGATGTAGATGTCTTTATCCAGCACTTCGACATCGCCATCCGCTTCGATCATGCCGCTCGTGACCACTCCCGGCTGATCGGCGCGCAAGTAAATCGCCTTCGGACCATCGCCCGCCAGCTTGAACGGAACCTGCTTCATGTTCAAAATGATGTCGGTCGCGTCTTCGACGACACCAGGGATCGATTGGAACTCGTGCAGCACGCCTTCGATCTTCACCGCGGTAACCGCCGCGCCTTCGATCGAACTCAGCATCACGCGCCGCAGCGCGTTGCCGATGGTGGTGCCAAATCCGCGCTCAAACGGCTGCGCCCAGAACATCCCGTATTTATCGGTAAGCGAAGATGTATCGCTCGCCAAACGTTTCGGTTTTTGAAAGCCTCTCCAAAGCATGTGTTGCTCCTCTCGGCCATGTGGCTCAATCCGGCTCGCTGAGTTGGCCAACTCAGGTCAAAGCCGGAAAGGCTGATCTGGCACGAATGGTGGCCAAAAAACAGTTCTCAGTTGCCAGTTCTCAGTAAACCCTAACATTGCGGCTCTTCGGTTTTACTGAGAACCGAGAACTGGGAACTGAGAACTAGTAACGACTACTTGCTGTAAAGTTCGACAATCAGCTGCTCATTCACCGGCAGCTGAATATCTTCGCGTCGCGGCAGCGCAATCACGCGGCCTTTGTAATTCTCGCGATCGATCTCCAACCACACCGGTGCCGGCTGATGGCTGGCAAAATCCCTTGCGATCTCGAGAATTGGAACCTTGCGGCTCGACTCGCGAATCTGGATCTCTTCGCCGACTGCAACCTCGTACGAGGGAATGTTGACTTTCTTTCCATTCACCTGCACGTGGCCGTGACGCACCAACTGGCGCGCCTGGCGGCGTGAAATACCGAAGCCGAGACGGAAAACCACATTGTCGAGACGGCGTTCGAGCGATTCCAGCAGCTTCGCACCCGTCACACCCTTGGACCGGACCGCGTTCTCGAAATAATTCCGGAACTGGCCTTCCTGGGTGAAGTAAATGCGCTTGGCTTTCTGCTTTTCACGCAACTGCAGACCGTAGCCTACGACCTTGGTCTTCTTGTCCTTCCCGTGTTGTCCGGGAGCGAAGTTGCGCTTTTCAATTGGGCATTTGTCGCTAAAGCACTTGGTGCCTTTGAGGAAGAGCTTGATGCCCTCCCGGCGACATAGACGACACACTGCATCCGTATAACGTGCCAAGTTGTTCTCCTTCGTTAGATGACCGGTTTACAGGTTTGGCTTCACCCTTCGTCCCGGACGAAAATCAGTTCTCAGTTCTCAGTTGCCAGTTCTCAGTAAAACCCAAGTTCCGCCGCTCTTACTGAGAACCGAGAACTGGGAACTGAGAACACTTGTCGCGTTAGACTCTCCGCCGTTTCGGCGGCCGACACCCATTGTGCGGAATCGGAGTCGTGTCTTTAATCGAACGCACTTCAATCCCAGCCGAGGCCAGCGCGCGCACTGCCGACTCACGGCCCGATCCCGGACCGCTCACCCGCACATCCACCGTTCGGACGCCGTGATCGCGCGCCATCTGGGCGGCGTTCGACGCGGCCTGCTGCGCCGCAAACGGAGTCCCTTTACGCGACCCGCGGAAACCGAGCGAGCCGGAGCTCTTCCACGAAAGCACGTTCCCGGACATGTCCGTAATCGTGACGATCGTGTTGTTGAAAGAAGCCTGCACATGCACCAGTCCATGCGGAACGTGCTTGCGCTCTTTTTTCTTGAAAGTCTTTTTCTTGCCCTTTTTGTCGGGCGCCGCTGCGGCGCCGCCTGCTGCTGCTGGTTTTGCCATTGCTTTGAGTTCTCAGTTCTCGGTTCTCAGTTCTCAGTAAACCCATTCTCGCCGCTACTGAGAACTGGGAACCGGGAACTGGGAACTGGGTTTAAGCTTTCGCCGTCTTCTTCTTCTGCGCGACCGTTCCCTTGCGCGGACCTTTGCGGGTGCGGGCATTGGTGTGGGTCCGCTGTCCACGGACCGGTAGATTCCGGCGATGACGGAATCCACGATAGGAGCCGATTTCGATGAGCCGCTTGATGTTCATCGAAACGTCCTTGCGCAGATCGCCTTCCACCGAGCCTTCCGCTTCGATCACCTGGCGGATGCGGTTGACCTCGTCTTCTCCGAGGTCCGAAATCTTCTTCATCGGGTCGACATTCGCTGCGTCCAAAATCCGCGCCGCGCGCGAGTCGCCAATCCCGTAAATGTAAGTGAGCGCGATATTCGAACGCTTGTTGCGCGGAAGATCGACGCCTGCGATACGTGCCATGTTCCCTCTCTTAACTTCGCCGTCAGCTCTCAGCTGTCAGCTTTCGGTTATCCCTGACGCTGCTTGTGTTTCGCCGTCTCGCAAATCACCCGCACTACTCCCTTGCGGTGGATGACCTTGCACTTGTCACAAATTTTCTTTACCGATGCTCTTACTTTCATAAATCAGTTCTCAGTTCTCAGCTGCCAGTGCTTAGTAACTGTAACTGCAGCTGCAGACCCCTCGCTTCGCGCGGGATCATAATTATTTGTAGCGGTACACAATCCGACCGCGATTCAGATCGTAAGGAGAAAGTTCGACCGCGACTTTGTCGCCCGGCAATATGCGTATGAAGTTCTTCCGCATCTTGCCGGAAACATGTGCCAGTACCTGGTGTTTATTTTCCAGTTCCACCTTGAACATGGCATTCGGCAACGGCTCGACCACCGTCGCCATCACTTCAATCGCGTCTTCTTTACTCATTGACTCCTTAAAATCAGTTCTCAGTTGCCAGTTCTCAGTTCTCAGTTAAAACCTACCGGCTCTCACTGAGAACTGAGAACTGGGAACTGAGAACTACTGGGTCAAAATCATCGGCCCTTGCCGCGTTACCGCCACGCAATGCTCAAAATGTGCGCTGTAACTGCCGTCGAGCGTGACGGCCGTCCATTTATCGCTCAAAACCTTCGTCTCGGGACCGCCCGAATTCACCATCGGCTCGATCGCCAGGACCATCCCTTCGGTCAACTCCGCGCCCTGGCCCTTCTTGCCGAAATTCGGGATCTGCGGCGCTTCATGCAGCTTGGTCCCAATCCCGTGTCCCACAAATTCCCGAACTACGCTGAACCCGTTCGCTTCCACATGCTTCTGGATCGCCGATCCAACGTGCCCAACCGTGTTGCCAATCTTTACCTGCTCGATGCCCTTATAAAGTGACGCCTCCGTCACCTCGAGCAACTTCTTCAATTCTTCCGTCTTCGGTTCGCCCACCGGCACCGTGATTGCCGCGTCGCCGTAATAACCCTCGAAGACCACTCCACAATCGATCGAAACCAGATCGCCCGTCTTCAGCGTCCGCTTCTCCGACGGAATGCCATGCACGATCTCTTCGTTGATCGAAGTGCACAACACACAGGGATAACCGTAATACCCCTTAAAGGCCGGCGCCGCACCAAGGTCGGCGATCATTTTCTCGGCGGCCTTTTCCAGATCCATCGTCGTAACGCCAGCCGCCACGACAGATTTCAGATGATTCAGAATCTGGCGGACCATCTTCCCGCTCCGCCTCATCTTCTCGATCTCATCCGGCGACTTGCGGACGATCCGGTCTTCTCCAAAACTCATAACGAATCCGCTACTGGCAGACGCCCTGGCGCTGACGCTGGCTCTCGATCACGGCAAAAATCTGCACCGTAACCTCCGCCATCGGCCGATCGGCATTGATCGGCACCAGCCGTCCCTGCGCCTTGTAATACTCGGCCACCTTGCTGGTCTGCGTCTCGTAGGCCGCCAGACGTCCAGAAATGACTTCTTCGCGGTCGTCCTCACGGATCACCAGCTTCGATCCGTCCAAATCACACACGCCTTCTGCGTGAGGTGGCTGAGAATGAATGTTATAGAGCCGTCCACAGGTGGGGCACGAACGCCGACCGGTAAGCCGCTGCAATAATTGAGTATAATCCACCAGCAACTGGATCACAACCAGCGGACACGACTCCCAGTTTTCAAAGATCCCTTTTTTCAGGAAGGCATCGAGCCATCCTGCTTGCGCGGCTGTCCGAGGAAAGCCGTCCAGCACAAACCCATGTTGGCAATCCGGCTCCTGCAGCCGAGTAGCCACAATGCCATACATCAAGTCGTCCGGCACCAGTTCGCCGCGCGCCATGATGCCCTTGGCCTCAACACCAAGCGCCGTCCCGCGCGCCACGTGATCTCGCAACAGATCACCCGTCGATATCTGCGGAACCTTGTAACGGTCGACAATCTGTTTGGACTGTGTACCCTTCCCAGCCCCTGGAGGCCCCAGAAGAATCACTGGCCCAATATTTCGCGCGGTCTGGTTGGCCATCGAAATGGCGTCTCTTACTCGTTTTTCCCGCCGCGGAAATTCCGTCGTGCTCCGCGCCCGCAAAATTCTACTACCGGGCTCTCGCCCGGCGTGTGACCTCGATCACACGACCCAATCTTTTCCAAACGCATTACCAAGTCCGCCGTCCGCGAATCCGTCCGCTGCGCGGCGTGAAGCCATCGTAATGCCGCATGATCAGCTGCGCTTCGATCTGCGTAACCGTATCCATGGCCACGCCCACAACGATCAGCAGCGATGTTCCACCAAAATAGAAATTCACTCCCAAGCCGTTCGTGACCCAGGTGGGCAGGTTCTCAAAGAAACGCCCAAGCAGCGGCAGGTGATTCAGCTTGATGCCGGCGATCATCCACTCCGGAATCAGCGAAATCAGAATCAGGTAGAGCGCACCCACCAGCGTGATTCGCGTCAACACGTCGTTGATAAAATCGGAAGTCCGCTTGCCGGGCCGTATACCGGGGATAAATCCTCCCCACTTCCGCATGTTGTCCGCAACCTCGTTCGGGTTGAACACGATCGAGATATAAAAGTAGGCAAAGAAAATGATGCCTAGGCAATAGAGCAGCGTATAGAGCGGCTCTCCCCAACGCATCGCGTCAAGCAGGGGCCCAATCACCTTGTTATTGTGGAATGCCGCCCCCAGCATCTGCGGCAGAGCCAAAATCGACGACGCAAAAATCACCGGCATCACACCGCCTGCGTTGACCCGCAACGGCAAATGCGTCGATTGGCCGCCCATCACTTTTCGTCCCACGACGCGTTTCGCGTACTGCACCGGAATCCTGCGCTCGCTACGCTCGACGTAGACGATGAACGCAACCACCGCGATCATTAAGACCAGCAGCATGATAATCGCCGGAGCGGTAAAAACTCCCCAGGCCGAGGTGCTCGCCTTCTGGTAGAGATCGATCACGCCGCGGGGAAGACCCACGACGATGCCCGTAAAAATCAGCAGCGACATGCCGTTGCCGATGCCGCGTTCCGTAATCTGCTCACCCAGCCACATGATGAAAGCGCTGCCCGTGGTCAGCGTCAACATGGTCATCAGGATGAACCCCGGACCCGGCGTGTTCACGAAATCGCCCGCTTTTTGCAGACTCACCGCAATGCCGAAAGACTGCACCGCGCTCAAAATCACCGTGAGATAACGCGTCCACATGGTGATCTTCTTGCGGCCCATCTCGCCTTCTTTTTGCAACTTGGCCAGCGGCTCATACACCACGGTCAGCAACTGCAAAATGATCGACGCCGTAATGTACGGCATGATGCCCAAGGCGAAAATCGTCAGCCGGCGCAAGTTGCCGCCGCTGAACAGATCGACGAAACCCAACACCGAACCCTTATTCTGCTCGAAAAACTGTGCCAGCCGGTCGCCGTTGATTCCGGGCGTTGGGATATGCCCACCGATGCGATACACCGCCAGCAGGGCCATCGTGAATAACACGCGCTTGCGTAGGTCGGGAATCCGGAAGATATTCGCCAGCTTGGAAAGCATTACTGCAAGACCTCAAACTTGCCGCCCGCTTTGGTGATCTTTTCCTGTGCAGACTTCGAGAACTTGTGAGCATGTACCGTGATGGCTGCCGTCAGTTCGCCATTGCCCAGAATCTTCACTGGGGCATGGCCATCCACTACGCCGGCCTTCTTCAGCACTTCGGGAGTGATTTCCGTCTCGCCGAGTCCGGCCAGTCGTTCGACGTTCACCACGTCATATTCCTCGCGGAAAATGTTCGTGAATCCGCGCTTCGGAATGCGGCGATGCAGCGGCATCTGGCCGCCTTCAAATCCGCGGATCAGCCGCGCGCCCGAGCGGGACCATTGCCCCTTATGCCCGCGCGTGGAGGTCTTTCCCATGCCGGACCCCATGCCGCGCCCGACGCGTTTCTTCTTTTCCGTGGACTTCTTCGGTGCCCGTATTGTCGATAAATTCATAGAAAATCCTAGGTGTCAGGTGTTAGGTCTAAGGTCTCAGGAAAAGCGCACCTACTAACGTTGCCGGTCTTCCTGAGACCTGAGACCTGGCACCTGAGACCTTACCCTACGACCTCAACCAAATGCGGGATCTTCTTGACCATGCCGCGAATGGCAGCGGTATCCGGCCGCTCAATCACCTGGTTCAAACGGGTAAATCCCAGCCCCTTGACCACCAGCTTTTGTTTTTCCGGCGTGCAAATTGCCGAGCGCACCCATTTCAACTGGATTTTCCCGCTCGGCGTAGATTTTGATGTCTTAGTAGTCATTTCACTTCCCGTCTAACTCTGCCTCTAGATCACAAATTACCAATTACCAATCACAAATTTCTCTACAGTTCCTGTACCGATTTGCCCCGCAGCGCCGCTACGTCTTCGCGATTCTTCAGTTTCTTCAGCGCTTCAAACGTCGCCTTGATCACGTTGTGCGGATTGTTCGTGCCAATCGACTTGGTCAGCACGTTCTGCACGCCCGCCGAAGTCATGACCGCGCGCACCGCTCCGCCGGCAATCACGCCCGTGCCTTCCGGCGCCGGTTTCAGCAGAACCATCCCCGAGCCAAACCGCCCGAGCACTGTGTGCGGCACCGAGGTCTGCGTCAGGTTGATCCGGATCAGGTTCTTCTTCGCCGACTCAATCCCTTTGCGGATCGCCTGCGGCACTTCTTTCGCTTTGCCCGACCCAAATCCCACCACCGCCGCCGAAGGATCGCCCACCACCACCAGCGCCGCGAACGACATGTTCTTGCCGCCCTTGACCACCTTCGTCACCCGGTTGATCGAGACCACCTGGTCCTTCAACTGGAACGAACCCGCATCGAGTTTCTTTGTGACTCTAGCCATTCTGAATCCTGTAACTCTCTAGTCGTCAGATTCGGAGGTCCCGGTTTTCAGCTTTCACTGAGAACTGAGAACTGAGAACCGAGAACTGTTTTTAGAATTGCAATCCCGCTTCGCGCGCCGCATCCGCCACGGCCTTGACCCGCCCGTGATAAATGTAGCCGCCGCGGTCAAACACTACTTTCGTGACGCCTTTTTCCTTGGCCAGTTCGGCGATCTTCTTGCCGACCGTCTTCGCCGACGCCACGTTGCCGCCAGTGACGCGCGAATCTTTGTTCTTGTCCTTGCGCTCGTCCGCGGTCGAGGCGGCGGCCAGCGTTACGCCCTTCAAATCGTCGATCAGCTGAACGTAAATATGGTTCAGCGAACGATACACATTCAGCCGAGGACGCTCCGGCGTACCCAGAACTTTCTTCCGAATCCGATCGTGCACCCGTTGCCGCGTTTGATTTTTTGAATTGACTCTCAGCATTTGATCTAGCCCTCAGCTATCAGCTATTAGCCGTCAGTTAAAAACTCAGCTCTTGGACTAACTGAAAGCTGAGAGCTGACGGCTGAAAGCTATTTTGCTCCCGTCTTGCCAACCTTCTTCTTCAAGCGCTCGCCGGCGTAGCGCACACCCTTGTTCTTGTACGGATCGGGCGGACGCAGCGATCGCATTTCGGCCGCTACCTGCCCAACCTTCTGCCGGTCAATGCCGTTCAGGGTCAGTTTGGTGAGCTTCGCATCCACCGCGCAATCCACGCCTGTCGGCAGCGGATATTCGATCGGGTGGGAGTAGCCGAGACTGAACACGACCATCCCCTTGCCCTTCATTTCCGCGCGGTAGCCGATACCAACGATTTCGAGGTCGCGCGTCCAGCCCTTGGTCACGCCTTCAACTGCGTTATTGACCAGCGCCCGCGCCAGTCCATGCACCGCGGCGTGCGCGTCGTCCGGGCGGATCGCCACCAGGTTGCCGTCCTTCTGCTCCATCGTAATGCCGGACGGAAGCGGTGTCTCCAGCTTGCCTTTCGGCCCCTGGACCATCACCGTGTTGCCTTCGATTTTCACCGTCACGCCCTTCGGGATCGGGATCGGTTTTTTTCCAATTCGTGACATAAGGTCAGCTCTTAGCCTTTAGCAATTAGCACTTAGTAACATCTCTATTAGCACGGCGCTTTAGCTAACGGCTAAAGGCTAAGTGCTAACGGCCGCTCTTCTACCAAATCTCGCACAACAACTCGCCGCCCAGGCCTTCGCGCCGCGCCTGGCGTCCCGTCATCACGCCCTTCGGCGTCGTCAGGATATTGATGCCCATACCACCGAGCACTCGCGGAATCTCCGTGCGGCGCACATAGACGCGGCACCCCGGACGCGACACGCGCGCCAGATTCGTGATCACCGCTTCGTTGTTGTTGCCGTACTTCAGATACACGCGCAGGACTTTGTGGCCCTCTTCTTCGGCCGGCTTGAAGTTCGCGATATAGCCCTCTTCTTTCAAAATGCGGGCAATCTCGTTCTTCAGCTTGGAAGCTGGTATATCCACTTTCTGGTGCCGTGCGCGGATCGCGTTGCGAATGCGCGCCAGCATGTCTGCGACCGGATCGGTCAACCTCATTGTTTGCTTCTCCTAAAGCCGCTCGTTCGCTCCGCGTACGCCGGAGAACCTGTCAGCAGCTTAACTTCTGTCGTTAGTCGATTGTCGTTGGTCGTTAGCGAACCGCTTTGCCAACGACGATCGACGAACGACCAGCGACGGTTTTCCTACCAGGACGACTTCGAAACTCCGGGGATCTCCCCGCGCAACGCCAAACTGCGGAAACACAGACGGCACAGGCCAAACTTGCGTAAATAGGCCCGCGGACGTCCGCAGATCTTGCAGCGGTTGTGCTTGCGCGACGAGAACTTCGGCTTCTTCGCGTCCTTCACTCGTTTTGCTGTAGTTGCCACTTAGCTTCTAGCTCCTGGCTGCTAGCTTCTAGCAAACCCTTTTCTTGCAAATTTCGCTTCTACTTCTGCAATCTGACCTCTAACCTCTGACCTCTAGCCTCACGCCCTAAACGGCATTCCCAAACTCTTCAGCAACGACCGTGCCTGATCGTCCGAACGCGCCGTCGTCACAATGGTCACGTTCATACCCTTGAGCTTGTCGACCTTCGAATAGTCAATCTCCGGAAAAATCAACTGATCGTGCAGTCCGAGCGTGTAGTTGCCGCGGCCATCGAACGACTTCGTCGATACACCCTTGAAGTCGCGCACTCGCGGCAGAACCACGCTCACGAGACGGTCGAAAAACTCGTACATGCGATCGCCGCGCAACGTCACCATGGCTCCGATCGGCATGCCTTCGCGGACCTTAAATGCCGCAATCGACTTCTTTGCCTTCGTCGTCACCGGCTTTTGTCCGGTGATCTGCCCCAGTTCGTTGACCGCCGGGTCGATCAGTTTCGCGTTCTGCGTCGCTTCGCCCACGCCCATGTTCACAACGATCTTGTGTAGTCGCGGCACGGCCATCGGGTTCTTCAGTTCCAGCTCCTTCATTAAAGACGCGGCGACTTCTTTTTCAAACCGTGACCGCAACCGCGGCCGTTCTTTGGCCGCGTGTCGGGGAGCTTCCGCGCTCGGCTTCTCAGCCTGCGCTGACTGCCGCTTTTCGCCCTTGGGCGGCCGCTTCTCGTCTTTTTTCTGGCCTTCGGGTTTCTGATCGTGTTTTTGTTCGTCTGCCATTGTCGTTGCTACCTTCTCTCACGGTTTCGGACCAGCTTCCCGCCAGGGAAGCCTTCCGGTTCGTGAGCCCCTTCAAATCTTTCGGCCATTCTGGCCTGTTCGTCCTACGGGTTCGCTAGAAGCCAGTAGCTAGAAGCTGGAAGCTCCTACCTACACCTTATCCAGCGTCGTCCCGCACTTCTTGCAAACTCGAACCTTGCGCTCGCCGCGCACTTCATGCCCGATCCGTACCGGACCGCAGGTCGAACACACCAGCGCCACGTTCGACAACTGGATTGCCCTCTCCTGTTCGGCGATTCCGCCCTTAACATTCTTCTGTGGATTCGGCCGCACGTGCTTCTTCACCGTCATCACGTGCTCGACCAGGACCTTGCCCTCGTCCGGCAGCACGCGCAACACTCGCCCTTCTTTTCCCGAATCCCGCCCGGTCATGACCTTTACCGTGTCATTCCGCCGGATATCCACGCGCTTATGAATCTTTGCAGTTGCAGTTCCCATCTCGTTCCTCAATCCTTAATCAGGTCTTCCTGAGACCTAAGCCCTGGCACCTACAGTACTTCTGGCGCCAGCGACACAATCTTCAAAAACTTCTTCTCGCGCAATTCGCGCGCCACCGGACCAAACACGCGCGTACCGACCGGCTCGCCCGTTTCGTTGATCAGTACCGCCGCATTCTGATCGAAGCGGATATAGGTTCCGTCGCGCCGGCGATATTCTTTCCTCGTGCGGACAATCACGGCCTTCACCACTTTGCCCTTCTGCACCTGGCCGTCCGGCGCAGCTTCTTTCACGCTCGCCGTAATCACGTCACCCAGGCTCGCGTGCAGACCGGTCGAGCCGCCCAGCGGCATAATCATCTGCAGCTTGCGCGCGCCGGAGTTATCGGCGACCTCGATCATCGATCTCATCATTAAGGACATATCAGTCTCCCTCTTCGCTCTCGAATCTCAGCGGACGCTCTAGCGGCCTGCTTCTACCGGCCAACCGCCGTCGCGTCCACGTCCGCCACTTCCGGCACCAGCGCCGTCTTGCGGACAATGTCCTTCAACGTCCAGCGCTTCAGCTTCGACAACGGCCGCGACTCTTCGATCTTCACCGTGTCTCCGGTGTGCGCCTCGTTCTTCTCGTCGTGCGCGTAGAACTTCTTGCGGATCGCAATCACCCGCCCGTACATCGGATGCGCTTTCTTGCGCGTCACTTCGACGACGATCGTCTTCTGCATCTTGTTCGAGACGACGATGCCGATCAGCTCTTTGTGGTGCTTCTTCTTCGCTTCCGCCTGGCCTGTAGTTTCCGCCATTATTTTTTCTCCGTCTTACTTGCGGACTTCGCCGCACTCTTCTTTACGGACTTCGCGACGGACTTTGCAACTGGCTTTGCCACCGCAGTCGCTGTCGCGGTCGTCGTCGCCACCGAAGCCGGCTTCGCGCTAGACTTCGCGCCCGCAATTTCCTGTTCGCGCCGCACCGTCTGTACCCGCGCAATGTCCCGCCGCAGACCGCGGATCTTCTTCAAACTCTCCGTCTGTCCCATATTCATCTGGAACTTCAGCTTGAAGAGCTGGTCCGCCAAATCCTTCTCCTGGTGCAGGAGTTCGACGTCCGTCAAGTTGCGAATCTTTTCAGCTTCCATAAAATCGGTTCCCAGTTCTCAGTCGCCAGTGCTTAATTGCTAACCTCTGGCCTCTGCAATCTCTACAGCACATCCCGTCGTACAAACGTCGTCCGCAGCGGGAGCTTGTGCGACGCCAGACGCATCGCTTCTTTCGCGTCCGTGATCGTCACGCCTTCCATCTCGAACAGGATCTTCCCCGGACGCACCACAGCGACCCAGTGATCCGGCGCACCCTTGCCCTTACCCATACGGGTTTCGGCGGGCTTCTTCGTGACCGGCTTATCGGGAAATAACCGGATCCAGATCTTGCCGCCGCGCTTCACAAAACGCGTCATCGCCACGCGGCTCGCTTCGATCTGCCGGTCGGTAATCCATCCCGGCTCGAGCACCTTCAGCCCGAACTGCCCAAACGCCAGCGTACTGCCGCGCCAGGCCTTCCCCGTCATCCGACCGCGCTGCTGCTTGCGGTACTTAACTTTCTTTGGCATTAACATAAAATCAGCTCTCGGCTCTCAGTTGTCAGCTCTCAGTAAAACAACCAGACGCTCTTACCTCTGCAATCTGACCTCTGACTTCTGCAATCGGTTTCTAGAACGCGCCCGTCGTCGGCACTTCACGCGCCGGCGTCGCTTCCCGCTTCTTCGTCGGGAGAATTTCGCCTTTGTAGACCCAGGTCTTCACGCCAATCACGCCATACGTCGTCCGCGCCTCGGTGAATCCGTAGTCGATGTCGGCACGCAACGTGTGCAGCGGCAACCGCCCCTGCAGATACCACTCCGACCGCGCGATTTCATTGCCATTCAACCGCCCGCTTACTCGGACCTTGATCCCCTTGCAGCCGAAACGCAGCGCCGAGTCCACCGACTTGCGCATCGCCCGCCGGAAACCCACGCGCTTTTCGAGCTGCAGCGCAATCGACTCCGAGACCAACTGGGCATCGAGTTCCGGCTTGTGCACTTCCTGAATATCGACATGCACTTCGCGGGACGTGCGCTTCTGCAGATCCTGCTTCAACTTGTCGATTTCCGCGCCCTTGCGCCCGATGATGATGCCTGGACGCGCCGTCTTCACGATGATGCGCAGCTTGTTGCCCGGACGCTCAATCTCAACCGAACTGATGCCCGCCGACTTGAGCTTTTCCTTCAGCTCGGCTTTAAGCTTGTAATCTTCAAGCAACAGCTTGTCGTAGTCCTTCTCGACAAACCAGCGCGACTTCCACGGCTTGGTGTAGCCGAGGCGGAATCCGTAAGGATGTACTTTCTGTCCCATCGTTGCTCCTAAACTTCTAACGTCCTTGATCGACTTACTTCGATCGCTTTATTTCTTCGCCGTCGCCTTCTTCGCGACTGCCTTCTTCTTCGCCGGCGCCTTAGCCTTTACTTTCGTCTTCGGCTTTGCGGAGGCCGTCTTCACCGTCTTCGCGCCCGCCGAAGCGCCGCTGTCGACCGCCGCGCCGTTCTTATTTTTTTCCGCCAGCACAATTTCCAGGTGCGCGATGCGCCGCACATAGTGATACGCGCGCCCCATTGGAGCCGGGCGGATCCGCTTCATTCGCGGACCGTCGTTCGCCACCGCATGCTTCACATACAGGTTGTCGAGATCGACGTCGAGACCTTTTTCGGTGCTCAGAAAATTCGCGTTGTCGATCGCGGATTGCAGCAATTTGCCAACGGTCGCTGCCACGCGCTTCTTGGTAAATGCAATCGTGTTGCGCGCCGCTTCGACGCGCTGTCCCTTGATCAGGTTCAGCACCAGCCGCGCCTTCTGCGGCGACACCCGCATGTATCTTGCTTCCGCTCGAAATTCCATCTCTATGTCTCTCAGCTTCTAGCCTCTGGCCTTAGCTCTTTGCTAGGAGCTAGCAGCCAGTAGCTGCTTCTACGCCTTCGGCGCCGGCGATGCTGCTCCCGGACCACCCGGCACACCCGCCGGTTTCGCCGCCGTTTCCGTTGCCGCTTTCATCGAGTGTCCCTTGAACTGACGGGTAAAGCTGAACTCGCCAAGCTTATGCCCCACCATGTTCTCGGTCACATACACCGGAATAAATTTCCTTCCGTTATGCACGGCGATGGTGTGTCCCACCATCTCCGGGATAATCGTCGAGCGCCGCGACCACGTACGCAGCACTTTCTTCTCGTTGCGCGCATTCATGGCTCCGACTTTCGTCGCCAGGTGCGCGTCCACGAACGGTCCTTTTTTTGTCGAACGTGCCATAAAGTCAGCTCTCAGCTCTCAGCTTTCAGCTCTCAGTACTGCCGAACCAAAGCTGTTTTCCTTAAAATCTAGAAACTCTGAACCCAGCCCTCATCTCCCAGCTTCCCGCTCGCCGCCTTCACTGACGGCTGACGGCTGAAAGCTGAAAGCCGTTACCCTTTCTTTCTCCGGTTCACGATAAACGCATCCGTCCGCTTGTTGTTGCGCGTCTTGTAGCCGCGCGTCGGCTGTCCCCACGGCGTCACCGGATGGCGTCCGCCCGAGGTCTTGCCTTCACCGCCGCCGTGCGGATGGTCAACCGGGTTCATCGAAACGCCGCGGTTATGCGGACGCTTTCCCACCCAGCGCGTACGTCCCGCCTTGCCCCACGTCACGTTCTCGTGGTCCGTGTTGCCAACCTGCCCGATGGTCGCTAAACAGTCGAGCAGCACCTTGCGCGTTTCACCCGAAGGCAATTTCACGAGGCCATAGTCGCCTTCTTTTGCGACCAGCTGCGCCGAACCACCCGCCGAACGCACCATCTGCGCGCCCTTGCCGGGTTTCAGTTCGACGTTGTGAATCGTCGTGCCCGGCGGAATATTCCGCAGCGGCAATGCGTTCCCGACCAGAATGTCGGCTTCGGGGCCGCTCAGGATCTTGGCTCCAACTTTCAGGCCATCGGGCTGCACGATGTAGCGCTTCTCGCCATCGGCATAGCTCAACAGCGCGATGCGCGCCGAGCGCCCCGGATCGTATTCGATCGTCACGACCGTCGCCGGAATCCCATGCTTGTCGCGCTTGAAATCGATCGTGCGCAGCAAGCGTTTGTTGCCGCCGCCGCGGAAGCGCATGGTCGTGTCGCCGGAATTGCGCCGTCCGCCGGAACGAATCTTGCCCTCGACCAGCGGCTTGTGCGGCTTCGACGAAGTGATGTCGTCGGTCGTCACCGAAGTGCGGTAGCGCAACGTCTGCGTTGTCGGTCTGTAGGTTTTAATGGCCATATCAAGCTCGCTTGCTGTCGTTAGTCGTTAGTCGTTAGTCGTTCGCGATTCGATTTTGCCAACGACTAGCGACGAACGACCAACGACCGTTTTACAGGTTCTGTGCGTACTCCGGCATCTTCTCGCCCGTCTTCAAACGCACGTACGCCTTTTTCCAATCCGGACGGTAGCCGGTAAACTTCCCCCGCCGCCGTTCTTTTCCCGGATAATTCGCTGTCCGCACCGATGCGACCTTCACCTTGAAAATTGTCTGCACCGCTTCCTTGATCTCGGTCTTGGTCGCCTTCGGCGCCACCTGAAACACAAGCGTGTTCTGCGTCTCTTTAATGCCGAGGCCTTTTTCCGTGATCACCGGCTTCTGAATAATCTGATATGCGGATTTCATCAGGCCACCTCCGCCTTACGCGAACGGCGCGCGGCTGGCTTCTTCTTGGCTTTTTCTTCCGGCTCCGCCTCGTGCGAACGGCGCGACGCCGACTTCTTCAACGAATCCTGCAGCTTCTCAATCGCCGGCTGTGCGAACACCACGTGCGTGTAGCGCATCAGGTGGTACGGGTGAACCTCGTTGGCTCGCACCAGTTCGAGCCCGTCGATGTTGCGCGAACTGAGCGCCAGATTCTTGTTTTCCGTCGTCGAAGTATCGACCAGCAAAACCGTGCCATCGACCTTCAGCTTGTCGAGCGACTCCCGAAACAGTTTTGTCTTCGGCTCTTTGATCTCGAACGACCGCACGACGATCAGCTTGCCATCGGCAAACTTCGAAGCCAGCGCCGAACGCAACGCCCCAAGGAGTTTCTTCTTCGGGAAGGCATAGTCATACGACCGCGGTTGCGGACCATGCACCGTGCCGCCGTGGCGCCACAGCGGCGACCGCACCGAACCGATACGCGCCCGCCCCGTGCCCTTCTGCTTCCAAAGCTTTTTGCCCGAGCCTGAAACCGCCCAGCGGCCTTTGGTCGCGTGCGTTCCCGCCCGCGCCGCGGCGCGATAATGCTTGATCGCTTCCCAGAGCAAGTCTTCGTTGACCGCGCCGAAAACTTCGTCGGCCAGTTCCAGGGTCCCAGCCTTGCCCCCGCTCATCGTGTATATATCGATAGTTGCCATATGCTTTTCTCGTGTGGAGCGGGCGCCCTCGCCCGCTGCCCTTGCTGTTGCCTTTGATCTTGTCGCTAGCCTTTGATCTTCCCTTACTAGCCCTTCTTGGCCGCTCTCTTCGCCGCCTTCAACGGATCGACCGTCGCCGAACCCGCAAATCCGCGGCGCTCGCGTGGCGGCTTCTTCGCCTTGCTGATCATGATGTAGCCGCCGTTTGCTCCCGGCACGCTGCCCTCGACGACCAACAGATTCTCTTCTTTATCGATGCCGAGGATGCGCAGGTTGCGCGTCGTAATCCGCGCATCGCCCATGTGACCCGACATCCGCATCCCCTTAAACACGCGCGACGGGAACGCCGACGAACCAATCGAACCGGTAATCTGAAACATCGAACCGTGCGACTTCGCGCCGCCCGCAAAGTGATGGCGCTTCACGACGCCCTGGAAGCCGTGCCCCTTGCTTGTCCCGATCACATCGACAAAACGCTCGCCTTCGAAAATGTCGACCAGGATACGGTCGCCCGCCTTCAGCACGCCTTCGGTCGTCTCGCCCGGAGCATCGACTTCCACCCCAACCTCGCGCATGAATTTCACCGGCGGCAGATTGTGCTTCGTAAAGTGCCCCTTCATCGGCTTCGTGAGCGTCTTTTCTTTCACAAATTCGACGAGACCAATCTGCGCCGACTCGTAGCCGTCGCGCGTCATGGTCTTGTGCTGCGTAATCACGCACGGACCCGCCTGCAAGACCGTCGCCGGCCGCACATCGCCCTTCGAATCGAAGAGCTGCGTCATGCCGACCTTCTTGCCCAGAATTCCAGTGACTCTTGCCATTTCCTTCTCCATTCCCAGCGTGGGTCGTTTTTCAACGCCTATTGGCTGGGGCTCTCCAAATCTCTCGCCTTTACTGACAACTGAGAGCTGAAAGCTGAAAGCTATTTGTGCTCTTTCCCAAACGCCTTAATCTCGACATCCACACCCGCCGGCAAATCGAGCTTCATCAGCGCGTCAACCGTCTGCTGCGTCGGCTCGAGAATATCGAGCAGGCGCTTGTGCGTGCGGATCTCGAACGCTTCCCGCGACTTCTTATCCACGTGCGGCGAACGCAGCACGCAGTATTTGTTCTTCATCGTCGGGAGAGGAATCGGCCCCGCAATCTGCGCGCCGGTTCGTTTCGCCGTCTCCACGATCTCGCCCGTCGACTGATCCAGAATGCGGTAGTCGTAGGCCTTCAATCGGATTCGAATTCTTTCTTTTCCAGTCACAATGTCACTCTCTTTACCCCTCCCGGCTGTCTTACTCAGTAAGCCCCGGGAAGAAAGATCTGGCGGCATGCCGCAAGCCGCTTGTTAGCTTTCACTTCTGCAATCTGACCTCTGACCTCTAACCTGCCCTACGCCACAATCTCGGCAATCGTTCCCGCGCCGACCGTGTGTCCGCCTTCGCGAATGGCGAAGCGCAAGCCCTTCTCCATCGCCACCGGCGTGATCAATTCGATTACCAGGCTCACGTTGTCTCCCGGCATCACCATCTCCGTGCCCGCCGGCAGCTCCGCAATTCCCGTCACGTCCGTCGTCCTCAAATAAAACTGCGGACGATATCCCTTGAAGAACGGTGTATGACGCCCGCCTTCTTCCTTCGTGAGGATATACACCTCAGCTTTGAATTTGGTGTGCGGAGTAATCGATCCGCCCTTCGCCAGAACCATCCCGCGCTCGACATCCTCTTTCGCAATGCCGCGCAGCAGGAGTCCAGCATTGTCGCCCGCCATGCCTTCGTCCAACTGCTTCTTGAACATCTCGACGCCGGTCACTACCGTCTTACGCGTCTCGCGGAAGCCGACAATCTCCGACTCCTCGCCGACTTTCACCTTGCCACGCTCGATACGGCCCGTCACCACCGTGCCACGGCCTTGAATCGAGAAAATATCTTCGATCGGCATCAGGAACGGCTTATCCAGATCGCGCACCGGCTGCGGAATGCTCTTGTCAACCGCCTCCATCAACGCGTCCACCTGCTTCTCCCACTTCGCTTCGCCGTTCAACGCCCCGAGAGCCGACAACCGAACCACCGGTACGTCGTCGCCCGGATACTGATAGGCCTTCAACAGTTCGCGAACTTCGAGTTCGACCAGATCGAGCAACTCCGGATCATCCACCGCATCGCACTTGTTCAGCGCAACAACGATGTAAGGCACACCGACCTGACGTGCCAAAAGCACGTGCTCGCGCGTCTGCGGCATCGGACCATCCGTCGCCGCGACCACCAGAATCGCGCCATCCATCTGCGCCGCGCCCGTGATCATGTTCTTGATGTAGTCGGCGTGACCGGGGCAATCCACGTGTGCGTAGTGCCTGTTCGCCGTCTCATACTCGACGTGCGCCGTCGCGATCGTTATGCCGCGAGCCTTTTCTTCCGGAGCGTTATCGATCGAATCAAACGACCGAAACGCGTTCTTCGGATTGTGCTTCGACAATACCTTCGTGATCGCCGCCGTCAACGTCGTCTTGCCATGGTCGATGTGACCAATCGTCCCTACGTTGCAATGCGGCTTATTCCGATCAAATTTTTCTTTCGCCATAACTCAGCTCTTAGCTCCTAGCCTTTAGCTTCTAGCTCAAAACCAAACCTTCAAATCTTACGTAGCACCGAAACGGCGACAAACAACTACTTCGCTGCTGGCTTCCCACCCTGCGTCTTGGCGATGATTTCTTCCGCCACTGACCGCGGGGCTTCTTCATAGCGCGCAAAATGCATTGAATATTCCGCACGCCCCTGCGTCGAAGACCGCATGTGCGTCGCATACCCAAACATCTCCGCCAGCGGCACAATCGCCTTGATCACCTGCGAACCGGCACGATGCTCCATGCCTTCGATACGTCCGCGGCGTGAGCTCAAATCGCCCATGATCGTTCCGGCGTAATCTTCCGGGGTCACGACTTCGACCGCCATCACCGGCTCGAGCAGCACTGGAGAAGCCTTGCGGGCCGCTTCCTTGAACGCCATCGATCCCGCGATTTTGAACGCCATTTCGTTCGAATCGACATCGTGATAGCTGCCGTCGTAGAGAGTCGCCTTCACGTCCACCATCGGGTAGCCGGCGAGAATGCCGCCTTCGAGCGCTTCGCGAATGCCCTGATCGATCGGCTTGATAAATTCCTTCGGCACCGATCCGCCCGTGATGTCGTTGACAAACTCGTATCCCAGGCCCGGCGGCTGCGGATCGAGATAAATCTTCGCGTGACCGTACTGACCCTTGCCACCCGTCTGCCGGATGTACTTGCCTTCGGCTTCGGCGTGCTTGCGAATCGTCTCGCGATACGCTACCTGCGGCTTGCCGACGTTCGCTTCCACTTTGTATTCGCGCATCATGCGGTCGACGATGATTTCCAGATGCAATTCGCCCATGCCGCTGATGATCGTCTGCCCGCTATCCGGATCGGTGTGAACTTTGAAGGTGGGATCTTCCTGGGCAAGCCGGTTCAGCGCTACGCCCATTTTTTCCTGGTCGGCTTTTGTCTTCGGCTCCACTGCAACCGAGATGACCGGCACCGCAAACGTGATTGATTCGAGAGTAATCGGATGCTTCTCGTCGCAAATCGTATCGCCCGTGCTGACGTTTCTGAGACCAACCGCCGCACAGATGTCGCCCGCCAGAATTTCCTGAATGTCTTCGCGCTTGTTGGCATGCATCTTCAGCAGACGCCCAATGCGCTCGGTCTTCTGCGTCCGCGAATTCAGCACCGATTCGCTCGATTTCAATTGTCCGGAGTAAACGCGGATAAACGTAAGCTGCCCGACGAACGGGTCGGCCATGATTTTGAAAGCTAGACCTGAAAACGGCTCCTTATCGTCGGCCTTGCGCGTGAGCTCTTTGCCGTTATCCGGATCCAGCCCATGCGTCTCTTTGGTATCGAGCGGCGACGGCAGATAATCGACCACCGCATCCAGCAGCGGCTGCACGCCTTTATTCTTAAACGCCGTCCCCACCACCACCGGAAACAGCTTCAAGTCAATGGTTGACTTGCGCAGCGACTTCTTCAGCTCTTCCGCCGAGATGGTTTCGCCTTCCAGAAACTTGTGTAGAATTTCGTCGTCGTTCTCGGCAACCGTCTCGACCAGCTGGGTATGGAATGCTTCCGCCTTCTTCTGCAGGTCGGCAGGAATCGGCTCGACCTCATACTCCGCGCCCATGGTCTCGTCATTCCAGATGATCGCCTTCATCTCGATCAGATCGACGACGCCTTTGAACTTGTCTTCTTGTCCGATGGGAATTTGAATCGCGACGGGCTTTGCGTTGAGGCGCTTGCGGAGAGTATCGATGGCATGCTCGAAATCGGCACCCATCTTGTCAATTTTGTTAATGAAGCAAATACGCGGGACACCGTATTTATCGGCTTGCCGCCAGACTTTTTCCGACTGCGGCTGGACGCCATGCACCGCGTCAAACACCGCGACCGCGCCATCGAGCACGCGCAGCGATCGCTCGACCTCAGCCGTAAAGTCAACGTGGCCGGGCGTATCAATAATATTGATGCGGATGTCGCGCCAGGTGCAGGTCGTCGCCGCGGACGTAATCGTGATGCCGCGCTCCTGCTCCTGCTCCATCCAGTCCATGGTCGCAGTGCCTTCGTGGACCTCGCCGATGCGATGCGTCTTCCCCGTATAAAACAGGATGCGCTCCGTCGTCGTGGTCTTCCCGGCATCGATGTGGGCCATGATGCCGATGTTCCTGCAACGCTCTAATGGGACTGTTCTGGGCACTGTCTTTCTCTATTCTTTCTGGGGCTCTGGAAATCTAGCTTTTAGCTCTTAGCCTTTAGCCGACCATTGCGCCCTAGGGTTCAAGCTAAGAGCTAACGGCTAAAAGCTGCCTTTTTTACCAGCGGTAATGCGCGAACGCCTTATTCGCTTCCGCCATTCTGTGAACGTCTTCTTTTTTCTTGATGGCGGCGCCTTTGCCGTTCGAGGCATCGAGCAACTCGTTCGTCAATTTGTCGATCATTCCTTTTTCGCCGCGGCCGCGCGCATAACTCACAAGCCAGCGAATCGCAAGCGACGTTCTCCGGTCCGGAGCAACTTCGATCGGCACCTGATAGTTCGCGCCGCCGACGCGCCGCGTCTTCACTTCGAGCAGCGGCTTCGCATTCTCGACCGCCTTGGTGAACAACTTCAAGGCCTCGTCGCCGCCCTTTTCTTGCAACTTCTCCAGGGACTTATAAAAAATTCCCTCGGCAGTCGACTTCTTACCCTGCCACATCATCGAGTTGATGAATTTCGTCACCAGGTCCGATCCATAGATCGGATCCGCGTCAACCGTGCGTTTCGGTGTATGTCCTTTTCTAGGCATGCTGTTCGGCTCTCATCTCAAATCTCTCAGCAAGTCATTGGCAACCGGCCACCGACCGCTGGCAACTGTCTTAAGCTTTTTTCGCCCGCTTCGTGCCGTACTTCGACCGTCCCTGATTCCGGCCCGCAACGCCCGTCGCGTCCAGCGTTCCGCGCACCACGTGATAACGCACTCCCGGCAAATCCTTCACACGGCCGCCGCGGATCAGCACAATCGAGTGCTCCTGCAGGTTATGGCCAACGCCTGGGATGTAGGTCGTCACTTCAATGCCATTGGTCAGGCGAACACGCGCCACTTTCCGCAGTGCCGAGTTCGGCTTCTTCGGCGTCTGGGTATACACGCGCGTGCAAACTCCGCGCTTCTGCGGACACGACTGCAAAGCCGGACTCGCCGTCTTATACATCGTGCGCTCGCGTCCGAATTTCACCAGCTGATTAAAAGTAGGCACTCAAAGCTCCTCAAGTCTGATCGCGAACGACCAACGACTAGCGACTGACGACGCTCGCACCAAGACAGGGCTCCACCCCATCCCAGTTCTGGCACAGGCCTGTTACGCCCAGCCATACTCTCCGCCGCGCACGAATGCCGGTGAGAATTCGTTCAATTTCCCGCTCAGACTAATTTGCCGACGACGGTGACGCCACGCCTTGCCTCGATTTCAGGTTCGGAGGCGCTCCGTTTCGTCTGCTTTCCGCCTGCATAGCCTCGCGTGATCCGGGCTCTACTTCACTCAGCCACGGCGCAAAGGTTTTCGCAGGCGTTTCAGCGAGGGCGTTTCCGGTCCAGCTTTCAACCGGATACGTATTTCTTCAAAGCTCAGCCAAACAGATTTCGGCGCCCATCTCGATCGCAGGTTGCGTATCCGACGGGACCACCGTATACAGGCAAGCCAGACTAAACTCGCGGAACTGTTTGATAATAACAACTACCCTGCACATCGTCAACCACTCCCGGAGGCATCGAAGGAAAAGAGCGCCGAAGGACCGGGGGAATCGAGCCATCGCGGCGAGCGCGTCATCGAAAGCAAAAGTGTTAAAGAAGCAAAAGCGAAAAGCAAGGGTACACATTTAAAGGGTCCAGATATATTGGTATTGGCTTTTCACTCCCGATGACTCAATCGCTTTCGAACATTGCCAACTTCGCGCCCAACCTTCTACACTGACAGTTTTCCGCTTCACCGTATTTCGCTCGCGTCTGGCAAACGGACGCGAGGAGGGTTCATGCAGCGTTGTAGTTCCGTGTTTCTTTCTATCGCGACAATCGCGTCCGTTCTCGCCCTCGCCGGCTGCCTCGGCAAGAGCAGCCCCAATCCCGGGGGAGGAGGCGTACAAAGCGTCACGCTGAGCCCCAGCAACTTCATTTCAATCGAGACCGGCGCTACACAGGTCTTCAGCGCTTCAGCAAGAAATGCCACCGGTGGCACCATCCTGGGCCTCGATATTCAATTCATCGTGCAGAGCGGTGATACCAACCCCGCTCCACTCTCGGTCGCAAGTAACGGCAACGCGTGCGCCGGCACCTGGGATATCACTGTCACCATCTGCACTGCCGGCACTCCCGGAATCGCCATTGTGACTGCGACCACCAACGGCTTCCGCAGCGCGCCCACCACGGTTTACGTTCACCAGCACATCGATAGCGTCCAGATCTCTTCGGCCGATGCGACGCCGCCCCTCTACGATTGTTTCAGTCAGGGACAAGCCGCGCTGTTTCAGGCCAAGGCTTACAGCAACAATACCGAAATCACCGACACCGTCGGTCCTTTCAACTGGTCGTCGAGCAACAACGGCGTCGTCACCATCAACACGGCAGCGTCCTCCCTGCTTCCGAACCAGATCCAGACCACCGCCAAGTCCCCCGGCATCACGCAGCTGTCGGCCACAGTTTCTGGAGCTACCAGCCAGCCCTTCCCATTCACCACTTGCCTGATCAGCGCCGTCTACCTCCAGATCAACGGACAGCCCCAGGCCGGAAACTCGGTCATCGTGAACAACGGCGGCAGTGTTATCGTCACCGCCACAGCCGTCGATACTCTTTTCGGCGTTGCTCCGGGCGACAACGCCCCGTTGGCCAATCCTCCTCTTACTTGGAGCACCACCAATCCCGAGGTCATCGCCTTCGGCACCCTCACTAATACCACCGGAACCAACACCGCCGCTGCGCGTGCCAACCTGGGCGGGGCCACCCTCACCGCGTCCTGCTCTCCGCCGTCCTGCAATATCGGGTTGCCGGGCCTTACGCCAACATCTCCACCCCAGACCGTACCCGGGCTGCCCATCTACGCCAGCAACGGAACGCTACCCAATGGGTCGGCCGGTTTCGGATCAATCTCGGTGCAGGTAGCCGCCAGCGCCAATACCAAACCACCCACTTACACCGCGTGGGCGACAACGGGAATAACTCCCGCCAACCCAAACGGCGGATGCAACGACGCTCCGGGCTGTGTAACTGCTCTGTTCTCGGTGAGCCCCACGAACCCTGGAACCAATCCCATCGGCAACATCGTCGGTCTGCCTCGCACGCCCAATTCCATGCTCGTTAACCATTCGACAACGCCGCGCATCTACTTCGGCAGCGATCAGGGACTGATGTACGTGGACGTCTCCTCCGCGAGTCCCAGCGCCACGCTCATCTCTGGTTCTTCGACGCCCTGTAACGTCGCCCTCTGCGGCAAGGCTCTGGCGGTTTCTAACAACGGCTCGCTGGTCGCCGTCGCCGACAATACGACCATCCCTCATCAGGTCTACATCTTCAACGGAGGCAGCAACGCCACCGCTCCAGTCGACCTCGTGATCCCCAACGACACCGTCACTGCGGCAGCATTTTCTCCCGATCAACTGAAACTTTTCCTCCTCACAGATACCGGCCACATGTATATCTATTCCACCGTCGACGCCCTCACCTCGGTGCCTCTTGCGACCACCGCCACCGACGTCAAGTTTTCAGCCGACGGCAGCTTCGCCTACATCGCCGGAGCTCCGGCCAGCTCGGTCTCCTCTTACTCGACCTGCTCAGAACCTGGCGTTGGGAGCGTGGAGATACCGAACGGAACAGTCACCACGTCGAGCACGCCTGTCGAGATCTTTCCGTCTTCGGTCCTTCCTTTGCCTTTCGAGCACGCAGGCCCACCACCCTTCGTGACGGACAATTTCTTTTGGACCACACAAACCATCCTCGCCCTCGAACCGCCGAACATCGAGTTCTTAAAGGCGGAATGGGCGCAGATCCCCTTACCGCCGACGCCTCTGCTGCCGCAATTTAGCCAATACACGTGCGATCCAATTACCGCAGCCTCGCCGGGAGCCATGCCAATGTTCCTGGGTTTCACGAGAGGCAACTCCTACAACCTCGGACTGGGCGCATTCACCCCCGTCTACGCGCAACTGGTCGACGCCGGCAACGAGATGATCGTCGTTGGTCGCCATATCCCCGCCGTACTCTTGTTCAACGTAAGCGACGGCACAACCTCATCCATCACTCTCACTGGCACCACCCCCGACCCGCTCGCTGCTTCCGCGTCTACCGACGGGAGCCAGGTATACGTCGCCGTCTGCGATGCCTACCCCAACAACGACCCGTCTCAGCCCTGCGCGGCCGCCTCCGTCCATATCGTCATCACCAATAGTCAAACGCAATTCCCGCAAGGTGACTATCTCGATGTCCCCTACATCAACGTCAACGACAATAACAATATGAACATGTGCAACAACCAGGGCCCCAATGGAGCCCTCTGTCTGCCGAACATGATCGCAATTAGACCGCAGTGATTGATGGCTAGTGCTTGTTCATAAATCGGTTTTGGGAAGGGCACGGCTTCAGCCGTGCCGCTTAGGGCCTAGAAGAATGCGGGCTTTAGCCCCTGAGGGACCTGCTCCCCAGGCCGAAAGGACACTTATGAAACACGCTCTGGTATTAGAAGCAGGTGATTAGTGGTTAGCAATTGCTCTTCGCAACCCGATGGGAGTCGTGCCAGATAGAGTTTTGTGCGACCCAAGCGAAAACTCCAGGCTGGGTTCTCGCTGAATGCCGAATTCTGAAGCCGACCGCCAGCTTCCTACGTTCCCACTTCTTTCCCAACGCTGTCCAGCACGCCATTGATAAACTGCACCGATTCCGGAGAAGAAAATTTCCGCGCAATCTCCAGCGCCTCGTTGATCACCACTGCACGCGGCGTCGCCGGATACGCCAGAAATTCCGCCACCGCCGACCGCAGCACATTCCGATCCACCGTCGCCATACGATCCATGCGCCAGTGCTCGGTGTGCTTGCCGATCAAGCCGTCAATCTCTTCCGTTCTGTCGCTCGCCACGCGAAACAAATCGTCGGCAAACCCACGCACATCTTCCTCGACGTTGCTCCGCTCCGCCCAAAATGTTTTTCGGACGTTCTCCGCCGTCTGTTTCCCCATATCGGCCTGAAACAGCATCTGCAAAACCAGTTCGCGTGATTTTCGGCGAGTGCCCATGGGAGTCGTCAGTCGCTGGTCGTTGGTCGTTAGCGGTTCGCTTCTAGTGTATACAGCAGGATTGCAACGCGGAAGAAAGTTAACGCTTCGATTTCTTGGTCTTGCTTTTGCTGTTGTTCTTGCGAACGACCGACGACGAACGCCCAGCGACGGTTTTCTTCAGATTCGCCATCTCCACCGCCGCCAGTGCCGCTTCGAATCCCTTGTTCCCCATTTTCAGCCCAGCCCGATCGACCGCCTGCTCCAGCGTATCGCAGGTCAGCACACCAAACGCGTGAGGAACGCCCGTCTCCTGCGCCGATTGCCCGATTCCGCGCGTGACTTCATTCACGATCACGTCATAGTGCGCGGTATCGCCGCGCAACAGGCAGCCAATACAAATTATCGCGTCGTACTTCCCGGTCAAGGCCAGCATCCGCGAAGCCGATGGAATCTCGAACGCGCCGGGCACACGCACCAGCACAACATCCTTTTTTCGAGCGCCGGAACGCACCAAGCCGTCGTAAGCACTCTGGAGGAGTCTCTCAGTAACAAAAGAATTAAAGCGGGAAACAACAATAGCAAACCGCTTTCCCTCCGCGGAAAGGCCGCCTTCGACAGCAGGAATAGTTGGTTCTGGAGGCCGCTCGACTTTCAGTTTTTCTTTCGTGACTTTTTCTCCGTGCCTCTGTGTCTCCGTGGTAAACCCTCGACGTCACTTCCCCTCAAACTTCGCCGCTCTCTTCTCCAAAAACGCCGCCGTCCCTTCCTTCTTATCCTCGGTCGCGCAACAAACTCCAAACAGCGTCGCCTCTAGAAACAGTCCTTCAGCCAGCGTCATCTCCACACCTTTATTCACCGCCTCCATCGCATACTGCACAGCCAGAGGACCATTCGCAATAATCTTCGCCGCGATCGCCTCTGCCCGCGGAATCAGATCCGTCGCCGCCGTCACTTCATTCACCAGGCCAATGCGGAGCGCTTCCTGCGCCGTTATCATCTCGCCCGTCAGAATATGCTGCATCGCCACGCCCTTGCCCACCAGCCGCGGCAGCCGCTGCGAACCGCCATAGCCCGGAAGAATTCCCAGCTTCACCTCCGGCTGCCCCAGCTTCGCGTTCTCGCTCGCCAGCCGCATCGTGCATGCCAGCGCCAATTCGCATCCTCCGCCCAGCGCAAATCCATTAATGCACGCAATCACCGGCTTGCCCAGATTCTCAATCAGGTTAAAAACGTTCTGCCCGCGCAGCGCATATTTTTTCCCGCTCACCGCGTCCTGCGTCGCCAGTTCGTTGATATCGGCGCCGGCAACAAACGCCTTCTCACCCGCTCCCGTCAGGATGACGACACGCACGCTGTCATCACTTTTGACTTCATGAAAAACCGACCGCAGCTCTTCGATCGTGGCCGAATTCAGCGCATTCAACACCTTCGGACGGTTGATGGTGACGTAGGCAATCCAGTTTTTCTTTTCGAGGAGAATGTTTTCGTAGGTCATATGGTCGTTCAATGCTGTCGCTATTTAGAAAAATAAGTTACGTCTACGCTTCCGACCCGCTTCTCCTGTTTGAACACTCGGGCGTTGCTTGGATAGGTAATCCGTACAGCATTGTTGGATGTCCAGTCAACGTATATGTATTGCAGGGCAGAAGCGCCATGGTTGCTGTCGATCACAAGAGTGTTCCCGCTTTCATGTGGCAATGGCTTGGACGATGGCAGTAGCGACACCTGAAGGTTCGGTCCGACCGTCGCGCCGCAGCCTCGTTCGAACGTAACGACCTTCCACGCACCGTCTGGAGATTTATACTCAGCTGATTTTTCATTCTTGCAGGGACTGCAGGCAGCAACCGTCAAGAAACTTACTGCGAGGATAAAAGCACCCCAATTCTTCATGCGATCAACTCTAAAAACTCTCTGCGATTCCGAGCGAAGCGATAAACCTATATATTTTGCTGGCCGTGGAGGAATGCAGAGGTCATTCACTGCGCTCAGGATGACAGCACCTATGTAATGAATTAAGAGTTATAGTTTATTCGCCACCGGCTTCTCCGGGTTCGCGTAATCATAAAACCCTCTGCCCGTCTTCCGTCCATACCACCCCGCCATCACCAGCCTCTTCAGCAGCGGAGGCGACGCGAACCGCCGCTCCTTAAACTCGTCAAACATCACATGCGTGATGTAGTAAGTCGTATCCAGCCCGACAAAATCGAGCAGCGTGAACGGACCCATCGGATATCCACAGCCCAGCTTCATCGCGTTATCGATATCTTCGATCGATCCCACGCCCTCTTCGTAAGCGCGCACCGCGTCCAGCATGTAGGGCACCAAGAGGCGATTCACGATGAATCCCGTCTTGTCCGAAGTCCGCACCGGGACCTTGCCCAGCTTTTTCCCAAACTCATACACCGTCTCGAAAACTTCGGGAGCAGTCGCAATGGTCTTCGCCACCTCGACCAGCTTCATCAGCGGCACGGGATTAAAAAAGTGCAGCCCAACAAATCTCTCCGGACGCTTCACCGCCGTGAGCAACTCAGTCACCGAAATCGAAGAAGTATTCGAGGCAAAGATCGCTTCACTTTTGACTATAGGATCTAACGACGCCCACATCTTCTTCTTCTCGTCCACGTTCTCAATGATCGCCTCGACAATGATGTCGCAGTCGGCCAGATCCAACTTGTTCGTCGTCCCCTTCAGCCGGGCCATCGTCGCGTCTTTCTGCTGCGCCGTGATCCCGCCCTTTTCCACCGGACGCGTCGCAAACTTCCCAAGCGATTTCTCAATCCCGGCAAACCCCTTGTCGAGATACTTCTGCTCAACTTCAAGCACAGTAACGTCAAAGCCCGACATCGCCGCCACCTGCGCAATGCCGGAACCCATTAGTCCGCAACCTAGAACGCCAACTTTTTTGATTTCCATTTACGTTTCTCGCTCAATTCTTAATCGAATTTTCTAGCCCAAAATGACCATACAAGCTCACTGCATCCAAAAGTAGATCATACCGCCAGACGATTTTCCCTGTTTGACCGCGGCAGACGAATCGCTACAATCAGATGGAGAACGGCCCACATGACGATTGACCTGAAACCCGAACAGCAGCGTGTGATCGATTTGGCCGTCCAGTCAGGCGCGTATATGGATCCCGGTGAAGTCCTGGACCAAGCTTTCGAAATCATCCGGGAGCAGCTTGACCTCGAAGACTGGATGCTAGGAAAACGGGAGGAAGTGGCCGCCCACATCGCTGCCGGCTTCGCGCAAGCTGAGCGTGGCGAACTGATCGACGGCGACGCGGCAGTAGAACGATTGCGGCGGCGGCGCGCCGAGCGACTCAATCCTCAGGGATAAGCCTAGTCGCAGAGGCAGTGACCAATACGAACGCGCCATTTCAATTAACGCCGCAGGCTGCCGAAGACCTCGATGCTCTGTGGTGGTTTATCGCGGAAGACAACCAGGATGCCGCCGAAAGGGTCGAGGGCGAGATTCTCGCCACTTGCCGCCGTCTCGCGAAATATCCCCGCATGGGGATCAAACGGCAAGATATCACCGCACTGCCGGTACGGTTCTGGACCATCACCAAGTTTCCCAACTATGTGATCGTCTACCGCCCAGAACCCGTCCCATTACAGGTAGTCGCCATTCTGCACGGAAAGCGCGACCTGAAGGAAGTGCTGGAGAAGCGGTCGTGAATCTGCTCGCCATTGGCGGGGAGCATCACGGCTTCTTAAACAGGCGCGCCTTGACTTGCTCCCACGGAATGACATCGGAGGGGTTTTGCTCGTGCCGGGCGATTCGGTAATCCAGCTCCGTTCGTTGTGCATCCGTCAGCGATACTGCGTCCGCTTCCAAACTTTCCCAGACTGTATCCAGAAGCTCCGCTTTCTCCGCAGCGGATAAGCTATCGATCTGGCTTCGCAAATCGTTCATACGCTACAACCCTAGCGCGGTTTCTGGGCACTGGCAAGCGCGAGGCCACCTACGGCACCCAACCATCACTGAAACCCCTCCACCACCATCGCAATCCCCTGTCCGCCCCCAACACACGCCGCCGCCAGCCCATACTTCTTCTTCCGCCGCCGCAACTCATACAACAGCGTGATCACCAGCCTCGTCCCAGTCGCTCCCAGCGGATGCCCCAGCGCGATCGCTCCGCCATTCACATTCACTTTTTCGCGATCGAGGCCCAATTCTTTCTCCACCGCCAAGTACTGCGCCGCAAACGCTTCGTTCACTTCAATCAAATCGATGTAATCCAAAGTCAGCCCAGCCCGTTGCAGCGCAATCTTCGTCGCCGGCACTGGACCGCTCCCCATAATCTTCGGATCAACCCCCGCAATCCCCCAATTCACAATCCGCCCCAGCGGAGTCAGATTCCTTTTCTGCGCCTGCTCCAGCGACATCACCACAACTGCCGCGCCGCCATCGACAATGCCGCTCGCGTTGCCGGCCGTCACCGTCCCATTTTTCCCAAACGCCGCTCGCAGCTTCGCCAGTCCCTCCATGGTCGTCTGCGGACGCCGGTGATCGTCCTCGGTCAACTGCTCACCCGTCGCTTCGCCTTTCGAATTCCGCAGCGGAACCGGCGTCAACTCCTCCTGCACCCGCCCCGCCTTGTACGCCTCGTCGGCCTTCTGCTGCGAACGCAGCGCGAATTCATCCTGCGCCTGCCGCGTAATTCCCTGCTGCTCGCCATAGAGCTCCGCCGTGTTCGCCATATAAAGCCCGCAATACGAATCCAGCAATGCCACCATCAGCGAATCTTCGAGCTTCCCGCCCGGCGCCAGCGTAAACCCGTCCCGCCCCCTGATCGAGAACGGCGCCTGCGACATCGACTCCATCCCGCCCGCCAGCACCACTTTCGCTTCCTCTGTCTGGATCATCTGCGCCGCGCTGATAATCGCCTGCATGCCCGACCCGCACAACCGGTTCACCGTCAGCGCCGGACTCTCAATCGGCAATCCCGCCCGCAGCGCCGCGTGCCGCGCTCCATAGATCGCGTCGCCTGAAGTCTGCTGCGCGTTGCCAAACACCGCATGATCGAAATCCTTCGGATCAACCCCCGCCCGCTGCATCGCCGCCACAGCCGCCGCCGCGCCCAATTCCTGCGCCGTATAGTCCTTAATTTTTCCGCAATAGCGTCCAAAGGGCGTGCGTGCCCCACTGACAATCGCAATGTCTCCAGGTTTCAACATGAGTCCTGCTTGTGCCTTGCTGGAATATGAAGAGTGCGCCGGCCGAAGCCAACCTGTGAGTTTAACAGTTGGGCAAGAACCAGTGTTTAGTGATTAGTGGTTGGTGGTTAGCAGTTCAAGATTCGAGGAGGGAAAGCGATTGGCGTGAGGCGGTTCTTCTAACCACTAATCACTTTCTTCTACGCGACCGCCGCTGACGCCGCAAACTGTGGTGCCTGCGTCACCACGCTCGCTCCGCCCTGCGCTAACGCCAACTCGAGCGCGTGGTCGGCGCGGTTGGCGACTTCCGTAACAATATCCACCGGATCAAAATGCTGCTTCATCACCGCCTGCGCCAGGCCCGCACAAAATTCAACGGCTTTGTCCTTACCCGGAAACCGCACTTCGCCGAGCAATCGCCGCAATTTCTCGACCGCCAGAATCGCTTCTTTCTCACCCGTGTCGCCAAGCACGAGCGCAACCGTCGTCGTTTCGTAGCGGAACGCCAGATCGTTCGATCGGATGTTGCCCGAAAATAGCTGCCCAATCTGCTCCATGACCGCCGTCACGGCCTGTTCGCCATGTTCTTTGATGAGCACGCCGCGTCGCCCAAACTGCATCAGCAGTATGGTCACCGCCGTCCCCTGCTGCAATCCGCGCCGCGTCTCCGCCTGCAAAAGGTCAAGATACGAAGCGCGTTTGAGCAGTCCCGATTTCTCGTCCGTCACCGAGAGATTCTTGACCAGCCGCCGCAGCCCGGCGTTGTTGAGCGCAATCAGCACCTGATCGCTCAGTGTCCTGATCACGAGCACTTCCGCCGCCTGCCATACCCGGCCCGTATTCTGCGTCAGGATCAACACTCCGATCTGATCATTGCCTTCCGTCAGCGGCAGCGCCAACAGCGATTCCACCTGCAACTCTTCAATCGCCGTTCGAACGTCGATCAACTCCGGAGCATTCTTTGCATCCCCAATCGTCACCGTTCCGCGAGCTACGGCCAGGTCCTGTACCGCTTCCACCAGACTGACAAGCGACGCCGAACTCGCGGGAATTAGCCCCTCCATGTGATATTCCTGCACGCTCGATGGCGGCAGCCCAGGCTTGCGCAATGCCGCGATACAACGTCCCGTACGCCAGTTCGCGCCAATTTCATTCGCTGCCGCTTTCAAAACTCCTTCGGCATTTCCCTGGTGATAAAGCTTGCGCGTAATCTCCGCGACTTTTGCCAGACTGCTGACGTCCGCCACGTGGTTCGCTTCCGCCGTAGCAGCCGCGGTTACAGGCGCAGCCTGCTCAACAAGCGGTGGAGCACTGGCCGGCGGCGCTGAAGAAGCCGACTTTGCATATGCCGGCTCGATTCCCGCAGCCATATAGAGCTTCTGCAAATCCGGGTTCCGCTCTTCCTCCCGCGGAAACAATTCCTGAATGCGCTGCAATCGCTCAATCGCCTTCGAACGCATTCCGTACTGAACAAGAATCTCAGCCTGCAACATCAAATCTTGGAGCGCCGCCGCCCCAAGCGTCGGCTCGGGAACCTTCGCTGCCGCCGCCTGTTGTTCCTTCTTGACAGTCGCAAATCGCGAGGCGATCACATTGAAGCGCTGATCGTCGATTTTTCCCCGCAGAGTTTCCAAGCGCTTCTGATGTCCCGGTTCATACGGATCCACTTCCGCCGCCCGATCCAGGCATTCTCCAGCCTTCTGGTAATCGTGTTTCGTACAGTAGAGATCGAAGAGTTTCACCAACGCCTGCGCGTAATCGCTTTCGCGGTTCGAGGCGTTGAACAATTCCGCCAGAAATTCCAGCATCTCCGCCGATGGACGATGCGATGCCAGCAACTCCTGCATCGTCGTAATAAACGACCGCCGCTCCCCGCGCCGCCGCTGAAACGACTCCAGCTTCCGCGCCAGCGCGACTGCCTCCGTATCCAGGGTAGAGTCGATCATCTTGCCGATCAGACTCACCACCTGATGCATCCGCGCCGGATTCTGCTCAAAAATCGACCAGAGCAGGGGCTCCGCTTCCACGCACCGGTCTGCCGACAACAGTGCCTGCGCATACAGATCGCGCAACTCAAGCGAAGCGTCGCCGGAATGCACCAACGGCTCAAAAATGAATATCGCCGCGCCCGCTTCACCGCGCCCGAGCAGACTCTTGCCATACGCCATCGCCGTCTTCGGATCAGTCGGATTCTCCGTATAGGCGCGCTCAAAATAATTGCCCGCATTCCCGCCAGAACTCTCCGCCAGTTCCGCCAATTGCAGGAAAGACTGCGACGCCATCACATGCTCGCCCAGCTCCGCCGACAATTCCGCGACCCGCAAATGATTCTGTTGCGATGGATCGAGAGCTACAATCCGCCGCAACACCAGCAGTCCTTCTTCTTTCTTTCCTTGTCGTTGCAGGTCTTCTAACGCGTTTTCGTAGGTCCCAATTGCCAGCTTCTTATTCGAATGCTCCAGCAACTGCCCGAACCGGACCTTCTGTTCCCACGTCGGATTGGTATAGCGCGCAAGCTTCTTATAGGTCAGGCTGGCCCGTGTAGCATCCGTTGCGGCCACCTGACGCTCAAACAGTTCCCCGAGCAGGCGCACCGCCTGCGGCCCCTTGTTTACGGAGAGGCATAGATCCGCCGCCATCTGCCGTACATTGTCGTTATTCGGGTCAGCTTCGAGGATGAGAAGGTATTCCGCCAGCGCATCAGCCGTCTTACCCTTCTGCAATAGCTTTTCCGCTTTTTCGACGCGGCGGGCGATCTCGGCACGATTGGGAGTTTCTGGCATGGACAGTTCTATTTCTGAGACAGAGAGTTCCGCCTTGATTCTAGGATTCGCCCCTGACCCCAGCAACGCGCAACGCCCCCAACCCGATTACGAAGGTCATGTAAAGGTGTGTTGTCAGGTGACAGTGCCCCAGGTTCGCGCACGTTCTTTGTGCGCTAACCTGGGCTCCCTATCCACGACGTCAAACGTGTCCGCTACCGTCAATTCCATCCACGAAACGCCGCGCATTCTGATACTCATTCTGATATACGAGTACGAGCCCTCGAATGCCCACTCCCTCCGAATCCGCCGAGTCCGGTCTACGACACCAACTCACGGCCGGACAAATCACCATGGTCGCCGTCGGCGGTTCCATCGGCACCGGACTCCTCCTCGGCACCGCCGCTGCCATCGAACTCGCCGGCCCCGCCGTCATCCTGAGCTTCATCCTCGCCGCCTTCATCAGTTGGACTGTCGCCCTTGCCTTAGGAGAACTAGCCAGCTCCCACCCCGCCGCCGGTTCCTTCGGCGTCTATGGAGACCTCTACCTCAACGACTGGGCCGGATTCATCTCCCGCGCCGGATACTGGCTCGGCATCGCCGTCTCCATCGGCGCCGAAATGGTTGCCTCCGCAACCTACATGCAGCTCTGGTTTCCGAAAGTCCCGGCCATCGTCTGGGTCGTCGTCTTTTCCGCTTTCCTGCTGGCCATCAACTTACTGGCTGTGAAAAGCTACGGCCGCTTCGAATTCTGGTTCGCGATGATCAAAGTCGCGGTCATTGCGACTTTCATCGTGCTCGGCGCCGTACTACTGCTCACCGGACGAACCGTCCCGCAATACACCAGCCATGGCGGTTTCTTCCCACTCGGCCCTGCCGCCCCGCTGCTCGCCCTCACCTTCGCCATGTACACCTTTGGAGGCGTGGAATTCGTAGCCGTTGCCTCCGGTGAATCCAGTTCCGCGAAGGCGATCGCAAAGGCCGTCCGCATGACTTTCCTCACCCTGACCTTTCTTTATTTGGGAGCAATCGCCATCCTGGTCGGCATCATGCCCTGGAACCGCGCCGGCGTAACCGAAAGCCCTTTCGTCACCGTCTTCCGCTCCGTCAACTTCCCCGGCGCAGGACACTTCATGAATTTCGTAGTCCTGACCGCTGCTCTCTCCGGAGCCAACGCGGCACTCTACATCTCCTCGCGCATGCTGTTCTCCTTAGCCCGCACCGGATGGGCCCCCTCGGCGCTGGGCCGCCTAAGTAAGAACGGCACTCCAACCCTCGCGCTCCTGGCCTCGTCCTACGGAATCGTCGTTGCCCTGGTCCTCGAACGCTGGGCTCCCGCCAAAGCCTTCGAACACATCCTGCGCGGCGCTTTCTTCGGCATGATGCTCTCCTGGATCATCTCCCTCGCCGCCCACATCAGCTTCCGCCGCCGTCTCCCCGAGTCCGAACTCGCCCAAATCCCCGCCCGCTCCCCGCTAGGCCAATGGGGATCGATCATCGGCCTCACCGTAGTCCTCCTCTGCGTAGCCAAAACCTGGTGGGACTCCCGTGTCAACCTGATCGCCGGCGTAACCTTCCTTGTCGGCCTCACTGTCGCTTATGCGTTGATCAAGCGGATTCGACAACCGCGCCAAGAGTAAAGGAAACGTGCGCTTACCTCCCAAAACGGGAAACCCCCACCGCACTTCCTACTAAATCTCCCCTAATTCTCGATTGAAAATCCGCATCTTTTTCGCTAAGCTCAGCTTGTTTCGGGTCCCATCTCAACGGCGGGGCGAACCTGGACTTCCCTACCTGTGCGACTCCTGTCGCGACGAGTCCTTAGCCGTTCTGTTCCCCCGAAACCTTAGGAGCGTCAGTGAATTCCAACAAGAAATTTACCGTCCTTGCAGGCAGTGAACGTCAGCCCGTCCGCGGTGCCCGCCTGATTCATAATTCGCATCCGGATCAAACCATCGAAGTCTCCATCCGCCTTCGCCGAAAGTCAGACATCGCCAAACCAGGAGAGTTAAAGGCCGTGCTGGCCAATCCTGGCTTTAAACACATGTCTCGCGCCGATTTCGAAAACACACACGGTGCCGATCCGGCCGACGTCGAGAAGATCAAGAAATTTGCTCAGGATTACGGCTTGCACGTCCGCGAAACCGGCACCGAAATCGCGCGCCGTACCGTAATGGTGTCAGGAACCGTCGCCAACCTCCAGAAAGCATTCGGCATTGAGCTGAAAGAGTATAGCCATCCGAATGGGAACTACCGCGGCCGCGTCGGCAACATCAACGTGCCGACCGAATACGCGGACATCATCAAGGGCGTCTTCGGACTCGACAACCGCCCTCAGGCCGAACCGCATTTTCGCCGCCTCCCGCAAACTCCCGGAATCAAAGCTCACACCGCCACCGCGTCCCACGATCCAAGCGATGTCGCCAAGATCTACGACTTCCCCGCTGGAGACGGAACCGGGCAATGCGTTGGGATCATTGAACTCGGCGGCGGGTTCAAGCTCGACGACATCACCAACTACTTCAACTCGCTCAACCTCGACGTCCCGCAAGTCATCTCGTCCTCGGTCGATGGCGGCACCAACAGCCCAAGCACACCCGACAGTGCCGACGGCGAAGTGATGCTCGACATCGAAGTGGTCGGCGCAATCGTCCCCAAGGCAAAGATCGTCGTCTATTTCGCCCCCAACACCGATCAGGGATTTCTCGACGCGGTCACGACCGCGGTCCACGACAGCGTCAATCAACCGTCCGTCATTTCGATCAGCTGGGGCTCGGCCGAGTCGAACTGGACCCAACAGGCCCTCACCAACTTCGACGACGCCTTCCAGTCTGCCGCAGCCTTGGGAGTCAGCGTCACCGTCGCCTCTGGCGATAACGGCTCTTCCGACGGAGTCAACGATGGCAACGATCACGTAGATTTCCCGGCGTCCGATCCCTACGTTCTCGGTTGCGGAGGCACCACCCTGCAAGCCTCCAACGATCAGATCGTCAACGAGGTAGTCTGGAATAACCTGTCGGCTGGAGGAGGAGCGGGCGGCGGCGGAGTCAGCGATGTTTTCTCACTTCCCACCTACCAGGACGGATTCAATGTTCCCGCGCCCTCGGGTCAAGCGGGCGGAAGGGGCGTTCCCGACGTCGCCGGCGATGCCGATCCGAGCACTGGCTACAACGTTCTCGTCGATGGCGAGAGCGCCGTATTCGGAGGCACCAGCGCAGTTGCACCCCTGTTCGCCGGATTGATCGCGCGCATCAATCAATCCACAGGAAAGCCGGTCGGATTCCTCAACCCGCTGATCTACTCTCAAGCCGTCGAGTCGTCAGGTTTCCATGACGTCACAGACGGCAACAATGGCGACTTCAGCGCCGCCACAGGATGGGATCCCTGCACCGGACTCGGCAGTCCCGACGGAGCGCGGCTCTTAGGGGCCCTGACCGGAAAACCGTCACCCCAGTCGTCTAGAACCGGCCGAAATAAGCAGTCCTCCGCGGCAGACTAGGGAAAAAAGAAACTCATTCTTGAGGGCGAGTTTCCCGCTCGCCCTCTTTTTGCAATGACGCAGCTACAATATTCCGGATGGCCGAAGTCCTCCTAGCCGACGACCTGCTGCGCTTCCGCTCCGAGTTTCCTATCCTCGAGCGCACCAACTACATGATCTCGAATTCCCTCGGAGCCATGCCTCGCGCCGTTTACGACGCACTCCGCGCCTATGCCGATGTCTGGGCGACTCGCGGCGTCCGCGCCTGGGAAGAACGCTGGTGGATGCTGGCCCTCGAAGTCGGCAACGAAGTCGGAGCCTTGATGAACGCCCCGAAGGATTCCGTCTCGCTTCACCAGAACGTTACGACCTGCCAGGCCGTCGTCGCTTCCTGCTTCGACTTCACCGGAAGGCGCAACAAAGTCGTCTACAGCGACATGAACTTCCCTTCCGTCATGTATTTCTGGGAAGCCCAGCGCCAATACGGCGCACAAGTTCACATGGTCAAAACGGACGACGGCATCACCGTCCCGACCGACCGCCTGCTCGACGCCATCGACGAACAAACTTTGGTCGTCCCTATCTCTCACGTAATTTTCCGCAGCTCATACATCAACGATGCCAAAGCCATCATCGACAAAGCGCACAAAGTCGGAGCCCACGTCGTACTCGACACATTCCAGTCGCTCGGCACCGTGCCGGTTGACATTCAATCGCTCAACGCCGACTTCGCCTGCGGAGGCGTTCTCAAATGGCTCTGTGGAGGCCCGGGCATGGCGTATCTCTACGTCCGCCCCGATCTCGGCAAGAAACTAGAACCCAAATTCACCGGATGGTTCGCCCACGAAAATTCCTTCGAGTTCGCGACCGGCCCCACGCGCTACGCCGATCCGCCCTACCGCTTCATGAACGGGACGTCTCACATTCCAGCGATCGAAGCCGCCAGACCCGGCCTGAAAATCATTCAGGAAGTTGGCATCGGTAAAATTCGCGAGAAGTCCCAACGCCAGACCGCGCGCCTGATCGAATTCGCCGACCGCCAGGGCTGGCGTATCAACTCCCCGCGCAATCCCGCGCATCGCGGAGGCACTGTCTCCATCGACATGCCCGATTCGCAGGCAGTCAGCCGCGAACTCCTGGCGCGCGACATCATGGTCGACTGGCGTCCCAAAGCCGGAGTCCGCTTCTCCCCGCATTTCTACAACACCGACGCCGAAGTCGACGCCGCCATGAAAGCCGTCGTAGAAATTCTCAAATCCCGCGCCGTCCCCGTGTCCTAGTGTGCTGTCCCGGAAATTCGCGACATAACTTCGACTTGTCATCCTGAACGAAGTGAAGGACCTATGCACTATGTTTGCAGCACCGGCGCTCTGGCAACGCCATACTGAAGTATCGCCCGATTTTTGCCACGAATTTCCGGGACACCACACTAGAGACGCAAGCGTTTCCCGCCGCCTCAGTAACCTTCCGGCATTACCTCCGTAAGCCGCTCCCAGCGCTTTGTCCGTGTCGTTCTCGCAATCTTTTCTTATCCTCAAAACAGCATCCCGGCGCACCGTAGAAAACCCCGTGAACGCATTCTTTATCCCGCTCAATCAATTTACGATTCTCCTGGCGACCGCACTCCTGTCGGCTGCTCTCGTCGTCGGCCTGTACGTTTGCTTTCGAGGACTGAAACGCCTCGCGAGCACCGAACGCCAACCAGACGCGCCCGCCACCGCTGCGGACGATTCCCCCTCCACGCCGCAGCCGGTACCACAACCACAAAACCCGCCCCAGCCGACAAACCCCAAAATCATCCGGCTTTCGAGTAACGTCCCAGCGCCATCCTCCGCGCAGGAGATGAGCCAGCAAGGCAAAATCGCTGCCGCTCTGACGCGCGCCGGACTCACCGAGCCAGCCGCCCGTCCCGAACACCCGGACCACCACACCGATTAACCTCAATCCGCGAATCCGGCCTAACTCCTTTACTCAAAAGGACGCCAACCCTCGACTGACCCCGTAACTAACTCCGCAATAACAACTGAGGACCGCTAATTTAGAATATTCGTTGTGAGCGACCCCGTTCGGATCGGCATTCTCGGTGACTTCAATCCCGAATTCCGTTCCCATCACGCGACCAACGACGCTCTACAGCACGCGGCTCGAAGACTCCAGGTCGAGCTCGAATCTACCTGGCTCCCGACGCCCCCGCTCCTCGAACCAGGAGCTGCCGCCGTTCTCGATTCCTTCGATGGCCTCTGGGCCTCGCCCGGCAGTCCCTATAAGAGTTTCGACGGCATGCTCAAAGGCATCGAATTCGCCCGCGTCCACGACCGCCCGTTTCTCGGCACCTGCGGAGGCTTCCAGTACACGCTCATCGAATGCGCCCGCAACGTGCTCGGCATAGCCGACGCCACTACTGCCGAAGAAGATCCCAAGGCCAAGAACATCGTCATCTATCCCGTCGCCTGCGCCGTCCCGAACCGCGATCCGAAGGCGCCTAAACTTTCCGGAAAAGTGAACGAGATCACCCTCCGTCCCGGCTCGTATCTGGCTGCCTTTTACGGCAAAGAAACCATCGAAGAGGAATTCTTCTGTAACTACGAAATGAATCCCGAATTCGAATGGATGGCCATGGAAGCCGGCTTCCCCGTCGTAGCTCGCGGATCAAAAGAAGAGTGCCGCGCCATCGAGTCTCCCTCACACCTGTTCTTCGTAGCCACGTTGTTCCAGCCGCAACTCTCGTCTCGCGAAGACAACCCCCACCCGCTAATCATGGCCTTCGTCCAACACGTAGCCGACTTCCGCCGCAAGCGCCTCGACGACTCCATCCTCACATAAGATTAAGTTTCCGAGAAATATCTGACTTCTTCGGGAACTTTCCCGCGACTTGCGACATTACAGCTTATGAAAAGCACTTCAGATGCTGAGGGTCGGGAAGACTGAAGACTGTGGCTACCGACGTGGATGAAATAAGCGTGGGTGAAATAAGAGTGGGTGAAATAAAAACGATTAGCGACGAATCGTTAATGCTGGAGTTCCAGGGCGGCTCGCGCCCGGCGTTCGAGGAACTTTTCGCGCGCTACCGTGGCCCGCTTTATGGGTTCTTCAGGCGTCGGTTGAACGGCGACCAGCGCGCCGAGGATCTGACTCAGGAGACATTCCTCGCTGTGATTCGTGCCGCGGATCGCTATCAGCCTCTGGCTCTCGTTCGCACTTATCTCTATGGCATCGCGCTGAAGCTGCTCGCCGCGGAACGGCGCAAGAGAGCGCAGGATTCACCGGCAAATGAAGCCACCGAACCTTCCACACGGCAAGCCACTGATTCCGTGCTGTGGATTCGGCAAGCTCTCGAAAAATTGGACGAATCAGACCGCGAGATTCTGATGCTGCGCGAGTATGAGCAACTGAGTTATGCGGAGATCGCATTTCTCCAAAGTCTTCCCGTAAATACCGTGCGTTCGCGCCTGTTCCGCGCACGCATGGCGTTGAAGGCGCTTCTTGAACCGGGACGAACGCTATCTGAAACAGCGGCGGCCAGCGAGTCGCAAGAAATCGCAAAACTAACGCGGGCAGAAGGCGAGGCCATATGAACAAGATCATGCATACGATCGAACCCGAAGAACTCATGGCCTACCTGGATGGCGAACTGACCGCCGATCGCGCAGCCGATACCGCAAGTCATATGAAGGAGTGTGCCGGGTGCCAGGAAATTGTTGCTGGGTTACAGAGCGTTTCCCGAGAATTGAAGGCTTGGAAGGTCGAAGATTCGCAGACCTCGATACCACCGGTAATTACCACAGCCCTTGCGGACAACTCGGAGAAATCCCAAAAGACCTTTTTCGTGCTTCGGCAGACGACGTGGCTAGGTCGGCACAAGACGTTCCTCGCGTGGGCGGGAGGTGCAGCGGCGATCTTGTTGGTCAGTTTCGGCACGGTGAGTCTCGGGGGCAGAAACGAAAACAATGTGTTCTCGTCAGTCGGGCTGGATTTGAATGCTTCTGATCGCCGCGAGTCGAAAGTGCTCTCGGCTCCAATGTCCGTATCCAAACCGACGCACGACAAGCAGTCCGCGGAACTGCAAACATATCTCGTCCCTCAGCACGATCAATCCGCAGCGGAACGTGGGGTAACCGCAAATGCCCCCATGATCATCCGCACCGCCGATCTCACCCTGATCACGAAGGAGTTCGACAAAACGCGGACCAATCTCGAAGCCATCCTGAAGCGCCACCGTGGTTACATTGGCGAACTCAAAGTCGGGGGGTCGACTGGTAGCGGACGTACGCTCATCGCAACCCTGCGCGTGCCCGCCGATCAACTTGATGTCACCCTGGCCGAAGTCAAGTCGCTGGGCCGCGTCGAGTCCGAGAATCAGGGAGGGCAAGACGTCACTTCCCAATATGTCGACCTGCAAGCGCGCCTCGCCAATGCCCGCAACACTGAACAGCGACTAACCGATTTGCTCCGCAATCGGACCGGCAAATTGTCCGATGTTCTGGAAGTCGAGCAGGAACTCGACCGTGTCAGAGGCGAGATCGAGCAAATGGAAGCTGAGAGAAAAACCATGGCGAACCAGGTGAGCTTCGCCACTCTGAACGCGACCATCACCGAGGACTATCAAGCCCAACTGCAAGTCGTGCCGCCGTCGACCTCCACTCGTCTCGGCAACGCCGCAGTCGAGGGCTACCGCAGCATGGTCGACGGAGTAGTAAGCCTTGCCTTATTCCTGCTTTCGAATGGACCGAGCCTGCTCCTGTGGGGCGCGGTCCTGTTCTTCCCTGCACGCATGCTCTGGAAGAAACTGCGGCGCAGCTTCGCGCCATAGAAATCGTGCACAGGTCCTTGGCCCGAAGCTCTGCTTGACCGCGCCCCATCCCCTGGCGTAGCCTTCGCCTGCAAATTAGCGCCATTCTTTTGCGTTCTCCTCAGGAGGTTGCATGGTTCCACTCACCGCTCTCTGGCTCCCGATCGTGCTCTCCGCCGTCATCGTCTTCGTCGCCAGCTCCGTCATCCACATGCTGCTGCCCTATCATCGCGGCGACTATCGGCAACTCCCCGACGAAGACAAAATTCTCGGCGTCCTGCGCACGGTTACCCCCACACGCGGCCTCTATGTCTTCCCCTATTGCACGCACAAGGATATGAATTCCCCCGCGGTGGCTGAAAAGCGGAAGCTCGGCCCGGTCGGATTCATGACCATCCTCCCGAGCGGCCCGCCGGTCATGGCAAAGTTTCTCGGCCAGTGGTTCGTCTTTTGCCTGCTCATCGGATTCTTCGTTGCCTATCTCACCGGACACACCGTTCCGCCCGGCGCGCCCTGTCCCGCCGTCTTTCGCGTCGCCGGAACCGCAGCCTTTCTCGCCTACGGTCTCGGAAATCTGAGCAATGGCATCTGGAAAGGCCAGACCTGGTCCTCAACGCTCAAAGAAGTATTCGACGGGCTCGTCTACGGACTGCTAACCGCCGGAACCTTCGGCTGGCTCTGGCCGCGTTAGCATCTCAGCAAGAGCATGCAAGACGCGAAACCGCCCATCGAATCTGTTGCACCATCCGTCGAACCATATCTCGAGCCCTGGTTGCGCGGCACCAACCAGGACGTGCCCGCGGTCGGCCGCGCCGTCCTCCACGCCCTGCAATTGGCCGGAGAAGATTTGCGAAAGTGGTGCACGAGTCTTTCCGATGCATCTCTCAACGCGAGGCCCGCGGGAACTGCGCCGGTAGCATTTCACATCCGCCACATCGCGCGCAGCCTCGATCGTCTGTTGACGTATGCCGAAGGCAGAAATCTGAATGAATCACAACTAGCCGCTCTGCGGAAAGAACTCGATCCCGGAGCAAAACGCGACGAACTGTTTGCGGAGTTAGCCGCCGCACTGGCAGATGGCGCAACCAGAGTCCGAGCACTCGCAAACGCGAATCTGGAAGAACCGCGAACGGTAGGAAAGAAGCGACTGCCAACGACCGTGGGAGGCTTACTCGTCCACGTCGCCGATCACACGCAACGGCACGTCGGGCAAGTGATCACTACAGCGAAAATCGTGACGGGCAACAATCAGTAGTCCTGTGGTCAGTAACCCAGCAGTCAACGACTCTGTCGCGTCACAACCCGATCCCCGCCCCCAGCAAGCTATAAAGCAGAATCGCCAGCACCACCACTGTGAATCCCACATACAACTTATCGCGTTCGATCGCGAATCCCACGATCGACAATGCCACGCGGACGATCGGCGTCGCGATCAGCAGCAACAGCCCAAGCTGAATCAACCCTCGCCCGCGGCCCTGGTCCTTGAAAACGCTGTGAATCACTCCGGGGATGGTTCGATACTCCGGCGGTTCGCTATGAAACGCGCGGTAATTCGCCGGCTCATGCGCATGCCGCGAGAGATAAATCACCGCCCCGCAGAGAACGATTCCCGCCGACATCATCACGCCCGCTCGCAGCAAATTTCCCAGAATGTAAGCCAGCCGCTTGTCTCTCCACGGCTGCGGCTTGAATTCATGAGCATGGCTCACGGACGTAGAGGAGGAAGAAGGAGAGGAGGGAGGAGTAGCGGTCGCCATCAGATCGTCCCCCAGATCCCTTTGTAGAGCATCTGCAAGCCAAGAACGAGAATGACGACGCTGAAAACAAGCCGCAACGATTTCGTTTCCGCCTTGATCAAAATGCGGCTGCCAAGCAACGATCCCACCAGTACTCCCAACATCACCGGCATCGAGAGTCCTGGATCGACATATCCGCGGCTCAGGTAAACTCCCGCGCTCGCCGCTGCTGTCACTCCAATCATGAAGTTGCTGGTCGTCGTCGAAACCTTAAACGGAATCTGCATCGCCTGGTCCATCGCCAGCACCTTGACGGCTCCCGACCCAATCCCAAGCAATCCCGAAAGCGCGCCCGCGCCAAACATCAGACTGAACCCGGCCGGCACGCGCTGGACGTTGTAACTGCGCATGCCTTCGAGATCCGGGAAAGTGCCATTCAACCGCAACCGCGTCGCCAGCGGATCGGGCGGCAAATTGCGTTGCGCCTGCGTCCGCGTCTTACGCGAAAGAAACGCCGAGTAAAGCAGCACGGTTCCGAAGATGACCGCCAACGCGCTCGTCGGCATCCACGTCGCAAGAAACGCGCCGAGCAGCGCGCCGAGCGTCGTCGCAATTTCCAAAAACATCCCGATGCGAATGTTGGTGAATCCTTCTTTCACATACGAAGCCGCCGCGCCCGAAGAGGTCGCAATCACCGACACCAGCGACGCACCAATGGCGTAGCGAATATCGACATGAAAAAAGATGGTGAGCAGCGGGACGAGCACGACGCCACCGCCGAGGCCAGTGAGCGAGCCTAGAAGTCCGGCGGCGAAAGACACAATCGCGACGACGGCCGTGAATATCAGGATGGTCATGTCAGGACAGTCATTAAAGCAGTCAGCGAATGATGGCCATTGAATTTCTCATAGAGTAACATTTCCTTTCCCAGAGACCTCCGAGCCGAATTGTGAGGAGCAGTAGATTCATATGACGACGACAATATCAACGAAAACGCAACGGACAATTTTCGCGGCCCTTATCGCCTCCGGCATAGTAACCATGCCCGTCGCCAGCCAGGAGCCCGCAGCCGAAAGCTCGTACAGCATCGAAGTCAGTGGCGCCAAGCAATGGATTGACACCAACATCGACCTCCGCGCCGGCGAGAGGTTGCGCTTCACCGCCTCAGGAACCATCACTTACTCCAACGCCAAAGCAAATCGATTCGGCCCTGAAGGAATTCCGCGCAGCCTCGCCGACGTCATCCATCAATACGCAGTCACCAACGGAGCCCACGGAGAATTAATCGGACGCCTCGGCTCCGGCGACGTTGCCGAAGCATTTGAAATCGGGCCGAGCGGCACCTACACCGCTCCGGTGGCAGGCCGCCTGTTTCTCGGAATCAACCAGAGCATGCGCGACGCTGAAGGCGCCACCGGAAGCTTCGAGGTCAAGATCACTGTGCTCGACCCTGGCTTGAACTCCGCGGATGCGGCGCTGGTCGGCGGCCCAGCCGAAACCGAAATCTCCGCAATCACTCCCCGGCTTTTGCAATCGATTCCGCGCCGGAATTCCGACCAGAATCAAAACCCCGGAGACATGGTCAACATTCTCATTGTGGGCAGCGAACAGGAAATGGTGAACGCCTTCACCACCGCGCAATGGGTGAAAGTCGACAAGTCTGTGCAAGACACGGTGATCACCGGCCTGCTCGACACGTTCGAGAAAAAGGACTATCTCACCATGCCGATGAGCACGCTGTACTTATTCGGACGTCCCCAGGATTACGGTTTCGCTCACGGAGAAGCCGTGCGCGTCGTGATGTCGCGAAATCATTTGCGCGTGTGGAAGTCGCCCTTCAAGGTAGATGGCCGCCCGCTCTGGTGCGTCGCCGCGACTCACGATGTTGGATTTGAACGCGATCAACGAAACAACGGAGTGACCCACAAAATCGATCCGGCGATCGATGGCGAACGCGAATTCGTGAACCAGACACTTTCCGGCACCGGACTCGTCTCCGCCCGCGGACACGTCGTCCCTGCCGATCCGCTCCTCACCGCAAAGACGGCAACAGGCGGCGAGTTTCACTCCGATGGCAGGATTCTGGTACTGGTGCTGGCAGCGAGAGGCGGCGAATCGGGGAGTCATTGATCGTCAATTTCGACGATCGTCAACCACGACCGCCTGCCGCGATCGCCAACCACGAATTACTGGTTGACCCAAACAATAGCGGACTTCTTCGCCGGCTCGTGCTGCTTCTTCAGTTCGCGCGCGGCCGCGCCCAGCGAAACCTCAGCAGGTTGCGGAAAATCGGAGAATGGCCGTTCCCCCTGGGCCAGTGAAACGCCCGCCGTACCGAGCACACTCTGTTCCGAGGCCATAGGCGCATAGCTGGCGTGCGCCGGGTGGCTCGCCACATACGGAATATTCTGCTGGCTGTTCAGTGAGCCGATCCCACCGAAACTCTGGGCAAAGGCCCCAGTGGCCGAGAGTAAAACAAGCACAAACAGGGTCTTCTTCATTGCCTAATCTCCTGGCGGAAAAACGCTGTGCAGCCCTATGAATGCTGGCTACAGTTCAGCTTCTCCATACTCACTAATAGCAAGCCCCTTACCAAACCTTACCGACGTGAAAATCGAGGCTTGCGGGCTGTCCGCAATCCGAAATTGCAATTCTTTGCACATTTTTGAAGCGCACATTCTGGCCCCATCCGGCCCCCTGCATTTAAGCCCTCGGAGTACAATCTCGGTCTACTCCAAAGCATCCCCCGGAAAGGAAGGCACACCATGCGCATTCACAAACTCACAACTCGGACATTTTCATTCTTAATCCTGATCGCGGCTTTCGCCGTCAGCGCGCTGGGCCAGCAATATCAGATACAAAGAGCGGATTACGGCATCGGTCGCCAGCGTGTCGACGTTACCCAGCGGCTCCGCGAATTGGCGCGCAGCAACGCCACTTTCAGAATGGGTAACAGTACCTTCGGCGTCGATCCCGCTCCCGGCCAGGTGAAGACGTTGCGTATTTTCGCGAACAGCCCCCGGGGAGGCTCCCGCACCTTCGAATACCGCGAAGGCAGCATCGTCGATGGCTCGCAGTTCAGCGGATGGGGTGGCGGCGGTTGGGGTAACAACGCCCAATACCAGATTCTCGGCGCATGGTACGGCGTCGCCGGCAGGAATGTTGACGTGACTCAGCGTCTGCGCGAACTGGCTCGCACCAACACGTTCTTTCGCATGGGCAACAGCACCTTCGGCGTCGACCCGGCGCGTGGCGTAGTCAAGACCCTGCGCATCTGGGCCCGCGGTCCCCGTGGACACGAAAAAATGTTCGAATACACCGAAGGCAGCATCGTCGATGGCTCCCAATTCACCGGCTGGGGTGGAGGCAATTGGGGCAACGGATGGAAAGGTGGCTGGGCCGGCAGCGGCGGCCCCCGATAATACTCGATAAGAATCAATGGCATACATCGCCATATCACTTTAGTAACCATGCCGTTCATGACCATTTAACAGTTCGCCAGTACACTAGTACTAGACAGCTGATCAAGTGGAGTGTTAGGTGGACAGCCTTACCAGAAATCGTGAACGGCAAAAACTGATGTTAGAAATGCTGGAGCGAAAGATCCGTCTGCGCGCCCAGCAGCTTTTTGACGAGCGCGGCCAGGTCGAAGGCCAGGCCCTTGAAGACTGGGTCCGTGCCGAATCCGAAGTTGTAAAATCCCCGCTCGCCCCCCTGTGGAGCAAGCGACGGGATCGCGAATTCGACAGCGAATTAGTCGCGAATTAGTCGAAGCATAAATCAGCGGTCCTCACCGCGAAGTGCCCCGCATCGCCACCTTTTATACTTAGACTTTTATACTCAAGACATGGCCGACGCGTCGCCCGTACGCAGCTCAAGCAAGACAGCTCTCGGCGTCGCCGCGTTGCGAGCCGCCCATCAACTTCTGGACGGCGAACCCAAAATACTTCGCGATCCGATATCCGAGCGTTTGCTCGACGCGGATGTGCTGCAACGCCTTCAGTCGAATCCAGCGCGCATTCACGAACCTTTGACGATGGGACTGCGTTCCCACGTCGTGCTACGCAGCCGCTATGCTGAAGATCGATTGCAACAGGCAGCCCTCCGAGGCGGGCGACAATTTGTGATCCTCGGCGCTGGCTTCGACACCTTCGCTTACCGGCAGCCCGATTGGGCGCGCAACCTTCGAATCTACGAAGTCGATCACCCCGCCACTCAAGCCGAGAAACGCGAGAGATTGAAATCGGCTGGCATTCCTATCCCCGAAAATCTCGAATTTGTGGCCATCGACTTCGAGTCGGTTGCGTTACAACCTGGTCTCCAAACCAGCACTCTCGATTTTTCTCAACCGACATTTTTCTCCTGCCTCGGCGTTTTGGTGTACTTGACTCCAGAAGCGGCGAATGCGGTCTTCCAACTCGCTGCGTCTTTTCCTGCGGGAAGCGAGATTGTTTTTACTTTTTCCACGCCGCCGTCTTCTCTCTCCCGCGATCAAGCTGAAAATCAGGCCGCGCTGGCGGAACTGGCGGCTGGGATGGGAGAACGCTGGCAGACGCACTTCGATCCTGAAAAACTCACGCGCGATCTTCGCGCATTATTCTCAACCGTCTCATTCTTGAACTCCGAAGACGCTGAACGGACTTATTTCCAGGGCCGCAGTGATGGTCTACATGCCCCTCGTCGTGGAGGCCTTTGCGCCGCCATCGTCGGGAACGACGTCGGAAACGAAGTCGGGACCGAAGCCGGCAACCCGCAACAAAAATAGCGCCGACGAAAGACTAAGCATCGGCCCCGCGACACTGAACAGTGCTCTGCCCACCGTCCCCGGCGCTCCGCCATAATAAGCGTCCAAAACAAAGGCCATAACCGAAGTCGCGCCCACCGGAACCAGCCACGATTTCGGCAGTCTCTTCAGATTCGGAATCGCCGTCGGCAGCAGCCACAAAAAGACATACCAAAGATTCCGATCGTAAAGCGACTGAATGAAGTGCCCTGCGTAGTCGTGTCCGCGATGAAGATCGAGACCAAAACGCAGCGGACTCTCGAACGTCCCGCTCACCGACCACTGCAATCCCACCATCGCAATCAGCCCGACCACCCAGCTTCCGACGATCCACGCTAGATCCGGCAAGACTCGGCCTCTTCCACGATCCACCCGAGCCACAAACCACCAGGCAACGGTAAGCACAACACTGAATGGAAAGAACGATTCCTTCGACAGTGCTCCGAACACCGCAATCACCGGCAAAGCCCACAATTCCAACTCCGTTAAACTCCAAACCAGCGCCAGCAGAAAAAATCCTTCGCCCGCATCGACCAGCCCCACCAGCCGCAGGTTCGGAACCGCAAAATTAACCAGATACAACAAACTGCCAACCACTCCCGCTGCTGGATTGCCGAGCTGACGATTGCCGAGCTGACGACTTCCCAAAACCCGACTTCCCAGAACGACTATAAGAACAGCTGTTCCCGCAACAAACAGAGAATCAGCCATCAGCAGTCCAAACATCACCGGATCCCAACTCGCAAATCTCTCGCGCGCAAACCTGTAAAAAGTTTTCGCAACCCATGGCACGAGCACGCGGAAGCGAACGTGCCCAGCCTCGGCACCCGCCTCTCCAGTCACCATCGCCGCGTAAATCTTCACGTCCGACAGCCCCGGCGTCTGCCGCGGATCGAATCGATTCAGCACCGGATAACCCAGCCCGCAAGCAATCAGAAAAAAAATCGCAAACAGCAGCAGCACTTTCGCCGCAGCGATCTTCACCGGATTAGCAAACCGTCCCGCCATAAGCATTGCCGAAGGTAGCGTTCGGTTTTGGAGATTGCAACCCCAATCGCACTTGGCTTTTGCCGAACGAATCTGTTAGCGTTCAACCTCAGCAGCCATCAAACAAACTCACAGCAATTTGTTCCGGAGGTAGGGCTTGGTTTTCAGGAAACGCTTCATCGGTGCGGTGTTATGTCTATCATTCTCAGTGTTATCGATTCACGCCCAGCAGCCGTCCTCGACCCCGGCTGATGAAGCCACCCGTAAGATGGCGGTCGAGATTTTCAAGCAGCTCATCGAGATCAACACCACCGATTCCGTAGGCAGCGTGACCGCCGCCGCCGAGGCCATGGCCAAACGCTTTCGCGACGCCGGATTTCCCGACAGCGACATCCACGTGCTCGGTCCAAACACTAATGACCGCAAGAAAAATGTCGTCGTCCGCCTCCACGGATCCGGCAAGCACAAGCCCGTTCTCCTCATCGGTCACCTCGACGTCGTCGAGGCCCGTCGCGAAGACTGGACCACCGACCCATTTCAATTTATCGAAAAAGATGGCTACTACTACGGACGCGGCACGAGCGACATGAAAGATGGTGACGCCATCATGTCCGCCACGCTGATTCGCATGAAAAAGGAAGGCTATGTCCCCAACCGTGACATCATCCTGGCTCTGACCGCCGATGAGGAAGGCGGCACCTCCAATGGAGTGGACTGGCTCCTCAAGAACCATCGCGAGTTGATCGACGCCGAGTTCGTGCTCAACCACGATGGCGGCGGCGTTCCCGCCGACCACGGCAAACCGGTACTGGTGGAAGTCGACGCCACCGAAAAACTCTACGGCGACTTCGTTCTCACCGCGACCAACCCCGGTGGCCACAGCTCACTGCCTCGCCCTGATAACGCCATCTACGAACTCGCCAACGCCTTGACGCGCATCGAGCGTTACCAGTTCCCCTTCGAACTCAACAACATCACTCGTGCCTATTACGAGCGCCAAGTAAAATTGGCGCCGCCCGCGCGCGCCGCCGATCTCAAAGCGATGCTCAACAATCCTCCTGACATGGACGCCGTGGCGCGCTTATCGAAAGACCCCACCGATAACTCCACTCTGCATACCACTTGCGTCGCCACACGTCTAAGCGGAGGTCATGCCAACAACGCACTCCCGCAAATGGCGCAGGCAAACGTGAACTGCCGCATTGAGCCGGGACATTCGCTCGAGGAAATCCGTCTGAAACTGGCAGAGGTGGTCGCCGATCCCAAAGTGAAAGTGCAGTTCCGCGAAAATAGCAACGTCCTCATGGATCACGGCTCCGATCGCCACAGTTTCGTTCCGCCCGCTCCCAGGAAAGAAGTCTTCGATCCCCTGGAAAAAATCGCGGCACAAATGTGGCCCGGAGTTCCCGTGCTCCCGAACATGAGCACCGGAGCCTCCGACGGCGTCTACACCAATGCCGCCGGCATACCGACCTATGGCATCTCTGGCGAACAATACGACCGCGACGACATCCGCGCCCACGGAAAAGACGAGCGCATCGGAGTCGCAGCCTTCGCCAAAGCTGTCGACTTCTATTACGTCTTTCTAAAAGGAGTCACCACCGATTAACGGGTTTCGCTATATGAAAACAAAATCTCTTTTCACGTCTCTCTCGATGATGGCTCTTTTGACGACGGCTCTCATTCAGATCGCCCTCGTCTCGTCTACGTTCGCCACTGCGGCCGAAAACAAAATTCCCGACGACCAGTCAAACTGGCAACGCGATCTCCTCGCCTGGCGCGCCAAACGCGCGACCGCCCTCCAGGCCCCCGAAGGCTGGCTCTCGCTAGTCGCCCTGGGCTGGCTCAAAGAAGGAGACAACACCTTCGGATCCGCCGAAGATAGCCGCGTCCAGGTCTCGGCCAAGGCCCCCGCTCACATTGCGGTCGTCCACCTCGAAAAAAACACGCTGCGCCTCCTGGCCCCCGCCGGAGGTTTTCCAAAAGATCTGCTCCTCGACGGCAAGCCGGCAAAAGAACAAGCTCTGATAGCCGACGACGCCGAGAATCCATCGAAACTCTCGATCGGCACCCTGACCATCATCGTGATCCATCGTGATGACCAATTCGCCCTGCGCGTCAAAGACCTGGAAGCCCCGACCCGCACCGGGTTCCACGGATTACGCTGGTACGCTCCCGACACCGCCTATCGTGTGCACGCCCGCTGGATCCCCTACAATCCGCCGAAGATGCTCGACATCCCGACCGTCCTCGGCACCACAACCCATCTCCCCGCGCCCGGCGCCGCCGAATTCACCATCGACGGACAAGTCGTCCGCGTCGAACCTGTCCTCGAAGACCCGCAATCGACTGATCTCTTCTTCATCATGCGCGACGCCACCAGCAAATCCACAACCTACGGCGCCGGACGCTTTCTCTACACCGAACTCCCCGACCACGGCGTCACCCAACCCGGTGAAGTCTGGCTCGATCTCAACAAACTGGTGAATCCCCCGTGCGCCTTCACCGCCTATGCAACGTGCCCGCTTCCGCCACCACAGAATCGCCTGAGCGTTCCAATCCCAGCCGGCGAGCAGCGCTACCACGATTGATCGATCATGAACCATTCCGCGGAAATCGCTGCAGCGGCCTCTTCCCAGGATGAACTCTCGAAAACCGCAGTGGAGAGATGGATTGAGTTAACGACAGACCTGCCGTCACTTGCCAAACTTTATAAAATTACAGGTGAAGGCTATTACCGAATCAAGCCGGAGCTCGGCAGGGAACTCGAATGCAAGTCGATTCGGAATTACTTGCTCGAGTGCATGCGCCAAGATGTAAGAGATGACGATGAGATTGAGAGCCGCTACGGTGCCGCAGAAATTCTCCATGGCTGGCTTCGCCAACTCCTCGAAGGTGGGGATTGCGATGATGTGATCCGCGATGTCGCTTCCTCCGTCACACAATTGTTTTTGAATAGCGGAGAAGACATCCGCGATGCAATCGAAACCGGATTTCTAGAGCATGCACTGGAAAGCGCAGGCCTAAGACCATACTTCGAGCATTGGTCAAAAGACACTCGCCTGCGAGAAGCATGGGACCGAGCATCGGAGTGGGGTAAGGCTCATCCTGACCGCTCTTGGAATACACTACAGAAATTGCGACGACTTACAGAGCAAGAAGGAGAACAAGAATAGTCTCGCGCCACCTACCCTGCTTTTCTCCAGCTTGGACCACGTATCTTTCAACGCCTCTGTGCGAACCAGGGCCTTCAGCCTGGGCGATGTGCGACTTCAGATAAAATGTACTGGGAGTCCCGCATGAAATGGCTGTTAATTATTCTCGCGCTCGCAGGAATCGTCGCCTCGTCCCTCGCCCTGCGCGAGCACTACCGTACCGACGCGTCCCCGTGCAGCATCAACGAAAAATGGGACTGCGGCATCGTCAATCACAGTCCCTACGCCATGTTTCACGGAGTTCCCGTCGCCGTCATCGGCATCGCAGGATATTTATTGTTGGGAGTTCTTGCCTACCGCAGAGCCTACGCGTGGATGCTGCCGTTCGTGACCATCGCTTTCGCCTTCGCCGTCCACCTCGCCGACGTAGAGGCATTGGTCCTCGGTGTCTGGTGCATCTACTGCGCCATATCCCTGGGTGTGATTTCTTTGATCACACTCCTAACGATGGGCGCGGTGATCGCAGGTTCAACGCGCCCCAAAAAGACAGTCTAATCCGTTCCCCCGTTCAACTTTGCTTCGCTACATTCCTACTTAAACAAGTCGCTTAGATCGGCAGTTCCGTCGTCACCGGCAGCACCGAGCAGCGGCCCGACCTGGAATATTTCCTGCAGTGTCTTCAGCGTGGAGCTATGGTCGTAGTGAACGCTGTTACTGTAGGCCGTTTTGCCTCCGCCCTTCGCGAACGGCGACAGCAGGAACATACCAATCGGTCCATCGCTGAAAGCGCCGCTGTCTTCGGCCTCATCCCAAATGATGAAAACCGCGCCACCCTTCTTGTATTCCGCCGAGTTCAAAATGACCGGTACATTCTGCTTCAGCCACGTATCTCCTCGCAGCGTGTTATCCGCAGGCTCTGACAAGTCGCACGGAGAAATAAACTCGTGCCCTTGATGACACAAATTTGGCATGACGAAGTTGTACTGCGCCGACGTCTGGTTCGTGAGATCGGTGGCCATCTGGTAAAACGGCTTCACGTGCTCGATACATTTCGGCGAACTCGGACTCAACCCTTCATTCACATCGCTGAAATACACAAACGACAGATGTTCGACATCGAAGTAGCTGAAATCAAGAGGACACTTGTCGAACACCGGGCTGCCAAAGTCTGGCTCCGCGTATGCTCTCCACGAAATGCCGGCATCCTCAAGCAGCCTCACCAGATGCATGTGCGTCGTCAACTGCGGCTGGCCCGGTTGTGTGTCAGCAAGCACTCCAAAATTTGTCCCCGCTTCGAGCCACAAATAATTCGGCTGGCTGGGGTGGTTGCCCGGAGGATTAAAATACTGCTCCGCGTGCGCTGACGTGTTCAACAACTGACCGTTGGCATACGGAGCCAGCGGACTGCCCTTGATATCCGGATCGTTGAATTTAGCTCCAGTATTGTTCCCCGTCCAATTATGGTTCTCCATCAGAATGACCCACACCGTCTTCACTTTGCTCATCTGAGCATTCGCGACCACGGGTGCGACAACGAGCAGAGACAGGATCACTGCGCTGTATGTGAAAGCCTTCGCCGAATTTTTCAAGGGACCCTCCAGACGCGGCATTCGCCGCATCCGAAAGCATCCGCGATCTTTATGAAGGGAATGTGAGAGAAGTTTAAAACTTAGATGAATCCAGTTTGGCGCTGGCGTGGCAGCCCCGGGAACGTCACTCGCCTACTCGTCGCCTACTCGTACCGCAAGCTCTCAATCGGATCCAACCGCGCCGCCCGAATCGCAGGCACCATCCCGCTCAACACGCCCACGACACACAAAATCGCAGTTGACACCATCAGGCTGCCGACGTTGATATGGAGATTGATGTCGCCAGCCTGCGAATTCTCGCCCAACGCGCTCATCAGCGGCAATCCGCCCACGCACCACGAAATCAGATACGCGATCCCGATCCCAGCCACGCCGCCGGCAAACGTAATCGCCAGCGCCTCCGCCAGAAACTGAAACAGGATGTGGCTCCGCTGCGCGCCCAGCGCCTTCTCCACGCCAATCTCGCGCGTTCGCTGCTGCACTGAAACCAGCATGATGTTCATCAACCCGATACCGCCGATCCCAAGCGTCAACGCCCCGATAAACGCCAGCAACACCTTCAGCGCAGTCGTCACAATCGCGAACTCGTCATAATCCTGCTTGAAATCGGCGATGAAGACAGCGCGGTGATCGTCCGGCCGAAAATTATGGTGCCCCGCCAGCACATTCCGCACCACGCGTGATAGTTGCTGATGATCCTGCCCTTCGTAATCCATGAAAATACCGGTGATGTACTGCGTGTCGTAGAGATCGCCCATCGTGCTGAATGGAATCACCACCATACTGTTGTCGTTGTTGTCGCCCCCCTGCACTTTATGCTGATAAATTCCGATCACCTGAAAACTCATCCCGTTAATACGAATGCTCTGCCCCAGAGCTTGTTCGCCGGAGAAAAGTTTCCGCTTAGCCTCGTCGCCAATCACGACAACACGCGCGTGCTCGACCTCGTCCTGGTCCCCCATGGCACGGCCGCTGTCGATGTCGAAGCCTCGAATGCGCTGATACACCGGGTAAACGCCGGTGAAATTCAGATTGGTGAACGTGCGCGTGTCGTGCTGGATCGTCACCCCGTTCTTGTCGAAAACCGGCGTCACGCCTTTCACCATCGGCACTTCGTTGCGGATGTAGTCCACGTCCGCGATCTTCAACCGCACTTCACTTCCAGCCTTGGCACCGCCTGCCTGTAACGATGTCCGCCCGGGGAACGCTCCAATCACGTCCGTCCCCCACGAACTGAAAATCATCCCAATCGCCCGCTCAAACCCTGACCCAAACGCCAGCAGGATCACGACCGTAGCAATTCCCCAGGCCATCCCCAGCATGGTCAAAGTCGTGCGGCGCCGATTGTGCCGCATCGCCCCATAAGCCTCTCGAAGCAGATCGTTGGTCATAAAATTTCCATGGGGTTCCAATTACAAATCACAAATTACCAATTACAAATCCGTCTTCACTCCTGCCGCAACGCCTCCACCGGCTCGAGCATCGCCGCCTTCCGCGCCGGATACAGCCCTGCCGTGATTCCCGCCAGCGCCAACGACAACACCGCGCCAATCGCCGACACCGGCACGATCCTCGGAGTATCGAACCCCTGCGGCAGCCGCACTCCCGCAAGCAAATGAATGACGAGCATCGCCGCACCCACTCCAATCGCCCCGCTCATCAACGTCAGAAACGCGCCCTCCAAAAAAAATTGAAACAGGATGCTGCGGTGAGTTGCGCCCAGTGCCTTGCGCAACCCGATCTCGCGCGTCCGCTCCGTCACTGCCACCAGCATGATGTTCACAATCCCAATCGCACCGAGCGCCAGCGTCACCATCCCCACTCCGCCCAGGAACCAATCCATCGCAGTAAAAATCTTGCCCATGGTCTTCTGATTCTTGATCGTGTCCCACTCTTCCCAGGTGTCGGCTCCCTTAGGATCGAACCCTCCATGATTGCGCGCGACTATCCGGTGCAACTCGTCTTTGGCGTCTTCGTTCTCATCGAAGCTGCGCGGCTGATAGTTGATGAACGAAATTGCATTGCCTTCTTTGGAATTGTCGCCCGTCAGCGGAAACAACTCGCGCATGGTATTGAAGGGGATAAAAATTCGAATATTGGTGGCGTTGTGCTCCTCATGCCCGATCATCGACAGCACACCGATCACTTCAAACCGAACGCCATTCAGCAACACCGTGTTCCCCACCGCCGGGCGCCCCGGAAACATGTTCCGCGTCATCTCCCGCCCCAGCACGCAGACGCGACGCCGCTGATCGTTGTCGTCGTCATTGATCCAACGCCCCACCGCCAGCGGAATCGTCCGCACCTGGCTATAAATCGCCGGCACGCCCGAAACCTGCCCGTTCGTGCTCGTGTAATCGCTCACCGCCCGGATATCGTCCCGCGCAATCAACGGCGAAACATTGATCGCCAGCTTCGACTGGCTCTTGATGGCCAGGTAATCGTCATAAGTAAGGTTGAACCACTTCGCCGAACTCAAACTCCCCTCGACCGCCGGGGCATGTCCGCCAAAAAAGAAAATGATGTTCTTGCCGAAAGTTTCCAGCTGTTTGCGATTGCCGTTGCGAAACCCTTCCCCCACCCCCGCCAGCAAAAGCAGCGAACCCACTCCCCAAGCAATCCCAAACATGGTCAAAAACGACCGCAGCTTATGCGCCCAGAGTGTCCGTAAAGTTTGCGCGAAGGTATCGAGCATCATGCGCATAAGCCACCTCAAGGCCAGGCAAAAATCGGACTGGCCGTCGCCGCAAAGCGACGCCCCAGCCACTCTCATTCGACTCGGAAAAGTAGCAACCGTTAGCGTGCTACTCGTCCCACGGAGAACCCAAGGGTCGTAGAGGAATTACCGGTGTTGATAAGATTCTTACCGCCGGAAAGAAAACAAGCTCTCAGCGTTCAGATTGAGACGAGGTTTAACTGAAAGCTGACAGCTGAGAGCTGACAGCTATCCCCCGATCTTCCAAGCAATCTGCCGCATCATCCCCAGCAGCACTTCCGCATCATTCGAGTTCAACTTCGCCCGCCGGATCAGTCTCCGCAACTTCTCTTCCGCATCCACCGCCTGCGGCTTCACATACCCACTCGTCACCAGCACTTCCAGTAACTTTTGCGTCAGCCGCTCGATCTCACCCGAAGTCGCCGCCGGGATCTCTTTCTTTCCCGATGTCCTTCCCAACGTCTTTTTCGCCGCCGTCTTCCGCCCGCGAACCAATTCGTAAAGACAGACCGCAACCGCCTGCCCCAGATTCATCGACCCATGTTCTTCCCGCGTCGGAGCGCGCATCAGCCAATGGCAATGACTCAGTTCCTCATTCGACAACCCGTACCGCTCCGACCCAAAAAGTATCGCGACTGGCCCAGTCTTTAGTCGACGCTTGATCGCGCGCGCCCCATCCTCAAGGCTCACGAGGTTATGCTGCAAATCGCGAACCACCGCCGCCGCGGTCGTTCCTACGACCAGCTTGCAATCCGCGATCGCCTCGGCCACGTCGTCAAATTTTTCCGCCTTCGCCAGCAACTCCGCCGCGCCCACCGCCGACCGCGCCTCACGAAACGCCTTCTCATACGGATTCACCACCCGCAGCCGCATCACTCCAAAATTACTCATGGCGCGCGCCGCCGCTCCAATATTCAGCGGATTCCGCGTCGCCACCAGCACCACTCGCAGATTGTCGAGACCGTTAGTCATGAGTTCGAAAATTCCATTCGAAGTTTCACCCCTGCAACCCTAACAAAACCAATCGACTGCATGCCATTCCGCTTGCCATTCTACGGTCCTGCCGGCCGTCACACCCCTGTGCGACTTCCGCCCTTGCATAGCATCTAATCCGCAGTGCTACGATAGATGTCCCGCTGGAAAGCGGAACACACAAACCGCCTGGCGGGAAGTAGTTAACTCTGGAGGATCAATGGCAAGCAACGCCATCACCGAAGTCACCGATGCAAATTTTGATTCTGATGTATTGAAGCACGACAAACCCGTGCTCATCGATTTCTGGGCCGCCTGGTGTGGCCCCTGCCGCGCGATCGCGCCCATCGTCGAGGAACTAGCCGGCGAATATCAGGGACGAGTCAAGGTCGGCAAAATGGATGTGGACCGCAACGGCGCCACTCCCATGCGCTACAAGGTCACCGGCATTCCCACTCTGCTGGTTTTCAAAAACGGACAAGTGGTCGAACAACTGGTAGGCTACCGCTCAAAAGACGACATCCAAAAAGCGCTCGATCGCCACATCACCTAAGCGTGAGCTGTCAGCTCTCAGCCGTCAGCTTTCAGTCAATCTCAGATCTAAGAAGTTTGCATTCGAGGCAAGGCCCGTGCGTAGCGCGGGCCAGCGCCTTGACTGAAAGCTGAGAGCTGATAGCTGACAGCCGCAGTTCAGTACTTCCGCAGCACCCCAATCACCCGCCCCTGAATCTCCACGGTCGCCGCCGGAACAATAATCGGCTTCATCGCCGCATTCGACGGCTGCAACCGAATGTTGTCGCCTTCGCGAAAGAACCGCTTCAAGGTCGCGTCTGAAGACTCCAGCAACGCGACAACAATATCCCCGTTGTGCGCCGTCTTCGTCTTTTCGACCAGCACATAGTCGCCGTCCAGGATCGCTTCGTCCTGCATCGACTCACCCCGCACCTCGAGCACAAACACTTCTTTCGACCGCACAAAATCCGCCAGCGAGATCGTCTCGTTGCTCTGCACCGCCTCAATCGGACGCCCCGCCGCGATCCGCCCCAGCAGCGGCAGAACCATCGCCGTATTCACCGCCATCGACTGCTTCAACTTCCCCTTGGGAGGCAACAAGTCGATCGACCGGCTGCGGTTGTAGTCGCGCGTCAGCAGCCCTTTTTTCTCCAGGTTCGTGACGTGTTTGTGGACCGTCGCCAGAGAACTCAGCCCCATCCCTTCCTTAATCTCTTCAAACGAAGGGGAGTACTGCTTCTCCGCGACAAAGCGCGAAATGAAATCGTAAAGCTCGTGTTGACGCCGAGTAATCGCCATGCGCCGAGCATAGGCGAAGGTAAAGCGAATGTCAATATCCGCTCACAGTCCTCTCTGACGGCGCTCTCGAGGCACTTTGGAAAGTGGTCCGGCGTCGCACTGATTGGAACCTACGTTCTCGCCATCATCGCAGGCGGTCTTATCGGATCGGAGTTCGGATTTTTGCTGACTCGAAAACTGCTGCCGAGCAGACAACTAGCATAGTCAGGTCTCACTCACTATCGCCTGTGAACAAGCCATCGGGAAATAGCGTTCCGGCACCCTTACCATCTCTCTGAAAAATTACCAACCATTGAAATGGCATCGCCACCTGCGAGAGGGCTGTCAAGACTTTGTCCTTCAACCTCTGCACTTGAGAGTCAGACGTGTCAGTCTTGAGCGCAACAGTGATGCCCAGCTCGTCGAAATATCCAGCGAAGTGTGCGGAAACTTGCACGGCATGTTCGGTGGTTACTGCGCG